>Ga0209048_10005191_pt1 | contig 12322 bp, 7 predicted proteins | sample FrelakmetCRP12CR_FD_187146 | JGI IMG/M metagenome (GOLD analysis project Ga0209048, IMG submission 187146) | Freshwater lake sediment microbial communities from the University of Notre Dame, USA, for methane emissions studies - CRP12 CR (SPAdes)... | ecosystem: Environmental > Aquatic >... | reverse complement strand
GGCGGCTCCTGCGCCCGCCTCGGTGGCGGCGGCGGCGCCTCCTGCTGCCCCGCCGCCCGCCCCGGTGGCCGCCCCGGTTGCGGTCGCCTCGCCGGCCCCGGTGGCCTACGCTCCCGCCGCCGTGGCGACCTTCTCCGTCCCGCCCCCGTCCTCGGCTCCGTCGGGCTCGGTCCAGCACATCGTCGAGGAGCAGCTCCGCCTCATGGCCCACCAGCTCGCGCTGCTCGGCGCCGGAGCCGTCCCGGCCGCGCAGCCCCAGGTCCAGGCTGCGGCGCCGGCTCCCCAGGTGGCCGCGGTCGCGGCACCGGCCGCGGTCGAGGTCGCCGTGGCCCCGCCGGTGGCTGCCGCCGCCCCGAAGCAGGCGAACGGCGCGGCGAAGCCGACGAACGGCGCGTCGAGGCCGGCCGAGGCGACGCCCGAGGAGGGCGCGGTTCCCGCCTCCTACGACGTGAAGAAGGCGTTCGGGGCCATCGCCAAGATCCACCTGACCGCCGACGAGATGTCCCCGAGGCAGCGCGCCCGCCTCGACGCCTTCATCCGGCGGTACGTGGCTCGCACGAAGACCTCGAAGCGCCTCACCCAGGAGAACCGGACCGTCCTCGCCGATCCGCGGGTCGTGACCGGCTTCAAGCCCACCATCAAGGAGATCGTCTACCAGGTGGTGGTCGACCGCTCCCAGGGCGCTCGCGTCTGGGACGTCGACGGCAACGAGTACATCGACTGCCTGAACGGGTTCGGCGCGAGCTACTTCGGCTGGCAGCCGCCGTTCGTCACCGAGGCGGTGAAGCGGCAGCTCGAGCGGGGGCACGAGATCGGGCCCATGACGCCGATCGCCTACGACGCGGCGCGGCTGCTCTGCGAGCTCACCGGCATGGAGCGGGCCGGCTTCTGCAACACCGGCTCGGAGGCGGTGATGGGCTGCATGCGCATCGCGCGGACCGTGACTGGCCGAACCGTGATCGCGAGCTTCACCGGCGACTACCACGGCATCTTCGACGAGGTGATCGTCCGCGGGACGAAGAAGCTTCGCGCCGTGCCGGCCGCCCCCGGGATCATGCCCTCGTCCTCGCAGAACATGCTGATCCTCGACTACGGGACCCCCGAGTCGCTCGAGATCATCCGGCAGCGCGCCGGCGAGCTCGCCGCGGTCCTCGTCGAGCCCGTGCAGAGCCGCCGCCCGGACTTCCGCCCGAAGGAGTTCCTCCAGGAGCTCCGCGAGATCACCCGGAACTCCGGCACCGCGCTCATCTTCGACGAGGTCATCACCGGGTTCCGGGTCCACCCCGGCGGCGCCCAGGCCTACTACGGCATCAAGGCGGACCTCGCGAGCTACGGCAAGGTGATCGGCGGCGGGTTCCCCATCGGCGTCATCGCCGGCCACCGACCCTGGATGGACGCCCTCGACGGCGGGCCCTGGCAGTACGGCGACGACTCGACTCCCACCGCGGGCGTCACCTACTTCGCCGGCACCTTCTGCCGCCACCCGCTCGCGCTCGCCGCGATGCGCGCCGTGATGGAGCACGTGAAGGCGCAGGGGCCTGCCATGCAGGAGGGCATGAACCAGAAGACGGCGAAGCTCGCCGCCGACCTGAACGCCCACTTCCAGGCGGTTGGGGTGCCTCTCGAGATCCGCCACTTCTCCGCGCTCTGGAAGGTCGTCTTCACGCACGACCTGCCCTACGCCGAGCTCCTCTTTCCGATGCTCAGGGATCGCGGGCTCCACATCCTGGAGGGCTTCCCCTGCTTCCTCACCACCGCACACGGGGACGCCGAGGTGGCCTTCATCGTCAAGGCGTTCCGGGACGCCATCGCCGAGCTGCAGGAGGCCGGCTTCCTCCCCGAGGCGCCCAAGCGCCCCTCGACCGATCCCTCCACACCGCCCGTTCCCGGGGCGCGGCTCGGCCGCGATCCCGGCGGCAACCCAGCCTGGTTCGTCGAGAACCCCAAGCAGCCCGGTCAGTGGCTGAAAGTGAGCGATGCGTAAATGAGCTCCGGCAATCCCGTCGATTTCGATCCGTTCGCGGGTCCCTCCATCGCCCAGGTCGTCCCGACGACCGAATCGCAGCGCGAGATCTTCACGGCGACCCGGCTCGGGGACGATGCGTCGCTCTCCTTCAACGAATCCGGGTCGCTGCGGCTCGCCGGCGCCCTGGACGAGGCGGCTCTCCGCGGCGCGTGGGGCGACCTCCTTGGTCGCCACGAGGTCCTTCGCTCGACGGTGAGCGGGGACGGCCGCACGCTCCTCGTGTCCCCGCCCGCGCCGGTGGAGCTACCGCTCCTCGACTTCTCGGCGCTCCCGGAGTCCGAGCGCGCGCGGAAGCTCGATGCGCTCAGGATGGCCGAGGTGGAACGACCCTTCGACCTTGAGAAGGGCCCTCTCGTCCGGGCGACGCTCGTGAAGCTCGCGCCGAACGACCACGTGCTGGTGTTCACCTCCCACCACATCGTCTGCGACGGGTTCTCCACCGGCGTCATGCTGAAGGAGCTCGGGGCGCTCTACTGCGCGCGGCGGAGCCGCGGCTCGGCGGCCCTGCCCGAGCCGTTCGGGTGGGGTGCGTGGGCGAAGGAGCTCGAGGACTGGCAGAACACTCCCGAGCATGCCAGCGACGAGAAGTTCTGGACCGGCCGGTTCGCCGAGCTGCCGCCCGACCTCGACCTGCCCGCCGACCGCCGGCGCCCGCCGGTGAAGACCTATGCGGCGGACCGCTACGACCACGCGCTCGCTCCCGCGCTCGTCGACCGCCTGCGCAAGGCCGGCGCGAAGAACGGGGCGAGCCTCTTCGTCTCGCTGCTCGCGGGCTTCGAGGCCTTGCTCTACCGGCTCTCCGGACAGTCGGACCTGGTCGTTGCGATCCCCTCCGCCGGCCAGGCCGCCGGCGGCCACCCGACGCTCGTCGGCCACTGCGTGAACACCCTCCCGGTGCGCGTCTCCGTGGACGGCGACGCCGCCTTCACGAAGCTCCTGGGCGCGGTGCGGACGTCCATGCTCGACGCGCAGGACCACTCGCTCTTCACGCTCGGCGAGCTGCTGCGAAAGCTTCCCATTGCCCGCGATCCGAGCCGGCTGCCTCTCGCCTCGGTCTGCTTCAACCTCGACCAGGGTCTCTCCGGCCCATCCCTGGGCTTCGAGGGGCTCGAGGTCTCCTTCGGCTCGAACGCCCGCCGCTTCGAGAACTTCGACCTGTTCGTGAACGCGGTCGAGCTCGCGGGCGGGGTGACGCTCGAGATCCAGTACAACACCGACCTCTACGAGGGCGCGACGGTGCGGCGATGGGCCACGGCGCTCGAGACCATCCTCGCCGGGGCTGCCGAATCGCCCGAGAGCCCGGTCTGGAAGCTCCCGGTCCTTCCGCTGACCGAGTCGGCCAAGCTCGACGCCTGGAACGACACCAAGGTGGCGGTCGCACCGAAGAGCCTCAGGGAGATCGTCGAGGCCCAGGTGGCGGAGGCGCCGCAGGCGATCGCCGTCGTCCACGAGTCCGGTGAGCAGCTCACCTATGCCGAGCTCGACGCGAGGGCGAACCGGCTCGCCCACCGGCTCCGCGAGCTCGGTGTCGGGCCGAACGTGCTCGTCGGCCTGTGCCTCGACCGGACGCCCGACATGGTGGTGGCCATGCTCGCCGTCGCGAAGGCCGGTGGCGGCTACCTCCCGCTCGACCCGACCTACCCGGCCGACCGGCTCGCGTTCATGCTCTCCGACGCCAAGGCGCCGGTGCTGCTCACCCAGGAGAAGTTGCGTTCGCTGCTCCCGGACCACCAGGCGAAGGTGGTGTCGCTCGACGGGGACGCGGAGGCGCTGGCGGCGAAGCCGGCAACCGCCCCGGCAGTGGCACCGAACGCGTCCCTGGAGGACGTGGCCTACGTCATCTACACGTCAGGGTCGACCGGACGCCCGAAGGGCGTCCTCGTGCCGGTGCGCTCGGTCGTGAACCTGCTCGACTTCACCCGCGAGAAGCCGGGGATGTCCGCCAAGGACACGGTGGTGGCCATCACCACCCTGTCCTTCGACATCGCGGTCTTCGAGCTCTGGCTCCCGCTCGCAGTCGGGGCGAGGATCCTGCTCGCCTCGAAGGACGCGGGGGCGGACGGCGCGCTGCTCCTCGACCTGTGCAAGAAGCATGGGGCGACCATCCTGCAGGCCACGCCGGCCACCTGGCGTCTCCTCATCGGCGCCGGATGGACGAAGGACCTTCCCCTCAAGGTGATCAGCACCGGCGAGGCGCTGCCGCTCGACCTGGGCGAGCAGCTCGTCGAGCGCTCCGACGACGTCTGGGACATGTACGGCCCCACCGAGACGACGGTGTGGTCGACCTGGTGGAAGGTTCCCCGTCCGCTCGGGCAGGTGCTCATCGGGAAGCCGCTCTGCAACACGCAGCTCTACATCCTCGACCGGCACATGCAGAGGGTCCCGATCGGAGCGGTGGGCGAGCTCTACATCGCGGGCGACGGCGTGGCGCTCGGCTATCACGACCGCCCGGACCTGAACGCCGAGCGGTTCCTCCCGGACCCCTTCCGGCTGGGAAACCGGATGTACCGGACCGGCGACCTCGCCCGCTTCCATGACGACGGGGAGGTCGAGTACCTCGGGCGAAACGATCACCAGGTGAAGGTGCGCGGGTTCCGGATCGAGCTCGGCGAGATCGAGGCCGTGCTGGCGAAGCACCCGAACGTGAAGCAGGCCGTGATGCTGGCCCGCGAGGACCGCCCGGGAGACGTGCGCCTGGTGGCCTACGTGACCGGCAAGGAGGGAGCCGCCCCGAACGAGGACGAGCTCCGCGACCACGCCAAGCGGGCCCTGCCCCAGTTCATGGTGCCCCAGCACTTCGTGCGCCTGGAGGCCTTCCCGCTCACCCCGAACGGCAAAGTCGACAAGAAGGCGCTCCCGGCGCCGGACGGGGCCGCCTCGCGTACGGAGTACGCGCCGCCGCGGACCGAGGCGGAGAAGCGCATCGCCGCCATGTGGGCGGAGGCGCTCGGATTGCCCAGGGTCGGGATCCACGACAACTTCTTCCACCTGGGCGGCCACTCGCTCCTCGCCTCGCAGATGATCGCCAGGCTCGCCCGCGAGGACGGGGTGGCGGTGCCGCTCCGCAAGATCTTCGAGGCTCCGACGGTGGCGCAGTTCGCGCCCCTGGTCGCGGGCAGCCGCAAGGCCGAGCGCATCCCGCGCGTGGAGGGCAACGGCCCCTGGCCGCTCTCGCTCGTCCAGAGACGCCTGTGGATGCTCGAGCAGCTCGACCCGGGCCGGATGGTCTGGAACCTGCCGTCCGCGTTCCGGCTGAAGGGGCACATGAACGTCCCGGCGCTCGAGAAAGCCGTGGAGGAGTTCGTTCGGCGCCACGAGTCGGTGCGGGCGAAGGTTCGCTGGGAAGGGGACATCCCGGTCCAGGAGCCCGGACCGGTTCCCGAGGTGAAGCTGCCGGTCGAGGACCTGACGCACCTGCCCCTCGAGGCCGATCGCCTGGAGACGGCGCGCCGGCTCATCGTCGACGACGTGCGCCGCCCGTTCGACCTGTCCGCCGGCAAGCTCTACCGCGTCCGGCTCTTCAAGGTCGGCGAGGACGACCACCTCCTCATGTGGATCCCTCATCACTTCGCGTGGGACGGGTGGTGCTTCGATCTGTTCCTGAAGGAGATCGACGCTCTCTACGACGCCTTCCGCCAGGGGAAGCCGCCGGCGCTCAAGACGCCGCCCGTTCGCTACTCCGACTTCGCCGCTTGGCACGAGAAGTGGCTCGAGACCCCGGAGGTGAAGAAGCAGGCGCAGTGGTGGAACGACCTCCTCGGAGAGACTCCCACGCCGCTCGAGCTGCCCATCGACCGGCCTCGCCGGCCGCGGCAGGGGGAGGACGGCGACAGCATCCTCGTGCACGTCCCGGCCCAGGACGTCGAGGCCCTGAAGGCCCTCGGCCTGGCCAACGACGCCACCATCTACATGGTGACGCTCGCGGCGTACGTGGCGCTCCTGTCGCGCTGGAGCGGCCAGGACGACGTGGTGGTCGCGACGCCGGTCCGCGGCCGCGTCCAGCCGGACGTCGAGGACGTGGTCGGGCCCTTCGTGAACACGCTCGTGCTGCGCAACCGCCTGGAGGGCGATCCCACCTTCAGGGAGCTGGTCGCCCGCGTGCGTGCGAGCTCCCTCGACGCCTTCTCGCACCAGGACGTCCCCTTCGAGCACCTGGCGATGAGCCGAAACCCGGCCTACCGGGCGTTCTTCTCCTTCCAGGACGCGCGCGGCAGGCCTCGCCGCATCGGGGACCTGGACATGCTGCAGTTCCACGTCCTGCAGCCGGCGGCCTCCACCGACGTGAGCCTGTGGGTGATGGAGAGCCCGGCCGGACACCTCGCCGGCGGCCTCACCTTCGCCACCGCGATCTTCGACCGCTCCACCATGGAGCAGTTCCTGAAGGAGTGGAACGTCCTGCTGCGCGATGCGGTCGCCCACCCGGACAAGCCCGTCTCGCAGCTCGCCCTGCAGGGAACGGAGGAACGCAGGCAGTTGCTCGCCCGCGGCGAGGGGTCTGCGCTCGCCGGCGCCATGGCCTCGGCAGCTGCCCAGGTCGACGCCCTGGCCGAGAAGGACGGCCAGGCGCCGGCGATCCTCGCCGGAGGCAAGGCGCTCACCCGCGGGGAGCTGGACCTCCGGGCCCGGCGGATCGCCCAGGGGCTGAAGGCGCTCAGCGACGGCGCCGAGCCGGTGGTGGCGGTGGTGATGGACCGGTCCGCCTCGGCCGTGGCTGCGGTCCTCGGCGCGTGGAAGGCGGGACTTGCGGCCATGCCGCTCGATCCGGCACAGCCGCCCGAGCGCCTCGCCAGGATCCTGGCGGATGCGCGCCCGGCGGCGGTGGTGACCTCCCGCTCCGACCTCTCGAAGCTGCCCGCCGGAATCTGGCGGCCGCTCGCCATCGAGGACCTGGAGGCCTCGGAGCCGGCCCCGCGGCAGGCGCCTCCCGGTCTCGACGCGCTCGCGCTGGTCCTCTACGTGCCCGGTCCGGGCGGGGAGCCGTGCGGCATCGAGTTCACACAGGGCGCGCTGGCCGCCGGGCTCGTCTCCTCTCGAGGGGCTCTCGGCCTGGCGGAGGGCGAAGTGGTGGCCTCGGCCGCTCCGGCGGGTAGCCCGCGGTCGCTCGTCGAGACCTGGCTTCCGCTCACCACCGGGGCACGCCTGGCGCTCGCCCCGAGGGAGGCGGTCCAGCCGCGCGCGCTCGCTGCGTTCCTGCAGGGGGTCGGCGCGAGCCTCTTCCTGGCTCCGGCCTCGGTGTTCCGGCAGCTCCTGGCGGTCGGCTTCGCCGGCGGGTCCTCCTTCCGCGCTGCCGTGGAGGCACCCCTCGACGAGGAGCTCGCCGCGGCACTCACTCCGCGCGCCGACGCGGTGCTCGAGGTCCTGTGCGCTTCCGAGGTGGCCGGCGCGGCCGCCGTCCGCCGCGTCGACGTGGCCGGGAAGGGAACCGTCGCGGTCGCCCCCGGCTTGCGCATGCGGGTCGTAGACCGGGTCGGGGAGCTCGTGCCGGACGGCATCCCCGGAGAGGTGGCCCTCGGTGGCCCGGCTCTGGCTCGCGCCTACCGCGGCCGCCCGGCTCTCGCTTCCGAGCGTGCGGCGACGGTGGACGGAGAGCGGCTCTGGCGCACGGGCGAGCTGGCACGGTGGCACGACGGGGTGGTCACCCTGAAGGGCAGGCGCGACGGCCGGAGCGAGGTTCGCGGCGTCCGGTTCGAGCCGGCAGAGCTCGAGACGGCGCTCATGGCCCACCCGGCGATCGCCGACGCTGCGGTCGCGGCGCGCGAGGACCGCCCCGGCGAGGTTCGGGTCACGGCCTACGTCGTCCCGCACCCCGGCGCCGCCTACACGGACTCCGAGCTCCGCGCTCACCTGCGGTCGCGAGTGCCGGAGGCCCTCGCTCCCCAGCACGTTGTGGAGCTCGCCGCGATCCCGCGCCGCCCGGGCGGGGCAGTGGACCGCGCAGCCCTCCCCGCGCCTGCGCGCGCGGCGAGCGGTCCGAAGGTCGAGCCGCGCACGGATGCCGAGAAGCTCGTCGCGGCGCTCTGGCGCCAGGCGCTCGGCGTTCACTCCGTGAGCGTCTCCGACAACTTCTTCGAGCTCGGCGGCCACTCGCTCGCGTGCCTCCAGATGCTGTCGCGGCTGGAACGGGAGACCGGCAAGCGCCTCTCGCCACGGGCCGTGCTCCTCGACTCGCTCGAGCAGCTCGCCGCGAGGGTCAGCGCGCCCGAAGGGGCGGCGCGCGCCTAGGGGGAATCGACGTGCAGCCAGTCTCCTTCGGGACGAGCGATCGCCAGCTCCTCGGGATCTACTACCCGCCCGAGGGCGACGCGGTGCGCGATGCGGCGGTGCTCCTCTGCGGCCCCGCGCCGCAGGAGTACATGCGGACGCACTGGGCGATGCGGAAGCTCGCGGCGCTCCTCGCTCGCCGCGGCTTCTCGGTCATGCGGTTCGACTACTTCGGGACGGGAGACTCCGCCGGGGAGACCGAGGAGGGGCGGCCCGAGCTGTGGGTCGAAGACGTGGGCGCCGCGGCGCGAGAGCTCCTCGACGTGTCCGGCGCCTACACCCTCTCCGCGGTCGGATTGCGCCTCGGAGCGTCGCTCGCCTCGCTCGCCTCGGCCGACGGCCTCGACCTCGAGGACCTCGTGCTCTGGGAGCCAGTGGTGAGCGGCTCGTCCTACGTGGAGGAGCTCCGGGCCATCGCAGAGAGGAAGTATTCGGAGTTCCTCTTCCCTCCGGACCAGCGCCCCGGCTCCGGCCAGCTGCTCGGATACGTGTTCCCGGCGAACGTCGAGGGGGAGACGCGCGCGCTCGACCTGTTGACGGCGCTCCCGCGGGCTCGCCGCCGGGTCGTCGTGGCCGTGTCGGAGGCCCGGCCCGAGTACCTCGCGCTCAAGGCGCGTCTCGAGGAGGAGGCAGCCCGGGGAGGGGCGGCGCTCTCCTGGCGCCACGAGCCGGAGGAAGCGGCGGGGAGCCTCGACGGCGCGCTCCTGTCGAACACCATCCTGACCGCCATCGCCGACGGCCTGGAGCAGGCATGAGAGAGCGCGCGTTCACCTTCGGGACGCACGGCAACCTCTTCGGGGTGCTCGCCGAGCCGGATCCGGCCGATGCCGCTCCGGGCTCGCCCGCGGTGCTTCTCGCCAACATGGGGGTGAACCACCGGGTTGGCTCCAACCGGCTCTGGGTCGACCTCTCGAGGAGGCTCGCGCGCCTGGGGTTCCACGTCCTCCGCTTCGACCTGTCCGGGCTGGGCGACAGCCCCCAGCGCCCGGGTGCCCACGGAGACCTCGAGCGAGCCGTGATCGACCTGCGGGAGGCCATGGACTTCGTGAGCGCGAAGGGCGGTCCGACGACCTTCGTGGTGATGGGGCTGTGCTCCGGAGCCGATTCCGCCCACGCGATCGCCGTGGCCGACCCCCGCGTGACCGGGGTCGTCTACATCGACGGGTTCGTGTGGCGGACCCCGGGCTTCTGGCTCCGGTACTGGACGACCCGCAAGCTCGAGCCCTCGCGCTGGCGGCGCTACATGCGCCGGCGGGCCGCCCGGCGGCGCGGCGGGCCTCGGGAGGCGGGGGAGGCGCAGGAGATCTACCAGCGGGAGATGCCCACGCCGGAGCAGTTCCGCACCGACCTGGCGAAGCTCCTGGCGCGGGGCACGGCCACCTTCGCCGTCTACACCGGTGGGCTCATGGACTACGCGCACCGAGGGCAGATCGCGGAGATGGTGGGCGAGCTCACCCGGCACCCGCTGTTCGCGACCGACTATTTCCCGCGCGCCGACCACCTGTTCACGGACACGGCCGAGCACGAGAAGCTCCTCGTCTCGCTCTGCTCCTGGATGAAGGGCCGCGCGGGGCGGATGCGGGCCGAGGAGGCGACCGCGTGAGCGGCGTCGCGGATCCCGAGGTCTTCGCCGAGATGGACGGCGTCGAGATCTGGCGCCTCGACCTCGCGCGGGCCCGCCCTCCCGATCCCGGCGAGCTCTCGCCCGCGGAGGTCGCGCGGGGAGACCGGCGGTTCTCCGAGGTCGACCGGATCCGCTTTGCCGCTTCGCACGCAGCCCTTCGCCGGGTCCTCGCGGCGCGAACCGCCACCGAGCCAGGTCGCCTAAGGTTCGAGGAGGGGCCTCACGGAAGACCGGTGATCCCGGGCGGTCCATCCTTCAGCATGTCGCACTCCGGCGACCTCTGGCTGTGCGCGATTGCGACCGGGCGCGAGCTGGGGGTGGACGGGGAGGTCCTCCGCGACGTACCGGAGGCTCAAGGCATCGCCGAGCGATGGTTCACGAGGGCCGAGAGGGAGCGGTTGGCCTCCGAGCAGGGCAGGGGGAGCCGGGACGCCTTCCTGCGCGCCTGGGTGCGGAAGGAAGCCTTCCTGAAGGCCCTCGGCGTGGGTTTCTCGGTCGAGGGCGCGACCGGCCTCGACCCGGACCCTTCCGCCTGGGAGGTTCGCGACCTCGACCCGGCGCCCGGGTACGTCGCCGCGCTCGTGGTCAGTCGTCCAGCTCCGGCGCCCAGCGCCGGGGGCAGCCGTCTCTGACGGAAGGGGAGGCCTCATGTTCGGAAAGCTCTGGAGCGATGCGGTGGAGATGGCAAAGGCGGCCAAGGCCGGGCCTGGCGCCAAGGCCGCCGTGAAGGTCATGCTGTCCACCGATTCGTACCGGATCCTCTTCCTGAACCGGATCCGGGAGGCGGCGCACCGCTGGCACATCCCCCTCGTCAATCACCTGCTCCGCGTGGCGCAGACGATGGTCTTCGGCATCGAGATCGACCGGGACGTGGAGATGGGCGACGGGGTGTATCTCGTGCATCCGCTCGGGGTGATCATCGGGGGCGACTCGAAGATCGGGGCGCGGGTTCGCTTCTACGGCAACAACACAGTGGGCACGGTGAACGACGACGGCTACCCCGTCATCGAGGAGGACGTCTGGATCGGCGCGGGCGCCCGCATCCTCGGTCCGATCCGGGTGGGCGCGCGAGCACGCATCGGGGCGAACGCCGTGGTCCTCACCGACGTCCCGCCCGACCACGTGGCGGTGGGGGTGCCGGCGAAGCTGCATCCGCGGAAGGACCTGGAGCCAGTTCCCGGCCCGACGAAGGCGCTCGCCTAGGTCGAGCGGGCTCGGCACCGTTCGGCGAGGACCGACCCGGGAGTACAATGCCCCGGATGCGGCTCCTTCGCGCGCTCGCCTTCCTCCTCGCGCTCGTCTCCGCGCCGGCGCTCTCCAGCGATGGAGCCTCGAGCTGTCCACTCGCCGCGTCGGTCGCCGCGCACGACCTGCCGCGCGAGGCCCGCGAGACGTTGAGGCGAATCGAGCTCGGCGGTCCGTTTCCGTTCCGCCGGGACGGGGTGGTCTTCTCGAACCGGGAGAAGTTGCTCCCGCGCCACTCCCACGGTTACTACCGCGAGTACACGGTGGCGACACCAGGAGAGTCGAGTCGCGGCGCCCGGCGCATCGTCGTCGGCGCGCACGGCGAGGTCTACTACTCCTCCGACCATTACCGCAGCTTCCGCTGCGTCGAGGGAGCGCCATGAAGGACCTGCAGACGCTCCTGTCGGGCCGGCACTCGGGCGTTCACTGGGTCGGCCCGGGCGCGGATGCGAAGGCGGCCGCGCGTTCCGCCGAGGAGGCCGGCTGGGACTTCGCGGCGCTCGATGGCGGCCGGCTCTCGGACAAGGACTCCCTCCTCGACGCGGCGGCGAAGGCGCTGGGCTTCCCCGAGACCTTCGGCCGCAACTGGGATGCCCTGGAGGACTGCCTCTGCGACCTGTCGTGGCGCCCCGGCAAGGGGACCCTCCTCTTCTGGGAGCCCGTGGATCCGCTCGCATCGAAGGACCCGGAGTCGCTCCGGGCAGCGATCGAGGTGTTCCGCGCTGCGGCGACCTGGTGGAGGGGCCAGGACCGGCCGTTCCTGGTCCTCCTCGGTGGGGCGAAGAGGCCCGCCTCCCTCCCCGGAGCGGAAGCGGTGAGGCGTCGGAGGCCCGCGCCGTGAGGGGGGGTGGAGCGCAGCTCCCGCCCGTCCGCTTCGTGCTCATGCGCCCGCGGGTTCCCGAGAACCTGGGGGCGGCCGCGCGGGTGCTCGCGAATTTCGGCTTCGAGGACTGGGCCCTGGTGATGGTGAGGCTCGGCACCCACGATTTCGCCGGGGCCCGCCGAGTGGCGGTCCACGCCGAGTGGCTCCTCGACCGCCTCCGCGTCGCCGATTCCCTCGACGAGGCGGTGGCCGACTGCACGCTCGTCGTCGCGACCAGCTCGCGCCGCGTCCGGGGGAGAAGGCCGATTGGACCCGCGGAGCTCGGCCGCCGGGCGCAGGCCGA
>Ga0209048_10005190_pt1 | contig 12324 bp, 13 predicted proteins | sample FrelakmetCRP12CR_FD_187146 | JGI IMG/M metagenome (GOLD analysis project Ga0209048, IMG submission 187146) | Freshwater lake sediment microbial communities from the University of Notre Dame, USA, for methane emissions studies - CRP12 CR (SPAdes)... | ecosystem: Environmental > Aquatic >... | reverse complement strand
GGGATGAGCCGCGGATCGTAGGTCGTGGCCGTCACGAGCGGCTCCCACTCGGCGGCCAGCTCGGGCTGGGCCCGCAGCGCGGGCACGACGGCGAACGTCATCGTGATGGGGCAGGCGAAGCCCGCCTCGGCCTGCATCGCGGTCATGTAGAGCGCGGCGCGTGCCGTGTGGGCACAGGGCTCCTCACTGGTCCAGGGCAGCGAGTGCAGCTCGTTCTCGACCCCCATCCTCATCAGCTGATGCCAGGCCGGGTGGAAGTCGACCTCGTCTATGCGGTTGCCGTAGCGATCGTGCGTGCGCAGGACGGGCCTGTTCTCGTTCGCCAGCCGGCCCCACAGCTGCTGCGGCTCCCCGCCCACCAGCCGTCCCAGCGTGGCGGCCCGCCCACGCACCCAGCCTGCGCCCTCGCGCTCGACGGCCTCGACGAGGGGGAGATTGCTCGAGAAGACATCCACCCCCTCCAGAGGGGGGACCTGGTTGAAGACCGTGTGTGTCTGCCACGGCGCCGCGCTGCCGCGCGGATCATGCGTTACGGCGGCCATGCAATGAAGTGAAGCAGATACATCGATCGACCGGTGATCCTCCCGCCAGATAGCATCGGGCGCCCGAGCGCGGCCGGCGCGGCCGCGGGCTCCCACATCCCACGGACGACAAATGGCGAAGATCAAGGTACAGGACCCCATCGTCGAGCTCGATGGAGACGAGATGACCCGGATCATCTGGTCCTTCATCCGCGAACAGCTGATCGTGCCCTACCTCGACGTGGACCTCAGGTACTACGACCTGGGCATCGAGAGCCGCGATGCATCTCAGGATCGGGTCACGGTGGAGGCGGCCAACGCGATCAAGGAGTTCGGCGTGGGCGTCAAGTGCGCGACGATCACCCCCGACGAGGCCCGCGTCGAGGAGTTCGGCCTGAAGGAGATGTACCGCTCGCCCAACGGGACGATCCGGAACATCCTCGGTGGAGTCATATTCCGCGAGCCAATCGTGATCGCCAACATCCCGCGTCTGGTGCCCGGCTGGACGAAGCCGATCGTGATCGGTCGCCACGCGTTCGGCGACCAGTACCGGGCGACCGATCTCGTGGTGGCGGGCGAGGGCAAGCTGACTCTGACCTTCACCCCCAAGGACGGCAGCGAGCTGGTCGCGCTCGACGTCTACGACTTTCCCGGGGGCGGCGTGGCGATGGCGATGTACAACCTCGATTCCTCGATCCGCGATTTCGCGAGAGCATCGCTGCGCTACGGCCTGGACCGCGGACTGCCGGTGTATCTCTCGACGAAGAACACGATCCTCAAGCGCTACGACGGGCGCTTCAAGGATCTCTTCCAGGAGATCTACGACGCCGAGTTCAAGGCCGACTTCGAGGCCGCCGGCATTACCTATGAACATCGCCTGATCGACGACATGGTCGCGGCCGCATTGAAGTGGGAGGGGGGGTACGTGTGGGCGTGCAAGAACTACGACGGCGACGTGCAGTCGGACACGGTCGCCCAGGGGTTCGGCTCGCTCGGCCTGATGACCAGCGTGCTGATGACCGCCGACGGGAAGACCGTCGAGGCGGAGGCGGCTCACGGCACGGTCACCCGGCACTACCGCCAGCACCAGCAGGGCAAGCCCACATCGACCAACCCGATCGCCTCGATATTCGCGTGGACCTCGGGCCTGTCGGCCCGCGGCCGGATGGATGGCACACCAGATGTGAGCCGGTTCGCCGAAACGCTCGAGCGCGTCTGCGTCGAGACGGTCGAAAGCGGCAAGATGACCAAGGATCTCGCGCTGCTCATCGGCCCGCAGCAGCCTTGGCAGACCACACAGGAGTTCCTCGCCTCGGTGGAGGAGAACCTCCAGGGGGCGATGGGATGAGCTCGGCACCGCGCAGCACCGGCGAACCGTCACTGCACAGCACGCTACCCAGGAGATGACCCCGTGAGGACACCCGTGAAAGTTGCCGTCACCGGCGCCGCCGGACAGATCGGCTACAGCATCGTCTTTCGTATCGCAAGCGGACAGCTGCTCGGTGCAGAACAGCCCGTCGACCTTCGGCTCCTCGAGATCCCGCCGGCGATGGGAGCCCTCGACGGCGTGGCGATGGAGCTCATCGACTGCGCCTTTCCGCTGCTGTCGGGGCTCGACCTGCACGATGAAGCAGGCGATGCCTTCGACGGTGCCAACGTGGCGATTCTCGTCGGATCGCGGCCGCGAACGAAGGGCATGGAGCGTGCCGAGCTGCTGGGAGAGAACGGCAAGATCTTCACCGTTCAGGGCAAGGCGCTGAACGACAGGGCCGCGGCGGACGTCAAGGTGCTCGTCGTGGGAAACCCCGCCAACACGAACTGCTTGATCGCGATGAGCAACGCCCCCGACATCCCCCGCGAGCGGTTCACGTCGATGATGCGCCTCGACCACAACCGTGCGGTCGCGCAGCTGGCCGCAAAGCTTGCGGTTTCAGTGACTGACATCTCGCACATGGGTGTGTGGGGTAACCACTCGCCTACGATGTACCCCGACCTCTTCCACGCGGAGGTGAGAGGTGAGCAGGCGGCCCGCGTCGTCGACGACCAGGCCTGGATCGAGGAGGAGTTCCTGCCGAATGTCGGCAAACGGGGCGCCGCGATCATCGAGGCGCGGGGCGCTTCGAGCGCCGCCTCGGCGGCGAACGCGGCGATCGACCACACGCGCGACTGGGTCGCCGGCACGGCGGGAGGATGGGTCTCCATGGGGGTGGCCTCAGACGGCTCCTACGGCATCCCCGAGAACCTGATCAGCGGGTTCCCCTGCCAGTGCGAGAACGGTGAGTGGTCGATCGTCCAGGGCCTCGAGATCGACGGGTTCTCACGGGCGCGGATCGACGCCTCGGTCAAAGAGCTGATCGACGAGCGTGACATGGTCAAAGGCCAGGGCCTCATCTGACCGACGCCCGGCGGCCGCAGGGCAGCCGCGTCTCGCGCTCCGCGGTCACGCCACGCGAGCCCGCCTCTACGGCCCGGCATCGCTCGGGTCCTTCACTGTCACTTCCAGCGGGCCCGGCCCGGTTTCGGGTCCGTCCACTCCCGGACCGGGCCCTGCGCTCCGGGGCTGCCTGCTCTCGGACCGGGCCCTGCCCACGGACCCGGCCCGGCTTGCGCCCGGCGGGTTCTCAGCCCCTTATGCCTTGGGGTGCCAGCCCCGCCCCCGCTTGGTTACCTTGCCTTCCTGCTGAAGCCCGGGGAGCACCCGGTAGAGGTAGTTCTGCTTTATACCCATCTTCGCCGCGAGCTCGGGAATCGTGATGCCCGGCTGTCCCTGCACGAAGGTGAGCGCCTCGGCGGCGCGTGTGCCGCTGCCTTTGCGTCGTCCGGCGCGGCGGCGCCCGGCCGTGCGAGCTGCTTTCCGTCGCGGTTTCGCCGGGGTGGCGGCTGCGCTCGCGGCGTTCACCGAACCACGCGGGCGTCCCGGTCCACGCCGGCGGGAAGTTGCTTTCGCGGCGCTCGTGCGGCCCGATCCGCCGACGCTGTCGAGGGCCGCGGCCGCGGCCTCGAGGCGGCTGTACTCGTCCACGGCAGGCTGCAGCTCCTTCAGGCGGTCGGTTATCTCGCGGCGCTTGTCGTCAAGGAAGTCGGTCACGGTTACGTCCTCTTCACTAGTGTTAATGTCATCAAGTCACATCGTTTCCCGAATCACCCTACCACTAGCCGGTTTGCGCGGAGTGCCTCTGCTCCAGATTCGCACGGAGGCGGTCGAGTGTCCTCTTGGCCTCTCGCTCGGGCATTCCGCCCACGAGCGCGCGGCTGACCACTGCTCCAACCGGCCCGAACGGCGGGTGGAACTCGTTGCGGTAGTCAAAGTGGGTGCCACCGTCGGACCCGTTCAGCGTGTATTCGGTACGGGCACGCGAACGAGCCGGCCCGCGGCCCTCCCACACGGCCTTTTCTACGGGGCGGCAATCGACGAGTTTCCAGTGAACATCGAGGCTGACCCCACGCAGGTGGAGTTGCTGCTCCATCTCGTATCCCACCCGCGGAGGGCCCTCATCGGCACGCACGAGCCGACGGTGAATCGTGACCCAGTCGCCGAGGCGAGCGGGGTCCATGACCATCTCCCACACCACCTCGGGTGCGGCTGCGATCTCGGTTGACGCTGTGACTAGGCTCATATGGTTCGAGTGGCGGGCCGGGCGACGCCAGAACGCTACCCGCTGGCCTGGCAGGCGTCGCTCAGGCAGTGTTCACTGCTCAGCGAGCGGCAAGCCGTTCGTGTTCCTCCCATTCGCTCAACGCGTGTTCCACCGCCGAGTCGTAGGTGTGCAGATGCACCTTCAACAGCTCCGCCGCGCGGTCGTCCGCCGGCAGGAGGTCCCCCTGCAGACCCTCCATGAGCGGAAGCACCAGTTCGGGATCCTCGCCGGCGATGGCCGCAACGATGCGGGCCGCCACCGGTGTCATGCTCAAACGCAGACCGAGCACGGGGCGATTCACGAGCATCAGCTCCGCGATCCGGCTCATCATCTCCTCGTAGGTGAGCACGTCGGGTCCGCCCACGTCCAGCGAGCGGCCCGCGACTGGCGCGACCGCGCAGGCGACGAGCATCTCGGTGACGTCACGGGCGTCTATCGGCTGGGTGCGGAACCTGCGCCAGGAAGGCAGCGTCAGAACGGGAAGGCGCTCGACGAGGTGGACGAGCAGCCGGAATGACCGGGAGCGGGCTCCGATCACGATCGACGCGCGCAGCGCCACCGAGCCCGGAACGGCCGCGAGCAGGATGCGCTCCACGGCCGCGCGGCTGGCCAGATGGCGCGAGGCGGGCGCTGCGGCCCCCGGCGCCGCGCCCGGCGGCGCTCCCCCGCCATGATCGTCCGGTGGCGTTCGCCGGCCGGGATCGGGTAGCAGCCCGCCGAGGTAGACGATCCGCCGAACCCTAGCGCGCGCGGCCGCTTCGGCGAACATGTGAGCCGCCGCTCGCTCGCGCTCGGGGAACGGACCCGCCGGTGAGACGGTGGTGGGCCGGACGGGGCCCGGGGAGGATGCGGGTCCGGAGTGCAGGGCCCTGCGTGGAGCCTCCATCGAATGGATCAGGTAATAGGCGACCTCGACCCCCTCGAGGGCTGGGGACAGCCCTCGACCCGTTAGAACGTCGCCGCGCACGACCTGCACTTCGCCGGCATCCAGATCGGTGCCCTCACGTGCCAGCGCGCTGCGCACCTGTGCCGGGTCGCGACCGAGCGCGCGCACCGCGTGCCCGTCGGCGAGCAGCCTGGGGACCAACAGTGAGCCGACGAAGCCGCTGGCGCCGCTGACGAGAATCCGCATCGGGGGAGATCATGACGCCGATGCTCGCGAAGGGCGAAATCGCAGGAAATTGGGTCACAACCAGGCGAGGTTGTCACACGATAGTGACTCGGTTTCGGCTATTTCCGGTTAGACAGCTGTTTTCCCTGCGATTTGCGCGGTTGGCCGTCGCGGCCCCCTTGCGTCGCCTTCGGGCTGGTGCTTTGATCACCCTCGGTCCGTTCAACCGAACGCGGTTTGGGGGTAGTTGCAATGCAGAGAAGGCCGAGCAAACGGGCGCTGCCCAAGGTGAGTTGTGACGAATGCTACTTCCGTTGCAACCTCCTGTGTGCTCTCGATCTACCGGAGCCCTGCGGGACGTTCCGTCCCAATGACGCTCAGCTGAAGCCGCCGCAGCAGCTGCGGTTCGTGTTCCGTCAGGAGCGACGCTCGCGCGCTGCGTGGACGTTCCCCTCCGCCCAGGAGCAGGCCGCCCTGCACGCCTAGCCGGCAGATCTCGGCTGCGGTTCGCCGGGAGACCGCGGCCGTAGCCGGTGGGGCACCTCGTGCCGGCGGCGTGGATACGCCGCTCGCTGGGGGGTATATTGCACGGACCAGCAAAGCGTTCGGCAGAGGCGAGGTGGCCAAGATGGCGGCAAGGGACAGAATTGGACGGGCCGGAGAAGTGGCGCGAGCGGCGCAGCGGAACCGGTATCTGCAGCGCCTCATAGAGGATGAGGAGCTGCGCGGCAGTCTTCTCACGGCGTACGGTGCGGCTCGCAGCGCCTACGGACGGATGAGCAACGGCAGGCCTCCCACCCAGGCCTTGTTCGAGGATCGCAAGCTGCAGAACGAGCTCAAGCAGGCAGCGAATGCCCTGCGCGATGCCTCGACCTCGCTGCGCGAGCCTCCCGGGCGTCGCCGCCGGCGCGGCGGGATGGGCCGCAAGCTGCTGCTGCTCGCCATCGCGGGCGTGCTCGCTGTCGCGCTCAGCGAGGGCCTTCGCTCCAAGCTGCTCGATCTTCTCTTCGGCTCCGAGGAGGAGTTCGACTACAGCGCGACCGCCGTGCCGTCAGAGCCCGCCCCGGCGGGTGCCGCCGCCGCCAGCTGATACCGAGATCGGCTCACGAGGATGACCCCCACGGCCGTGGACGCCGCCCTGGAGACCGACGCTCCCGCGGAGCCGTCGAGCTCGTCGGCGCCCGCGGTGGGCAGAGCGCGTTCACTGTCCGGCGAAAAGGCCCAGCGGATCGTCGAGGCGATGCGCCGGAGCGTCGCGCGGCGGGGCACCGCCGGGTCGACCTTCGACCATGTCTCGCGCGAAGCGGGGGTCTCCAGGGGGCTGCTTCACTACTACTTCGGCACCAAGGAGCAGCTGCTCGTCGAGGCCGTCCGCCGCGACTGCGAGTTGCGCATGGAGATGCTCGAGCGTCAACTCGCCAAGGCTCAGACCGCCGAGGACTTCATCGATCTGATGGCGCAGAACCTGCAGGAGACCGTTCACGAGGAACCCGACTTCGTGACGCTCGTATTCGAGCTGTTCACGCTGTCGCGTCGCAATGCCGACATCGCCGTCGAGTACGCGGCGCTGATGCGCCGCACCCGTGAGCAGGTCGCCGCGATGCTCGCCGTGGCGCAGCGGGAGGGGATTCTGCGCCTGCACGCCGAGCCCGAGGCGGTGGCCGAGAGCCTGTTCGCGCTCGGAGACGGGTTCGCGCTGCGGATGCTGGCCGAGCCCGATCGGGACTTCACCCCGGCGGTGCGGGCGGGGATCCTCTGCGCGCGGGCGCTCCTCACCGACTGACCGCCGCCGCACTCTGAAGCCCTCGCGGCCACCCGATCTCCCGAGCCCTGCTGGTGTCCGACACGCGGTTCGCGCCAGTGCGCGAGCCCGTGGCGCGCGAGCGACGACCAAGGCGCTCCTATAATCGGGTGAGCCATGCCGATATACGAGTACAGACGCCCTGACGGGACGACCTTCGAGTTGCAGCAGTCCTTCTCGGACGCCGCGCTCACAGTTGACCCCGACACGGGAGTGCCGGTCGAGCGGGTGCTCCACGCCCCGGCGGTCCATTTCAAGGGGAAAGGCTTTTACAACACCGACTACGGCACGCGCAATCGCCAGCGCGAGACGGCGGCGGCCGCGGAGGGATCGTCCTCCAACGGCGGCTCCGCCGGTGAGGGTTCCTCCCCGGCGAGCTCCTCCTCCGGCGGTGAGTCCTCCTCGGGCGGAGAGTCCTCCTCCGGCGGCGGGTCCGCGCCCTCGGAGGGGAAGGCGAAGAGCGAGAAGGGCTCCAAGGACTCGGAGAAGCCCAAGCGCGCGAAGCCCGTCGCCGCGACGAGCTAGCTGTCGCCGCTCGAACGTGAGCGGAGGCTCCGGGCCGCCGCTCAGCCGCTCAAGAAGCGCGCCACCGCGGCGCGGCGTTCGGCTTCGGAGACCGTCAGGCCCTGCCCGCCGTCGGGCAGGGTGATCGAGCCCGAGGGCCTCAGCAGGTGCGTCGGCGGGGTGCCGGAGATCGTCAGCGCGGCGAACACGCCGAGCAGCGTCGGGCCGCTCATGTCCGAGACGATCGCCGGGGGGGCGTTCCAAGCGATCAGGGGCAGGCGCAGGAAGCTCGAAGGGGAGAGCAGTCGGCCCTTCATGTCCTGGACGAGCGCCTGCTGGCGTTCCTCGCGCTGCAGGTCGGTCTGGTTGGGCGCGCAGAGGTTCTCCCGCGTACGCGCGAGGGCGAGCGCCTGCTTGCCGTTCAGGCGGTGAGTCCCCGCGGGCAGGCGCAACGTGTAGCCGCCGGCACGGAAGCCGCCGTCGATGCGCGAGAAGACGCAGCCGCCCGTGTAGTCGACGCCCCCCATCGCGTCGACGAGCTGGGGGAAGTCTTCGAAGTTGACTTCCACGAGGTGGTTGATGGGGATTCCCAGGTAGCTCTTGATCACCGAGATCGAAAGCGCGGGACCCCCGAAGGCGTACGCGGCGTTGATCTTCTGCAGACCGTGACCGGGGATTTCGAGCACCGTGTCGCGCGGGATCGAAAGGCGCGCGGCGTGTCCCCCGCCGGTGCGGATGAGCATGATCGAGTCCGAGCGGCTCGGCCCCGATGTGTTGGCCCCGGGTTCCTTGCTGTTCTTCTGGCGCCGGTCGGAGCCGAGGACGAGGATGTTGTTGGCCGAGGTGAGGGGAAAGCCGGCCGGGTCCAGCGCGGCCGCGACGTCGGAGGGCGGGGGTATGCGCTTGAAGTGCGAGCTCACGAGGAACAGCAGCAGCGAGAGCGCAAGCCAGGCGAGAACGAACGCGAGCAGACCGAGAAGCACCTTCTTTGCCGTGACCCGCCGCCACCAGCCACCGCCGCGAATGCGATCGGCGCCGGCGGGCGCCAGCCCTTCGTCGCCGGCGCGGGCGGGCAGCAGCCGGCGCCGGGCTCGGTAGCGGGTGTACTGCGGGGGCTGATCTTGGTCGGGGGCCATCGAGCGGCGGCAGTCCGGGCGAGGATCGGCGCGGACCCTATATTTGCCGCATGGGTCCCGCGGGCGCGCCAGTCGGACGACTTGTAGTCTGCCCGACTCCGATTGGCAACATGGAGGATGTCACCCTCCGCGTGCTCGACGCCCTGCGGGCCGCCGATGTGGTGGCGTGCGAGGACACGCGCCACACGAAGGTGCTGCTCGACCGGCACGGCATCGCCGTGCCGCTGATGAGCTGTCACGAGCACAACGAACGCGCCCGCGCGGTCGAGCTGGCCGCACGCATCCGCGCGGGCGCGGTGGTGGCGCTCGTCTCCGACGCGGGCACGCCGCTGGTCTCCGATCCCGGCTACGCGGTGGTGCGTGAATGTCTGAAGGAGGGGCTGGCCGTCGAGGTGCTGCCGGGCCCGAGCGCGGTCATCACGGCGCTCGTCGCCTCCGGGCTTCCCGCCGAGCGCTGGCTCTTCGTGGGGTTCCTTCCTCGTAAGCGCTCAGAGCTCGAGGACCTGCTGGCGGGCGCGCCCGAGACGCTCGTCGCCTTCGAGTCCCCCCGCCGGCTCGCGGCCACGCTGGCGCTGCTCGCGGCGCGCGACCCCGAGCGTCCCGTGGCGGTGTGCAGGGAGCTGACCAAGCTCCACGAGGAAGTGCGCCGCGGGAGCGCCGCGGAGCTCGCAGGCGCCTACGGCCCCGAGCGGACCTCCGCCGGTCCTCTGCGCGGCGAGGTCGTGCTGGTCCTCGGCGCTGCCCCGGCCGGCGAACCGCGGCGCGAGGAGGCGGTGCAGGCACTCCGCGCGCTGGTCGACGCGGGCGCTCGGGTGCGCGCGGGCGCGTCGGTGGTGGCCAAGCTCACGGGGGTGCGCGCCAACGAGCTGTATCGGGAGCTGACGCGCGCGGAACAGTAGCCTGCGTCGCGCATGCCGTTCTACGTGACCACGCCGATCTACTACGTCAACGCCGCTCCCCACCTCGGTCACGCGTATACGACGATCGCAGCCGACGCGCTGGCCCGCCACCACCGCCAACGCGGAGATGAGGTGTTCTTCCTGACGGGCACCGACGAGCACGGCGAGCCCGTGGCGGACGCGGCGCACGCCCTCGGGATGGAGCCCCAGGAGCTGGCGGACAAGAACGCCCTGCGCTTTCAGGCGCTCGCGCCGCTGATCGGCGCCACCAACGATTTCTTCATCCGGACGACAGATCCTCAGCACATGGCCCGGGTGCAGGAGGTGCTCCTGCGCGTCAAGGAGAACGGGTTCGTGTATGAGGGAACCTTCGAGGGCTGGTACTGCCCGAGGTGTGCGGACTTCAAGGCCGAGAACGAGGTGGACGAGGGCAACCGCTGCCCGATCCACCACATCGAGCTGACCCGCGAGCAGGAGGACAGCTACTTCTTCAGGCTCTCCTCGTTCCAGAGTCGGCTCGAGCAGCTCTACGCCGACCGCGATGATTTCGTCGCTCCGCGCACCCGCTACAACGAGGCGCTCTCGTTCATCCGCTCGGGCCTGCACGACGTGCCTCTCACACGGCACCACCTCACCTGGGGAGTGCCCGTGCCGTGGGACCCCGAGCACGTCTTCTACGTGTGGTTCGACGCCCTGCTGAACTACTACACGGCACTCTCCTACGCGCGAGAGGGCGAGGATCTCACGCCCGTCTTCTGGCCGGCGAGCTACCACGTCATCGCCAAGGACATCCTGCGATTCCACGCGGTGTACTGGCCCGCCCTGCTGATGGCGGCGGACATCGCCCTGCCCGAGCATGTCTTCGTCCACGGCTATCTGCTGATGGAAGGGGAGAAGATGAGCAAGTCGCTCGGCAACGTGCTCGACCCGTTCGTGATCATCGAGCTGTTCGGCGCGGACGCCTTGCGCTTCTACCTGCTGCGCGACGTCCCCTTCGGCCAGGACGGCTCGGTCTCGACGGCCTCCTTCGAGCAGCGCTACGAGAGTGAGCTGGCCAACGAGTTGGGCAACCTCGCGAGCCGGACGATCGCGATGCTCGAGCGCTTCTGCGACGGGGTGACGCCGCGAGGCGACGTCGACCCCGTCCTCGCCGAGGACTTCGCGGGCCTTCGCGAGCGCGTCTCGGACCACCTCGACCGGGCCGAGCTGACGGTGGCTCTGGAGGAGATCTGGCAGCGGGTGCGACGGCTGAACCGCTACGTCGAGGAGCAGGCGCCGTGGCGCCTGGCCAAGGACGACTCGCGCCGGGATGACCTCGACCGGGTGCTGCGCACGCTGGTCGAGGGGCTGCGGGTGGTGACGGTGCTCCTGTGGCCCTACCTTCCGGCCAGCGCCGAGCGCCTGCTCGCGGCGCTGGGCGCTCCCGATCTGTCGCTCGCGGGCGCCGAGCTCGGGAGCGGCCGGATCGAGCGCGTGGAGGCGATCGAGTCGCTGTTTCCGAAGGGAGCGCGGGGGGCTGAGCGGTGATCGACTCCCACACGCACCTGGACCTGTGCGATCCGCCCAACGCGGAGCTGGTTGCGGCCGCCGAGGCGGCGGGCGTCACACGCATCCTGACCGTCGGCGTCGACGGCGCCTCCTGCCGCGCGGCGCTCGCCGCGGCCGAGGCCTTCCCGCCGGTCTACGCCGCGGTCGGGCGCCACCCCAACGCCGCAAAGGCCTTTGATGAGGACGATCTGACCGAGCTGCGCGCGCTCGCCGCGCACGAGCGCTGCCGGGCGATTGGCGAGACCGGGCTGGACTTCTACCGAGAAGGCGCGCCCCGCGCCGACCAGGAGCGGGCGTTTGCGTCGCAGATCGCGCTCGCGCGCGAGACAGGCGCGCCGCTGGTGATCCACACGCGGGCCGCGGACGACGCGACGCTCGAGCAGCTCGGGCGCGAAGCCGACGGCCTGGTCGTCGTGATCCACTGCTTCTCGATGCCCGAGCGCCTGCAGGAGTGCCTGGCGCGGGGCTACATGATCTCGTTCGCCGGGAACGTCACATACAAGAGCTCCTCGGCGCTGGCCCGCGCTGCCCAGACGGTTCCGGAGGACTCCCTGCTGGTCGAGACCGACGCCCCCTACCTGACGCCTCAGGCGGTGCGCAAGGAGCGCAACCAGCCGGCATTCGTGATGCACACGGCCGCGTTCGTGGCCGAGCTGCGGGGAGTGTCGACGCACGAGCTGGGGCTGACGGTCGAGCGCAACGCCGCTCGGGTGTTCGGCTGGGGATGAGCGCTTTGGCCGATGCCCGACGATCTCCCCGGAGCACGCCCTCGCAGGGCTCCCGGACGCCCGGGCCCGTCCGCACCGGGCGCGCGAGCGGCCCGCGTGGCCCGCATGAGCCAACCCAGCCGACGTTGCGGCGGATGCGCCAGTTCGATGTGCGCCCCGATCGTGAGCTGGGTCAGAACTTCCTGATCGACTCGAACATCCTGGGCGTGATCGATCGCGCGGCCGGGCTCAAGCAGTGCGACGTCGTGCTCGAGATCGGCGGGGGTCTGGGGGTGCTCTCGGAGTACCTCGCCGAGCGGGTGGGCCGGCTGCATGTGATCGAGGTCGACGAGCGCCTGCGCGACGCGCTGTGCGACGCCACCGACGCGCACGCCAACGTGACCGTCCACTGGGGGGATGCGATGGCAATCGACATCGCCGGGCTGCGTCCGGCGCCGA
>Ga0209048_10005189_pt1 | contig 12326 bp, 13 predicted proteins | sample FrelakmetCRP12CR_FD_187146 | JGI IMG/M metagenome (GOLD analysis project Ga0209048, IMG submission 187146) | Freshwater lake sediment microbial communities from the University of Notre Dame, USA, for methane emissions studies - CRP12 CR (SPAdes)... | ecosystem: Environmental > Aquatic >... | reverse complement strand
GGCGGGTGGTCTCCTCGGTGAAGAAGGTGTGGAGGATCACCTCGTCGAAGCCGCTCCCGCCGAGGGCGAGCGACTGGGGGCCGAAGGCGACCAGGCCGAGGGGGAGCGGCTCGTCGATGGCGGCCAGGTAGAGGACCGGCCACGAGCCGGCGGGCCCGTCGTGGCCCACGATGAACTCGCCCCGGAACAGGCGCCTCAGGATGCCGGCGAAGTCCTCGAGGGCGGCGGTGGTGATGCGGGGGATGCCGTAGGTGTCCTGGATGATCGGGATGCCCCGACCGAGGCCGAGGACGAAGCGGCCCCCGGTCAGGCTCTGCATGGTGCGGGCCAGCCCCGCGGTGATCATCGGGTGGCGGGTGTTGTGGTTGGTGGCCGCGGTGACCACGGTCAGCTCGGTGCTGACGGCTCCGGCCGCACCGGAGAGGACGCCGATCTCCTTCTTGTCGAACCGCTCCGACAGACAGACCGACCCGAGCCCGAGCTGCTCGCCCAGGCGGACCTCGTCGACCAGGTCGCGTGAGCTGTCGGGCTGGCCGGCGAGCCCGTAGAACCCGAGCTCGGTGAGCCGGCGCGACGTGGCGGGAGCGGACGGCGACGGTGTGGGCGACGGGGAGTCGGGGGTCACGGGGCCTCCTGGGGGTGACGGTGCCGCGAACGTAGCAAGCAGGGCACCGCGGGGGTGCCCTGCTTGCCGGGTGCTGCGTGTGCCGACCCTGCGGCCGGTCGGCTCAGCCCTCGGGGGCGGCCGTCGGCTCGTCGTCGGTCGGTCCGCCGTCGGCCAGCACCAGGTAGATCTTCCGACGGGCATCGGTGAGGATCTCACCCGCCGCCTTGATCTGTCCCGGGGTGCCCGCCTGGCCCACCTGCATGGTGGCCTTGGCGACCTGGACCATGAGGCCGCGGAGGTCCACGAGCCTTCGGTCGCCGGCGGCGGCCTCCTCCCAGGGGGCGGGACCGTCACCGGCCGCCTCGGCCTCGGCCCGGCCGTCGGGCGTGAGGGCGAAGACCCGCTTGCCCTCCGCCTGGTCGGCGGTCACGAGGCCCTGGTCCTCCAGGGCCGACAGGGTCGGGTAGACCGACCCGGGGCTGGGCCGCCAGGCCCCGCCGCTGCGCTCGCCCAGCTCGGTGATGATCTGGTAGCCGTGCATCGGCTCCTCGGCCAGGAGGGCGAGGATGGCGGCGCGGACGTCGCCCCGGCGGACCTTGGGACCGCGGCCGAAGCCGGGCCCGAACCCGCCGTGGCGGCCGAGGCCCGGCCCGAAGCCGTCGCCCCGTCCGCGTCCTCGGCCCCGTCCGCGTCCCCGGACGGCGCCGATCGTCAGGTCGCCGCGTGCGGCCCGGGGGGGACCGCCGTGGTGGCCCGGGTGTCCGGCGTGATCTGTGTCGTGTGTGTGGTGGTTTCCGTGCATCAGGTGGGTCTCCTTGTTGGTTTGGTGCGCCGGTCGTCCGACCGGCATCTGCGTGCGTAAGAGCGGTATATCCAGACCGCTCACGTGTCATCACGATATATCGTCCCACGCACCATGTCAACGCCGGGTTGGGAATTCCATTCCTGGCGGCAGCCCCGAAGGGCCGGGAATGAGCGCAAACTGGCGTATGCATCAGCCTGTGGTGCATGCAGGTGGACCGGTTGACGACCGCCATGGAGCCCGGGCTGGGCCGGTCGGTGCCCGCGGGGTGGACGTCGCCGTGCGGCCGGTCTGAGCCGGACCGATCGACGGCGGTAGCGTCGACCCGGCGCACCACGGTGGTGCGGCAGATCGCCACACGAGGAGCCCAGCCATGCGGATCGGCGTCGTCCTGCCCCAGACCGAGATCGGCCCGTCGGTGGCCGCCGTGCGGGCCTACGGGCTCGGCGTCGAGGAGCTCGGGTACCAGCACGTCCTCGCCTACGACCACGTGGTGGGCGCCGACCCCGAGGCTCACGCTCCGTGGACCGGCCCCTACGACGTCGACACCGAGTTCCACGAGCCGTTCGTCCTGTTCGGGTTCCTGGCCGGCTGCACGTCCCTCGAGCTGGTGACCGGGATCACCATCCTCCCCCAGCGCCCGACGGTGCTGGTGGCCAAGCAGGCGGCCGAGGTCGACCTGCTGACCCGGGGCGGGTTCCGGCTGGGGGTCGGCATCGGGTGGAACCCGGTGGAGTACGAGGCGTTGGGACACGATTTCTCCAGTCGGGGCCGGCGCATCGAGGAGCAGGTCCGTCTGCTCCGCGAGCTGTGGACCAACCGGTCGGTGACGTTCGACGGCGAGTTCGACCGGGTGACGGCGGCCGGGCTGGCCCCGCTGCCCGTCCAGCGGCCGATCCCGATCTGGTTCGGCGGCATGTCCTCCAGGGCGTACGAGCGGATGGGGCGCCTGGCCGACGGGTGGTTCCCGCTGATGCAGCCCGGCCCGAAGCTCGACGAGGCCCGTGCGATGGTGGCGGGGGCGGCCGAGGCCGTCGGCCGCGACGCGGACGCCGTCGGGCTCGAGGGCCGGGTCGACTGGCGGGGCGATCGCGATGACGTGCTGGCCCGGATCGAGGCGTGGCGGGCGACCGGCGCCTCCCATCTCACCCTCAACACGATGGGGGCGGGACTGGCGGACGTGGACGCCCACCTCGAAGCCCTGGCCGCCGTGGCTGCGCGCCTGCCGCTCGCCTGAGCGGTGGACGCGGCACTCCGGTGGTCGGGACCGGCGTCGATCCGGTGACCTCACGCTTTTCAGGCGCGCGCTCTACCAACTGAGCTACCCGACCTCGCCCCGGACCTCCACGAGGGAGCTCCGGGGTGGCGGACCTGACGGGATTTGAACCCGCGACCTCCGCCTTGACAGGGCGGCGTGCACTCCAAACTGCACCACAGGTCCCCAACCAGCTACTGCACGCTGGGGTGTACGGCACCCCCAACGGGATTCGAACCCGTGTTACCGCCTTGAAAGGGCGGCGTCCTAGGCCGCTAGACGATGGGGGCTCGCTCCCGAATAGGGCGTACGGACTTTAGCAGAGGTTCACAGGGGTCCCTCGGGGCGGCCGTCGACCGGGAGCTCGTCGGCCAGGACCTCGACCATCAGGTACTGCAGCTCGCCCAGGAACAGGAAGAGCCCGTATTCGGCCGCCATCGGGTCCTCGGGGTCCAGGGGCTCCATGTCCTCGTGGACGTCGAGCCGGGTCCCGAGGACCAGGCGGAGCGAGCCGATGGCGTCGAGCCACGAGTGGAACTCGGCCTCGCTGAGGGTGTCGGCCCGCGCCGTGGCCACCAGGACCCCGAGCGCCTGGGTGTGGTGGTTGACCAGTGCGGTGTCGACCAGCTCCCGGTACTCCTGCTCGGCCCCGGCCAGCTCGACCCCCGGGTAGGCCGGGGGGAAGAGGCGGCGCACCATGGGGTCACGGGACCCGATGGCCTCGGGCAGCTGGCGGGCCAGGTCGGCCAGGACGGTCCGGGCGTTGGCGTCGAGGCGGATGACGTAGCGGCCGTCGCGGCGTCGCCTGATGGGCGAGCTCACCCGGACTGCTCCATGGTGGCCCACAGGCCGTGCTCGTGGAGCCTGTAGACGTCGAGCTCGGCCCGCTCCCGGCTGCCCGAGGACACCACGGCCCGGCCCTTGTGGTGCACGTCGAGCATGAGCGTGGTCGCCTTCTCCTTCGAGTAGCCGAAGAGCTTCTGGAGCACGAAGGTGACGTAGGACATGAGGTTGATCGGGTCGTTCCACACGATCACCAACCAGGGCAGGTCGGTGGCGGTGTCCTCGTCGAGGATGGTCGAGAGGTCCCCGAGCGGCACGGTGTCGGGCGGGACGACCCCCGCCGGAGCGGGGCGCGCGCTGCGCTCCCCGGCAACGGCCCCGCCACCCGGGAGGTCGTCGACCCGGGCCCTGCGGCGTCGCTTCAGGGGCCGCACGTTCACGCGGGCTCCGGCACCGGGGCCCGCGGCGCGGAGTCGACGGGAGCCGGGGCGGTGGACCCGGGCCCGTCCCCGGTCTGCGGGCCCACGTCCTCCACCACCTCGGGCAGGTGATCGGACAGGCCGTGGTGGAACCAGAGCGCGGTGGACCACACCAGGGTGGACCCGACGACGTGGAACCCGACCAGCACCGGGGGGAGGTGGGTGAAGTACTGGGTGTAGCCGATGATCCCCTGGATCACCACGGCCCCGAGCAGGATCCGCCCTGACTCCTGGGCCCGGGCCGGTGCGTCCGATCTCCAGAGCGTCCACAGGATGGCCAGGAGGACGATGACGGTGACCCAGACCGCCTCGGCGTGGATCCGGGACATGTCGGCCAGGCCGATCTGGACACGCTTGGACCCCTTGCCGCCGGCGTGTGGACCGGCCCCGGTGGTGGCCGTGCCCGCGGTGACGGCCAGGACCAGGAGGACCAGGTAGGCCCTGGTCAGCAGGAGCACCCGCCGGGTGACGGCCAGGGTGCCCCGGCCCGGCCCGTGGTTCGCCCGCAGGCAGAGCACCACGCTGACGGACAGGAGGGCGATCCCGATCATGAAGTGGACCATGACGACGTAGGCGTTGAGCTTGGTGTAGACGACGACGGCCCCGAGGACGGACTCGCCCAGGATCCCCAGCATCAGACCGCCGGACAGCCAGCGCAGGTCCCGACGACCGGGTCGACGGACGAAGGACGCCCCATAGGTGACCGTGCACGTCACCACCAGGACGAACACCACCATCCGGTTGCCGAATTCCAGCGCCGGGTGGAGGGAGAGGGGTGGAGTGATCCGCTGGTGGGCGCAGGTCGGCCAGTCCGGGCAGCCCAGGCCGGAGTCGGACAGGCGGACGGCTGCGCCGGTCGCCACGTTGAGCATGATCGTGGCCACCGAGATCCGGCACAGGAGGAGGAAGCCACGGGGGCTGATTCGCATGGAGGACACCGATCTCCGATGGTATCGGGCCATCCCGCCCCCGGTCTCGCCGAGGCGGGGGATCCTGGTGCCCGGGGCCAACAGGACCTGCCGGGAAGGTTGCGGGTAGTGTCTGTGGCGATGTCTCCCCACGCCGTGGCCCTGCCTGGCCGCCTCACCCTGGTCTCGCGCGTCAGCGCCTACGTGGCGTTGACCAAACCGCGCATCATCGAGCTCCTCCTCATCACCACCCTGCCGACCATGATCCTGGCCAAGGGCGGCCTGCCCGGGGTCTGGCTGATGATCGCCACCCTGCTCGGCGGGACGCTGGCCGCCGGAGGCGCCAACGCCATCAACATGTATGTCGACCGGGACATCGACAAGCTGATGCACCGGACCCGCAAGCGGCCGCTGGTGACCGGGGTCATCGCCCCCCGCAATGCGCTGATCTTCGCCATCACCCTCGAGGTGGTGGCCTTCGTCGAGCTGTGGGCCTGGGTCAACCTGCTGTCGGCCGTCCTGGCCGTGTCGGCCACCTTGTTCTATGTCTTCATCTACACGCTGTGGCTCAAGCGGACCAGCAAGCAGAACATCGTGATCGGCGGGGCAGCCGGCGCCATGCCGGTGCTGGTGGGATGGGCCGCGGTGACCGACTCCCTGGCCTGGGCGCCGCTGGTCCTCTTCGGGATCATCTTCATGTGGACCCCGCCGCACTTCTGGGCGCTGGCCTTCAAGTACAAGGACGACTACGAGGCGGCCAGCGTTCCGATGATGCCGGTCGTGGCCACCTTCCGCCGGACGGCCATCGAGATCCTGGTCTACACGGTCATCATGGTCGGGCTCACGTTCGTCCTCGCCCCGGTGGCCCACCTCGGCGCGCTCTACCTGATCGCCGCGGGCGTCCTCGGCGCCGGCTTCATCGCCCTGGCCATCCGCCTGTGGGTACAGGCCACGCCGAAGGCCTCGATGCAGCTGTTCAGCTACTCGATCACCTATCTGACCCTCCTGTTCGTGGTCATGGCGGTCGACGTCTTCCTCACCCGTTGACCACGCCGTCGGAGCCGACCGGGGCCCGTGCACCGACCAGCGGGGGGACACCCGGGCCCGAGGCCCCCGCACCGGCCGCCGGCCCGACGCCGGTGACCCCTGTACCCCCGAAGCGCCTGCGGGCCTTCCTGGTCGGCGTGGTCCTGGCCGCCGCCCTGGCCCTCGTCCTCTTCGTGGGACTCGGCACCACGTCGTCGAAGAACTCGGGGGGCGGCGTCGTGGTCCCCGTCGGGTCGACCGCCCCCAACTTCGCCCTGCCCTCGGTCATGGGCGGGCCGCCGGTGGTGCTCGATGCCCTGGGGGTCCGGCGTCACCGTCCGGTGGTCCTCAACTTCTTCGCCTCGTGGTGCATCCCGTGCCAGACGGAGACCCCGCTGCTGGCCACGACGGCGGCGGCCGAGCAGGCCAAGGGATCGGTCGTCCAGTTCGTCGGGGTGGACGCGGCCGACAAGCCGGCCGACGCCGTCCCCTTCATCCAGAAGTCGGGCATCACCTACCCGGTGGGCCAGGACGCCGACCTGCGGGTGACCGCCGACGTCTACGGCCTCAACGGCGAGCCCCAGACGTTCTTCATCGACGAGTCGGGCGTGGTCGTCGGCCACGTGATCGGCCCGGTGTCGGCGACGCAGCTCGACGGGTGGATCCACCGACTGGCCGGGGGCGGCTGAGCCGGACGGCCCGGCCTGCTCCCAGCGGCCCGGCCTACTCCCAGCGGAAGCTGAGTCCGGCCACGACCGGGGCGCCCACCGCCCACACGGCCAGAACGAACCAGTCGCGGGCCGCCACCGGAGTGCCGTGGCCGAGGGTCCCGTGCAACGCTTGGGACAGTGCTGCGGCGGGCAGGACCTTCGAGAGGTCGGCCAGCCACGTCGGCAGCTTGGACAGGGGGATGAGCATCCCGCCCAGCAGGAGCAGCACCACGAACAGGGCGTTGACCACGGCCAGGTTGGCCAGGGGCTTGAGGGTTCCGGCCAGCACCAGCCCGATCCCGCCGAAGGCCACGGTGCCGAGCACCATGGCCAGCAGCGCCTCGCCCACCAGTGCGCCCCCCCCGCCGGGCCCGCCCGGGTTCCAGCCGAGGAGGTAGCCGACACCGACCAGGACGGCGGCCTGGAAGACCTCGACGACCAGGACGGCCAGGATCTTGGCGGCCAGCAGCCGGGGCCGGCCGAGCGGCGTCGACCCGAGACGCTTCAGCACCCCGTAGCCGCGCTCGAACCCGGTCCCGATGGACAGGGCGGTCATCGAGGTCGACATGATGGCCAGCGCCAGGATCCCGGGCACCAGGAAGTCGACCGGGTGCGCCGTGCCGACCGGCAGGACGTGCACCGCCGAGAAGAACAGCAGGAACATCACCGGGATCCCCAGCGTCAGGAACAGGGTCTCCCCGTTGGTGAAGATCATGGTCACCTCGGCCCGCAGCTGGGCCGCCAGCGGGCGCATCAGCGCCTCCCCCGGGACCGGCTGCGCCGACTCCGGCCCGGCGTCGCCGCCCCGGGCCCGGGCTCGGGCGTGCTCCGGGCGCCGGTGATGGCCAGGTAGGCCTCCTCGAGGGACTGCCCGGTGCGGAGGTCCCCGAGCGACAGGCTGCGCTCGGCCAGCCAGCCGGCCAGCGTGGCCACGACCGGCGGGGTCTCGGTGCCCGCGGGCAGTTGGAGCCGGTAGGCGCCGGGGCGCTCCTCGTCGATATCGGCCCCCGGGCCGAGGGCCGCGGCCAGGGCGGCGGTGTCGATGCCCGGGTCGGTGGAGAAGCGGACCGAGCCGTCGGCCGTTCCCGAGGCCAGCTCGGCCGGGGTCCCCTCGGCCAGCAGGCGCCCGTGGTCGACGATGACCACCCGGTCGGCCACCCGTTCGGCCTCGGCCAGCTCGTGGGTGGTCAGCAGCACGCACAGGCCCTTGTCGCGTTGGGCGGTGATGATGTCGCGGACGACGATCCGGCCCTCGGGGTCGACGCCGGCGGTGGGCTCGTCGAGGAAGAGGACCTCGGGCCTCCCGACCAGGGCCAGCGCCAGCGAGAGCCGCTGCTGCTCCCCGCCGGACAGGCGGCGCCACGGGGTGCGGCTGGCCTCGCCCAGGCCGACCAGGTCGAGCAGGACGTCGGGGTCCTGGGGGTCGTCGTAGTAGGCGGCGAACAGGTGGAGCACCTGGGCGGGCCCGAGCATCGGGTAGACGCCGCCCTTCTGCAGCATGACGCCGATGCGGGGGACCAGGGCGGCGTGGTCGCGGCCGGGGTCGAGCCCGAGGACCCGGACACTGCCCGAGGCGACGGGACGGTAGCCCTCGAGCGCCTCGACCGTGCTCGTCTTGCCTGCGCCGTTCGGCCCCAGGAGGGCGAGCACCTCGCCCCGGTGGGCGGTGAACGAGAGCCGGTCGACAGCGAGCGTGTCGCCGTAGCGGATGACCACGCCGTCGCACTCCACCGCGGGCGTGCCGGTCGGAGCCGTGGACGCATCGGCGGGCCCGGGCTCACTCGGTGGTGCGGTGTCGGCGTGGTCCACGGGTCGTCACGCTACCGTTGTGCCGACATGATCGATATCCGACTGGTCCGAGACGACATCGACGCGGTCACCGCCGCCCTGGCCCGCCGGGGGGTGGATCCCGGCGAGGTCGCCGGCCTGGCCGAGCTCGACGTCGCCGCCCGCACCGCGGTGGGGACGCGGGACGAGGTCCGGGCCACCGTCAAGGCGCTGTCCAAGCAGGTGGGCCGGGCCCGTCGCGCCGGGGACACCGCACTGGCCGAGCGGCTGGCCGACGACAGCCGGGCCGCCGGTGACCGCGAACGCGAGCTCAACACGGTGGCGGAGCAGGCCCAGGAGGACGTGCGCCAGGCCCTCCTCTACCTCCCCAACCTCCCCAGCCCCGACGCACCGGACGGCACCGGCGAGGCGGACAACGTCGTGGCCCGCTCGTGGCCCGAGGTGGCACCCACGTACTCCGAGGCCCAGCGGGTGCCCCACTGGGAGATCGGCACCGAGCTGGGGCTGCTCGACATGGAGCGCGGGGCCAAGCTGTCCGGCTCGATGTTCCCGCTCTACCGGGGCTTCGGGGCCCGTCTGGTGCGCGCCCTGACCTCGTTCGCCCTCGACAGCCACTCCGACGAGTTCGACGAGGTGCGGCCGCCGACCATGGTGCTCACCGCCACCATGGTCTCGACCGGTCATCTGCCGAAGTTCGAGGAGGAGGCCTACCACCTCGAACGGGACGACCTGTGGGCGATACCGACGGCCGAGGTGCCGCTGACGTCGATGTGGCGGGGCGACGTCATGGAGGAGGACGACCTGCCGCTCAAGCTGACCGCCGGCACCGCCTGCTTCCGCCGGGAGGCCGGGGCCGCCGGCCGCGACACCCGTGGCCTCCTGCGGGTCCACGAGTTCGACAAGGTCGAGCTGTTCGCCTACTCGACGCCCGACCAGGCCCCGGCGCTGCTCGAGTCGATGGTGGCCCGGGCCGAAGCCCTGTTGCGCGAGCTCGGCCTCCAGTACCGGGTGCTCGACCTGTGCACCGCCGACATCGGCAACTCGGCCGCCCGGACCTTCGACCTCGAGGTCTACTCGCCCGGTGTCGACCAGTGGCTCGAAGTGTCCTCGGTCAGCTGGTGCACCGACTACCAGGCCCGACGGGCCAACATCCGCTACCGCCCGGAAGGCGGCGGGACCCCGGCGTTCGTGCACACGCTCAACGGCTCGGCGCTGGCCTGGGCCCGGATCTGGGCGGCGCTGGTGGAGACGGGCCGCCAGGCCGACGGCTCGGTGGTCCTGCCCGAGGTGCTCGCCCCCTACCTGCGGGGCGAGACGGTCATCCCGGCCACGGGCTGACCGACGGGCGGCCCGGCCCGTTGCGACCGGGACGAGGGGTGACGTTCAGTCGCGGGTGGCGTCGAAGCGGTAGCCGACGCCACGGATGGTGGTGATCAGCTTGGGGGAGGAGGGGTCCTCCTCGATGTGGGTCCGCAGGCGCTTGATGTGGACGTCGAGGGTCTTGGTGTCGCCGAAGTAGTCGGAGCCCCAGATCCGGTCGATCAGCACGTCGCGGGTGAGGAGGCGCCCGGCGTTCTCCATGAGCAGCGACAGCAGCTCGAACTCCTTGCGCCGCAGGTGCACCTCGTCGCCCCGGATGAAGACCAGGTGGCGGTCGACGTCGACCTGGATGCCACCCGCTTCGAGCACCGAGCCCTGCTCGGGAGCGCGCTCGGCCGAGCGGGCAGGCCGCGACGCCTCGTCGACGGCGGTGCCCGCCACTCCGTCGGCGCCCGTGTCGGCGGACTCGCCATCGGCCGGGGTGCGGCGCATGACGGCGCGCATCCGGGCCACCAGTTCGCGGAGCCGGTAGGGCTTGGTCACGTAGTCGTCGGCCCCGACCTCGAGGCCCACCACGGTGTCGATCTCGGTGCTCTTGGCAGTGACCATGATGATCGGCACGGACGAGTGGGCCCGGATGGAGCGGCACACGTCGATGCCCGACAGCCGGGGGAGCATCACGTCGAGCAGGATCAGGTCGGGCTGGATCTCGGCGAACAGTCGCAGGGCCTCGGTGCCGTCGGTGGCCACGGTGACGTCGAAGCCCTCACGGGCCAGGCCGATCACCAGCGCGTCGATGAACGACTCGTCGTCCTCGGCCAACAGCACCCGTGTCTGCGTGGGAACCTCGAGGTCGACCTGGCCCTTCCCGTCCGTGCTCACGCCGTCACTCTTACCCACCGAGGGCGGCCCGGCCACTCCGACCGGCCCTGCACGGTCACGCGTTGTACTCGGGCGGGTTCGGGAGGACCAGGGTGAAGGTGGAGCCCTCGCCCTCCCGCGAGTCGACCTCGACCCGTCCCCGGTGGTTGCTGGCCACGTGGCGGACGATGGACAGCCCGAGGCCGGTGCCGCCGGTGGACCGGCTGCGACCGTGGTCGACCCGGTAGAAGCGCTCGAAGATGCGCTCGAGGTCGCGGGTGGGGATGCCGACCCCGGAGTCGGCCACCGAGAGACGGATCTCGCCGTCGGACTGGGTGCCGGAGACCTTCACCGTGGTGTCCTCGTAGGAGAAGGTCACTGCGTTCTCGAGGAGGCTGTGGATGGCCGAGACCAACTGGCGGCGGTCCCCCACCACGTGGACGGGCGGGTCGGGCTCATCGAGCTCGATGGTGATCCTGCGCTGCTCGGCCGCGCTGCGGACCCGCTCGATCGCCTCGGCCATGACCAGGTTGATGTAGATCGGCTCCCGGGGCGGGGTCTCCTCGGACTCGATCCGGCTGAGGTCGAGCAGGTCATCGATGATCCGGCTGACCCGGAAGGCCTCGGCATGGATGCGGGACGCCAGCCGGTGGGCCACCTCGGGATTGGGCTCCACGGTGAGCGTCTCGGCCAGCAGCCCGAGGGCGCCGATCGGGGTCTTGAGCTCATGGCTCACGTTGGCCACGAAGTCGCGGCGGATCTCCTCGAGCCGACGACGCTCGGACACGTCCTCGATGATGGCGATGACCCCGAGGGGACGCCGGCCGTCGTCGACGAGCCGGGTGCGCACCGCCAGGGTCTGCCTGGGCGGTCCGTAGAGGTCGAGGGTCCGCTCGGCCGATCCGTCCTGCCAGGCGTTCTCCAGCAGCTCGGTCACCGCCTGGGCGGCGAGCGCGTCGCCGTGGCGGTTGTTCATCAGGGACACGGCGCGGGCGTTGCGGAAGGCGACCTCGCCGTCCTCATCGCAGACGATCACGCCCTGGGTCAGGGTGTCGAGGGCCCGCCGGAGCCGGATGGCGTCCGAGCTGGCCTCGGTCACCGCCTCGGCGGCGTCGCCGGCCACCTTCTCCAGGTGGCTGAGGACCGGCTCCATGCCGCCCTCGTCCGGGGCCTCGACGCCGAGGCGGTTCGAGAGGGCGGTGAGCCGCTGCTGCAGGCTTCGCCGGCCCGCCCTCCGTCCGACCTGGTTGGCGATGATCACGGCGATCACCGCCACCACGCCCAGGACGATGTACCCGATCACGTACGGCTTCACGGTCTAAGTGTGGCAGGCCGGGGCGCCCACGGTGACCAGCCTCCCGTGGGCAGGCAGAAAATACATCAAAAACATTGAAACATATTGTAATGAGGTCAAAGTCTTCCTATCGTGGGGCCATGAACCCGCCCTCCCTGGTCACGCTCCTGCACATCCGGCTCCTGGCGGTCACCATGACCCCGGACCCCGGCCAGCTCCCCGGCGGCCAGGTGCTCCAGAAGCTGACCGACGGGCTCGGCGGGTGGGCGCTGGCCCTGTCACTGGTGGGCCTCCTGGTGGGCGCCGCCGCCTGGGCGCTCGGTGCCCACAGCCAGAACTACCAGCAGTCCTACAGCGGAAGGAAGGCGGTGCTGGTGTCCGGGTTCGCCGCCCTGCTGATCGGCGCCGGCCCGGCGATCGTCAACTTCTTCTTCTCCACCGGTCAGGGCGTGCACTGAATGTCCGTACTGGTGGGACTCCCCGCCGTGCCGAC
>Ga0209048_10005188_pt1 | contig 12327 bp, 15 predicted proteins | sample FrelakmetCRP12CR_FD_187146 | JGI IMG/M metagenome (GOLD analysis project Ga0209048, IMG submission 187146) | Freshwater lake sediment microbial communities from the University of Notre Dame, USA, for methane emissions studies - CRP12 CR (SPAdes)... | ecosystem: Environmental > Aquatic >... | reverse complement strand
GGCACGTACGGTGGTGTGAGAGGTTGGGGCCTTGCGGCCCCCGCCTACTCGATCATCCATCGAGCAGGTTGAAGTGGATCCTGAAAAAATACAGAACTCATAGGCCGACGGTGGTATGGATTTAAGAAATATAATCACGGCACTTGATTTTGGCCCTGATACCAACAAGACACTAGCTTATACGGCATGGCTCGCGGGCATGGCAGCTACGGAGGGTTCCTTCAGACTGCTCCATGCGATGGATTACGCTCTCACCCCGCCGGCATATCTGCTGCCCTGCGTTGAAGATGAACAGAGGCAGAACCGCGCCCGACTTGAGCCGTTAGCGGTTAGGCTGAGAGAAAAAGGGGTAACGGTGAGATGCGATGTTGTTTTGGGCCGTCTCGTTGAGGCCTTTGACACGTATCTGCGTGAAAAGCATGCCGATATTCTTATTATTGGTCACAAATCCCATGTATTCGGGCTGAGCAGCTCGGAGCGGCTGATAAGGACCATTCAACGGCCGATGCTGGTTGTGAGAGGGGCAAAATCTGAGAGTGCCGTCGCTGATAAGGTAAAAATAAAAAAGATACTCTGTCCTGTTGATTTTTCAACCGGCTCTGTCAACGCACTCGGGTGGGCGGAATATCTCGCAAAGGAGAACAACTCAGGACTAATCATGTTTCACATGATTTCCGATCCATATGTTCAGTTTGCTTTCCGAAAAGGGTGCGATGAAAAGGATCAACAAAGGTATCTGAGCAACTCAATGACTGACGACGAGGAGCGGCTCGCCAGTCTTGTCCAAGGCGTTGGCGGAGTTCAACGGATGATCAGGCACGGTGATCCTCGTTCAACAATCGCCGAGACCGGCCGGGAGCTGGAGATAGATCTTATCGTTATGGGGGCAGGAGGGTCGACTTTCTTAAGTGGCATCCTCCTGGGCGGCGTATCGGATTCTGTCGCCCACTCTTCTTGCTGCCCGGTCTTTATCGTCCACTGAGAATGATAGAAATCCTTCTGCTCATTTTAAGCCTGGTGATGATATTTATCAGTGCCGAAGTCTTCACCAACGGCATTGAAACCCTCGGCAGGAGACTTTCCCTGTCTCAGGCCGTCGTGGGAAGCCTCATGGCTGCGGTTGGTACGGCACTTCCCGAAACGATACTCCCTTTCGTGGCAATCCTTATAAATGGAGGCAGCGCCGCCAAAAATATCGGTGTTGGTGCAATACTCGGAGCCCCATTCATGCTATCGACACTCGCTTTTTTTCTTGTTGGCGTCACCGCTGTTACTACCTTTATCAGGAAGAAAAGAGCTTTTGAGCTGCGGGTAGAACTTCACAGCATGAAAAGAGACCTCGTTTTTTTCATCTTAATGTATGGGGCCGCGATTTCAATTCCCGTTTTCGTTAAGGGTGGCAGGATTTTTATTGCGGTTGGACTGGTGGTTGGATACATCATTTACGCGGTCATTACTTTCAGGGGGGAAAGTGAATGCATCGTTCACGCCGAAGACCTTTACTTCAGAAGATTTTTTAAGTTTCTTCTCAATCGGTCATCAACTGTCACACAAGTGCCCGAGGGAATTCCCCTGATCGGTTTTCAGGTTGCATGCGCGTTAGCATTGATGGTCGGAGGTGCGCAAATATTTGTGACAGGGCTTGAGATGCTCTCCCAAGCCTGGGGGCTAAGTCCCCTTCTTTTTGCCCTCCTCGTTGCCCCAATAGCAACTGAATTGCCAGAAAAGCTTAACAGCATAAGTTGGACCTGCAAAGGGAGAGACTCTCTTGCGCTCGGGAATATAACCGGGGCCATGGTTTTTCAGGCGGCATTCCCCGTTTCGCTCGGACTACTCTTCACCGATTGGGTGCTTTCTGGTCTCTCTCTCTTTTCCGCCGTCCTCGCTCTGCTATCGACATTAATGGTCTTGGCTGATATCTCGATACGAAAAAAGCTCTCCCCCGTCACGGTGCTGTTGAGCGGATTATTTTATGTCATATATGCAATCATAATCATTTTTCCTTTATAAACGCTCCAGCCTTCAAAAGGGTGCTTATTCAATCCACAAGCATTCATAATTTTTTCGCCCTCAGTTCATGATCTGCTGATGATATTTAGGGACAGCGGCGAGAATCCCCGGTATTTTAATGCGGGGATGAAAGCAGTGCGTCATAAACTACCTGTAATGCATTAACCAGCTGTATAACTCACAATTAACTAATATTATTGTATACCATATGCATGCCGTTACAACACGGCAGAACAACTCTTTACAACGTGAATTACCATATGGTGTGGTCGGTAAAATACCGTCGCGATGTTCCTATCGGAGCGGCAGAGGCGCGGCAATTTATTCCCGTCAGTACGTCACCGGAAAGAAAGTATCACAGCTCTTAATTTTAAGTTACAATGAAACTGATTATTGAACGAAATTGGTCGGGGTTGCTGATAATCCGGGCTGTTGGCGTTGCGGAGGAAGGAAATGAAGGTTTTTGTGACAGGGGCAACAGGTTTTGTGGGCAAGTATGTAGTGAACGAATTGCTGGCGCAAGGACTTGAAGTCCATGCGGCGGCTCGAGACATCTCGAGAGTCCGTGCCATATTCGGCAAACGGGTTTCTCCTGTGGACGCTGATTTGAGCGATCGGGACTCCATCAGGAAAGCGCTCCAGATAGTGATGCCCGACGCTATTGTGCATCTCATTGGTATCATCGCCGAAATCCGCTCAAAAGGAATCACCTTTGAAAGGGTACACCTGGGAATCCCGAGCGAGTTATATGCGATCGCAAAAGAAATTGGAATTAAAAAAGTAGTGCATATGAGTGCGCTCGGGGTCCATCCCGATGCTCCTTCTCTTTATCATAAGACTAAGCTCAGAGCAGAGCAGGCACTTCGTGCGTCAGGCCTCCCCCATACGATCTTCAGGCCTTCCGTAATCATCGGTCCAGAGCAAAAACTTTTTTCGGACATGCGGAGATTCACCGGAATTGTGCCTCTCGTCCCGCTTCCTGCAGGAGGCGAGCACCGCATGCAGCCTGTAGACGTGAGGGATGTCGCACGCTCGTTTGCCGCGTCCCTTGTGAAGACTGAAACCGACAACAGGGTGTATGAACTCTGCGGCCCTGAGGTAATGAGTTTTCGGGAATTACTTGATGCCGTTTTTTCGATGTGGCAGAGAAGGGTGCTTTACCTCAACTTACCGAAATGCGTGATGATATGGGCGGGAAGAGTCGCCGAAAGGATCATGGATAATCCGCCCATTTCTTCGGACCTCATCCGTATGATGTGGAAAGACAACGTATGCGGACTTTATGGCGATGCGGTGACGTGCGGGGTCAAGGCAGTGAGCGACAATGAACCGACAGCTTTTTTGGAATCGTTGAAATGGTCTCTGGCGCGAAAGTGATTAGTAAAAAAGATGAGGGAAAGGCCAGGGATTTCCCGGATCATAACTATTTTCAGTATCGGCGAATCAGAGCAAGCCATTGTTTAACTTAATCACAGGAGGTCGTTAATATAACCATTTGAAAAAGTTTGCAGTAATTTTCATTTTATTGTATTTTTTGTATTTGTGGATGTGCTCGCTCGCTGCACCCCATATCAGCAGCAGGACGCTGGCGTAGGAGCTGGTGTCGGTGGCGGCATTTCAGGAGCGCTTTTAGACCAGAGCAATCCGTGGCATGACGGATTGCGCGGCGCAGCCTTGGGCAGTGTGATGGGAGCGACCCATGGGGATATTTTTTACAGGTCATCACCCGAAGCGGCGGCAACCCGCCCGTCGGTATGCAGGACCCAGGACAGCCGCGGTGTTTACCATGCCGAGCCGGTGCATGATGATGAGCGCACCCGCCGTAAGAAAGTGCGCGAATGGGTGTGGAAAGTGGCAGGCTCATAAAAGACCAGGTCAAGGAGATCAGTGAACGCGAGGAATACGAAAGAGGACCATCAGGCAATGCATGGGGCACGACCCTGTGCCTGCGATTTGGTTTGTAGGGGCAATCTGGTGGATAGCCCCTACTTTGCTTTCAGCATCTTTATGATCGCCTTCATGAAAACTGGCAGGTCTGAGGGTTGTCGGGAGGTGACGAGGTTCCCGTCGATGACGACCTCCTTATCCTCATACAAGGCGCCGGCATCCTTCATCTCCTGCGCGATAGACTTGTAACAGGTTGCATGCCTTCCCCTCATGAGTCCTGCGGATATCAGTGTCTGTGGGCCGTGACATATGGCAGCCACCGGCTTGTTCGTCTCAAAAAAATGTCGCGAGATGTCGAGTGCCCGCACTTCCTTCCGGATCGCCTCTGGAGCCTTCCCGCCAGGCAGTAATAGAAAATCATAATCATCGGAGTTCACTTCATCGAGGGCCTTGACCGCTTCTACTTGATAGCCATGCTTCCCGTGAAAGGGGCCTCTGTTCATTGAAGCGATATCGACATCGATCCCTTCTTCCTCCAGCCGATAGAAGGGGACCAGCAGTTCGGTGTCCTCGAAATTGTCGGCGCTGATGATAAGCGCTTTCACGATCCCCCTTAATAACCAGTTATTTTTTCACCGCTCCGCTGAATATATAATCATTTTCTTTCTTTGCTTCATGGCAAATAATACAGGCTTCGACCTTTCCTGAAGCCATGACCTTCCCTTCAAGCCCATATTGCGCCCAGAACCAGTCGCCTGCTTTGGGGTTGTATCCGATGATCTTGTACATTACGGTAAGCGAATCAAGCTTCTTGTCCGCGGTATAATTCTCTTTTGCGATGATGGAACCATCGGACAGGCCCTTTTTGTCCCTAAGGGAATAGTATGCCTCATCATTCACATAAGTTGTGAGGAAAGATCCGTGAGGCTGGGTGCCCTGATACATCCTGCTCTTACCGGGGAAGAGTTGCCAGTCGGTATAGGGTTTCAACTTCACAATATATTCGTAAAGTTTCACTGCATCGGGTCCCGGTTCCGTAATCTGCGTTTCGGCAGGTCCCGTTTGATGGATTGCGAGTGATGAATGGACGGAAGCAAAAACAAAGAGCATCATTAACCCAAAACTCAGAATCTTTTTCATTCTTGTCTCCTTCCTAATTGATGATGTTTAAAGAACAGACCAGGTTAACCCTGCACCTGTCACAATCCGCCCTTAAGGTAATAATCATACAGAGCTTTGCCGACAAAGAAGTCAGCCCAGGCAATACCGATATCCGGCAAGGTAGATTTGAGAATCATCTGGCCGAGAGGTATGGATTTAGCCGCCATCTCGGCCAGGCTGTAATGCGCCATAAACACTGTGCCGTATATGACAATCAGTCCGTTTAAGAGGTAGCCATAAGCCGCCGTCTTGCGAGAGAAAAAAAGCAGTGTTACGATCACCGCATCGATCAGCGGAAAGATAAAGGAGAGAAAACGCGTCGGGTCGAAGATCAAGCTGCCGGGGTTCATTTTGTCTGGAACCATGAAGAAATGAATCCGCGCATGTAGCAGCAACCCTGCTAGGGCCAAAAGGAAAAGTGCCGACAGAAGAGATGTTTTCTTCATGGCATTAGAAAGAGTACTTTGCGATGTGTCCAAGGTAAAATGTTAACGCGATGGCGAAAACATGGAGTATCCACCATCCGGGTTTGTATCTCAGGAAAAACTGTATCATATTACCTCCAAAGAAGATGTCCGAGCGCGTAAGCCAGAGTTATCCCCACCAAGTGGACGATCCACCACCCGGGCTTTAGGAAGCCTACCTTTTGATTTATCTTTTTAGAGAAGTCTTCTTGCGCCATATATTTGTTTATTAGCTTAGCAAGATTCTGCTGAATGTCAAGGATAAAGGTTTGGATAAAGGTTTGTGAAGGGTTGAGCGAGTAAATATTGAGTGGTTGGGGCGCACTGCACAAATGCTCTGCTTCTTCCTTAAACGAAGCTTTGGTATACTGTAGATAATTTTATCTTGCAGTTTGGAGGGCACTCAGGCGAATGATAAAGGCCGTGGTGTTCGATTTCGGGGGTGTGATTGCGGAGGAGGGCTTCTGGCATGGGCTCAGGCATATTGCAGCCCAAAACGGCAAAGACCCCGACATCTTCTTTGTGACTGCCGTGGAGCTGATTCATCAACCTGGCGGCTATGTAGTCGGCATGTCCGATGAGGGGACCTGGTGGAATAAACTGAGAGAATTGACCGGCATCAAGGGCAGCGACAAGGAGCTGAGAGAAATAATACTTGAACGGTTTGTCATCAGGCCCGAAATGCTGCAAGTGGTTGACGAACTTAAGGCGAAGGGTTTTGTGGTCGCAATCCTTAGCGACCAGACGAACTGGCTCGAAGAGATTAATGCCCGGATGCCATTTTATCATCATTTCGATCATGTCTTTAATTCGTATGCGATTCACAAAAGCAAAAGAGATCCATCGGTTTATACGGACACCTGTTCTGCACTTGGAGTCAAATCCGCAGAGACACTCTTTATCGATGATAGCGAGGGCAACATAAGAAGGGCGCGGGCAGAAGGCCTTAAGATCATTCATTTTCAAGGGGTCGCAGCTTTCAAGACGGAACTGCAAGACGTTATCCCTGACACTACACAGGGCGAGAAGATTGACGAGAATATTTACGATTGCATAGTCATTGGTGCCGGTCCTGGGGGGCTGCAGGCCGCCATCTACCTTGGCAGGTACAATAGAGATATCCTCCTTATTGACCGGGGGGGCGGAAGGACTTCGCATGCAAAACATATCGAGAATTTTCTCACTTGGAAGGCAATCTCGGGAAAGGAAATCATATCCCGCGGTCTGCAACAGGCGAGGCATTTCAATGTAAGTATCATCAGGGAAACGGTTACGAAAGTCATCAAGCAAGCTCAATTTGAGGTCCATGTCGGCAATGGGCTTTGTTATCGCTCGCGGTTTGTGATAGTATCGTCCGGTGGCCGCGAAAATATCCCTGAGATCGAAAATGTGTACAAATATTTCGGCATAAGTTTTTTTACCTGTGTCGACTGCGACGGGTACCATACAACGGGCAAAAAGCTTGTCATTCTCGGTAATACTATTCATGCGGTGCGGCTCGCCTTTGCCATGAAGCAGATGTACACAAAGCAGGTAACGCTTGTCCTCTTTTTTTATGATCCACCGGAGGCCTATATCGAGGCCTTGAAGGACGAGGATATAGTATTGATCAAAGGGTCCCCTGCGAAGATCATCGGCAATAAAAAAATGGAGGCTCTCGAGTTCCCGGATGGCAGGCGCATCGAATGCGATGTGATCATGTCGAATTTCGGATTTAAGCTTAACTCCGAGTTCCTTTCAGACCTCGATCTGAAACGCGATGCTCAGGGTTTTAAATATATAACGGACCATCATTATGAATCGTCAATGAAGGGACTTTTCATTGTTGGCCCGCTGACCGGACATGATCAGGTAGTCATCGCAGCCGGTGAAGGGGCAGCTGTTGCTATTGAGATAAATAAAAGGCTTCTCGATCTTTAAAAATGGATGTGCTTGATTCTTCAAGTTATTGATGCCATTGAATTAAGTCTAGGCCAGACTTAGAGGAGCTATCTTGGGGAGGGAGCGTGACTGATTTTGATAAATCAGCCAGGATATTGAACAAGGCGATACCGAAGAAGGACGCAGTGACAATCTTCAGCCCTGCTTATGAACTGATTGCATAAGAGCAAGAGCGTTAACAATATCTTCGAGGTGACTATGAATAAAAAAGTATTAATGACAGAGATTATCGACCGGCTGAAAAAGGAATATCGTGTGCTCAAGCCGGCTCTGAATTTCAAGAGCCCATTTGAGTTGCTGGCGGCAACCATTCTTTCAGCGCAGACAACAGATATTCAGGTTAACAAGGTGACTGAGACGCTTTTCAGAAAGTATAAAAGCGTGAAGGACTTCGCGAATGCCGATCCCGCTGTGCTCGAAAAGGACGTGAGTTCAGTCAATTTCTACCGGAACAAGGCAAGGAACATTCAGAACGCGGCCAAGCTCATCGTCGGAAAATACAATGGAGATGTTCCCACGTCAATGGATGATCTTACCAGCCTGCCCGGAGTGGCCAGGAAGACGGCGAACATCGTCCTTTACAACGCTTTCGGAATCATTGAAGGCATCGCCGTCGATACTCACGTCATGCGCCTCGCCCAAAGGCTTGGGCTCTCGAAACACGAAGAACCGGTTAAGATCGAAAAGGACTTAATGGAAATAACCCCGAAAAAAGAGTGGGGCAACATCACCCATCTTCTCATTTTCCATGGGAGACAGATATGCCCCTCAAAGAAGCCATTGCATGAGAAATGCGTTCTCTTCGATATATGCCCGTCAAGGGATATTTAAAGCGGCACAGAAAAACGCCAAGGTTTTTAAAGAGCGGTGCAGAGCCGATCTATCGAGTACGCTAGATATGGTACAGATGACTTTCAGGTTGAAAAATTGAACGTGACTGACTTCTTTGGGCATCTCTGGTATAGATACTCAATCTCCTGGAGCCACTTGTTGATCTCACCTCATATCAATGTAACTTCGTATCTCCGGGATGAAATTTCCCCCTTTGCGTTCTCTTTCCTCAAAGCAGAAATACTTTACCTCCCAAAAAGAACATTGGAGCCCTTACCTGTAATTTTCAGCACAGCGCAGGGATCACCTTCCTGCATGAGGGCCTCCTGTGCAATGAGTTTATCAACAAAAGACCGTCAATATTTTTTGTCCCGGCTTTTTACCCGCACCGTGGGTCTTGATTTTATCGTGCCCCAGCACACGGCTGCGCTTCGTATCCGCACCGGTCACGATATCGACAATGTGCCCCAGCCCAAACCGTTGGCCAGTACTTGATATGGCTGACATTATAATTTGTACATCCCTAGTAATATCGATTTGTTGAACCGATCCGGCACAGATATCGCAGGTACAGCAGTCATCGCGGGGATAGTCCTCGCCAAAAAAGCCGGATAGCTTTCTTGTCCGGCATACGTCGTGGGATGCGCATCCCACGATCTGATTCAACTTCTGTTTCGCGATAAAACGTTCATTTTCATCTGCGATCTCATTGATGAAACACCGGATCTTCGGGATGTCTCCTCTTCCGAACAAGAGAAGGCAGCGGGCCGACTCTCCGTATCTTCCTGCTCGTCCTGTTTCCTGGCAGTAGCCTTCGATATGCCGGAGAAGGTCGGCGTGGATAACGGGCCGCACATTCGATTTATCCATCCCCATGCCAAAGGCGATTATTGCTGCGATAATCTGTGCCTCGTCCCGGTTAAATGCCTCCTGGTTCTTGCTCCGTTCTTCGGGGGATAAGCCTGCATGATGCGGGAGCGCTGCCATCCCCTTTAATTTCAGAAAATCAACCGTCTCCATAACTGAAACACGGGTTGTCCGGTGGATAATGCCGGCTTCGCCGGGGTGTTCCTTCAGAAATTCGAGTATTTGTGATTCCACCTTGGCCTTTAACTTCACTTCATAGAAGAGATTTTGACGGTCAAAAGAAGCACGCACGATATAGGGCTTTCTTAATCCGATCTTGATGATGATATCCTCCGGGACCTTCTGGGTCGCCGTTGCCGTAAAGGCGGCAACAGACAGGTCAGGGAACATCTTTGGGATGAGTGAAAGCACGAGATGATCCGGACGGACATCCGGTCCCTATTCAGAGGCGCAATGGGCTTCATATATGACAAAGAGGGATATTGAAACGATCTCGAATTGATCGAGGAAATGCGGCATAGCAAATCTCCCGGGGGCGAAGCAGAGCAGCTTGATCTTGCTGTTTTTCAAAAAGCTATATACATTGGAGAATTCGTCAGCATTCATTGAGCTGTTCATGAAGGCAGCGGATATCCTGTTTTGTACCGCGGCAACCACTTGGTCTTTCATGAGCGCAATGAGAGGACTGATGACATCCGCCGTGCCACTCATGACTGCTGCGGGTAGCTGATTGCAGAGGGATTTTCCACCACCGGTAGGCATCACAGCAAAAACGTCTCTGCCGTCGATGATAGTGCTGATAATGCATTACTGGTTTGGGCGGAATATCTGCAATCCCAAGACAGCCTCCCGAGTATCGTAAAGCGGGTCTTGAGTGCTTGAGTCATGAATCACGAGCCTATTTTACCACAAAGAATTGGGAGAGCTTCCACACTGCGCATTGCAAACTGCGGACTCTTTTTTTCTGCTATGTTTCCCGACGTGTTACAATAGAAATAGAATCTGCGAGGATGGAGAGCATGGTTACTTTTAAAGGATTTTTATCAATTTTCAAGGACACGGATTTCACAGCATCAGAGCTTAGAATGTTTTATTTTTCTGTGAAAAAATCTGTAATCCTCAGGTGCGCCGGCAGGAGGTTCTGGCCTGAAATTTTCAAACTCGAGGAACAATCCCAATGGCCGGTCGTTCGAAGGATTGGTGATCCGAACCTGCCGATATACAAGGGAGCGGATAGAGCCTTGCTGGAGAGGTTCATAAAAACCATAGATGAAGAGAAAAGAATAAGGGGGCGAAAAGCTTCTTTTGATAAGGTACGATACTGGACGCTGCTCCAATCGCTGATAGAAGAAAGAATTGAACTCTTCACAAATATTTTCGGCTTCAGCGAGAAGGACTTCAAGTACTGTGAAATGATTGCTGACCGATATTCGAAGATTGTCGAAAAAAGGATCAGGAACAGGAAGAAAATATGGACTATCGGCCTCGGTACCGGGGCTGCCACACTGGCCGGGGCTGCCGCCTGGTATATCTACAAAAAGGAAAAGAAATAATATCTGAAATCATCCATCTGCAGGGGCTGCAGGGATTTTTGTTATACGTTCACAATTTTATATGGCCTGAAAGGAAAGCAAATTATGAACGGTACGAGACGTGCCGATATCAAGCCGGGATTGCATGTTTTGATCGTATTGAAGAATGACCAACGGGCTGGGAAACTGACAGAAGGCATTGTAAAGGATATCCTCACCAATTCACCTGCACATCAGCACGGCATCAAAGTGCGCCTTGAAAGCGGCGAAGTGGGCCGGGTAAAAGAGATTATTGTCTAATTTGCACCCCGCTATTGCCAGAAGGCGAATCCATATCCATGGTGCCTGCCGAATAGCCGGTAATTTAAATAATAGTGTGGAGAGTAGTTACAGTGCGGACTAACATAAGGATAGTCATAGTAGTATGGGTAGTCGTACAAGTGGCAGGGATGGTCTGGATAATAATAATCAATATCATACCCATGATACGGAACTACTACGCATCACATGCACATCAGCATGATTATGCTCACTGCGATTTTTATAATATATCGGGCGCGCAAAAGCATTAGCCGCCCGCGTTAAATGATATCCTGAAAGGCACTCCATTGTGCACTCAACGTGAATCTGAAATCCCTGTGGGGTTATTACCCATGCGGAGGGCTGTTATAATCGTAAGAGTTGAGACCTGTGATATGTTCTGATTTAGGCTACTACCGTTTTCCCTCTCTTTTTTTTTGCACGCAGATCTTTTTACCGATAAAATAATCAGTGTAACTTGCCGCGACTTGCAAGCTGTCCGACAATGGCAGGCCACGGCAACCATACATTCGGCACCGCCATTATTTGAATGGGCAAGACGATCAGGAAGATTGATACCTTCCACGTAAATATCCCTTGGGAGGGGAAATGATCTCAGTAGAGTCCTTTGCTGCAAGCGATAGAGGTTTTGTCCGTCATGAGAATGAGGATTCTTATCTCCTTCATATCCCCGATGATGAAGCTATTCTTCAACGGAAGGGAATCCTTGCTGTTGTCGCAGATGGTGTTGGTGGCGGCCCAGCCGGTAAACTGGCAAGCTCAATGGCTGTAGAACTCGTAAGGGAGATATATTATCGTGAATCAGGCCAGGACAACTTGTCGGCTCTCAGAGAGTCTCTGCAGATTGCCAACATCGAAATCTGTAAGGCGGCACAAAGAGACCACAGTTTCCGAGGAATGGCAACAACATGTACTGCCGCTTCTGTACGGCAAGGGGAGGGCTTTCTTAGTCATATTGGTGACAGTAGGGCCTATTTGCTTCACAACAGGGAATTGCGTCAGCTTTCAGAAGATCACACTCTTGTCGGCGAGCTTATTCATGAAGGTATTATCTCCCGGGAAGAAGGGAGAAAACACCCCCATAGAAACATTATTTTGAAGGCATTAGGTTCCGCGAGCCATATCGAGCCCAACACAAGCCATATTGTCCTGGAATATGGAGATGCCCTGCTGCTGTGCAGCGACGGACTTTATGGCTGCGTATCCGATGATGAGATATCTTCCATCCTGTTAGGGCAACCTGTGGAACGGGCAGGACACAGAGTAATCGAGCTTGCCCTGAAGAGGGGAGGGGCCGACAACATCACGGTTGT
>Ga0209048_10005187_pt1 | contig 12334 bp, 9 predicted proteins | sample FrelakmetCRP12CR_FD_187146 | JGI IMG/M metagenome (GOLD analysis project Ga0209048, IMG submission 187146) | Freshwater lake sediment microbial communities from the University of Notre Dame, USA, for methane emissions studies - CRP12 CR (SPAdes)... | ecosystem: Environmental > Aquatic >... | reverse complement strand
ATCGTGATATTGGAAAATGGCGTCTGGAATCCGACGCGCGTTGAAACATTCATGTTGAAAACAAAGGACTGGATTTCCTGTTTTACTTTTTCGTAAGTCAATTTATCGTAACGGACGAAAGGCGCGAGTAAGGTGTCAAAATTGGAAAAAGCCTGCGCGCCCGCCACCTCTCCCTGAAGAGTATAAATAAAATTCACCATCTGGCCTAAAATCGAACCGAAGTGCTTGGCCGGTTTGCAGGCTACTTTGCCCGGAACACCAGTGAAACCCCGGCGGATAAGATCTTGCAGATCCCAACCGCAACAATAGGCTGCCACTAATTGCAAGTCATGAATATGAAAATCGCCGCCTTCGTGCGCCTCGCGGATTTCCTTGGTATAAACTTTATTCATCCAATATTTGGCGCTCACCACCGACGCAACATAGTTATTGAGACCCTGGAGAGAATAAGCCATATTGGCATTTTCTTTCACTTTCCAGTCGATTTCCTGGATGTATTTGTCCACCAAATTAACCGCCTCCAAAAAAGACTCTTCAGTTTCGCGGATTTTGCGGTGCTGTTCACGGTAAAGAATATAGGCTTTGGCCGTTTCTTCAAAATCCAAAATCATCAAGACGCGCTCTACCAAATCCTGAACTTCTTCAATCTCGGGAAGATAACCTTCTTTATAATTTTTATTGAGCAACTGAACAACTTTATCGCTGACTTTTTTAGCGTCCGTAAGGCTCCCTTCGCCCGTAGCCACAAACGCTTTAATTACCGCTTTGGTAATTTTTTTCGGATCAAACTCAGCCACGCTCCCGTTTCTTTTTACAACCTTGGTAATTTGACTCACGATTCTCTTCTTTTTCTTTTTTGTTGTCATATTTGTTTTTGTCCCCTGATATATTTAGAAATTTTGAATTATTTATCCTCCAGCATATCCAATTCTTTCTTGAAACTTTCAATGCTGCCAAATGACTTATAAACACTCGCAAAACGGACATAAGCGACTTCATCCAGATCTTTCAGTTTCTTGAGCACAATCTTGCCGATCTCGCGCGTTGTCACTTCGGGCTTTTCGAGCGAACGGATTTCATATTCCACGTCTCCTAAAAGTTTGGCGATGCGCTCTTCGGAAACAGGCCTCTTCACCAGCGCGCGCCGCACTCCGGTTTCAATTTTATGCTTATCGTAGTCAACTTTTTCCCCATTTTTCTTGAGAACTGTGAGACGCAATAGCTCTACTTCTTCATAAGTACTGAAACGGGCGCCGCATTTTTCGCATTCTCTTCTCCGGCGGGTAATTTTTCCCTCATTGGTATCCCGCGAATCAACTACTTTGGTTTCACTATTTTTACAAAAAGGACAAAGCATTTTAAATAATCAAATTTATTTAAGATACACAACAGGATGTATATTTATACTACATATTGTATATGTTAATGTCATTATACCACAACCCATAAAACCGCCAAGGGTTCTAAAAAACCTTAATTTTACTAAGGTTTTTTAAAAATTCATAAAGTTATCCACAGGTCTATAGACTGACATACGCCACCGGCAAGACTTTTCGGAAAACACCGGCGATGAGAATTGAATCTGATTCATCCAGATAAATCGGCTGATGTATCTTGTTGCTCGAGTGCGGAAAAAGACCAATGATGCCATGCTTCAATCTTTTGTATCGCTTGATTGTCGCCATACCATTGATAACCGCGACTACGATCTTGCCTTCAAAATCATTCCCCTGTTCACACTTTTCAAAAACCACATAATCTCCGTCGCCAATTTCTTCTTTGTCCATCGAATCACCCAAAGCTTTCACTGCAAACAGTTGCGCCGGATCGTTCTGGCGAAAAAGACTCTTGGAAATTTGTAGATAACCATCAACATTAGTATCGTCAGCATAGGCCAGCGCTTCGCCACAGGAAGCCAGCCCATACATCGGTATGGAAAAAATATTACCCAGATTGGCGTAATTTTCGTTTTCCACCAGATAAATTTTTTTGCTTTTGTCTCTTTTGAGCAAGTCCTTTTTTTCCAGCGCCTCAATGACTTGGACTGTGCCTTTGAGACTGCCCACTTCCACTCCTCGCTCTTCCAGGTGTTTATGCACGCGATAGGCCGTCGGATTTTCTTTGTTAGCATTGATAATTTCCCGGATAGTTTCCAGTACGGTATTTTGTTTGGATGTTAATGACTCCATAATGATATTAATTAATTATTTTATTTATAGTGTTATTATATCACCCTAGATATCACTGTCAAATACCCCGCCTGTGGATAACTTTGACAAATATAAAAAGCCCCGAGAAATCGGGACTCTTCAAAAAACTACAAACTACAAACTAAAAACCAACTTATTTCCCCATCTTCCTGCGGATAAAGGCCGGGATTTCCAGTTCATCATCTTCATCCTCTAGATCCTTGTCAACCTGCGTGAAAGTTCTCTGTGGTTTTGGCGGCACTTTTTCTTCAATAATCATCTTGGGTTCATTCTTGCCTGGAAAAGTTATCTTAGAGATTTCTTTATTTTCTTCTTCGTCTGCTTTTCTCCTAGATTCAATGGTCATGCGGGACATTTTTTCCAGCGGAGATTCCTTGACTCTTTCCGCGTCAAAACCAGTCGCCACTACCGTAATCTGCACTTCGCCTTTTTTAATCGAATCGTCCACCACAGCGCCGAAAATAACCTTCGCGTTCGGGTCAATTGATTCGGTGATGATATTAGCCGCTTCATTTATTTCCAACATAGTCAAATCACTGCAACCGCTAACATTGAAAAGAACGCCCTTGGCACCGTCGATGGAAAGTTCCAGAAGCGGACTGTTGATCGCCGCTTTGGCTGCGTCCGCCGCTCGGTTTTCTCCCCCGCCAATACCGATACCCATCAGAGCTGATCCGCTATTAGACATGACCGCCCGTACATCCGCAAAGTCAACATTAACAATACCTGGCTTGGTGATCAAATCAGAAATACCCTGCACGCCTTGGCGCAACACGTCATCCACAATCTTGAAGGAATTTATCAAAGTCGTTTTTTTGTCGATAATTTGGAGTAATTTATCATTCGGGATGGTGATCAAGGTGTCCACTCGTTCCCGCAAGTTTTCCAAGGCTTCGTCCGCAATCGCCCTTCTTTGTGCGCCCTCAAAAGCAAATGGTTTGGTTACCACTGCTACCGTCAACGCTCCCAGCTCCTTGGCAGTTTCTGCTACGATTGGCGCCGCGCCGGATCCGGTGCCGCCGCCCAAACCACAGGTTACAAAAACCATATCCGCGCCTTTCAAAACTTCCTGGATCTCATCGCGATTTTCTTCAGCCGCCTGGCGTCCGATGTCTGGATTCATGCCAGCGCCCAAGCCCTTGGTCAGATTTTTGCCGATGTGCACTTTCTCCGAAGCCTTGTTGTGATGCAAATCTTGCGCGTCCGTATTGATTGCCACAAACTCAACGCCTTTAAGTTTAGTTTCAATCATCCGACTGATCGCGTTTCCGCCTGATCCTCCAACACCAACGACTTTGATTCTCGCAAAAGTTTCTACGGGTGGTTTTATTTCTGCCATTTTTGTCTTGAGCGATAGCGAGAAGCTACAAAAATGTGCGTCCCGTACCGATTCTAAATTAAATCTTTATGTTAAAATATTGACTAGGCCGTTAGGCGATTCCGCGGGAAAATTATTACACTTGGCAAATCTCAGTCGGAATCGGTACTGGGATGCCATAATCAGTATAAAAAAATAAGCCCAACAAATAAAAATTAAAAACTTAACCTGTTAATTAGTTTTTAATATTTTTGTTTTAGGCTTTTAGTTTTGGTTTTAAAAATATCCTGTTTTTCTTCCAGAATTACTCCCTTTTCCAGTACTTAAATCTATCATATTGGCGCCCAGATTGTCAAATCAAGGCAAAAACTTGCCCAACCATTTCTTCATGCTGCCCACTGTACTGCCCATGCTATCGGAAATAGTACCCACTAATCGGTTACCGATGCCGCCGCTTCGGCCGCTCGCCAAACATTCCAAGCCCCATAAAACCAGTCCGACCGCAGTCGCAAAGGAAGGATCATCGACTTTATCCACCAAACCGCCCAGCGGAGACGGGAAGCCAGTTTGCGCCGGAAGTCCTAAGATGTTCTTGGCCAGATCAACCGCCCCCGGCAGTTTGGCTGTTCCGCCAGTAAGTATTACGCCGGCTGGCAACAATTTGTCCCGTCCGATAGCTCTTAATTCTTTATTAACCATACTGAAAATTTCTTCTAGTCTGGCTTCTATGATTTCCGCCACATGGTAGCGCGAAACAATCCCCTCTTCCTGCGAATCAATTTCGGACAGATTTATATCTTCTTTCTTGCCAATTTCTCTGGGCAGCGCGTTGCCATATTCAATCTTCACCCGCTCAGCCACGTCAATTGAAGTGCGCAGTCCGATCGCGATGTCGTTGGTAATATGGCTGCCGCCAATCGGCAAAATGGCCGTATGCAATAAATCATTTTCTTCATAAACAACCACCGAAGTAGTCCCGCCGCCAATATCCACCAGAATAACTCCCAATTCTCTTTGCCTTTTGGAAAGGCAGGCTTTCGCGGCGGCCAATGGCGCTAAAACAAAATCATCAATCTTGATGCCGGCTTGTTCCACACATTTGGTCAAGTTTTTGATGACCGGCGTCGAGCCCTCAATGATCGTTGCATCCACCTCTAAACGCACCCCATTCATGCCTGACGGATCTTTAATATTTTTTTGATCATCTAAGGAATAATTTTTCGGAATAATATGCACGATTTCTTTGTTGGCAGGAACCGAAATCGCCTGGGCCGCGTTAATCACGCGTGCGATATCATCTTCAGTCACTTCGCCATCCGCGCGCCCGACTGCTATCACTCCTTTGGAACTTTGTGAACTAATATGATTGCCGCCCAAACTCACCACCGCGCTGTTCACGGCCACTCCCGAACTTCTTTCCGCGTTTTCCACCGACTCATTAACGGCTTTAATCGCCTCTTCCAAATCGACAATCATGCCTTTGCGCAGTCCCGCTGACGGCGCCACACCGACGCCAATGACTCGCGGCAATTCTTCTTCGGGGAAAGATTGCACAATAACAGTTCTCACTTGCGATGAGCCAATATCAATTCCCACAACTATGTCTCCTTTGGGCATGAATTTTCCCTTAAATACTGATTAGATAAATAATAAGCCAAAAATAAACAATTGACAATAATTTTATTGCATCAACGCCTGAATTTTGGGCGCTAGATACGGAACGAAAATTATCAGACCAATGATCAGCGCCAGAATAGCAGACAAAAGGACGGTCGCGGCCATTAGATCTTTGATTAGCTTGGCATAAGGATGCACCCGCGGTTTCAAAATATCTACCACTCTCTCCATAATTGTATTCAAAAGTTCCATAATCAAAACTTCCATGATAACCAAAAACAGAATAATCATTTCCGCGCGAGTCACCCGGAAATAAATCATAGCAATAATAACCAAGAGAGCGATTGCAACTTCATGTTGAAAATTCTTTTCGTATTTCAAAACATAGACTAGCCCCCGCAGGGCATGCTTCATGCTGTGCCCAAATTGTTTTATTCTTTGCATAACTATATATGTCATTCCGAGCGAGTGTAACGAGTTGAGGAATCTACTCTGATTAGATCCTTCGACTTCGCTCAGGATGGCAAAAGCTAAAAATCTTTTGTCACTTTATTTTGAACTGCGAACATTTCTTCACCATGCGCAAACCCCAAAAGATGCAGGATGCCATGCGAAACAACATTGGCCAGTTCTTTTTCCAATTTTATACCTTCCTTCTCCGCATATTCCTTTATGTCATCATAGCACAAAATCAGCTCGCCGAGAAATATTTCCTTATCCACAGCCTTTTTTATTTCGTCCAGATTTGCATATTCCGCAAAAGAAAGAATGTCCGTCACGCTGTCTTTTTGTCGATGTTCCTTGTTTATTTTCCGAATTTCTTCCGGATTGACCAAGGCTAAACTGATAGAAACACTTGGAAGCGAAGCTTCCAAGTTAAGTTTAACAAAAGTCTCCTCCGCGACTTTTTGAAAAAAATCATCCGCCACGGGACTTTGGGTTGTATTGTTGATTTCTAGACTTAGTTTCATAAAATTAATTATAGCATAAAAAAATCGCCGGTGCTGTGCTACCGGCGATAACTAACGAAAGAACATTCTTAATGGATGGCTTACTCATCAGCAAAAGATTATTCAAGTCCTTTACCTTATTGTAAGTGTTTTCCCCTCATAGGTAATATTTTTCGGCTCGATGAATACCTCTTTGCCATCCTGCATCTGATTGATCGTGCCTGCATGCATGGCCTTCATCCCATTTTTCAGTGCAATCGCAATCGTCTTATTCACATCTTTATACGGAACATAGAGAGCGAAGCCGGCGTTCATGTTGAGATTACCATACGCTTCGTAGTCATCGACGGGGCCGAATTTTTGTATAGTTCTAAATATGGGATCCGGCTCAGGGATTATCTCGATATGATACTGAAACGAACCCGGTGCCCGCATTAATTTCCGCCAACCGTGTCCGGTAATATTGACTGCATAATGAATGTCAACCCCTCCAGACAGACAGTCATCTACCAGGGGCACATAAATTATTGTGGGTTCAAGCAGGGTTTCTCCATAGGTTCTGCCGTCATCTAATACAGTTAGATATTTTTTGGGGAGCCTCTCACCAATTTCCCGGCCAAGTGATAAGCCATTAGCATGAATTCCTGAACTTAGCACCAGAATAATTGCATCACCATCCTGAATATTGCACTTGATCAGTCTGTCCTCGGATTGGATGACGCCCATAGCTGATCCAGAAAGGGATAGCGTTCCCGGACATATTATTCCCGGAAGCGTAGGAGTCTCTCCGCAACCCCAGGTACAACGTGCGAGTTCGCAGGCTTTCGCCCAACCATCTGCCAGATCCTGACATGCCTGTTCATCTTTAAAAAGTTCAGAAGACCCCACGGCCATATGCATGGCGACAGAAACTGGCATCGCTCCGAGTGTGATCATGTCATTGACAATCATGGCTACCCCGCATTGAGCTATCTGGTCATAATACGTTTTTCTTTTTTCAGATAACTCGGGATACCACAGCTCGAGAATATTCTGCAACATCTGCATTGTTTCCGCTGCCTTGTTTTTTGTTCCCAACCCTTCTTCAACATGAGCCAGATAACCGAAGGGTGTTTTAATGAGATACACACTTTCGCCCCTGGTCCATTCGACCTCTTTGAATCCGAAACGCTCCAGATTGTGTGCTGTTGTTCTGGCCGCCAGCTGACACATCCGCTTGAACGGATCCATATCATCATAACTCACTCCTGTGTCTTTGTACTTCATTCCCTGTTTCTGTTGTCCTTTACTCATCCTTTTCCTGCCTCCTTTTGATCTATTTCAACTGCGTGTTTGAGCACTTCCTTCAATAAGTTGCGTTCTGTTCTCAGTTCAAATATCTGAAAAGCGATTGACAATCCTTCATCATCTTTCTTTTTTCCCTCTCTGCTCATTTTATTAAGCTTTCTCAGTTCCGCCAAAATTCCCTTCACTCTTTCCATCAGCCACTGCCCATCAATGATTAAATAGCCCAATAATTTTTCCTCCCTTCTCAGGCCTAGCCTGAATATCTTATGGTTTTCAAAATATATTTTTAAATAACACGCCCCGCTTCGGGGTTTTTTAATTTAGCAATTTTCGGGACATGCGTCAAATTTAAGAATTTAGAAAAAATTAAACCCGTGTTGCCTCCTACAGCACGGGTTGATAGATTTTTGTTACGTTGTAACTTATTTTTTTGTTTGCATACACCAGGCGTACGCGTTCTGGAACATCTTGATCCACGGCGCTGTCTGGTCGGGATCGTTTTTCCATCCTTCCGGACCATACGCCCACTGCCATTTGAGAAACGCGCGTTCCGGATGGGGCATCATCGCCAGATGCCTTCCGTCAGACGAACAAATGGCCGTAATGCCCCAACATGATCCATTAGGATTGAATGGATATTTGTCCGTGGGCTGGCCAGCATCATCCACAAAGCGGATCGGTGCCAATTTTTGATCGATGATTTTTTCGCGCATAATATTATCAGGATGCGGAACATGAAACTTGCCTTCTCCATGCGCGACCCAAATCCCGAGAATTGATCCTTCCATGCCTTTGAGAATAATTGCGGGCGATGGAAGAATTTTTACTGCACTAAACCGGGATTCAAACCTTCCTGATTCATTTTTAATGAACCTCGGCTGTCTTTCATCTGAAATTCCGCGCCACGGAACCCAGCCCAGAAGCGCTGCCAGCTGACATCCATTGCATACGCTAAGCGAGAAAGTGTCCGGACGATTATAGAATTCGTCAAACATTTTCCGTAACTTTTCATTGAAGCGTATTACGCCCGCCCAGCCTTTGGCGCTATCAAGTACGTCCGCATAGCTGAATCCGCCAACAAACGCGATGCCGCGGAATCCATCAAGTGTTATACGACCTTCAAGTAAGTCGGTCATTGTCACGTCCCAGCATTCGAAGCCTGCCAGATGAAACGCGCTCGTCATTTCGCGGTCGCCATTTGATCCTTCCTCGCGGATGATAGCCACGCGAGGTTTTTTTGCCAGCGCCATAATCTCCGGCGGAGTCGGACCGTAATCAAAATTGAAATTAAATCTCAGGCCGGGACGCTCGTAAATATTTTTCTTTTCTTCCTCCGCGCACTGCGGATTACACTGCAGCTTTTCCAATTGATGTGATGTTTCTTCCCAGATTCGGCGAAGCTCGCGCATGTCTTCATTGAGATAGGCTCTAACCTTTTGGTTAACAATATCACGAATGACGATTATCTTTTCAGTTTTACTGTCAGCAATTCGATACCAGTACCCGCTAAGCCCATAATCTGCCAGAATCCTTTTTGCCCTTTCTTCATTCTCCGGCAAAATTTCAATGACAAGACCAACTTCTTCGGCAAAAAGAAAACTAATAGTTTTATCTTCTTCCAACTCATTTTGAAAGATGCCTATATCCAATCCGCAATTTCCGGCAAAAGCCATTTCCAAGAGAGTTATAATGACTCCGCCGTCACTGACATCATGGCCAGACAAAATAAGATCTTCTTCGATCATTTGTTGAATCGCCAAAAAGAGAAGCTTGAGATCTTCCGGATTTTCGACATCCGGACATTCATCGCCGATCTGGCCATAACATTGCGCCAACGCAGATCCGCCAAGTCTTTTTTTACCTCCTGACAAATCAACGAACAAAAGTCGGCTTTCTCCTGGTTTTTTAATATCCGGCGTGATCACTTTCGTGATGTCCGGCACTGTGCAATATCCAGAAATAACCAATTGACCCGGAGATTTCACGAACTCAGTGGATTCGTCAGGAAGAGGAACTTTAGCCGCCATTGAGAGCGAATCTTTCCCGCCATCTATTGCCAGACCCAATTCAATAAGTATTTCAGACAAAGCCTTGGCAGCATCGTATATTTTGGCCAGTTCTCCCGGAAGTTTGGCTGCCCACATCCAGTTGGCGGAAAATTTAATGTCTTCAAACTTTGACAGCTTTGCCCACATGATGTTTGTAATCGCTTCGGCAACCGCCATGCGCGCCATGGCTTTTGGATTAATTAATCCGGATATCGGTTTTTCTCCAATTGAAATTGCCGCGCCAGTAAGTCCGAGATGTGATTGAGCAATAACGGCTATATCAGCAAGAGTGAGTTGCAAAGGTCCGACACATTGTTGTTGAGCAATAAGCCCGGTAACCGATCGGTCGACCTTATTAGTGAGGAATCTTTTTGATCCTACTGAGACCAGTCGCAAAATTCTGTCTAACGCTTCGCTAACGGCGAAATCTTTTGGAAATTCTAATGATTTCAGTACTACCGGAACCTGGGTATCAGAAAAGGTTTTCTGCGGCATATCTCCCAAAATCTTGGAAAGCTCCAGATTGACCGGTATTAATTCATTGCGATTATCCCGCACCCGAATAAATCCGTCACCAGTTATCTCTCCCAATATTTCCGGCTCAATCTTTTCTCGCTGGCAAAATTCACAAAACTCAATGATTCTTTCTTCCCAAATAAGAAGAGCATTTCTTTCCTGATACTCTGCGCCCCATATTTCAACCACTGAAAGTGTAGCGTCGCCAGCTTTTATCTTGCGGATATTAAGAAATCCGCCCGCCGGGTTTACCAGCTCCGTAACCACATTGCACGGTCCTCCTGCTCCCTGATCATGCAGACTCACGATCGGATTTTTGTCTCCCGTTTCCACACAAGCCCTTATGACACGGTTCATTTTCTGTTCCATTTCCGCATCACCGCGTTGGACCGCGTTGAAATCCAGTTTGGCCACATTATCGCCCTGAATCATGCTTGAAGCCGATCCGCCACCCATACCTATGCGATAGGCCGGTCCGCCAATTTGAACAATTAGCATTCCTTTTCTGGGTTCATCTTTTTTGATGTGCCGGGCATCGATTTGTCCTACTCCGCCGGTAAACATTATCGGCTTTAGCCATTCCCGCCTTTCGCCATCTGGCAATCGAAGACCGAATGATCTTGTAAAACCTTGGATCAATGGCTCGCCGAATTTATTACCGTAATCTGAGGCACCGTTCGAAGCCTGAATCTCAATTCGAAGCGGCGAAGCAAGATTTTCCGGGTAGATAAATGAAGCATCCTCCCAGGGAAGATCATAACTTGAAATATTGAGATTTCCCACGCAATAGGCTGCCGTTCCAGCAACTACCAATGCCCCTTGCCCAGTCGCTTGAATATCCCTGATTCTCCCTCCAGTTCCGGTTTCCGCACCGGGAAACGGCGCTACTCCCGTCGGAAAATTATGCGTTTCAGCCGTAAAGATAATGTGATAAGTTAGATTTTTCTTACTGAAGCGAGAGCATCTTCCAGGATTTTTTGGGACAATAGTCTGAATGCGATAGCCGCGGATACCGCTAGAGTTGTCGTTAAAAGCTATAACGCTGTTTTCGTACTTCCCTAGATTTCCGCGGGCAAATTTCAAGGGCAGCTTAATGAGATTCAACAAGCTATACGCCTGTTCTTTGCCGTCAATAACCATCTTCCCCCTGAAAAACCAATGCCGTGAGTGTTCGCTGTTGGCCTGTCCCAATTGAAAACATTCTACATTAGTGGGATTTCTCCCGACACCATCGACAAATAAATTGTGATAGTAATTAATATCCCACTCGTCCATTCCCAATCCCATCTCTGCGTTAATTTTCCGCAACGCTTCGCGGCCCTGCTGAATTACGGAAATGATAACTACTTCTTTCGGAACCATCCCTGTTTCAAAAGTTTTGAGCGGCTCCGGATAAACTACCTGCGTCATCCGGTCACAATGTATCTGAATAAACTGATCGACATTTTGTCCGCTTGGCACTCTATATCTTCGCGAATACTCAAAGCGGGTCACTTTTGTGATTCCGCACGCCCGCAAGACTGAAAGCGCGTTAGTGTTCCAAGCTGTTGCAAAATTAAGCCGCGGGCCGATTTCCACAACTCGATCTGTTGACCCAGCCGAGATAATGAATGGCCTATCAGAAAAACCATCAGGTCCAAATGTTTCCTTAATCAGCCACCTGATAATAAGCAACTGGTCGTACAGCAACAATTCGCTCGCTTCGATATAGAAACATTTTTCTTCCCAGACTAGTCCTTCGACTTTTCTGCCTTCTTTGTAAAAAGTATACACTGGCATTCTCCCTTCTTTTCAAGATTTTTAAGAATTCTCCATCGCCTGTTTTTCCGCATACCATCATTTCCTTTCTTTTTCAATTCTGATTTATATTTTTCCTTCTTTAGTTGTCAAAAAGCTGTCCTTTTTCAGAGTCTTTTATCCTAGCAAACAGGCGGAAATATGCAACTTGACCGCGATTTGATTATGTTTTATAAAAAATTTTGGAAAATATAAAAAGGCAACACTTTACGCTCGCCGGCATAAATTAGTGTTGCCTCTGTTTTTGTAGACTTACTGTTCGTTGTCTATTTGCCCCTTCGGCAATATATCAACGACTTTTTTCCCCTCTCTTTCGAAAACAACGAGTCTGTTTTCAGCGAAAAGCTGGATGCACTCCGGATAAAGTTCCCATTCGAGCGCAAGACCTCTTGTCTTGATATCATCCAGAGTATCCTCTGAGTTGATTGCGTAGGCCTTTTGCCCGATAATCGGTCCGGTATCTTCGCCGTAATCGACAAAGTGTACTGTGCATCCGCCGATTTTGCAACCGTATCTAAAGGTATCTCCGTATCCGTCTGTTCCGGGAAACGCCGGCAGAAGTGCGGGGTGAATATTCATTATGCGATGAGC
>Ga0209048_10005186_pt1 | contig 12335 bp, 10 predicted proteins | sample FrelakmetCRP12CR_FD_187146 | JGI IMG/M metagenome (GOLD analysis project Ga0209048, IMG submission 187146) | Freshwater lake sediment microbial communities from the University of Notre Dame, USA, for methane emissions studies - CRP12 CR (SPAdes)... | ecosystem: Environmental > Aquatic >... | reverse complement strand
GCGAATAGCCCATCATGGCCCGGCATCGATAGCTCGATGCGGCAGGTAGAGGTCGGATATACGTGAGCAGTCGTACCTCAAAGCCAAAGACGGAGTGCTCAAAGACGGAGTGCTTGCAACCGAGGAGGGGTCCATATACACCAGTTGGCTCCGACGCCGGCAATGGCTGTAATCCGCCTGAAGCCGACGGCCCGTCGGGCTAGCAGGGCTGGTCTGATCGATGAGGGCATCTCGACCGCGAAAGCCCGACTAAATTACTCAACCAAATCGGCTGTCATTCCTCAACGATTTTGCCCTCTACGAACGCGAAAAGTTCGTCTGCCGGCGCCCATATTTCGGACTTAATTGTTTGCCCCTTTAGACGCGAACCTGCGCCTGCCAGTTTTTCAGGCCTTCGCAGATTTGTTCGGACACTTGCCGCCGAGGTAAATATCTTCCGGACTTAATTGTTGGGGGACATCCCGGGCACCCCCGCCCGGACGATGGGTGTCCCCAAACCGGGTTCGCCCACGTGCTGCTTCGCTCCAGAGCCGGAGCGCGGCGACCCTGACGGGCCGCCGCACGACAAAGGAACAACCGCAATGGTGTTTACTGCTTGTTGATCTCGACGCGGCGCGCTTCGGCATCGCTGCCGCCGGCGCCGACTTCGACGAACAGCGGGGGCTTCATCTCCAGGTTCCCCTCCGCCACGCCCGCGGCCTTCAACGCATCGCGGACCGCCGTTGCGCGGCTCTTGGCGAGTTCCTCGTTCTTCGCCACGTCACCCGTCTTGTCGGTGTAGCCGGTGATGGCGACCTTGAGGTTGTCCTTCTTGACCATGTCGGCAACCGCGGCGATGGTCTTGCCGCCGTCGGCGCCGACTGCCGCCGCACCCACATCGAAGTAGACCTTGGCCGGCAGCGAGACGGCGACCGCCGGGGGCATGGGCGCGGGTGCGGGCGCGGAGACCTTCGGCGCGGGTGCCGGCGCCGGCTTGCCGCTGAACATGTTCCAGAGGAACAGCAGCACGGCCGCCCCGATCAGCCACGGCAGCCAGCGCATCACGCCTGACTTGGTGGCGGCCGTCGCCGCGGCGGCGGTGCTCGCGGCCGCACCTGCGCCGCTTGCGAGAGCCGCGCCGCCACGTTTCGCGGCATCGGCAGCCTGACCGCCGAGCCCGCCAAGAAACGCTGCGGGACTCGCGAAGCCGAGCGCGCCGGTGATCCGGCTGTCGAGCGCGCCCTGCAGGCTCGGACCCTGGCTCGAGAGCAGCGAAGCGAGCGAGCTCGCGTTCAGGCCCTTGTCGCCGATGAATTTCTTCAGGAACGTGAGGATCAACGGCACGACCATCGCGATCAGGTTCGTCGCGGACGAGCTCTTGATGCCGCTGGCCGAGGACAGCGCGTTCACGAGCGCGCCGCTCTTGTCGCCGAACAGCGCCGGCACCAGGCTGCTGGTGCCCGCCTTCAGCAGGCCGCTGACGCCCGCCCCTCCACCGCCAAAGAGGCCGGCGATGTTGCCGAGCGAATTCACGTCGAGGTTCGCGCCGTTGATGAGCGACAACAGGCTCGTCGCGCCATTGGTTGTCGCGCCCTTCTGCGCGATGCCGCCGAGCACGGCCGGCAGAAGCGAGGTCAGTGCCGACTGGGTCGAGCCCTGCGATTCACCGAGGAATTGGCCGGCGAGCTTCGAGAAATCACCGCCCAAGGCTTCCTGGGCGAGGGAAAGCAGATTCGCATTCATGTTGGTACCCCCCTTTTGGTAGCTGTGGATGTTCCTGCCGGGTCCGGCAAATTCTCGCCGCTAGCGCTTCTTCGCGGGCGCGGCGGCGATCACTTCGATCTCGGCGTCGACCACGCCCGAGCGCAACATTCCAAGCTGGCGCGCCGCGGCGAGCGACACGTCGCCGACACGGTCTGCCTGCGTGGGCCCGCGGTCGTTGACGCGCAACGTAACGCTCTTCTTGTTCGCCAGATTCGTGACCTTGACGCGCGTGCCGAACGGCAGCGTCTTGTGCGCCATCGTGAGGGCGTCCGGATTGAAGCTTTCACCGCTTGCGGTCCGCCGGCCGGCGAACTTGCGACCGTACCAGGCAATCTTGCCCGATTCGACGGAGGCGGCAGCCTGGGCCGCTGGCGCGGCCGCGGATATCGCGGGCGGCGCGGCGGCGGGCGCAGGGCTTGTCTGCGCGGAAACGCCGCTGACGGCAAGCGCCGTCGTCGCCAGCGCCACAAGGAGGGTGAGTCGTCTTGAGCTATTCATCGAATTCCCGCTGGGAGCGCCGATTGTCACGGCTGAGATCCGACGCAATAAGGGCGCGCAGTGTGTCATCGCCGGCAGGGCACGTCCAATGCCTGATTTGCATGCCCTCATGCGCGCCGCGCATTATGGCTGTGTTTCGCCCCGCCGGCCACAATCGTGCGCACCATCGCGTCCGATCGCAGCGCTTCTGTCTCGCGGCGGCCGTCGGCGTGTCGCCCGGCCCGGGTATCGATCAGCGCGCGGGCTGCGCCTGCAGCCGCTCCGGGGCGCCCCGAATCCTGAACGCAAACACGATGCGCAGGATGCCGACCGCGATCGACCACCCGGCGATGAGCCATACGATCGACAGGCCGCCGGCCACGGGCTGCGCGACCACCAGGATGCCCAGCAGGATCGACAACGCGCCGCAGACGTACAGGATCCACTCGCGCGTGGTCGCCTGGCGAACCTTGTAGCCCAGCATTACGAGGAACACGCCGAGCGCGATCGCCTCGAACGCGAACAGGTAGATGAACGCCAGCATGCTCAAGGGCGGGTTCAACAGCGCGTAGGCCCCGACCACCAATCCGAGAATGCCGATCAGGAGCATGATCCACCAGCCCTCTTTCTGCCGGTTGCCCACCGAGCCAATCACGTTGGACACGCCGTCGACGAGAATGGATGCGGCGAAGAACATCGACAGCACGAGCAACGCAATGCCGGGTTGCACATAGGCAAACGCGCCGAAGACGACCGACGCGATCCCGCCGATCAGGAACACCCACCACGTGCGCTTGCACAGAACCTGGGCGTCGGCACGCAAACCGATACGACTCGTTGCATCAGCCATTCCTGTTCTCCCCGAAATGAATCGTGCATTGTCGCATCGAGATGGCGAGCAGCTCAAGGCGCGCGGTTCTTGTCGCTTGTGGCACAATCCCCGGCGCACCAAGTTCGGTCTCGTGCGCGTTCGCGCGTCGTGGCCGCGGCGAATCCGCGTGCCGAGATGCCGCGCAGCCGCCAAGGTGAACCTATGGAAATTCGATTCGAACGCGAAGAAGGGACACCATGCGAGCTATCGTGCTTTTCACTGCGCTGGCGCTGACTGCAGCGACCGCCGTTGCGCAATCCAGCCAGCAGCCCTACTTCAACGTCGTCACGCTGGAAGCCAGCGCGACCGCGGACGTGCCCACCGACACGCTGACGGTGACGCTGTTCACCGAGGAACAGGGTCCCGATCCCGCGCAGCTTGCCGCGCAGGTGAATGCGCGAATCGACGAGGCGCTGGCGAAAGCCAAGGCCCAGCCGAAAGTGGACGCGCATTCGGGCAACTACCAGACGAGCCCGATCTACGACCGAGCGAGCCAGATCACGGGCTGGCGCATCCGGGCGGACATCGTCCTCGAGAGCCGCGATTTCAAGGCCGTCGGTGCGCTTGCCGGCATGCTGCAACCGGCAATGAAGCTGTCGTCGATGGTGTTTTCGCTGTCGCGTTCCGCGCGGGAAGCGGCTGAATCCTCGCTGTTGACGGAGGCGCTCGGGCGGTTCCAGGAAAAGGCGGGTGCCGTCGCGAAGGCGCTGGGCTTCCCCGGCTACGTTCTCGGGCAGATCGCCGTGCGCAGCGAAGGGCCGATCCGTCCACCGGTGGCAATGCGTGGCGTCGCGATGGCCGCGATGGCCGACGGCGCGCCCCAACCCGCGGTTCCGGTGGAGGGCGGGAAGAATGCCGTGACGGTCTTTGTGTCGGGTACCGTCGTTCTGGGGCCCGGCAAATAGGGTCGCCGCTCACCGCCTGCAGAACGTGGGCGCCCTCCCCTCGCGGCGTCCAACGTCGCGTGACCCGCAACCCGGGCGCGACGGGCCGGGCACCGCCGAAAACGATTACGCATACCCGTTCCGCTTCATCGGCAAGTTGGGCTACGATGGCTGGATCGGTTGCGAGTACGAGCTGGCGACGACCACTGACGTCGGCCCTGGGTGGACGACCCCGTTCCGCTGAACGCGGACGCACGACGACGGAGCAACGACGCATGGCCACGAAAGTCGGATTCATCGGTCTCGGAATCATGCACGCGCCGATGGCGTCGCGCAGAGGCTCACCGCCGGCAAGACCGTCGCACGCCTGATGCGCCGCCACCGCAACGCGAAGATCGTCGCCACGCTGGGGCCGGCCAGCTCGACACCGGACGCCATCAATACGCTGTTTCGTGCGGGCGTCGACGTCTTCCGCCTCAATTTCAGCCACGGCGTTCCCGCCGATCATCGGAAGCGGATGCAGGCGATTCGCGCTATCGAGGCGAAAGCAGGCCGGCCGATCGGCGTCCTGATCGATCTGCAGGGGCCGAAGCTGCGGATCGGCACTTTCGCCGAGGGGCCTGTGCAGCTCGAGGCCGGTGCAGCGTTCCGTTTCGACCTCGACCAGGCACCCGGCAGCGCAAACCGCGTCTGCCTCCCGCACCCCGAGATCTTCGCCGTGCTGAAGCCCGGACTGCAGGTGCTGCTCGACGACGGCAAGCTCGCGCTGACGATCGAGCGCTGCGGGCGCGGCTACGCGATGGCTCGCGTCACCGTCGGCGGCCGGCTGTCGGAGCGCAAGGGCGTCAACATCCCGAACGCCATCGTCCCCGTGTCGCCACTGACGCCGAAAGACCGGCGCGACCTCGCGTTCGGGCTTGGCCTGGGCGCCGACTGGGTCGCGCTCTCGTTCGTCCAGCGCCCCGAGGACATCGACGAGGCGCGTGCGCTGATCGGCAAGCGCGCCGCGATCATCGCCAAGCTCGAAAAGCCGATGGCGATCAAGAAGCTCGACGCGATCGTCGAGAAGGCCGACGGCATCATGGTCGCGCGGGGCGACCTCGGCGTCGAGATGCGTCCCGAACAGGTGCCCACGGTGCAGCGGAGGATCATCCGCGCGTGCCGCCGCGCCGGCAAGCCGGTGATTGTCGCCACGCAGATGCTGGAGTCGATGATCGACTCGCCGGTGCCCACGCGCGCCGAGGCCTCCGACGTCGCCACCGCCGTGTACGACGGCGCCGACGCGGTGATGCTGTCCGCGGAGTCGGCGTCCGGACACTACCCGGTCGAGGCAGTCGAGATCATGGACCGGATCATCCGCGAGGTCGAGCAAGACGAGCACTACCGGACGATGACCGACGCACAGCACTCCGAACCGCAGGCGACGGCCGCCGATGCGATCTCGCACTCGCTGCGCCAGGCTGCGCACATCGTCTCGGCGAAGGCCACGGTGATCTACACGCATTCGGGGTTTTCGAGCATCCGCGCCTCGCGCGAGCGGCCGGAGGCACCGATCCTGAGTCTCACACCGATGATTTCCACCGCGCGCCGGCTGGCGCTGGTCTGGGGCGTGCATTCGGTGCTCACGCACGAGACCACCGACATCAACAGCATGACCGAACTCGCGTGCCGCACCGCGCTCGAGGAAGGCTTCGCGAAGGCCGGCGACAACGTGGTCATCGCGGCGGGCGTTCCTTTCGGTCAGGCCGGGACGACGAACCTGCTTCGGCTGGCGACGGTATGGCCGAACCCGCCGCGAGCCCGGAAGAAGAAGGGATAGCCCGAGCCCGACGGCTGCGAAAGCCGGATCCGGGAGCCGCCGGCGTTCGAGTCACGCGCCTGCGAGCATTCGCTGCGCGAGGCGATTGTGCCGTTCGACGTGGGGCGGCAGATCGAGCGTGGCGAGGTGTCCCCCGCGCACGACCACCCGGCCGTCGATGATGGAAGCCCCGACACCCGCGGCGCCGCAGAAGACGAGCGCCGCGACCGGATCGCAGAGCGCCCCGGCGTGCCGGAGACCGGTGATGTCGAACGCGACGAAGTCGGCGGCCATGCCTGGCGCGAGTTGTCCGATGTCGTCGCGTCCCAGGACGGCGGCGCCGCCGCGCGTCGCCATCTCGAGCGCATCCCGCGCCGACAGCCCACCGGGATCGCCGGACAGCCGGGCGAGCAGCATCGCCTGCCGTACCTCGGCGAGCATCTGCCCGCCGTCGTTCGAAGCGCTGCCGTCGACGCCCAGTCCGACGCGTACACCGGCATCGCGCATCCGTCGCACCGGCGCGATGCCCGACCCGAGGCGCATGTTCGAGCACGGACAGTGCGAGACGCCCGTGGCAGTCTGTGCAAAGCGAGCGATGCCAAGCGCATCGAGCTGGACGCAGTGCGCGTGCCAGACATCGTGCCCGGTCCAGCCCAGCGCCTCCGCGTACTCCGCCGGTGTCTTGTTGAACTTCTCGCGGCTGTAGGCGACGTCGCTCGCGCTTTCCGCGAGGTGCGTGTGCAGCCGGACGCCGTAACTGCGGGCGAGCGTCGCGGCCTCGCGCATCAGGCTTTCGGACACGCTGAACGGCGAACAGGGGGCAATGCCGATCCGCACCATCGCCAGGCGCGCGGGATCGTGGTGGGCCTCGATCACTCGTCGCGCATCGTCGAGGATCGCGTCCTCGTTCTCGACGAGCGAGTCGGGCGGCAGCCCGCCCAGGCTCTCGCCGACGCTCATCGCGCCGCGCGTGGCGTGGAAGCGGAGCCCGATTTCGGCCGCGGCCTCGATGGTGTCGTCGAGTCGGCACCCATCGGGAAAAACGTACAGATGATCGCTCGAGGTCGTGCAGCCGGAGAGAACGAGCTCGGCCATCGCGGTCAGGGCCGAAACGCGGATGGCCTCCGGTGTGAGCCGCGCCCAGATCGGGTACAGCGCCTTCAGCCAGCCGAACAGCTCGCAGTCCTGGGCTGCCGGCACGGCACGCGTCAACGTCTGGAACATGTGGTGGTGCGTGTTGACGAGGCCGGGCAGCACGACGTGACCGGAAAGATCGATGACCTCGTCCGCGCTCTGCGGCAGCTCGGCCGTCGTGCCTACCTGCTCGATCCGGTTGCCGCGCACGAAAATCGCGCCGTCGGGGATTTCCCGTCGTCCGCCGTCCATCGTGACGAGCACCTCTGCCCCGCGCGCGAGCAGCGTCGGGGCCACGGCCGTCGTCGGTCCGCCCGGCATCAGGTGGCCGGCCGCCGGTAGCGGGCCGCACCGAGGACGTGCGTCGCGTGCACGGCGCGGTCGTCACCCAGGATCATCAGCGCGAAGAGTTTTTCGGCGAGCGTTTCGGTGCGGGCGATGCGCCGCGCCAAGAGCGGCGTCGCCGCCGGATCGAGCACGACGAAGTCCGCCTCCTTGCCGGGATCGAAGTTGCCGATTCGATCGTCGAGATAGAGCGAGGCGGCGCCACCGAGCGTCGCGAGATAGAATGCGCGCATTGGAGACAGCCGGTTGCCCGCGAGCTGGCACACCTTGTACGCCTCGTCGAGCGTGCGCAGCATGGAGAAGCTCGTGCCCCCGCCGACGTCCGTGCCGATACCGACGCGTACGCCGTGGTCGCAGGCAGCCTGCGCGTCGAACAGACCGCTGCCGAGGAAGAGGTTCGACGTCGCGCAGAACGACATCGCCGCGCCCGTCGCCGCCATCCGCCGCCGGTCCTCGTGGTCGAGATGGATGCAATGCGCGAATATCGCGCGCTCGCGCAGCAGGCGGTAATGATCGTAGACGTCGAGATAGCTGCGGCTCCAGGGATAGAGCGCGGCCACCCACGCGACCTCGGCACGGTTCTCGGCGACGTGCGACTGCAGGAAGACGCCCGGTGTCAGGTCGAGCAGCCAGCCGCACAGTTCGAGCTGTCGTTCGGTCGAGGTGGGCGCGAATCGAGGCGTCACCGCGTACGACAGTCGATTGCGGTTGTGCCAGCGCGCGATCAGATTCGCACTGTCTTCGAATCCGGAGTCGGCGGTGTCGCGCACCTGCTCCGGAACGTTGCGATCGGCCAGCACCTTCCCCGCGACCAGACGCATCGAACGGGCGTCGGCAGCTTCGAAGATCGCGTCGACCGAGGCCGCGTGCGTCGTCGCGAACACCATCGCCGTGGTCGTCCCGTTGCGCAGCAGCTCCTGCACGAAGAATTCCGCGACCTCGCGCGCGTGCTCCGGGTCCCCGAATCGGCCCTCGACGGGAAACGTGTATCGCTCCAGCCATTCGAGCAATTGCCCGCCGTACGAGGCGATGATGTCCGTCTGTGCGTAATGAATGTGGGTGTCGACGAAACCGGGCAGGATGAGCTTGCCGCGGTAATCGGTCATCGTGGCGTCGGCCGGCAACGTCGGGAGCATCGCGGACGCCGGTCCGAGCGCGGCGACGCGGCCGTCGCGGACGACCAGGATGCCGTCGGGATGGTGGCGACACGCGTCGTCACCGAGCGTGGCCGGATCGCCCTTGAAGTCGCAAATCTCGCCGCGAATTGCGGTTAGCGCGACGGTGGGGTGTGCAAGCGGTGCGGCCATCGGTTCGGGCGGCGACGGGAGTCAGTGCGCGCGTTGCGCATACCACGCGGCGACGAGTGCGCGCTCGCCGTCGGTCATCTGCGTGAGATTGCCGATCGGCATGTAGCGGTTGCCGACCGTTTCGGCGATCTTCCCGGCGTGTTGCGCGATCTGCTCGGCAGTCTCCAGCACGACGCCCTTCGGCGGCTGGGCAAATCCGGGATGGGTAGGCGCGGTTGCATGGCAGCCGAGGCAACGCGCGTCGAGCACGGCCTTGAGCTCGACGAACGGAACATCGCGGCTCGCCGCAGCCGTCGGCCGGGGCGCGATGACGACGGCGAGCCCGAGCATCAGGATCGCGGCAACTGCTGGCAGCAGCAGCGTTGCCCGGCCCCGGTGCCGCAGGACGAAGTACTGGCGGATCAGCACCCCGGCCAGCATGATGACGCCGAGCACGATCCAGCCCTGCGGATGCCCGTACGTCATCGGATAGTGGTTGCTGATCATCGCGAACAGCACCGGAAGCGTGAAGTACGTGTTGTGCACCGACCGTTGCTTGCCGATGACGCCGGGAGTCGGATCCGGCTCCCGGCCGGCGCGGATGTCCGCGACCATCCGTTTCTGGCCGGGAATGATGTGGAAGAAGACGTTGGCAGCCATCATCGTGCCGATCATCGCACCGACGTGCACGAACGCGGCGCGCGCACCGAACAGGTTGAAGAGCGCCCAGGCAGCCAACATCACGAACGACAACACCGCCAGGGCGAGCAGATTCTCGTTTCCGGCGAGCGTCCGGCACAGCAGGTCGTAGACGAGCCAGCCACCGGCGACGAACGCGATGCTGATGGCCGTCGCCGCCGCGGGAGCAAGGGGCATCACGGCCCTGTCGATCAGGTACGAGCTCGCGCCATACCAGTAGATGATCGCGAGCAGCCCCATTCCCGAGAGCCAGGTCGCGTAGGCCTCCCATTTGGACCAGTGGAGGTTATCCGGGAGCGGCTCGCCCCGGGGCCCGGTAAGGAACTTCCGGCTGTTGTAGAAGCCGCCGCCGTGCACCGCCCAAAGCTCCCCGAACACGCCGCGCTTGCCGTCCTCCGGCTTGGCCGGCGGCGACAGCGAGTTGTCGAGCATCACGAAATAGAACGACGCGCCGATCCACGCCACGCCGGCGACGAGGTGAAGCCATCGCACGAGCAGATTGAGCCAGTCGACTATGTAGGCTTCCATCCGGAACCTCAAAGTGCGCGAAGCAGCAGCATTCGGGCTGCTGCCCGGATGCCCACATCGTGCGCGACGATCGTCCGCCGCGGTCGGCACGCGACCGCGGCGCGTGCCGACCGGGGAGCAGTCTATTTCTTCGGCAGCTTGCTGGCGACGCCTTCGACGTAGTAGTCCATCTTGCCGAGCTCGTCGTCGGTCATGGCCTTGCCGGCGGGCACGCGTGTCTTCCCGTCCTGATCGACGACCGGGCCGGCGAACGGATGCAGCGTGCCCGCCTTGATCTCGCCTTCGAGCTTCGCGACCAGTGCCTTCACGTCGGGCGGAATGGCCGGATTCAACGGTGCGAGCTTGATCATGCCGTCCTTCATCCCGCCCCAGACGTTCGTCGTCTTCCACGTCCCGCCGATCGCATCGTTCACCGTCTTCGTGTAGAAGTCGCCCCAGCTGTGCGTGGTCGCCGTCAGATGCGCCTTCGGTCCGTACTTGGACATGTCGGAGTGATAGCCGAACGCGTACTTGCCCTTCTCTTCGGCCGCCTGCACCACCGCGGTCGAATCCGTGTGGTGCGTGACCACGTCGGCGCCCTGCGCGATCAGCGTGTTGGCCGCCTCGCGTTCCTTCCCCGGGTCGTACCACGAGTTCACCCAGATCACGCGCACCTCGGCCTTCGGGTTGACGCTGCGCGCACCGCGGGCGAAGGCGTTGATGCCCTGCAGCACCTCGGGGATCGGGAACGCGGCCACGTAACCCAGGACGTTCGACTTGGTCATCTTGCCCGCGATCACGCCGTTGAGGTAGCGGCCCTCGTAGAAGCGCGCGTTGTAGATGCCGAAGTTCGGCCCTGTCTTGTAGCCGGTGGCGTGCATGAAGATGACCTTGGGGAACTGCTTCGACACCTTCTCCATGTAGTTCATGTAGCCGAAACTCGTGGCGAACACGACCTTGCAGCCGCTTTGCGCCAGCTCGCGGATCACTCGCTCGGCATCCGCACCCTCGGCGACGTTCTCGACGTACTTGGTCGTCACCTTGCCGGCTAGCGCCTTTTCCATCTCCCTGCGGCCGAGATCGTGCTGATACGTCCAGCCGGCGTCGCCGATCGGGCTCACGTACACGTAGCAGATGTTGTCGGCGGCCAGCGCGGCGGACGCGAACAACGATGCGCCGGCCAGCGTCGCCAGGGTCCTGACCATGCTCTTCCAATCCAACATTTCATGCCTCCTTTGATTGACTTACCCGACCTGCGACGCCAACCTGCATTGCGCCTTCTCCACCTGTTCCCGATCGCGGCTTCCCGTTCATCCGGCCCGGATGCCCACGCGCAGATCAGCCATCTGCCCGATACGGCTGCCCGAGCGACGCCGGCGAATTCAACCGGATCGTCGTGACGTTGCGCGAGATCACGACCAGCACGATGATCGTCGCCCAATACGGCAGCGATGACAGGAACTGCGACGGGATCTCGAGCTGTGCTCCCGAGCCCTGCACGAACAGCTGGGCGATCATCACGCCGCCGAACAGGTAGGCCCCCACCAGCACGCGGACGGGCCGCCAGGTCGCGAACACGACCAGCGCCAGCGCGATCCAGCCGCGCCCCGAGACCATGCCTTCGACCCACAGCGGGGTGTAGAACACCGACAGGAACGCCCCGGAAAGCCCGGCCATCGCACCGCCGAACATCGTAGCCAGGTAGCGGATGCGGATCACCGGGTAGCCGATCGAATGTGCGGAAGCCGGAGACTCGCCGACCGCGCGCAGCACGAGACCCTGCCGGGTTCGGTAAAGGTACCAGACAATGCCCGCGAACAGCGCCCAGGAAAGATAGACCAGCGCCTGCTGATCGAAGATCGCGCGGCCGATCACCGGAATGTCGGCCAGATACGGAATGCGCAGCGTCGGCACCACTGGCAGCGTGACCGACTCGTAAGGCTTGCCGATGAACGCGGACAACCCGACGCCGAAGATCGACAGCGCGAGCCCCGACGCGACCTGGTTCGCCATCAGTGTCAACGTCAGGAACGCGAATACCAGCGACATCAGCGCGCCGGCGGCGATCCCCGCCAGCGCGCCAAGTGACGCGCTTCCCGCGTGGTGTGCGATTGCGAAGCCGGCGATCGCGCCGACCGCCATGATGCCTTCGGCGCCGAGATTCAGCACGCCGGATTTCTCGGTGACGAGTTCGCCCAGCGCGGCGATGATGAGCGGCGTGCCCGCGACGATCGTCGCGACCAGTATGGAACCGAGGATGCCGTCGTCCATTTCTCTGGCTCAGCGCTTCGAGCTGCGGAACCGCAGCCGGTAGTTGACGAACACGTCGGCGCCGAGAAGGAAGAACAGCAGCATGCCCTGGAACACCTTCGAGATCGACGACGGCAGGTTCATGTACTGCTGTGCCTGCTCCCCGCCCAGGTAGAGCAGCGCCATCAGAAGGCTGGCGAAGAAGATCCCGATCGGGTTCAGTCTTCCGACGAAGGCGACGATGATCGCCGCAAATCCATAGTTGTTCGAGACGTGCTCGGTCAATTGCCCCATCGGACCCGACACTTCGCCCATTCCGGCGATCCCGGCCATCGCGCCGC
>Ga0209048_10005185_pt1 | contig 12337 bp, 10 predicted proteins | sample FrelakmetCRP12CR_FD_187146 | JGI IMG/M metagenome (GOLD analysis project Ga0209048, IMG submission 187146) | Freshwater lake sediment microbial communities from the University of Notre Dame, USA, for methane emissions studies - CRP12 CR (SPAdes)... | ecosystem: Environmental > Aquatic >... | reverse complement strand
ATTTTTAGGTGTTTCACTTTTTGCATTAATTTTTATTTTCACATACATTAACATACCCTTTTAATTCGTTATATGATACTATAACGAAATTCAATCGGTGTACAAAATAAAATTATATAGTATAATAAATTTATATTAAAACTTGATTAATGTACAATAAATCGAATATACATATATCCAAAAGTGTGGGGATATAATGGCAGTTAGTAAAGATAATAAAAAGATGCAACAGATAACCATCAAGTTGAAGGTTGAAGACCTGAATAATCTAAGGGATTATGCAGATAAGAAAGGTGGTAACCCAGTCAGCCACTACATCCGGGAGGCAGTATCAGAGTACCTGGAAAACCATCACAAATAGTGTGTTTACTAAGAACAAAGAAAAAAATTACAATCAAATTTCCACAGATGCTGCAAAAATTAAGGAATTATCAGAAAGAGTTACAACCCTGATTAATTTTAATATGTTTACTTATATTTATGGATGAAATTGGATAGTGCCAGTGAAACCACACTAGCAAATGATTCAATCAAATGCTTCTGTTCAGTATTTATTTTAACATCCGTTGAAATGGCCATAACTCCTATGATTTCCTTTTGAATCTTTAAGGGAATATGATACCACTTAGAAGATGATAAAGTTTCAGTTCCACGCCCACCTTCCTTTTTATGTTCATAAACCCAGTTTGAAACCCCCATTTCATGACCATCATAAATTTCATGAGTACCAAAACGCGATGCTGTTTTTAGAGCATTTTTATCATCAGGCAGGAGTATTATAACATCATTATTAAAGGATTCCGATATATGCTTGGTGCTTTTATTTAAAATATCATCTAAATCCTTAGAAGTTAAAAGATCCCTGCTAAAATCGTATAATGCAGATATAAATATTTCGCGCTGCCGTGTATACTCCACCTGTTTTTTTACTGTGTCTGCCAGTATACTGGTTATGATTCCGACGATGAATAACACTGTAAATGTGGGAATGAAACGTACATCAGCTACACTAAATGAAAAATAAGGTTGAATAAAAAAATAGTCAAATGATGCTACTGCCAGTAAAGAGGCCAATATCCCTGCTTTCCTGCCAGACATTAGGCTAGAGATGATTATGGATATTATAAAAAACATACCAATATTAATAGCCTCAATAAAAGGCTGTATTAACAAACAAAATATTACTGTTATACCTACACTTAAAAAACTCACCGCATAAGGTTTTAGATCTAGCCCTTTAACTTCAAAATCCGTTTGTTGTTGGCTTTCAGTCTCTTGGGCATGCTTAATTTCATTTTCCACCACCAGAACCTGGGCATCGCTTTTCTGAATAACTTTGTTAATTATGGAACCTTCTATAAGTTCCTGGAGACGAGATCTTCTTGAATGACCCATTAAAATAAGTGTAATGTTTTTTGACTCGGCAAATGATACTATTTCATCAGCTATGGAACCAGTTAAACGAAAGACCTTGGCATCGAGGTTTTCGGCAAGTTCCAAGTTGTTTTCGACTGATTGGATATCTTCTGGCCTACTTCTAAATTTATAAGAAGGCTCAACATACACAGCGAACCATTCTGCATTAAAACGATCAGAAAATCTATGTGTTATACGGATTAACCTTTTAGAAGACGCGTTAGGACTAATACAGACCATTATACGATTGCTAGTTTCCCATGGCCCTATTATGTTTTCTTTTTTTAGATAATAATCCATATCATAGTCAACATGTACTGTGGCGTATCGAAGAGCCATTTCTCGCAAGGCTACCAGATTTTTTTCCGTGAAAAATTTTTTCATTGCTTGTTTAGCTTTTTCAGGTATGTAGACTTTCCCTTCTTGGAGCCTTTCAATTAATTCTTCAATAGGTAAATCAATCAGCTCAATCTTATCTGCTAATTCAACAATTCGATCAGGAACTGTTTCTTTAACCTCCACACCAGTAATTTGCTGGACAATATCATTGATACTTTCTATATGCTGGATATTAAGAGTAGAATAAACATTTATACCTGCATTCAGGATTTCTTCAACATCTTGATAACGCTTGATGTGACGTGACCCAGGAATATTGTTATGAGCCAGCTCATCCACCAGTACGTATGCTGGTTTTCTTTCTAAAACAGAGTCTATATCCAATTCTTCCAGAGTGATCCCTTTATAATCTACTTTTTGTCTTGGAATTATCTCTAAGTTTTTGAGGAGCTCTTCGGTTTCCGCTCTTCCATGAGTTTCAGCTATGCCCACTACTATATCTTCCTGTTTTTCCTGCAAAAGATGGGCTTCTTCTAACATTTTATAAGTTTTACCCACACCTGCCACATATCCCAAGAATATTTTCAAGTAGCCTCTTTTACGATCCTTTTTGTCCTTTTCCTTAATTAAACTCAAGAGCTCATCAGGATCTGGTCTTTTAAACTCTTCTTTCATTTTTTTATCATCTTTGATATTTTTTTTAAAAAATTTGTCACCTTTTAAGATTATCTAAGGCTATATTGAGTTCCAAAACATTTACGATTTCATTTCCAAATCCAAAGAAAGTATTCTCCTGTTTATTTTTAATCAATGCTACTACTTCAGATTCGCTTATCCCCCTGGCCCGGGCGATTCTGGGAACTTGGATCAGTGCTGAGTTCACATAAATATAACCTTCCAGACCACTGGCAGATGCCAAAACCAGGTCTGCAGGAACCTTGGAGTTAGTTGGTAAGGTATCTTCTGCCTTAACCTGTTGTATTCGCTGGGTGACATTATCTATGAGCTTCTGATTAGTGGGTCCCAAATTAGAACCACTAGAAGTGCTGGAGTTATAATCTATGACTGAAGGCCTGCCATGGAAATAATTAGGACTAGAGAAATTCTGTCCAATTAGTTGAGAACCCACAATTTTCCCATTCTCTTTAATCATATTTCCATTAGCCTGCACAGGAAATGCCAACTGTGATACTCCAGTAATAGTTAGAGGATAGATGATACCCAGTAATATGGTGAATAACATGAAGATTAGTATTGCATTTTTAATTTCTTTCATGTTTTAACCTCCTAAACCTAATGCAGTTATTATGATGTCGATTAGTTTGATACCAATGAATGGTATAAACAATCCACCTACTCCATAAATTAAAATGTTCATACCCAGAAGTTTGGAAACAGAGGAGCTTGCCCTAAATTTAACTCCTCTAAGTGCCAGTGGGATCAACATTGGTATTACTATGGCATTGAATATCACTGCTGACAAAACAGCACTATAAGGAGTAGAAAGACCCATGATGTTAAGAATTCCCAGTTCAGGGTAAGCTACTGCAAAAACAGCAGGAACAATGGCAAAATATTTGGCTACATCGTTAGCTATACTGAAGGTCGTTAAGGCACCTCTAGTGATTAGAATCTCTTTACCAATCTCGACTATATCTAGTAATTTGGAGGGAGAAGAGTCTAAATCGATCATGTTAGCAGCTTCTCGGGCAGCAGAGGTTCCTGCACTCATTGCAACCGCTACATCAGCCTGCGCCAGTGCAGGGGCATCATTAGTACCATCTCCAATCATAGCCACCAGATACTGTTGATCTCCGGACTGATACTTGCGGATCATCTCCAATTTGGTTTCTGGTTTGGCTTGGGCACTGAAATCATCCACCCCTGCTTCAGCAGCGATTGATGCCGCAGTTAGAGGATTATCACCAGTTATCATGATAGATTTGATGCCCATCCTCCGTAATTGGGTCAGCTTGTTTTTTATTCCTTTCTTTATAATATCCTTCAGTCTTATAACACCCATTACTCCTTTTTCATTGGCTACTACCAGTGGGGTGTCTCCTTTAACAGATACATCATTAACTACCTTTTTTATCTCCTCAGAGACCATCATGCCATTGCCTGTGACAAATTCTTCTATGGCGTCTGCAGATCCTTTCCTTATTTTATTGGGTCCTATGTCAATTCCACTCATACGTTTTTCAGGTGTGAATGGAACGAATGAAGCGTTTTCAGGGGGATGAATATTTCTTCCACGGATGTTCAATTCTATTTTGGCTAACTTAACTATGCTCCGTCCTTCAGGGGTTTCATCAGCCAAGGATGACATCAGGGCAGCTTCCATGAGATTTTTAGCATCCACTCCTGATGAAGTAATGAATTCGGTTGCCATTCGGTTTCCTAAAGTAATGGTGCCTGTTTTATCCAGCAGAACAACACTGACATCTCCTGAGGCTTCAACAGCCCTGCCACTCAAAGCGACCACATTGTGCTGTAACAAACGGTCCATACCAGCGATCCCAATGGCTGGTAGGAGTGCTCCAATTGTGGTTGGCATGAGACACACCAGCAGAGCTATTAAAATAGGTATGGATAAGGATATTCCCATGTAACTAGAAAAAGAGGGCAAGGTAATTACAACTGCTACAAATAACATGGTTAAAGCAATGAGCAGAATCTCAAGAGCTTTTTCATTGGGTGTTTTTTGTCTTTTAGCGCTTTCTACCATGTTTATCATATTGTCAAGGAAGGTGTGACCTTGGTCTGCTGTAATCTTTATTTTAATGGTTCCGGAGAGTAGTTTAGTACCCCCTGTTACTCCACTCTTATCGCCTCCGGACTCCCTTACAACAGGAGCAGATTCTCCAGTAACTGCAGATTCATCCACAAGCGCGGTTCCTTCTATAATATCCCCATCACTGGGTATTATGTCTCCTTCTTCAACTAGGACTTTGTCACCTTTTTCTAGAGAAAGTGCCGATACTTCTTCTAAAGATCCATCCTCATGGATTATTCTGGCTATTGCCTCGCTCCGGCTACGTTTCAATGATTCCGCCCTTGCTTTTCCCTGACTTTCCGCTATGGCTTCGGCGAAATTAGCAAAAATGACAGTGAACCAGAGCCAAATTGTAATTTGGATGTTAAATAAATAATTTGAGCCTATAATTATGTTAACAATAGTCTGTAAAGTAGTAATCACCGCACCTATTTCCACTATGAGCATTACCGGATTTCTAAGGAGGCTAATGGGGTTTAATCTGGAGAATGATCCCTTAAATGACGGTAGTAAAATGTCTTTTTGGAAAATGCTTGAAGTTTTCTCTTTCATCTCCAACCTCCTTAAGATGTTATTCTGCCTCCCTGCATGAACAAATGGTCCAGTCCAGGTCCCAGAGCAAATACTGAGAAAAAAGTAAGTGCTCCAAGTAAAATTACGACTCCCACCACCAGAATAATGAATAAAGGACCTGTAGTTGGGAATGTTGCAGCGCTCATGGGGACTTTACTTTTCTTGGCTAATAACCCGGCTAAGGCAATCGCAGGAATTATGGTTGCAAATCGGCCAATAAGCATTGCCAGCCCAGTAGTCAGGTTATAAAATACCGTATTGGCACTTAAGCCTGCGAAGGCTGAACCATTATTCCCTACGGTTGAGAGGTAGGCATATAATATTTCAGATATTCCATGGGCCGAAGGATTATTTAGACCAGCCAAACCAGCTGGTATGGATATTGCGACTGCAGCCAGGATTAGAATGACTGCGTGGGGCAACACAATAGGTATAACCGCCAGTGTCATTTCAGGGGGTCCTAATTTCTTCCCTAGGAACTCTGGGGTCCTGCCTATCATGAGTCCTGCTATGAACATGGTCAGTATGACGTAGAATAACATGCCTGCCAATCCCACACCCAAACCTCCAAATATAACCTCACCGGTAGCCATGTTGAACATGAATACCAGTCCAGAGAGAGGCATGGCACTGTCATGCATGAAGTTAACTCCACCATTTGAAACCACAGTTGTGGCTACTCCCCAAATGGCTGACTCACCAACTCCAAATCTCACTTCTTTTCCTTCTAAATTTCCACCAGAGACGCCCAATTTTTTTATTATAGGGTTTGTCTGGTCTTCAGACCAAAGGACTATCCCCAGCCCTATAACAAACAAGATCATCATCACTGCAAATATGGCTAAACCTTGCCTGAAGTTTCGGACTAGGTATCCAAATGCAAATACCAGGGACATGGGAAGTAGGAGTATGGCCAGGGTTTCTAAGAGGTTAGTTATGTTGTTGGGATTCTCGAAAGGGTGGGCAGAGTTCACGTTGAAGAATCCACCCCCATTGGATCCCAACATTTTAATGGCAATTTGGGACGCAGCAGGTCCCAAAGGAATCGTTTGATTAGCTCCCTCCAGGTTATGGGCCGTAACGTAGGGATCAAAGGTTTGCACCACACCTTGTGAGACTAGTATAATAGCCAGAATTACCGAAAGTGGTAAAAGGACGTAGAGCACGGAACGGGTCAAATCCACCCAAAAATTGCCAAGATTTTCCGTATTTTTGCGGGTGAACCCTCTAATCAGAACCAGGATGGTTGCAATACCCACTGCTGCTGAGACAAAATTCTGGACTGCCAAAGCCATCATCTGGGTGAGATAACTCATGGTAGTTTCACCACCGTAGGACTGCCAGTTAGTATTGGTGACAAAAGAAATGGCGGTGTTTAGAGCAGTATCCCATCTTACACCAGGGAATCTCTGGGGATTTAGTGGTAAAAATCCCTGAAACAATTGCAGGGCGAAAACGAATAATATAGCAATGATGTTGAAAACTATTAGGGCATAAACATACCTTTTCCAATTCATCTCTTCTTTTTGATCAACTCCCACAATACGGTAGATAAAACTTTCTAACGGACGTATCAAGGGAGTTATGAATGTCTTCTGGCCAGTGAATACTCTGGACATGTATTTTCCTATGGGCACAGCAAGAATTATTGTAATTAATAAGAAAATCAGAATAAAAATCAAATCTCCAGTAGCCATTCAATACCCCTTCATGGCGGCATTAAGGCCCTGGTAACTTGTTATGTCATTTAAATGAGAATATTGATGGATTCGTTTCAAAGATGATGTAAATCTAAATTTAGAATGTTTCTGCTCTTTAAAAATAGATGGTAATAGTTTAGAATTAATAGTTTTTAGTTTTATAAAATTAACAAATGAAATGATTGATAAATTTTCATCATCTTGATCTTCTTCAGTTTCCATCATTGCAGCCTCTACTTTAACATCTGAAAAAGGTTTAAATCTTGCTTATCATATTAGAATTTTTTAAACACTTTACATTTACACTATTAAGATATAAATTTATCGGCGGAAATTGGCCGTAAAAGTGTTCTCCGGAAAGTTTAAGTTTTTTTTTGAACTGCAAAACAATTAAGCAAATTAAAAATAAATATTATATTAATAAAAGGAGGGGGATGACGTAAATGGAGAAAGATGTACATTTATGCTCCCACTGTGGGGTGACAATTCAAGCGACACAAGTTATTGCCCAGAATGCGGCTACAAGGCAGGGAAAATTCCCGGAGGAATCAACGACTTCCAAGAAGCCAAAAGGATGGAAAACTCATGGCTAATAATGGCCTTTCTCTTCCCGCAGTTATCGAGGGGGTTGTACTACGCCCTCAAAGGCCGGCCTGGTGCCTGGGCAGTGTTCTGCATGGGCATATTCGCCTGGATGCTTTACACCATAATCATCGGTTTTATTCAGAGGGGGATGATTGGGATGAATTGCGTGAGTTAATTTGGAAGAGTTTTTTCGCTTAATTGGTGTTAGATTATTAAACAAATATTGTAAGACCACCCATTTTTACTATTTTGGCAGTGTAACATGAAAAGATTTTCCCTATTTAGATTCAAATTGTTATCGAACTTTTTTTTTAAGATAATGAAGGATTATTTAGGAATATCAAGTTTATCGTATTGTAATGGTATTAATCACCACGAAAATTATTTTAGATATTTTTATATACCATAAGGATGCTACATGATGATTTAGTTTACAATTAAATCTCTATCACTAATCCTAACGATCATGAAGATATATAAACTTTCTAAAGATGATGTGTACAAAAAGTTTGATACATCACCTAAGGGTCTAATTGTAGAGGAAGTCGAAGCCAGACTCCTAAAATATGGTCCTAATCAGTTAGAAGAGATAAAAAAGCAGCCGATTATTTACAAATTTCTAGCCAACTTTTACCATCTTCTAGCCCTTCTTTTATGGGCTGCCAGTATATTGGCTTTTATTGCTGGAATGCCACAGTTGGGATTTGCAATTATTGCTGTAATTGTAGTGAACGCTATTTTCAGTTTTTGGCAGGAATTCCAGGCACAAAAAGCTGTAGAAGCCCTTAAAAAGATTTTACCCCCATATGCAAAGATAATTCGAGATGGAAATGAAGGGGAAATACTGGCCACCGAACTTGTACCTGGTGATATTCTTATTTTAGAGGAAGGAGATAGCATCTCAGCTGATGCTAGACTAGTAGAATCGTTTGAAATGAGTGTAGACACTTCAACACTCACTGGTGAATCAAGACCAGTTCGTAAAACAGCTGATCCTTTTGAACAAGAAGAGGAAACTTTGATAGGGATTCCAAATATAGTTTTTGCAGGTACCAATGTGGCATCTGGTGCAGGAAGGGCAGTTGTTTTCGGTACGGGGATGAAAACAGAGTTCAGTAAAATAGCAAAACTCACTCAAGCTGTTAAAGAAGAGAAAAGTCCTTTACAGAAGCAGATTAACACAGTGACTCGGATAATAGCAATTGTGGCTTCTGTAATGGGTATTGTATTATTTGTAGTGAATGTTTATCTTTTAAATATGGTATTTGCAATGGGTTTTCTTTTTGCCATTGGATTAACTGTGGCCAATGTTCCAGAAGGTCTACTACCCACTGTAACACTTGCACTTGCGGCATCTGCTAATAAAATGGTTAAAAAAAATGCTCTTGTAAAGCGTCTTTCCAGTGTGGAGACCCTAGGTTCCACCACCATGATCTGCACCGACAAAACCGGTACAATTACCAAAAATGAAATGACTATCCGTGAAATTTGGATACATGATAAGATCATTGATGTAACAGGAGCAGGTTATGATACAAATGGCAAATTCCTTCATGATGGAAAAAATATTTCACACCAAGAAGTTAAGGAACTGGATTTACTGATGCTATGTGCAACATTTTGTAATGATGCTAAATTTATTCCACCCCAGCTAGAAGTGGATGGAAAAAGTGTTATTATGGGGGACCCCACTGAAGTTTCTTTGCTAGTTGCAGCCAGTAAAATAGGCTTTAATTGGCGGGAACGAATAAAACAGACCCCTAGAATACATGAGATTCCCTTTGATTCTAAAAGAAAAATGATGAGTTCAATACACCAGAAAGGGGATAAAGAAATATCATACATCAAAGGAGCTCCTAAAAAAGTTCTCGCTCTTTCGAATTATATCTCTGTAGATGGTAACGTAAGGCAATTTGAAGAGGGTGAAAAGGAAAGAATAATAGAAAAACATGATGAACTTGCAGGCCAAGGTCTAAGAATACTGGGAATGGGCTACCGATATCTGAATGATCATCTCGATGAATATAAACCAGGTACAGTTGAAAAAGACCTGATATTTGTTGGAATGATGGCTATGCAGGATCCCCCACGACCTGAAGTTAAAGAAGCTGTCCAACAATGTCACGACGCTGGGATTAATATAATAATGATCACCGGGGATTATGGGTTGACAGCATGTGCTATTGCTAGGGAAGTTGGAATCATAAAGAATCATTGTAAGATAATAAAAGGAAAAGATATCGATAGATTGTCTGATGATGAACTCCTTCAGGAACTTAAAACTGGTGAATTAATATTCGCCAGAGCCATTCCAGAACATAAGATGAGAATAGCAGCTTTACTTAGAGATGATGGACAGATCGTGGCCATGACAGGTGACGGTGTGAACGATGCTCCTGCCCTTAGAAAAGCAGATATAGGTATTTCTATGGGTGTTTGTGGTACTGATGTGGCTAAAGAGGCATCTGATATGGTTCTTGCTGATGATAATTTTGCAACCATTGTATCTGCTGTAAAAGAGGGTAGAACTATATATGAGAACATTAGAAAGTTCCTAACCTACATATTTGCCCACGAAACGGCTGAAATTATTCCATTTGTCCTTATGGTATTGTTCAGGATTCCGTTGCCACTCACGGTCATGCAAATTTTGGCGATTGACCTGGGTACTGACACGCTTCCTGCTCTAGCACTAGGTATGAGTCCTTCAGAATCGGATGTGATGAACATACCACCCCGATCCAGGAAAGAAAGTCTGTTAAATGTCCCTGTTTTCTTCAGAGGATATGTTTTTTTGGGTTTGATTGAGGCTGCACTTATTATGTCCGGATATTTCTGGACACTCTTCAGTGGTGGATGGCAGTGGGGTCAGCAGCTTGATTTTTCCAATCCACTTTATATGAAGGCCACCACTATGGCATTTGCAGGAATCGTAACTTGCCAGATAGGTAACTTAGTAGGTTGCCAGACCACCAGAACATCAATATTTAGTGTAGGTATTTTCAAGAATAAATGGATAATAAGGGGTATTATATTTGAAGTAATAGTTCTTCTTTCTATAATTTACATACCTGCCCTGCAAAAAATATTCGGCACAGCTGCAATCGGAACTACTGAATGGTTCGTTCTTCTAAGTTTTATTCCAATAATGTTTGTAGCTGAAGAGTTCAGGAAATTTTTAGTAAGAAGATGGAGTAAATAAATTACTCTTTAGCAGAATTCTTTAAGATCATTATTTTTTTATTCCACAAATCAATAAATGGTAAAAATTAATGCTTGAAATTAATTTAATCTAATTTTCCTCGTAAATAGTACCTTGTAAGATGTAACGGTTTTGAAGAGTTCCTACAATTAATATCCCAAATTTAGGCAAAAATCAAAAATGATAATAAGATGACATGACATAATCTTACATAGATTTTAAGAGGTGTTTTTATGTACAAGAGGATACTGGTACCTACAGATGGTTCTAAATTCGCTAATGAGGCTGCAAGAGAGGCCATTTTGATTGCAGATAAATTTAACGCTGAAATTATAGCTATATATGTTATTGAAGAATCTAGACTTGAAGGAATTAGAAAAAGAGACCTTATAACAAAAATGAAGGAACTTTTAACCCAGGAAGCAAGAAAAGCTTTGAAAAAGGTCACCAAAATACTAGAAGAAACTGAAAAAGATGTTAAAATCACATTTAAAACCAGACAAGGTAAACCCTCAGACGAAATACTTAAAGCAATAAAAAAAGACAAAATAGAACTTGTAGTAATGGGAACAGCTGGAAAACATGGTTTAAACAGATTCTGGTTTGGCAGTGTAGCTGAAAACGTAGTAAGATACGCTACCTGTCCTGTTTTAGTAGTACATTAATTTTAGATTGATAATTTCTTACATTGAATATATTTTTGTCTATTTTTTTTAATATCTCTTTGAAAGGTCGCCTTTTAACACTTTTCCGGTGAATTTCCGCCGATAGATTTATATCTTAATAGTGTAAATGTTAAGTGTTTGTAAACGAAGTATTATGACGGAGTTATTTTTGATTTATTTCCGCCTGACAAGCGACACCACTATGAGCCATTTTTAGAAAAAACTGGCTTATAATGGGTAGTGATGGTGAAGATTAGTGGGGAAATTTTATCAATTGGATTCCAGGGGGTGATTAAATGTTATCTGGAAAAAAAGTGATTGAAATTTTACCTGATTTAGCATGTTGCGAAAAGGAAGAATTGCTAATTTACCATCCATTTGAGAAAATGGTAGAAACATATTGTCCAGTTCATGGTGGTAAAATATTCAGTAAAAATCTTGACGAAATATTACACATACACATAACATTAGATTAAATTACCCTGTCTAACGCCAAAATATATCTTCAACAGAATTTAAGATGACAGATCATGAAGAAGATAGATTAAAAAGTGAGAAATTAAAAAAAGAGACTGAAAGAAAAACAATCAGACTAATACTGCTTGGTGCTATAATTCTCTTTCTTATTGTTGTCATAATAGGTATCATATTCCTTTATTATCCCATAACTTATAAATAATCCTCAAATCTGTTTTTTTGCTAGTTTTAGTTGAAAATAACATTTTAATATGTCCATTAAAATTTTTTCTTGTTTGGTGCCCTCTTACATAACCACCAGCAACAAGTTTCTAAATATATCAACGGCACTCTATATAAGATTTAATGTTAAAGAAAAAGGTAGAAAAAGTAATAAGAAATCTATCAATTAGATATAGACTAATCGCCATCAAAACTTACGGTAATCTTGTTTTTGTCAAGTATCAGTCCTGATCTCCTTTTTCGTACTGTTGGAGCATTTGGGAAATATGTTTATGTCCATACTTTTCTTTTAGTAGCACAGCAGCATAAGAGAGGACAAACTTCATAGCTTGCTCCTCGTCTTCAAATCCTTGTATCATGTGATTAAACTCACCTTTATCCT
>Ga0209048_10005184_pt1 | contig 12338 bp, 8 predicted proteins | sample FrelakmetCRP12CR_FD_187146 | JGI IMG/M metagenome (GOLD analysis project Ga0209048, IMG submission 187146) | Freshwater lake sediment microbial communities from the University of Notre Dame, USA, for methane emissions studies - CRP12 CR (SPAdes)... | ecosystem: Environmental > Aquatic >... | reverse complement strand
GGGCGCCGCTCCTACTGATCCACTTCCTCGTCGGTTTCCACTCTGGTGGCGGTATGCTCGGCGTGAGTTTCGCTGCTGAAGTCGCTTTCGAACACCGGACCGGCGACGAAGCGATGGCTCAACCGCCGCTGCGAATGATAAGCCAGGCCGGTACCCGCCGGAATCAACCGTCCGACAATCACATTTTCCTTCAAGCCGCGCAGGTCATCGCGCATGCCGCGCACCGCCGCTTCGGTCAGCACCCGGGTGGTCTCCTGGAAAGAGGCCGCCGAGATGAACGATTCCGTGGCCAGGGAAGCCTTGGTGATGCCGAGCAGGATCGCCTGATAGCTGGCCGGTATCTTGCCGTCCGCGCTTATCCGGTCGTTCTCCTCCAGCAAACGGGTACGCTCCACCTGTTCACCCTTGATAAAGCGGGTGTCGTTGGACTCCAGGATCTCCACCTTGCGCATCATCTGGCGGATGATGACCTCGATATGCTTGTCGTTGATCTTCACCCCTTGCAGGCGGTAAACATCCTGAATCTCCTTGACCAGATAGAAGGCCAGTTCCTGTACGCCCAGCAGCCGCAGGATATCGTGCGGATTGGGTTCACCATCGACGATCATTTCGCCGCGATTGACATGTTCGCCTTCGAACACATTGACCTGGCGCCACTTGGGGATCAATTCCTCGTGCTGGCTGCCTTCCTTATCGGTGATGATCAGGCGCTGCTTGCCCTTGGTATCCTTGCCGAAGCTGATCGTGCCGGAAATCTCGGCGAGAATAGCCGGCTCCTTGGGCTTGCGGGCTTCGAACAGGTCAGCCACCCGCGGCAGACCGCCGGTAATATCGCGGGTCTTGGTGGATTCCTGCGGAATCCGTGCCAGCACATCGCCGACCGCCACCTCGGTGCCATCTTCCAGACCGATGATGGCACCGGCCGGCAGGGGATAACGGGCGGGGATATCGGTACCGGCCAGGCAAAGATCGTTTTCCTGTTCGTCCACCAGGCGGACCAGCGGCTGCTTGTCCTTACCCAGCGCGCCACGCTGCTTGGGATCCATGACCACCAAGCTGCTCAGGCCGGTAATTTCATCGGTATACCGCTGTACCGTAATGCCCTCATCCAGGTCGAAAAAGCGGACCCGCCCGGCAACTTCCGTAATCACCGGGTGGGTATGGGGATCCCAGTGGGCCACGATCTGGCCGGGTTCCGCCGTATCGCCCTCGTCGACGGTGAGTACGGCGCCATAAGGCACTTTACTGTAGCGCTCGCGCTCCCGCCCGACTTCATCCACCACGCCGATTTCACCGGAGCGGGATACAGCCACCAGATGGCCGTCCTTGTTACGCACCGTTTTCATGTTATACAGGCGGATAGAGCCCTTGGACTTGATCTGCACATTGGTTTTCGCCACCGTCCTGGAGGCGGCGCCGCCGATGTGGAAGGTGCGCATCGTCAACTGCGTGCCCGGCTCACCGATGGATTGGGCCGCGATCACTCCCACGGCTTCGCCGATATTGACCCGATGCCCACGGGCCAGGTCGCGGCCATAGCAGGAGGCGCAAACTCCATAGCGGGTCTCGCAGGTAATGCCGGAGCGTACCTTGAGTTGGTCGACACCGAGTTCCTCCAGCGTATCCACCCCTCCTTCATCCAGCAGCGTGCCGGCGGGAATGGCGACGGTATCGCTGCCGGGAAGCAGTACATCGTCCGCCAGCATCCTGCCCAGTACCCGGTCGCGCAGCGGTTCGATGACGTCGCCGCCTTCGACCACCGCGCTGATGGTCACGCCCTGACGGGCGCCACAGTCGATTTCGGTCACCACCAAATCCTGGGCCACATCCACCAGCCGGCGGGTCAGGTAACCGGAATTGGCGGTTTTCAGCGCCGTGTCCGCCAGTCCCTTGCGGGCGCCATGGGTGGAGATAAAGTATTGCAGGACGTCCAGTCCCTCGCGGAAGTTGGCGGTGATCGGGGTTTCGATAATGGAGCCGTCGGGCTTGGCCATCAGCCCGCGCATCCCGGCCAACTGGCGAATCTGGGCGGCGGAACCGCGCGCCCCGGAATCGGCCATCATAAACACCGAGTTGAAGGACAACTGCCGCGCCGGCTTGCCCTCGCTATCGATGACCCGCTCGGTGCCGAGGTTGTCCATCATCGCCTTGGCCACCTGATCGTTGGTGCGGGACCAGATATCGACCACCTTGTTGTAGCGCTCGCCGTTGGTGACCAGGCCGGAGGCGTATTGCTGCTGAATCTCCTTGACTTCCTCTTCGGCCTTGGCCAGGAACTGCCCCTTGTCGCCGGGGATCATCAGATCCTCGAAGCCGATGGAGGCGCCGGAACGGGTGGCATAGTAAAACCCGGTGTACATCAACTGATCGGCGAAGATCACCGTTTCTTTCAGACCCACCTGCCGGTAACAGGCATTGATCAACCGGGAGATGGCCTTTTTGTTCAGGGTCTGGTTGATCAGTTGAAATGGCAGTTCCGGCGGTAGCACCTCGGACAGCAGAATCCGCCCGACCGTGGTCTGCACCCGTCGCCGGACGCTGACGGTGTTGCCCTCCGGGTCGGTTTCCCGTTGCAGCAGGCGCACCTGAATGCGGGCATGCAGCTCCACCTGCCGGCTCTCATAGGCCCGGTGGACTTCCGCCAGATCGCTGAAGATCATGCCCTCGCCGTTGGCGTTGACGCGTTCGCGGGTCATGTAATACAGCCCCAGCACCACATCCTGCGAGGGCACGATGATAGGATCGCCGTTGGCCGGCGACAGAATATTGTTGGTGGACATCATTAAGGCACGAGCTTCCAGTTGCGCCTCGATGGACAGCGGCACATGGACCGCCATCTGGTCGCCGTCGAAGTCGGCGTTGAAGGCGGTGCAAACCAGCGGATGCAATTGAATCGCCTTGCCTTCGATCAGCACCGGCTCGAAGGCCTGAATCCCCAGGCGGTGCAGGGTAGGGGCGCGGTTCAGCATGACCGGATGCTCGCGGATGACCTCCTCCAGGATATCCCATACCTGCGGTTCTTCCCGTTCCACCATCTTCTTGGCCGCCTTGATGGTGGTGGCCACGCCGCGGCGGATCAGCTTGCTGAAGATAAAGGGCTTGAACAGTTCCAGCGCCATCTTCTTGGGCAGGCCGCACTGATGCAGGCGCAGGGTCGGACCGACCACGATCACCGAGCGACCGGAATAATCGACGCGCTTGCCGAGCAGGTTCTGCCGGAACCGGCCCTGTTTGCCCTTGATCATATCGGCCAGGGATTTCAACGGCCGCTTGTTGGTGCCGGTGATGGCGCGACCGCGCCGGCCGTTATCCAGTAGCGAATCGACCGCCTCCTGCAGCATCCGTTTTTCGTTGCGCACGATAATATCGGGCGCATTCAGCTCCAGCAGCCGCTTCAGCCGGTTGTTGCGGTTGATCACCCGACGATACAGATCGTTCAGATCGGAGGTGGCGAAGCGGCCGCCATCCAGCGGCACCAGCGGCCGCAGATCCGGCGGCAATACCGGCAACACGGTCAACACCATCCACTCGGGATGATTGCCGGAATCGAGAAAGGACTCCATCAGCTTGAGCCGTTTGGACAGCCGCTTCAGCTTGGTATCGGAACCGCACTCGGCGATTTCCTGCCGCAACTGGGTGGCTTCATTCTTGAGATCCATCGTGCGCAGGAGCTCGTGGATGGCTTCGGCGCCCATCCGCGCGTCGAAGTCGTCGCCGTACTGCTCGATGGCGTCCAGATAGGCCTCATCCGGCAGCAACTGTCCGCGCTGCAGCGGCGTCATGCCGGGTTCGATCACGACAAAGGACTCGAAATACAGGATCCGCTCGATGTCCCGCAGGGTCATGTCCAGCATCAGGCCGATGCGGGAAGGCAGCGATTTCAAAAACCAGATATGGGCGACCGGGCTGGCCAGCTCGATATGACCCATGCGATCCCGCCGCACCTTGGCCAGCGTGACCTCCACGCCGCACTTCTCGCAGACCACACCCCGGTGCTTGAGCCGCTTGTATTTGCCGCACAGGCACTCGTAGTCCTTGATAGGGCCGAAGATTTTGGCGCAGAACAGCCCGTCGCGCTCCGGCTTGAAGGTGCGATAGTTGATGGTCTCGGGCTTTTTCACTTCGCCGAAGGACCAGGAACGGATCATATCGGGCGACGCCAGTTCGATCCGGATCGCGTCGAAATCTTCGATGACGCCTTGCTGCTTGAACAGATTCAGTAAGTCTTTCATGGTGCGACCACTCCGACTGGGAGTAACTGGCTGCGGGTCCTGTCAGGGCAATGCCTCATTCGCTTTCCAATTCGATATTGATGGCCAGGGAACGAATCTCCTTTACCAACACATTGAAGGATTCCGGCATGCCGGCTTCCATCCGATGGTCGCCGTCAACGATGTTTTTATAAACCTTGGTGCGCCCCGCGACATCGTCGGATTTGACCGTCAGCATTTCTTGCAGGGTGTAAGCGGCGCCATAGGCTTCCAGCGCCCACACTTCCATCTCTCCGAAGCGTTGGCCACCGAACTGGGCCTTGCCGCCCAAGGGCTGCTGCGTCACCAGACTGTAAGGACCGGTGGAGCGGGCATGCATCTTGTCATCCACCAGATGATTGAGTTTCAACATATACATATAGCCGACCGTCACCGGCCGGTCGAAGGATTCCCCGGTACGGCCGTCGTACAGAATCGTCTGGCCGTTCTCGGGCAGGCCGGCCAGCCGCAGCATCTGCCGCAGTTCCTCTTCCGTGGCGCCGTCGAAAACCGGCGTCGCCATCGGTATGCCGGCCTTCAGATTGGTGCACAAGGTCAGAATTTCCCGATCGGTAAACTGGCTGAAGTCCACCTGCGGCTTGCCGTCGGTGTGGTAGATCTGCTCCAGCAGGGATCGCAGCCCGGCGACGGCGGCTTGCGCCTCCAATAACCGGCCGATCTTCAGGCCCAGCTCCTTGGCGGCCCAGCCCAGGTGCGTCTCCAGGACCTGGCCGACGTTCATGCGCGACGGCACCCCCAGGGGATTGAGCACGATATCCACCGGGGTGCCGTCTTCCATACAGGGCATATCCTCCTGCGGTACGATCATCGAAACCACGCCTTTGTTGCCGTGGCGGCCGGCCATCTTGTCGCCGGGCTGGACCCGGCGCTTGACCGCCATATAGACCTTGACCATCTTCAGCACGCCTGGCGCCAGATCGTCGCCCTGGATCAGTTTGCCGCGTTTTTCCTCGAATTTGGCTTCGAAGGTCTGGCGCTGCTGCTGCAACTGGTCGGCGACGATCTCCAACTGCTCGTTCACCTGCTCGTTGCGCAGGCGCAACTCGAACCACCGTTCCCGCGGGACCTTGCCCAGATACGCCTTGGTGATTTTGGCGCCGGAATTCAAACCCTCGGGACCACCCTCGGCGGTTTTGCCGAGCAGCATCCGTTCCACCCGCTGATACAGATCCTCCTCGATAATGCGGAACTGATCGCTCAGGTCTTTCTTGACCCGCACCAATTCGGTCGTTTCGATCTGTTTGGCGCGGGGATCTTTCTCCAAGCCATCGCGGGTGAACACCCGCACATCGATCACCGTACCGTCCATACCGGAGGGCACCCGCAGGGACGTGTCTTTGACATCCGAGGCCTTTTCGCCGAAGATCGCGCGCAGCAGTTTCTCTTCCGGCGTGAGTTGAGTCTCGCCCTTGGGGGTGACCTTACCCACCAGAATATCGCCGGTCTTCACCTCGGCGCCGATATAGACGATGCCGGCTTCATCCAGCTTGGTCAGGGCGCTTTCTCCCACATTGGGAATATCCGCCGTGATTTCCTCCGGTCCCAGCTTGGTATCGCGAGCCACGCAGGTCAGTTCTTCGATATGAATGGTGGTAAAGCGATCATCCTCCACCAGCTTTTCGGAGATCAGGATGGAATCCTCGAAGTTATAACCGTTCCAGGGCATGAAGGCGACCAGCAGGTTTTGCCCCAGCGCCAGTTCCCCCATGTCGGTGGAAGGACCATCGGCCAGCACGTCGCCGCGCGCCACGGCATCGCCCAGTTTCACCAGCGGCCGCTGATTGATGCAGGTATTCTGGTTGGAGCGGGTATACTTGGTCAGGTTGTAGATATCCACGCCCGGTTCGCCGGCCTCGGTCTCCTCGTCGCGCACCCGCACGACGATCCGTTCGGAATCGACCGAGTCCACCACCCCGCCCCGCCTGGCGACCACGGTCACCCCGGAGTCGATCGCCACGGTGCGCTCGATGCCGGTGCCGACCAGCGGTTTCTCGGAGCGCAGCGTGGGCACGGCCTGCCGTTGCATATTGGAGCCCATCAGCGCGCGATTGGCGTCGTCATGCTCCAAAAAGGGGATCAACGCCGCCGCCACGGAAACGATCTGCCGCGGCGAGACATCCATGTACTGCACCTTGTCGGGGGTGGACAGGGTGAATTCATTCTGATGGCGGCAGGAGACCAGCGCATCCAGCAGCCGGCCGTCGACATCCAGGGTGGCGCTGGCCTGGGCGATGACGTAATTGCCTTCCTCGATGGCCGACAGATATTCGATCGCGTCGGTCGCCTTGCCATCCACCACCCGGCGGTAGGGGGTTTCCAGAAAGCCATAGTCGTTGGTGCGGGCATAGACCGCCAGCGAATTGATCAGACCGATGTTGGGACCTTCAGGCGTCTCGATCGGGCAGACCCGGCCGTAATGGGTCGGATGCACATCGCGCACCTCGAAGCCGGCCCGCTCGCGGGTAAGACCGCCGGGGCCGAGCGCCGAGACGCGGCGCTTATGGGTCACCTCCGACAGTGGATTGTTCTGGTCCATGAACTGGGACAGCTGGCTGGAACCGAAAAATTCCTTGATGGCCGCCGCCACCGGCTTGGCGTTGATCAAATCCTGCGGCGTCAGATTCTCCGACTCGGCCAGGCTGAGGCGCTCCTTGACGGCGCGTTCGACCCGCACCAGACCGATGCGCACCACGTTTTCGGACATCTCGCCGACGCAGCGGATCCGGCGATTGCCCAGATGATCGATATCGTCCACCGTGCCGTTGCCGTTCTTGATATCGATCAGGGTTTTGATCACATCGATAATATCCTGCTTGGAAAGCACGCCCGAACCGATCACCTCCTTGCGTCCGACCCGGCGGTTGAACTTCATCCTTCCCACCGGCGACAGGTCGTAGCGGTCTTCCACGAAAAACAGGTTATTGAACAGGTTCTGGGCCGCTTCCTTGGTCGGCGGCTCGCCTGGACGCATCATCCGATAAATATCGTAATGGGCTTCCAGCTCGGTTCGGGTGGGATCGACCCGCAGGGTATTGGAAATATAAGGCCCCCGATCCAGATCGTTAATATACAGGGTGCGAAATTCCTGAATCCCATTGGCGCGAACCTTGTCCACCAGTTCCAGGGTCAACTCGTCGTTGGCGTTGGCGATCAGTTCGCCGGTGCTGCTATTCACCAGATCGTGCGCCAGCACCTTGCCGGCCAGGTAGTCGGGCGGCACCGCCAGCGTCTCCAAACCGGCCTTCTGCAATTCGCGGATATGACGGGCGGTAATCCGCCGGCCGGCTTCCACCAGCAGCTTGTCGCCCAGGACGATATCGAAGCTGGCGGTCTCGCCCCGCAGACGTTCGGGAACCAAATCCAGGGTAAAACCCTCCGCGCTAAGGCGAAAGGTATTGATCTCGAAGAACATCGTCAGGATCTGGGCGGTATCGTAACCGAGGGCGCGCAGCAACACGGTGACCGGCAATTTGCGGCGGCGGTCGATCCGCGAGAACAGTAAATCCTTGGCGTCGAATTCGAAATCCAGCCAGGAGCCACGGTAGGGAATAATCCGGGCCGAGAACAGCAGCTTGCCCGAGGAGTGGGTTTTGCCCTTATCATGGTCGAAGAATACGCCCGGCGAGCGATGCAACTGCGAGACGATGACCCGCTCGGTGCCGTTGATGACAAAAGTGCCGGTCTCGGTCATCAGCGGCAGTTCGCCCATATACACTTCATTTTCGCGCACGTCCTTGATCGCATGGGCGCCGCCGGCTTCGGCATCCTTGCTGAGGATGACCAGGCGCAATCTGACCCGCAAGGGAGCGGCGTAAGTCAGACCCCGCAACTGGCACTCGCGCACATCGAAGATGGGGGTACCCAGGCGGTAGCTGACGTATTCCAACAGCGCATTGCCGGAATAGCTGGTGATCGGGAAAATGGAGCGAAACGCCGCATGCAGCCCTGTATCCCTGCGCCTTTCCGGAGGAACATCGGCCTGTAGAAACTCGCGGTACGAATTCAGTTGAATCGCCAGCAGATAAGGCACCTCCAGAATACTGGGGCGCTTACCGAAGTCTTTACGAATGCGTTTCTTTTCAGTAAAAGTATAGGCCATCGCGATTTCTCAGTAACAGCAAAAGCTCAGGGGACGGTAAATCCCCACTGTGCAGCTACAGACAGGCGCTGCCGGTCCGGCCGGACCAGCGACCATGACACAGAGACAACACGGAAAGGCCGGTGACCCCGGGTCACCGGCCGCGGTGGCACAGCCACTGTCATTGCAATTCATCCCCACCGTTGGGCAGGGACCCGATTATTTAACCTCGACAGTAGCGCCGGCCTCTTCCAATTGTTTCTTCACATCCTCGGCCTCGGCCTTGTTGACGGCTTCCTTAACGGCGGCAGGCACACCTTCGACCAAATCCTTGGCTTCTTTCAGTCCTAACCCGGTCAGCGCGCGCACGACCTTGATCACATTGACTTTCTTATCGCCAAAGCCGGTCAGGATAACGTCGAATTCGGTCTGCTCCTCCACCGCCGCCGCGGCCGGCGCCGCCGCGGCCGGCGCCGCCGCAACAGCGGCCGCCGCGCTGACACCGAACTTCTGTTCCATCGCGGCAATCAGGTCGACGACCTCCATCACGGTCATGCCAGCAATAGTTTCCAAAATCTCTTCTGTTGAAACGGCCATGCAATAACTCCTGGTAAAAGATAAACATTATGCAATTAGGGCGGAAAGGCTCAAGCCGCCGCCTGTTGCTGGCGAATCGCTTCAAGCGTGCGCACCAGCTTGCCAGGCACCTCGTTAAGGGTGCGCGCCAGCTTGTCGAGCGGCGCCCGCAGGCAAGCCAGTAACAGACTGATAGCCTGTTCCTTGGTGGGCATATTGGCCAGCCGGTCCAACTCCGTTGCCGGCAATACCCGGCTGCCGATGGCGAGCGCCTTGACGACCAGCTTGTCGTTGCCGGGTTCCTTGATAAAATCTTTAAGCACCCGCGCCGCCGAACCTGGGTCTTCCTGCGAAAACGCCAGAATCAGCGGGCCCACCAGACTATCCTGCAAGCATTCGAAGTCGGTACCTTGCAAGGCGCGCCGGGCGAGGGTATTTTTTATCACCCGCAGGTACACCCCGTTTTTGCGGGCCATGACCCGCAGCGCTGTCAATCGCGCCACGCTCAAACCCCGGTATTCCGAGGCGACGACCGCATGCGCGCTGGCAGCCACTTTGGCGACTGCGGCAACGACAGACTGTTTCTCTGCCAGATTCAAGCTCATTGAAAACCACCTCCTGGAGCAGGCCGAGCAGTCAGGCTATGCCTGCGGCCTGCCAACGGTAGGACCCCATCAACCCTAAGGGTTGAACTCGATTAACGGCAGCTTTTACCAGGAAATTCCGGAAAGAGCAGTGCCGTCTGCGCAGGCCGCCGACAGCGATTGCCGACGCTTAAGCCTAAGCACCTGCGGTCTTGGACGGTCGCCGGCTATGCCGGCCGCCCGTGTTGCCTGCCTGTAAGGGCAGACTTTATTCGTTAACATCTTCCCGCCTTAAGCCGGTGGCGAACCCGGCTGGCGGCTAAAACGATAAGGTGGATTGGTCCACCGGCAAGCCAGGACCCATGGTGGTGGACAAGGTCACCTTGCGCATATAGACTCCCTTGGAGGTGGCCGGTTTAGCCTTTTTCAAATCCCCCAGCAAGGCTTGCAGGTTCTCCTGCAACTGGTTCGGCTCGAAGTTAACCTTGCCGATGCTGCAATGGATGATGCCAGCCTTATCGGTACGGTAGCGCACCTGCCCGGCCTTGGCGTTCCTGACCGCCGTAGCCACATCGGCAGTGACCGTGCCTACCTTCGGATTGGGCATCAGGCCACGCGGCCCCAGGATCTGGCCCAACTGGCCGACCACACGCATGGTATCGGGACTGGCGATGACCACGTCGAAATTCAATTCCCCGGCCTTGACCGCCGCCGCCAGATCTTCGAGCCCGACCAAATCCGCGCCGGCCTCTTTGGCAGCCTCGACATTGGCGCCCTGGGCGAATACCGCAACCCGCACGCTCTTGCCGGTGCCATGCGGCAGTACGGTGGAACCTCTGACCACTTGATCGGATTTGCGGGGATCGACTCCCAGGTTGACCGCCACCTCGACGGCTTCGACAAATTTGGCGGTGGCGACCTGTTTCAGCAATCCCAACGCCTCGTCAATCGGGTAAATCTTGCCGGGAGTCAGCTTGGCGTGAATCGCCTGTTCCCGTTTGGATAACCTGGCCATCTTACAAGCCCTCCACCTTCAGGCCCATGGAACGGGCGCTGCCCGCGATGGTGCGGACGGCGGCATCCAGATTGGCCGCGGTCAGATCGGGCTCTTTCTGCCGGGCGATATCCTCCAACTGCTGCCGCGTGACCGTGCCGACTTTCTGGGAGTGGGGCGTTGCGCTGCCTTTGTCGATGCCCACCGCCTTTTTCAGCAGCACCGCCGCCGGCGGTGTTTTCAGGATAAAGGTGAAGCTGCGGTCGCTGTAGACCGTAATCACCACGGGAATCGGCAGCCCTTGCTCCAACTGCTGGGTCTGGGCGTTGAACGCCTTGCAAAACTCCATGATATTGACCCCGTGCTGCCCCAGGGCCGGACCCACCGGCGGACTGGGATTGGCCTTGCCGGCCGCTACCTGCAATTTGACATAAGCGTTTACTTTTTTAGCCATTACTATCTCCTGGTGGGTGCAAACGCCTGACGGCTCCCCAACCTCCTGACTACGTTGGATGCGCTTTACAAGTGCACTTTACAAAAGACTGGAAACCATTGTTTCACCTGCTTCCCTGGCAATCTCTCCCGCTTCCTTTATAAGGGAAGCGGCATCAGGCCTTTTCAACCTGACTGAATTCCAATTCGACCGGGGTCGAGCGGCCGAAGATCAGCACCGCAACCCGTAACCGGTTTTTTTCGTAATTCACCTCCTCGACGACACCGTTGAAGTCGTTGAAGGGGCCTTCCCTGACACGCACCACCTCGCCCGGTTCATACAGCACTTTCGGCCTGGGTTTATCCGTCCCATCCTGAATGCGCTGCATGATATTCTGCGCCTCCTTGTCCGACAGGGGCGCGGGCTTGTCGCTGGAACCGCCGATGAAACTGAGTACTTTGGGCACATTCTTGACCAGATGCCAGGTGGTCTCGTCCATTTCCATCTGCACCAGCACATAGCCGGGAAAGAACTTGCGTTCGCTCTTGCGCTTTTGCCCATCCCGCATTTCGACCACTTCCTCGGTCGGCACGAGAATTTGACCAAATTTATCCTGCATGCTTTCGCGGGCAACATGTTCCTGCAGCAGGCGTTTCACCTGGTGCTCGAACCCGGAATAAGCCTGCACTACATACCACCGCATCGTCATTACGCCGTCACCCGTGACCCGTCAACAGCCGCACCGACCAAATCAACAGCACATCGAGCAACCACAAAAAGATCCCCATCAGAACCACCATCACCAGAATAGCGCCGGTCGTCTGCAAGGTCTCGGTACGGGTCGGCCAGACGACCTTGCGCAATTCCATTCGCGCTTCCTTCATGAATTCCAGTACATTGCCGCCCAGTTCGGTGGTGGCGGCAATGGTGACAGCCGCGCCACTGGCGGCCAGCAAGCCGATTACCCGCACCAAAGTCGAATAATGTGCAAAATAATAAAATGCCGCTACGGCCAGCAGAAAAATCGAAAGGGCGGCGGCGAGTTTAAAGGTATCGGCTCTGGAAACCGGGATATCGGTTTTAAAATTCATCTTGCAGCTTGTTATACCGCTTGACAACAGGGTAAAAGAAGGTTGATGCCTATCGCCGGATGGCAAGGTTCTGGATGAAGGTGGCAGGCCAGGAGGGTCTCGAACCCCCAACCTGCGGTTTTGGAGACCGCTGCTCTGCCAATTGAGCTACTGGCCTAAAACTGGAAATTCCAGGGGCGAGGTCACAGCCTGCCCCTGCCGACTATAGCAATCTTCACTCGATGATCTTGGCGACGACGCCGGCGCCGACCGTCCGGCCGCCTTCGCGAATCGCGAACCGCACGCCTTCTTCCATCGCAATCGGCGCAATC
>Ga0209048_10005183_pt1 | contig 12338 bp, 8 predicted proteins | sample FrelakmetCRP12CR_FD_187146 | JGI IMG/M metagenome (GOLD analysis project Ga0209048, IMG submission 187146) | Freshwater lake sediment microbial communities from the University of Notre Dame, USA, for methane emissions studies - CRP12 CR (SPAdes)... | ecosystem: Environmental > Aquatic >... | reverse complement strand
CGGGTAGATTTGCGCATCGCTGATTCGTTTTTCAAAACATCAGCTAATTTCTTCGCCACTTCAATGGGGGTGGATCGATCAGAATTCTCACCAATCAAAAACCGGATCAACTTCTTTCATACCGTTTGCAACTCCCGGATCTTTTCCGCGCAAAAAGTATCGTCTATGGTCCGGCGACTATGAGGCGCTTTGCTCTTATCGTTTTCGCTCTGATCAGCCTAGGCGATTGGTCCTTGGCGCAAGGAAGCCGGTCAAATCTGACCGGCCTTTGGCTCACCGAAGATGGCGATGCACGCGTTCGGATTGCTCCCTGCGGTGCGGAACTTTGCGGTACGGTTGTCTGGCAGAAAATTCCGTATTTCGATGATAAGAATCCGGATCCAGCAAAACGCTCGCGTCCGATTGTCGGCATCGTCACTCTGTCCAATCTCAAACCAGATGGGCCCGACAGTTGGAAGGGAACGTTTTATCATTTTGATGAAGGCGTTACGCTTGCCGGCAAGGTAAAGTTGTTAGAATACAACAAGCTGGTCGTAAGCGGTTGCGTAATCGGAATCTGCGGTTCAGACACTTGGACCCGAGTCAACGAATCCCCAGCCGGTCGCTGATCGTTCTCGTTTGGGAGTTTATTGGCGACGGCGATCAGCCAAACTGACCAAAGATCATTAAGGCCGCGTGCAGCGCGGCTTTTCCAATAAGCAGGCGATGCTGGGATTGGAACAGGCGGTCGACCCGTCCGCCTTCCGCGCACAGATTCGGCAGCCGTCGGTCCACTCCATACAGCTCGCCGGCAAGCCGCTCCTCTGCACTGCAGACGTATTCGATTTCGGGGCGATTGATAAATCCGCGGCTTGAGCGGAGAACGCAACCGCACAAAGCACGGCGCCCACAAAGAGTGCGGCAAATTTGATCAAATGCATTCTCCTAACCATCAAAACCAAAACTTGCGCGCGTCCCATTCGTTTTTCCATCCGGTGAGACGCCCGCCACGAAATTGTAGATAAAGCCGCTCCGTGATCCACGGTGGATAAATGCCAGGTATCGCCGCCGGTTGCTGCACCATGTAAATTTCAGAGTTGCGGCGATTAGGTACAAAACTCATATTCGATCCGAATACAACGGCGACCTCCTCCGTCGTCATGCCAGAATGCAATAAATCGCTCGGGGTACGCGCGCAGCCAAGCGCAAGCCACCAAAGACACAAACACGTAAGAAGCCGTCGCATATCAAGAATCATAGCCGAAATTCAATACGCCGAGAACACCGGTCTGCTCCGGGTCCTCCGCCACGAGTAGAAGTTCAAGCGGACCCACTGAACTGCCGCGCGGCAATCGATCGCTGGCGGATTGACGTCGTCGGTCGCTATAGTCCGCCAATGTCAAAGATCCCCTCCGAACCCGACCGCCCCAAGATCGAGGCCGAGATCGTTCCATTACGCGCGCCGCAAAAGCCTAATCCAGGACCGACGAAAATGCCCTCTTCTTCCCCCGGAAGCGAGGAACCGCTCAGCGACAAAGCCCTGATCGGTATCGGATTGCTCATCGTTTTCCTGGTTGTGGCAGGGGTATGGCTGTTCGACACGCTGCGCGACATCGGAAAAATGCAGGATTGTGCCATGCAGGGCCGCAGGAATTGCGCGCCAATTTCGTTGCCGAGCCGAGACCGCTAAGCGCTCGCTCGGCCGCGAATCCGTTATAGTTCAGTTCCAGTCCGCTAAAGGCTAGACGGCGTAAGCTTGAGGATTACGTGCGCGAGAAGGAACTGCGCATCGCTTTGGTCTGTTTCGGCGGTATTTCGCTCGCCGTCTACATGCACGGCATTTCCAAGGAAATTTTGAAACTGCTGCGTGCCTCCTCACGCCTGCACGGCATCGTCAATCGTCCAGCGCGTTCCCAGGCCAATTTTTTCGATGATCCCGAAAAATCTGACAGGGAATTCGACACCGAGGCAGATTATTTCGAGCTTTTGCGCGAAATCGGTCGCAAGATAGAACTTCGCGTCGTTGTCGACATCATCGCCGGAGCTTCCGCGGGCGGCATCAACGCGACGATGCTCGCTCGCGCGATTTCCCACGATCTGTCGATGAGCCGGTTGCGAGACTTATGGCTAGAGAACGCGGACGTAAGCGTGCTCTTGGCGCCGGAGGCGAAAGCGCGCGTCTGGAGCAAGATTTTCATCAAGCCCATGCTGTGGGCGGCATCGCGGTTTGGCTGGATCGAGATGATCCGAGACAGTGAAGTACGATATAAATTGTCCTTGTTCGTGCGTTCACGCTGGTTCAAGCCGCCGCTCGACGGCATTGGCATGACAAAGCTCATGTATGAAGCGGTCACCGCCATGGGCGAACCGACGTCGCCCACAGCGTCGTTGCTTCCGTCAGGTCAGGACCTCGATTTGTTCATTACTCTTACCGATTATTACGGCTATCTGCAGCGCATTCAGATTCACGATCCGGCCCTCATTCACGAACTCGAGCATCGTCAATTGCTTCACTTTAACTATCACCGTCATCCGACCGGTGAAGTAAAAAGCGATTTTACGATGGAGAACACGCCAGCACTCGCTTTCGCGGCGCGGGCGACCTCCTCGTTTCCGGGCGCGTTCCCGCCGGCGCAGATCGCTGAAATCGACAAGCTGCTGGAAGAGCACGGTAAACAATGGCCGACACGCGACGACTTTATTTCGCGGAGTTTCGAGCGCCATATCCGCGCTGATCTCGACCCTGCGATGGCGTCGTTCATCGACGGAGCGGTCTTAAACAATCGGCCATTTCGTGAGGCGATTTCGGCGATCCATGGACGGCCGGCCTATCGCGAGGTCGACCGGCGGCTTGTCTACATCGACCCAGACCCGGCGCCTTCTTACACCGTCAAACACCAAGATGTGCCAGGATTTTTCTCAACGCTAAAAAGCGCGTTATCGGATATCCCGGCCCACCAGCCAGTTTCCGATGAACTCGGATGGGTGTTCGATTTTAATACACAAGTGCGCGGCTTCAAATCGATCATCGACGGAGCGCGTCCACAAATCAGCAAACTTGTATCCGAGGTCACGGATGTCGCGTTCGACCAACGGATTTCTCTCGAACAAATCAAAAGCTGGCGCGAGCAGGTCAATTCGCGCGCTGCTCGCGACGCCGGCTTTGCCTATGAAGGCTACGTCCGGTTGAAGCTCACTTCCGTGCGAAGTTTCGTCGTGCAAACGATCTTAACCCTCGGTTCTGTGCCGCAACGTTCGCCGAATGCGCGCGCGATCAGCGAAATCATCGATGCTTGGGCAATCCGTCGCGGTATCGTATATGACCGCGCCGATCATGACGCCTTGCTGCAGGAAACCGTGGCTGCACCACGGCGCTGGGCCGACTTTTTATCCGTTGATTACTGGAAGCGACGCGAAACTGCGACCACGCCCCGACTTGCGCTGTGGGCTGAGTTTTTATTGGCCTTCGACGTCGATTATCGCAAGCGGCGCCTGAATTTTCTCATTGAGGGACAGAATCGTCTCTATCGGCTGCTCGATGAGGGCCGCTTCACGGGCATGCAACCCGCCATCGTCGACGGGTTGAAACGTGAATTTTATCGATGCCTCGACGTCCTTAGGCAAAGCGAGGAGGCAAAATTTTACAGCGTCGAAGTGCACGGACTTGTACGCGAACTATTTGAATTAGAGCCTTCCGTCGAGGAGACGAAAAATCTTTCTAATTTTGTGCGCCGTTTCGTAGATGCAAACGACCAGAAGATCGGCCGTCTCGTCGATCTGCTCGCGAAAGAAATTGATCTTGCCGCTAGCACCCGCAATCTCGACCAACTGCTTGCTTCACTGGATCCGAAGGACTGGCATCCCGATGCGCGCCGCGAGGTGCTCGTCAACTTTCTCGGATTTCCCTTCTGGGATGTGTTGACTTTCTCGGTCGCCACCGCACGCGATACGGGCGAGATGAATGAAATTCTTGTCGACCGCATCAGCCCACAAGACGTAAAAACGCTGAAGGGCTTCGAGGGCGTGAAAAGCCTCAAGGGTATTGGCTTCGGACATTTTGCCGCCTTTCTATCCCGCAGCTATCGTGAGAACGATTACTTGCTGGGCCGATTGCACGCAGTCGATCGGTTGATCGATATCGTTTGCGATGCAGCGCACGTCCAGCCGGATGATCAGATCGACGTGCTCGGCATCAAGAAGCGCGCGTTTACTCGCGTGCTGGATACGGAAGAGCGCTATCTCAACCGCAGCAGAAAATTGATCGAGGAACTCCGGCGCTGTATCAACGGGATCGGTGCGGAAGAAGGTTAGGCCTCAATCCTTCATGCCATAATATTCTTTGTACCAGCTGACGAAAGCGCCGACGCCGGTTTCGATCGGGGTCGCAGGCCTAAATCCCGTAAGGCATTCCAAAAGATCAGCGCTTGCGAAGGTATCGGGCACATCGCCCGGCTGCATCGGCAACAAGTTGCGTTTGGCTTGTTTGCCGAGCTTTTTTTCAATGGCTGCGATGAAATCGAGCAGATCGACCGGGGTCCCCCGCCCAACATTGACAACACGATAAGGGGCGACCGGGCTGATGGAATCCAGCCCATCACTTTCTTTCGCCATTTCTCGCGAGGGCGTTACGCTCGTAAGCCGCACCATCGCTTCAACGAGATCATCCACATAGGTGAAGTCGCGCGACATTTTTCCTTCACCATAAATGTCGATCGGACGGTCACTCAGAATCGCATCGACGAATTTCGATGGCGCCATGTCGGGCCGTCCCCATGGGCCATAGATCGTGAAGAAACGAATTGCGGTCGTCGGAATGTCGAAGAGATGCGAATAGCTGTGAGCCATCAGCTCGCAGGATTTTTTCGATGCAGCGTAAAGCGTCATCGGATGGTCGGTACGGTCGGTTTCGCGAAACGGCATGTCGCGGTTGGCGCCATACACCGAACTCGTCGAAGCGAGCAAGAAATGCCGTGGCTTATGTTTGCGAACGAGCTCCAGCAAGTTGAAAGTGCCGATGAGATTCGAATTCACATAGGCGCGAGGGTTCTCAAGGCTGTAGCGCACGCCCGCCTGCGCCGCGAGATGGATAATAATATCGGCGTTCGCTTCGGCGACGACCGAAGCGAGCCGGACTTCGTCCTCGAGCATCAGCGTGTGAGCGGTGAAGCGATTCGATTGCGCGAGCAGCGCATGGCGCTTTTTCTTGAGTTCAACATCATAGTAGGACGTGAGACCATCAATGCCCTGCACAACATGGCCATCTACCAGCAAGCGCTTGGCGAGATGATAGCCGATGAAGCCTGCGGTGCCGGTGAGGAGAAAGCGCATGTTTCTTTCGGTTCGATTGCGAGCCTAAGCTTATAACCTGTTCCTTCGTCGAGCGCTTCAACGGGCCGATAGCGGATCGGCGGCGGCTGCATCCACAATCCGCAGCTGCACGCGCTCCTGCCCTTGCCAGCGGTCGATCGCCAGCGAGCCCGCGACATGCAGCATTTGCCCACGCGCGCCGAGCAGCGCCTCGCCTAGCGGCCGATCAAGCGCGCGGAAGGCGATCGCGTCGAGCGCGCCGCCATCCATCGCACGCAGGCGAACGCGGACATGTGCCTGTCCGACCGGATCGGCGTAAGCGACTTTATGCGAGGGAAATGCGAAGACCGGTTCCGGATTGCCGGTGCCGAACGGGCTGGCGCGCTCGATGGTTGCGATCATGTCTGCAGACGCCGCGCGTGCGGTGATGGCCGCATCAATGGTGAGGCTGTCCGACGCACGCGCACTCTCGACCAACTCAGCCAGGTCTCTTTCCAGAAACGCGCGGAACGCGCCGAGCTTCTCGCGCGCGATCGTGAGACCGGCCGCCATTGCATGCCCGCCGCCCTTGATCAGGAGACCTTCAGTCAACCCGCTGCGAACTGCGCGCCCTAGATCGACACCGGGGATCGAACGAGCAGAGCCCGTGCCGGTGTCACCGAGCATCGCAATCGCGAAGGCCGGACGCCCAAAGCGTTCTTTCAGACGCGCGGCAACGAGACCAACCACACCTGGATGCCAGCCATCGCCGGAGGCAAGCACGATGGCGCCACGCTCTTCGAGACCCAGAGCCGCGAGCGCCTCAGCTTCAGCCTGTTCCAAAGTCGCCTTCTCCACCGCCTGGCGTTCGCGGTTGAGGTGGTCCAGTTCCATCGCGATTTTCGCAGCTTCTGCTGGATCATCCGTCACCAATAGCCGCGCTCCGAGCGTTGCATCACCAATTCGTCCGCCGGCATTGATACGAGGACCCAAGATAAAGCCGAGATGAAACGGGGTCGGCGGCCCGTCAATCCGCGAGACATCCATCAGCGCCCGCAGGCCGACCGATTCGCGATTGCGAAGCGCAATCAAGCCTTTTTTCACGAAAGCGCGGTTCAGGCCCGTCAGTGGCACAACGTCAGCGACGGTGCCGAGCGCAACGAGATCGAGCCAAACCAGAAGATCAGGCTCCGACATCACACCGCCCCAGAAATTACGTCGGCGAAGCTCACGATTGAGCGCGGCTAGCGTCATGAACACCAGTCCACAGGCGGCAAGCTGGCCGAGGCCGGAAAGATCGTCGGCGCGATGCGGATTGATGATTGCATAGGCGAACGGAAGATCCTCCGGCGCCTGATGATGATCGATAACGATCGTATCGAGACCGAGCTTGAACGCTTCCGCTAGGGCTTCATAGCTTGTCGACCCGCAATCGACTGTCACCAGCAAAGTCGCGCCGCATTCCGCGAGCTTTCGCACTGCTTCAATGTTCGGACCGTAGCCTTCGAACAAACGATCCGGAATATGAAACAGCGGATCCAATCCGGTCGCGCGCAGCATGCGGACCATAAGTGCGGTCGAGGTCGCGCCGTCCACGTCATAATCGCCGAAGATCGCCACTGTCTCTTTGCGCTGTATGGCATCCGCAATTCGCTCGGCGGCTTTATCCATATCCGTGAGCGACGATGGATCGGGCATCAGACGGCGAATGCTTGGATCCAGAAAATTTTCAACTTCATCAAGTGCGATCCCGCGCGATGCGATGATACGCGATAGAATTTCCGGTAAGTCATAACGCTGATGCATCGCGATCGCGATCTGGCTTTCACGCAACCCGCAGCGGTCGCGCCAGATGCGGCCGGTCGCGGAATTCGTTACGCCCAGAAAGGCACGCTCAGTCGGTTGGATCGCGGGTAAAGCCGTCATTGGGTTGTCGCACCAGCGCAAGGAATCAAAAGATCTTCCGATATTGAATAAAGCCGGAGCGATCTGCCAGCTTATCATAAAGCGCGCGCGCGGTCGTGTTGTCTTCTTGCGTCAGCCAATAGACGCGGCTCGCGCCCAGATTTCGCGCGGCTTCGTACACCGCTTCGATCAGGCTACGACCTAAGCCAAGCCCGCGTGCCTCTTCGGCTACGAACAAATCCTGCAAATAGCAGTAATTGCCGATGGTCCACATCGATCGATGAAAAATATAGTGGACGATTCCCCTCAATTTACCATCGACATAGGCGCCGAGAATAAACATTGGCTCGGCAGCGTCGTGGAGGCGTTCCCATGCTTTATCGGTCGCCTCCTCCGGAATCTCCACGCGATAGAAATTCTGATAGCCCTTCCACAGTGGCTCCCAGCTTGCGCGCTCACCCTTCCCTACTGGCCGGATGGTCAAACGCGCACTCATATCGCTTTCTCAGTCCCGATGGAATTTCTCAAGCTGCCGGTGCTCGGCGTTGATCCAGCGCACGGTGCCTGTCGCCGAGCGCATTACGAAGGTACTCGTATGAATCCGATCCGACTCGAAACGTACGCCACGCAGCAACGCACCATCGGTGACGCCGGTGGCGGCAACAAGGCAATCGCCACGTACCATGTCCTTCAAGTTGTATTTTTTCTTCGGATCTTTCACGCCCATCTTGGCCGCGCGCACGCGCTTCTCTTCGGTATCAAGAATGAGTCGGCCCTGCATCTGCCCACCAATACAGCACAGTGCAGCGGCGGCTAGCACGCCTTCCGGCGCACCGCCAATGCCCATATAAATATCAACACCGGTATTTTTCGGATCGGCGGTATGGATTACACCGGCGACATCGCCGTCCGTAATCAGATGAACGGCAGCGCCGGTCTTGCGCACGGCAGCGATCATGTCGGCATGGCGCGGTCGATCGAGAATGAGCGCGGTGATTTCGTCGGGCTTCACGCCCTTGGCCTTGGCAAGCGAGCGGATATTCTCATCGGGCTTTGCATCCAGATCGACGATGCCGGACTTATATCCAGGGCCGATGGCAATTTTCTCCATGTATACATCGGGTGCGTTTAACAGTGTGCCGTCCTCGGCCATCGCCATGACGGCGATCGCCCCCGCCATGTTTTTCGCGCATAGCGTCGTTCCCTCCAGCGGATCGACGGCGATATCGACCTTCGGACCTTTCTTGTTGCCGACTTTCTCGCCGATGAACAGCATCGGCGCTTCATCGCGCTCACCTTCACCGATCATCACCGTGCCGTCGATTGGCAGGTTATTGAGCTCGCGGCGCATGGCATCGACCGCGGCTTGATCGGCAGCTTTCTCATTGCCGCGCCCGCGCATGCGTGCCGCCGACACCGCTGCGCGTTCGGTGACGCGCACGATCTCGATCGAAAGAACGCGTTCGATGGCAAGTCTCGGTTGAACGGTGATCGACTTCGACATTCGAATTCCCCCAATAAATTCCAGATTAGCTTTTTTCGATGCGGATGACCTGTGGTTTTTCCGTGAGCACACCTTCTTTTTCGATGGCAGTCAGCGCACGGCGGACTGCATCCTCGCTCGTCGCATAGGTAATGAGGACGACCGAAGCGGGAGTCGCTGCGGTTTTCGGATCGTCACCGCCGTGTGGGCGCTCGGCGCGGCGCCGCTGCATGATCGATTCAAGTGAGATGTTCTCGTCCGCCATGCAGCGCGCAATGGTGGCCGCGGTGCCCGGCCGGTCGAGCGCCGATAGGCGAATGTAATACCCGCCTTCGTGGCGCTGCATCGGGGCACGCGAAGGTTTTCCCAATTTCGCCGTCGGCCGCCCGAAGGGAAGAACTTTCCTACCCGCGGCAAGATCGACGATATCAGCGACGACAGCCGAAGACGTCGCATCGCCACCAGCACCGGGGCCGACAAGTGTCAGACCCATCATGTCAGAATCCACGGCGATGGCGTTCAACACTCCGTCAATCTCGGCGATCACCGAGCCCTTCGGCACCATGGTCGGATGTACGCGTTGCTCGATCCCCGTCTCCGTCCGCATCGCGACACCGAGCAACTTGACACGATAGCCCAGTTCATCCGCCGCTTCCAAGTCCGCAAGTGAAATCGATTGAATGCCTTCGATGTAAATCGCGTCGGCGTCGATCTCCGTGCCGAAAGCAAGGCTCGTCAAAATCGCGAGCTTGTGTGCGGTGTCGAAACCACCAATGTCGAAGGTCGGATCGACTTCGGCGTAACCAAGTTTCTGCGCCTCTTTCAGGCAATCGGTGAAGGAACGGCCTTCCTTCTGCATTTGCGTCAAAATATAATTGCAGGTGCCGTTCAAAATTCCATAGATGCGGGAAATCCGGCTGCCACCAAGACCTTCGCGCAAGGTCTTCACGATCGGAATGCCACCCGCGACCGCTGCCTCAAACGAAAACGTAGCGCCCTTCTCTTCGGCTAGCTTCGCCAGCGCTACGCCATGTTTCGCGATCAGCGCTTTGTTCGCGGTCACTACCGCGCGGCCTGCACCGAGTGCGGCCTCGACCGAACTTTTCGCCGGATCTCCCTCGCCACCCATCAATTCAACAAACACATCGATGCCCGGATCGCGTGCCAACGCAACAGGATCGTTCACCTTGCGGATTTTTGAAAGATCGATGGTGTTGTCCTTGGGCGGATCCTTCGAGGAATACGCAACAAGATCGATCGGTCGTCCCGCGCGGGCCGAGAGCTCGTCGCGCGAGCGAAACAACATGCGGACGGTCGCTGAGCCGACCGTTCCGAGGCCGGCGAGACCCAGCTTGAGCGGCTCGACCATGGTGCTGACCGGTTTGCGGCGCGGCTAACCGCGCGCCTTAAGGGGAATGACGTTGTGGAGGATCTTGTCGGCTTTGTCGAGGAACTGGCGCAGCTTGCGCGCGGCCTGACGAATGCGCTGCTCGTTTTCCACCAGCGCAAGCCGCACAAAACCTTCGCCATGTTCGCCGAAGCCGACGCCAGGTGAAACGGCGAGGCCCGCCTTCTCGACAAGTAATTTCGAGAACTCGACGCTGCCGAGCGGCTTGAACCGTTCAGGCATCGGTGCCCAGGCGAACATTGAAGCTTTCGGCGCCGGAATTTCCCAACCAGCGCGGCCAAAACTTTCGACTAGCGCATCGCGGCGACGTTTATAAACCGCACGCATCTGATCGATGCACTCCTGCGGACCATTGAGCGCGGCAGCGGCCGCGACCTGTACCGGGGTAAATGCGCCATAGTCGAGATAGGACTTCACGCGCGTTAGCGCGGCAATCAATCGTTCATTGCCGACGGCAAAACCGACGCGCCAGCCGGGCATCGAAAACGTCTTCGACATCGAGGTGAATTCGACCGCGACATCCATCGCGCCGGGAACCTGTAAGATTGACGGCGGTGGGTCGTTATCGAAGTAGACCTCAGCGTAAGCAAGATCGGACAAAACGATCAGGTCATGTTGCTTCGCGAATTTCACCACGTCGCGATAAAATTCAAGATCGGCGACACATGCCGTCGGGTTCGACGGAAAACAGGTGATCAGCGCGATCGGCTTCGGTGTCGAGTGAATCACCGCGCGTTCGAGGGCGTGAAAAAAATCTGGCCCCGGCTCGCACGGCACGGAGCGAATCACACCCTCGGCCATGAGAAATCCAAAGGCATGGATCGGATAGCTCGGATTCGGAACGAGCACCATATCGCCCGGCGCCGTGATCGCCTGCGCCATGTTGGCGAAGCCTTCCTTCGAGCCAAGCGTGACTACGATCTGGGTATCGGGATTGAGCTTTACGCCGAAGCGGCGCGCATAATAGGCGGCCTGCGCCTTGCGCAATCCCGGAATCCCCTTGGAGGCGGAGTAACGGTCGGTGTGCGGCTTGCCGATTGTCTCTTTCAGCTTCTCGACGACATGCGGGGGTGCTGGCAGATCCGGATTGCCCATACCGAGATCGATGATGTCCGCGCCTTGATTGCGGGCGACCGCCTTCACGCGGTTCACGCTCTCAAATACATAAGGCGGGAGACGCTTGATGCGGTGAAAGTCGGTCGACATAGTCTGCAAGGTCCTCGTGCGGGTCCCGGTTAGCTGGGGCGCAGCGTTTTAGCATCGAACGGCGCTGAGAAAAGGCATTTCGGCGCCCATGTTTACTCAATTGCTTTTATCGAGCCGTTTCTTAACGTTGTTTTCCCGATCCTGCACCAGCTGCTTGAGCTGGTCCTCAACCGCTTGGCGTTCTGACTCCGTCAGCACCGGGGCCTGGTGTTGTTCGGAATTTGGGGTGGCAAGAGTTGGATAATCGGGCGGGTTCGCAGGTGCAGGGGGCAGAGAGGTATTCATAAAGGGAATCGGCACGTCGCCCGCGCAACCGGCCAGCAAAAGGCCAAAGAGCGCGCCTATACCCGCAGCGTGGCGATACCGGGGACGGCCAGCGGTGGTGCAAAGGAGCAATTTTAGCAACCTTAAGTCCCTTTCAACTACCGGCCGCAACAATGTTTTCTGGCATTGGCCCAAGGCTCAGTCGGCGTTTATTATGGCGAAAGCGCGGTCGCCGGGCGAGGGTAACGAGGCCGTTGTTCAGGCCCCGGAATAGGGAGAACCGATGGACCGCAAGGGTGACAAAGATCTGCCAACAACCCTGCCGGGCGCGCTCGATCCGGATGCTTTCGCTCGCAATCTTGCTCGCCTGATCGAACAAAGCGGCAAGGCGATGGCTGCCTATCTCAAGCCGCGCGAGGCGGGTGAGCACCGCGATGAAATGGCCGAGGAAATTGCCGACATCATTAAAACATTCGGCCAGGTTGCCGAATACTGGATGTCTGATCCGAAGCGGACACTCGAAGCGCAGTCGAGCCTGGTCAAGGGCTATATGGAACTTTGGGCGCAGACCATGCGCCGCATGTCGGGCGAAAAATCTGAGGTTGTCGCCGCTCCCGATGAAAAAGACCGCCGCTTTACGCATCCAGAATGGTCGAGTAATCCGTTTTTTGACACCTTGAAGCAAGCTTATCTGCTCACCACCCATTGGGCCGAGCACTTGGTGCACGACGCGAAATCACTCGACGATCGCACGCGTCAAAAGGCGGATTTTTACGTGCGCCAGCTAGCGGGCGCTCTTTCACCCTC
>Ga0209048_10005182_pt1 | contig 12340 bp, 14 predicted proteins | sample FrelakmetCRP12CR_FD_187146 | JGI IMG/M metagenome (GOLD analysis project Ga0209048, IMG submission 187146) | Freshwater lake sediment microbial communities from the University of Notre Dame, USA, for methane emissions studies - CRP12 CR (SPAdes)... | ecosystem: Environmental > Aquatic >... | reverse complement strand
GATCCCCTACGCGGATGTGGTCACCACCACCACCCACAAGACGCTGCGGGGCCCGCGCGCCGGTGTGATCATGTGCCGCGAGCAGTTCGCCACCGCGATCGATAAGGCGGTGTTCCCCGGTCTCCAGGGCGGCCCCCTCATGCACGTCGTCGCGGCGAAGGCGGTGGCGTTCAGGGAGGCCCTCCGCCCGGAGTTCAAGGACTACGCCGCGCAGATCGTGCGCAACGCCGCGGCACTCGCCGACGCGCTGTCGGCCGAGGGCTTCCGTATCGTGTCGGGCGGCACCGACAACCACCTGATGCTGGTCGACCTGCGCCCGTTCGGGGTCACCGGCAAGGTCGCCCAGGAAGCGCTCGACCTCGCGGGCATCACGTGCAACAAGAACGCGATCCCGAACGACCCCGAGAAGCCCTTCGTCACCAGCGGGCTGCGCCTCGGCACCGCCGCGGTCACCACCGCGGGTATGCGGGAGGCCGAGATGGTCGAGATCTCCTCGCTCATCGCCCAGGTGCTGCGCAAGGTCGACGACGACCACATCGCCGAAGAGGTCCGCGGCCAGGCCGCCGAGCTCTGCAGCCGCTTCGTCCCCTACCCGGACCTCTTCTGACTTGCCGGGATACCTGACCATTGCGGGTGTCGCTGCGGTCGTCACCTTCCTCGCCACCTTCGTGGTGCGACGGGTGGCGCCCCGCATCGGCGCCATCGCGATGCCCGGTCCCCGCAGCGTGCACGTGGTGCCCACGCCGTCGCTCGGCGGCGCGGGCATGTTCGTCGGCTTCATCGTGGCGCTGGCGGTCGCGTCGCAACTCGACCAGTTCCACGAGGTCTTCTCCGGCAACACCGAACCGCTCGGTCTCTTGTTGGCCGCGGCGGTGATGTTCGTGGTGGGCGCGATCGACGACCTGCGCGACGTGTCACCGCCCGCGAAGATCGCCGGGCAGGTGCTGAGCGGCGGCGTGCTGTCGCTGCTCGGCGTGACGATGCTCTATTTCCGCCTGCCCTTCGCCAGTTACGACTACGTGGTCCTGTCCAAAGACCTCGCGCCGCTCGTCACGGTGCTCACCGTGGTGATCCTCGCCAACGCGATCAACCTCATCGACGGTCTCGACGGCCTCGCCTGCGGGATCGTGCTCATCGCCAGCGCGGCGATCTTCCTGTACGCCGACCGTTTGTTCAAGGCCGGACTGCTCGAGGGTTCGAACATGGCGCCGTTGGTGGCCGCGATCACCGTGGGCATCTGCGTCGGGTTCCTGCCCCACAACTTCAACCCCGCGCGCATCTTCATGGGTGACGCCGGCGCGATGTTCCTCGGCCTGCTGCTCGCCACCATGACGATCACGGTCGGTGGTCGCACCTCCGACCCGTTCAGCGCCCAGACCTACTTCTACTTCGCGCCGCTCGCCATCCCGCTCGTGATCCTGGGCGTCCCCCTCGCCGACACCGCGTTCTCGTTCGTGCGGAGGGTGGTGAAACGCCAGTCGTTCGCGACCGCCGACCACGAGCACCTGCACCATCGGCTGATGCGGATGGGTCACGGGCCCCGCCGAGCGGTGGTGATCCTCTGGCTCTGGACGGCGTTGCTGTCGGCCGTGGTCCTGCTCCCCACCTTCACCGAGCGGGGCAACTCGCTGGTGCCCGTCGCGGTGGTGGCCCTGGGTCTCCTCCTCTACATCTACTTCCACCCCGGGGTGCGCACCGCTCGGGAAGAGCGGGGGGAGGCGGCCCGGGAGGAAGCCCGTGCCGATCAAGCCGACCAGGCCGATGTGGTCGACATCGAGGAGCGCCGGCAGGCCCGGGGGAACGGTTGAGAATTTCCTGGCTGCAGGCCGTCTCCGGTTTGACGATTCCGCGGGACGACCTCTAACTTGTGACGGCATTCACAAGCGGGATCGGGCGCAACGACGCGCCCGGGGGAGGCCGGCGCGGGTGAAAACCCGGCTACGACGAGTACTGCACCGCCTGTTCGTACCCAAGCAGGTACGCGACGGCGCGAACGCTGACAAGCACCGGGGCGAAGGCGTCGCCCACGGGCTCGAGCTCGTCGTCCCCACTGTGATCTTCACGCTGCTCGGCCTCGGCCTCGACGCGCTGCTCGGCACCAAGCCGCTGTTCCTGCTCCTCGGGTTCGTGTGGGGCGTCGTCGGCACCTTCGCGTCGCAGTACTACAAGTACAAGGCCCGCAGCGAGGCGCAAGAGGTCGGCAAGCCCTGGGCGCGCGAGAGGGCCTCATCCTTGGGGGACGGCGCGTGACCGGGGACCCCATCGTGACCGACGAGGACCTGGTCCCCGACATCACGCCTCCCGATCCCGACGGGATCGAGAGCCGCATCGCTCGCGACCTCGCGCGTCACGCGCTGTGGATCGCACCGGTGTGCGTGATCGGCGCCGGAATCATCTGGGGTACGGCCGGCGCGCTCGGCATGCTGCTCGCCTTCGTGGTGGTGCTCGCCAACTTCCTCGTCACCGGCGCGATGCTCGGATGGGCCGCCCGCATCTCCCCCACGATGATCATGGCGGTTGCGCTCGGCGGCTTCCTCGTGTGGCTGTTCTTCATCTTCGGCACCGGCCTGCTCGTGGAGCAGACCGACGCCATCGACCTCGACGTGTACGTCGTCTCGGTGCTGGTTCTGCACCTGGGTCTCCTCGCCTGGGAGACCCGATCGATCAGCTTCTCGCTCGCCTCACCCGGCCTCAAGCCGCGGAAGTCCTAGGAGCAACGCGTGGTTCTCGCTGAACTGCTGCCCAATGTGAACGAGCTCTTCGAGTGGAAGGGCGTCCTGTTCCAGCACACCTTGTTCGAGCTGAACAAGACCGGCATCATGGCGCTGGTCTCGACGCTCATCTGCATCCTCTTGTTCTTCGTGGGCTCCCGCAAGAAGAAGATGGTGCCGACGGGCCTGCAGAACGTCGCGGAGCTCGGCTACGAGACCATCGAGGGCATGGTCGCCGTCGAGGTGATGGGTGAGGAGACCGGGCGCAAGTGGGCGCCGTTCCTCGCCACGCTGTTCTTCTGGATCTTCTTCATCAACATCTGGTCGACCGTGCCGTTCATCCAGTTCCCGGCGACCTCGCGCATCGCGATCCCGATCTACCTCGCCCTGCAGACCTGGGTGATCTTCATCTTCGTCGGCTTCAAGCACCAGGGCATCGGCTACATCAAGAACTCGCTGTTCCCGCCGGGTGTGCCCAAGGCGCTCTACCTGCTGGTGACGCCGATCGAGTTCGTGTCGAAGGTGTTCGTGCGGCCCTTCTCGCTGGCAGTGCGACTCTTCGCCAACATGACGGCCGGCCACGTGCTGCTGGCGATCTTCGCCATCATGACCAGCCAGCTGATCGTCGAGCACAACAGCGGCGCCTTCCAGATCCCGCTCGGCATCCTGCCGTTCTTCGCCCTGATCGCGATGACCGCCTTCGAACTCCTGGTGGCGGTGCTGCAGTCCTACATCTTCACGATCCTGACCGCGGTCTACGTGAACGAGTCGATCCACCCCGAGCACTGATCCTCCCGGATCGATGCCGGTTCCTGTTCGCAACACATCACCATCTACGTCCACACCAATACAAGGGAGACACCAGTGAGCCAGTTCGTGAGCCTGGCAGTGACGCAGGCGGACGCTCTCAAGTCCGGCCTCGGTTCGGTGGGTTACGGCCTCGCCGCCATCGGTCCCGGCATCGGTATCGGTTACCTCGTGGGTCAGTCGGTCCAGGCCATGGCCCGTCAGCCCGAGATGGCCGGCCAGGTGCGCACCACGATGTTCCTCGGCATTGCGTTCGCCGAGGCCCTCGCCCTCATCGGTTTCGTCCTCAAGTTCATCTGATCCTCCCGGGCGCCGCGACCGCGCGGCCCCGGGACGACCACGGAAGGAAGGACGCGCTATGCGCATCCGTAGGTTGCTGGCAGCAGCCCTCCTCGCAGGCGGCATGCTCCTGGCCTTTGCCGGCCCGGCATTCGCCGAGGACCCGGGCACTGCCGCGGGTAAGGAACTCTCGAAGTGCCTCACCGAGGCGCTCGACACGTACAAGAAGGACCAAAACGGCGCCGACCTCAAGAACGCGGTCGACGACTGCCACAAGGCCAAGAGCATTGTGGTCCCGGCGACGGCCGAGCTCCTCTGGGGTTCGATCGCGTTCCTGATCGTGCTCGGGGTGTTGGTGAAGTTCGCCTTCCCGACGCTCAAGAAGACGCTGGCCGATCGCACGGAGAAGATCCGCTCCGACCTCGACGGCGCCGCCACGGCCAAGGCCTCTGCGGAGGAGGAGCTCGCGACATACCGCGCGCAGCTCGCCAACTCCCGCAACGAGGGGCAGCAGCTCATCGAGACGGCCCGAGCCGATGCGGAGCGCGTGCGCGCCGACATCATCGCCCGTGCCGAGACCGAGGCGGCCGAGATCAAGGCCCGCGCCACCGAGGACATCAAGCTCGCCACCGAGCGGGCCCAGGCCGACCTCCAGTCGTCGGTCAAGGACCTCTCGATCGAGCTGGCCGAGAAGGTCGTCGAGCGCAACCTCGACCCCGAGACGCAGCGTGCGCTGATCGACAGCTACATCAGTCAGGTCGGGAGCAACTGAGGTGAGCAGCGATCGCGTCGAGTCCTACGCGCGGGCGTTCCTCGAGATCGCCCGGGCCGAGGGTCGCCTCTCCGAGATGGAAGACGAGCTCTTCCGCTTCGCACGGGTCTTCGCGTCGTCCGACGAACTGCGGCTCGCGCTCACCGATCCGCAGCTGCCGTCGGTCCGCAAGGTCGGCGTGATCGAGGACCTGCTCGGCCACAAGGCGCTCGCCACGAGCGAGGCGCTGGTCCTGCTCGTCGTCACCGCGGGTCGGGCCTCCGACCTCGAGGCGATCATCGACCGCTTCGTGGAGCTCGCAGTGGCCGAACGCGACCGCGAGGTCGCCGAGGTCCGCAGCGCGGTGCCGCTCAGCGACGACGACATCGCGAAGCTCGAGCAGGCCCTCAGCACGGCCACCAAGAAGAACGTCGAGGTCAAGGTCGTCATCGACCCGGAGGTGCTCGGTGGCATCGTCACCCGTATGGGCGACCTCGTGATCGACGGCACCGTCCGTCACCGTCTCGACCAGCTGCGCGAGCAGCTCTAGGCCCGAAGAACGAGAAGAAGGAACCTGATGGCAGAGCTCACGATCAACGTCGAGGAGATCGCCGCTGCGCTCAAGGCGCACGTCTCCACGTACGCGCCGTCGCTCGATTCCGCCAATGTCGGCCAGGTGCTCGAGGTCGGTGACGGCATCGCCCGTGTCTCCGGTCTCCCCGAGACCGCGGTCAACGAGGTGCTCGAGTTCGAGGGTGGAACCCTCGGCCTCGCGCTGAACCTCGACGAGGACTCCATCGGTGCGGTGGTCCTCGGTGAGGCCAGCCACGTGGAAGAGGGTGGCGCGGTCAAGGCGACCGGTCGCATCCTCTCGATCGCGGTGGGCGACGCGCTCATCGGTCGTGTGGTCGACTCCCTCGGCCGCCCGATCGACGGCAAGGGCCCCATCGCGACCACGCAGGTGCGTCGCCTCGAGGTCCAGGCGCCCGGCATCGTCGGCCGCCAGCCGGTGCACGAGCCGCTGCAGACGGGCATCAAGGCCGTCGACGCCATGACCCCCGTCGGTCGTGGTCAGCGCGAGCTCATCATCGGCGACCGCAAGACGGGCAAGACCACCGTCGCGATCGACACGATCCTCGCCCAGAAGGGCCAGGGCGTGAAGTGCATCTACGTCGCGATCGGCCAGAAGGGCTCGACCGTGGCGCAGACCGTCGCCACGCTCGAGGAGCACGGCGCCATGGACTACACGGTGGTGGTCAACGCGCCCGCCGCCGACGAGGCCGTGTTCAAGTACCTCGCCCCCTACGCCGGTTGCGCGATGGGGATGCACTGGATGGACAACGGCGAGCACGCGCTCGTCGTGTACGACGACCTCTCGAAGCAGGCCGAGTCGTACCGCCAGATGTCGCTGCTGCTGCGCCGGCCGCCGGGCCGTGAGGCGTACCCCGGTGACGTCTTCTACCTGCACAGCCGCCTGCTCGAGCGTGCCGCGAAGCTGAGCGACGCGCTCGGCGCCGGTTCGCTCACCGCGCTGCCGATCATCGAGACCAAAGCGGGTGACGTCTCGGCGTACATCCCCACCAACGTGATCTCGATCACCGACGGCCAGATCTACCTGCAGGAGAACCTGTTCCGTTCGGGCGTGCGCCCGGCCGTCGACGTGGGCATCTCGGTGTCCCGCGTGGGTGGTGCGGCGCAGATCAAGGCCATGCGTTCGGTCGCCGGTACCCTCAAGGTCGACCTCGCGCAGTTCCGTGACCTCGAGGCGTTCGCCACCTTCGCGTCCGACCTCGACGCGGTGTCGAAGGCCCAGCTCGAGCGTGGCTACCGCCTCGTCGAGCTGCTCAAGCAGCCCCTGAACTCGCCGATGCCGGTCGAGCTGCAGGTGTTGTCGGTGTACGCCGGCACCGCCGGTGTGCTCGACGACCTCGAGGTGCGCGACATCCGCCCCTTCGAGACCCAGCTGCACGAGTGGTTCCAGGCCCGTCACGCCCAGATGCTCGACGACATCCGCAACAAGGGCACGCTGCCCGAGGGCGACACGCTCGCCGAAGCGGTCGCGGAGTTCAAGGAGTCGTTCGTGGCTTCGCTGGCCGCCGAGCGCGAGAGCGCCGCGGTGGCCGCGACGGCCGCGGTCGCCGCCGAGGCAGGCGAATAACCCCATGGCAGGTGGTCAGGAGCGGCTGCTCCGGCGACGCATCAAGAGCATCCAGTCGACGCAGAAGATCACGCGCGCGCAGGAGCTCATCGCGGCCAGCCGCATCGTGCGCGCGCAGGGTCGCGTCCACGCCGCGCAGCCGTACAGCGACGCGATCACCCAGGTGGTCAAGGACCTCGCCGCCGGCGGCGCGGCCAGCGCGCTGCTCGAGCCCCGTCCCGAGGTGCGACGGGTGGCCCACATCGTGGTCACCGGTGACCGCGGTCTGTGCGGCGCCTACAACTCCAACGTGCTGCGCACGGCGGAGCACGCGATCGGCGACGACCTCGAGGCCGGCCGCGACTACTCGTTGATCACGGTGGGCCGGAAGGCCGAGAGCTACTTCCGCTACCGCGACTACAACATCGACGCGGCGTTCAGCGGCTTCTCCGACGCGCCTCGATACGAGGACGCGAAGCGCATCGGTACCGTGGCGGCCGCGGCGTTCGTCGCCGAGGAGACCGACCTCGTCGAGATCATCTACACGCGCTTCGTGTCGGCCGGTGTGCAGGAGGTCGAGCGCCTCACCATCGCGCCCCTCGTGGCCGACGACGAGGCCGACACGCCCGCCGGGGAGTCCGACACGGTGAAGGCGTCGTACGAGTTCGAGCCGTCGCCCGACGCGATCCTCGACCTCCTCCTGCCGCGCTACGTGGAGTCGCTCGTCTTCGCCGCGCTCCTCAACGCGTCGGCGTCGGAGCACGCGTCGCGTCAGCGGGCGATGAAGTCCGCCACCGACAACGCGCACGACCTCATCGTCCACTTCACCCGCGTGATGAACCGCGCCCGGCAGGACTCGATCACCACCGAGATCATGGAGATCGTCGGTGGCGCCGAAGCCCTGCGCTCGGGGAAGAAGGGCCACATCGACGACTTCCTCGCCGACACGATCGAGGGCCGTACCCCCGAACTGTTCGAGAACCGCACGGAATCCGAATAACAGGAGTCCAGCAATGACTGTCACCGCCGACACCACTGAGACCCAGGGCAGCGCCCTCAAGGAAGGCCGCGTCGTCGCCATCGCCGGCCCCGTCGTCGACGTGGAGTTCCCCCACGACGCGCTGCCCGAGATCAACTTCGCCGTCGAGATGGACGCGGAGCTCGAGGGCAGCACCATCCACATCACGGCCGAGGTCGCGCAGCAGATCGGCGACAGCCGCGTGCGCGTCATCTGCATGAAGCCGACCGATGGCCTCAAGCGCGGCACGATCGTGCGCAACACCGGCCGCGGCATCACGATGCCGGTCGGCGACGGTGTGCTCGGTCACGTGTTCAACGTCATCGGCGAGCCCCTCGACATCACCGAGGCCGAGCTCACCGGCATCGACGACCGGTGGGAGATCCACCGCGACGCGCCGAGCTTCGACCAGCTCGAGCCGAAGGCGAAGATGTTCGAGACCGGCATCAAGGTCGTCGACCTGCTCGAGCCCTACGTCGAGGGCGGCAAGATCGGCCTCTTCGGCGGCGCCGGCGTGGGCAAGACCGTGCTCATCCAGGAGATGATCCAGCGGGTCGCCACCCACCACGGTGGTGTGTCGGTGTTCGCCGGTGTCGGCGAGCGCACCCGTGAGGGCACCGACCTCTGGCTCGAGATGCAGGAGTCGGGCGTCATCGCGAAGACCGCCCTCATCTACGGCCAGATGGACGAGCCCCCGGGCGTGCGCCTCCGCGTCGCGCTGTCGGCCCTCACCGTGGCCGAGTACTTCCGTGACGTGAAGAACCAGGACGTGCTGCTCTTCGTCGACAACATCTTCCGCTTCGTGCAGGCGGGCTCCGAGGTGTCGACGCTGCTCGGCCGCATGCCTTCGGCCGTGGGGTACCAGCCCACCCTCGCCGACGAGATGGGCGAGCTGCAGGAGCGCATCACCTCGACCAAGGGCCACTCGATCACGTCGCTGCAGGCCGTGTACGTGCCCGCCGACGACTACACCGACCCGGCGCCCTTCACCACCTTCACCCACCTCGACGCGACCACCGAGCTCTCCCGTCAGATCGCGGCCCTCGGCATCTACCCGGCCGTGGACCCGCTGGCGTCGACCTCGAACATCCTCGCCCCCGAGATCGTCGGCGACCGCCACTACAACTGCGCCCGGCGGGTGCAGGAAGTGCTGCAGCGGTACCAGGAGCTCCAGGACATCATCGCGATCCTCGGTCTCGACGAGCTCTCCGAGGAGGACAAGGTCACGGTGTCGCGGGCCCGCAAGATCCAGCGGTTCCTGTCGCAGCCGTTCTTCGTCGGCGAGGTGTTCACCGGTCTGCCCGGCATCTTCGTGCCGATCGAGGAGACCATCGAGTCGTTCGAGGCCCTGGTCGACGGCGAGCTCGACGACGCACCCGAGCAGGCGTTCTTCAACGTCGGCGGGGCCGAGAGCGTGCTGGCCAAGGCCAAGGCGCTGCAGGAGAGCTGACGTGGCGACCTTCGCAGTGGAAGTGGTCAGCCCGGAGGAGAAGCTCTGGGAGGGCGAGGCCGAGATGGTGGTGTGCCGGTCGACCGAGGGCGACATCGCCTTCGCCGCCGGTCACGAGCCGTTCCTCGGCGCGCTGGCCGACCACCCGGTGCGCATCATCCTCGAGGGCAGCGGCGAGCAGGCCGCGGCCGTGCACGGCGGCTTCGTGCAGATGTCGGGGACGAGCCTCGTGGTGCTCTCCGACCTCGCGGAGCTCAAGGAGAACATCGACAAAGGCCGCGCCGAGCACGCCAAGCGCGTCGCCGAGGAAGCGCTGGCGAAGAACCCCGACGACGAGGAGGCCGCGGCCGCCCTCGCCCGGGCCGAGACGCGCCTCGCCGTCGTCGGCTAGGGAACACTCCTCGTGCGACGGCTCGGGGTCGTCGCGGTCCTCACGGTTCTGATCGTTGCCGCCACCTTCGTGACGGCAACGGCGGTTTCCGGGACGCGTTCGGCGGTTGCGGCATCGTCGTCCGCGTCGACCGCGCCGTTCGCCGGGCTCGGCACGTGGGTCGACGTGTTCGACTACGCGCCCCGTCTGCAGGCCAACGGCGCGTTGCCGCCCTTCACCGCGGCGGCCGTCGACGACGTCGCCGCACTCGGTGTCCGCACGCTCTACGTGCAGGTGGCCAACCCCGACGCCGATCCGGCGACGAAGCTCACCGACGCCAAGGAGTTGCAAGCCATCCTCGACCGCGCGCACAAGCGCGGTCTGCAGGTGGTCGCGTGGTACCTGCCGTCGCACGTCGACCCGGCGCGCGACGACGAGATGATCCGGCGCATCGTCGCGCTGCGTGCGGGTGGTGACCGCGTCGACGGCATCGGCCTCGACCTCGAGTCGAGCGAGGTGGCCGACGTCGCACTGCGCACGCGTCGGGCGATCACGTTCGCCAAGGCGGCGCGCCGAACTGCGGGCGCCTCCATGCCGATCGCGGCGATCGTGTACCCCGCGGTGCAACTCGAGCAGTTGAACGCCACCCTGTGGCCGCAGTTCCCCTACAAGCAGGTGAACCGTTTCGTCGACGCGTGGATGCCGATGGCGTACTTCACGTATCGCGACGGCGCCCTGCGCAACCCGGTCACCTACATCGACGAGAGCGTGCAACTGCTGCGCAAGCGCGCGGGCAGCGACGTGCCGGTGCACGTGATCGGCGGCATCGCGGATCAGACGACCACCAACGACATCGTCGACCTGCGCACCGCGGCGAAGGACACCGACGCGATCGGCTGGTCGCTGTACGACTACGTGACCACCGGCTCCGCCGCCTGGCCCTACCTGCGCGGCAAGACCTGAGCGATCGGAGAGTGGGCGGCGTCAGTCGAACTTGAGGGAGCTGTAGGTCATCAGCTTCTGCCACTTGTGGGTGGCGTCGACCTTGCGGATCGTGCCCGACTTCGATCGCATCACGAGTGACTGCGTGCTCGCCCCGGCGCCCCAGTAGCGCACGCCCTTCACGAGGTCGCCGTCGCTGATCCCGGTGGCGCTGAAGAACACGTCCTCGCCGGAGACGAGGTCGTCGGTGGTGAGCACCTGCTCGAGGTCGTACCCGCCGTCGAGGGCGGCCCGTCGTTCCTCGTCGTTGCGGGCGTGGAGCCGTCCGAAGATCGCTCCGCCCATGCACTTGAGGGCCGCCGCCGCGATCACGCCCTCGGGCGTGCCGCCGATGCCGAAGAGGATGTCGCTGCCGCTCTCGGGCGTGGCTACCGAGATGGCGGCGGCGACGTCGCCATCCTGGATGAGCTTGATGCGGGCGCCCGCCTCGCGGCACTCCCGGATGATGTCGGCGTGGCGGTCGCGGTCGAGGATCACCGCGGTGATGTCGTCGACGTCCTCGCCCAGCGCCTTGGCCACGGCCTCGAGGTTGGCCTTCACCGGCGCGTCGATGTCGACGACGTGGGCGGCCTGCGGACCCACCGCGATCTTGTCCATGTACACGCACGGGCCCGGGTCGAACATGGTGCCGCGCTCCGCGACCGCGATCACCGAGATGGCGTTGTTGCGGCCGAGCGAGGTGAGCGTGGTGCCGTCGATGGGGTCGACCGCGATGTCACACGCGGGGCCACCGGCACCGATCTCCTCCCCGTTGAAGAGCATCGGGGCCTCGTCCTTCTCCCCCTCGCCGATGACGACGACGCCCTCCATCGAGACGGAGTTGAGGATCACGCGCATGGCGTCGACTGCGGCGCCGTCGGCCCCGTTCTTGTCGCCGCGGCCGAGCCACCGGCCGGCCGCGAGGGCGGCGGCCTCAGTGACCCGTACCAGCTCCATGGCGAGGTTGCGGTCGGGGTTCTGGGTGTGGGTTTCCATCTGGGCTCCTGCTCGGAATTGGACAGAGGGTACCCCGCAAATGGGCGTATCCGGGCCCTGGCGGGGAGCTGACCTGTCCCTCGCGGGGAGCTGGGCCGGGGTGACCTGCGAGAATGGCGCCGATGGACGAGACGTTGTTCGCCGCCGCCCGGGCGGCCGAGGGGTTCATGCCCGACGACGAGGGCCTGGCGCTCCACGACGCCGGGCTGGCGGCCGCCGCGCACGGACCCCTGTTGGAGATCGGCACCTACTGCGGGAAGTCGGCGATCTACCTGGGCGCCGCGGCCCGCGCCGGCGGTTCCGTGCTCTACACGGTCGACCACCACCGCGGCTCCGAGGAGAACCAGGCCGGGTGGGAGTACCACGACCAGCGCCTCGTCGACCCGCGCACCGGCCGGATGGACACCCTGCCGTGGTTCCGCCGCACCATGGAAGATGCCCGGCTCGAGGACGTGGTGATCGCGGTGATCGGCTCGTCACCCACGGTCGCCGCGCACTGGGGCACGCCGCTCGGGCTGCTCTTCGTCGACGGTGGCCACGCGTTCGATGCCGCGCTCGCCGACTACGTCGGCTGGTCGCGGTTCGTGGTGCCGGGCGGCAGCCTCGTGTTCCACGACATCTTCGAGGACCCGGCCGAGGGTGGGCAGGCCCCCTACGAGGTGTGGCAGCGCGCGGTGGCCGACGGCTACGAACCCGTCGGCGCCACCGGTTCCCTCCGCGTCCTGCGCAAACCCGAGTGATCGAGGATCAGGAGGACTTGCGGGTCGCGCGCTCGGCCCGTTCGGCCCGGGACTTCTCGATCTCGACGCCGGCGGCGAGCAGTTCGTCGGCGCTCAAGCC
>Ga0209048_10005181_pt1 | contig 12340 bp, 11 predicted proteins | sample FrelakmetCRP12CR_FD_187146 | JGI IMG/M metagenome (GOLD analysis project Ga0209048, IMG submission 187146) | Freshwater lake sediment microbial communities from the University of Notre Dame, USA, for methane emissions studies - CRP12 CR (SPAdes)... | ecosystem: Environmental > Aquatic >... | reverse complement strand
CGCGGTCGTTCCTTGCAGCGGTCTATGCCGACGACGCCGATTTGCCGAGCCCGGTCGCGGTGGGTGGGAACGTGCCCCAGGATGGCTCGTCCTCGAGCGCCACCTCGACGCCGGCCACGGCCCGCAAACGCTCCGCCAGCCACTCCGCGGCCAGTCGCTCGCCCGGCGAGCAGGGAGTGCGCTCGAGCGGCGCCAGTGCCTCGACGACCTCGCTCAGGATGCCCTCCAGCGTGCCATCGAGCCGGCTTGCCTCGGAACCCATGCGGACGATTGTCTCTCACCGCCGCGCCGCGGAGCCTCGTCCCCCATCCGATCATCTGCGGACGGGCCGACCGACAGTGCGGCGTCCGTCAGCTCTGGCAGCCCGGGCACCAGTACGTCACGCGGTTGTTGACACCCTGCCCGCGCCTGCGGATGAGCGAGCCGCAGCGCGGGCAGGGCAGGCCGGCGCGCTTGTAGACCGATCGAGGCCGGGCGCCGGGGCCGTCGCGCGCGGATCGACCCATGCGCTCTCGCGCAAAGCCGGCCAGCGCCATCGCCTCCTCGTCACTCACCCGTCCCAGCGGGCGCCAGGGGTCGATGCCGGTCGCGAAGCACGACTCGGACTTCCACAGGTTGCCGATGCCTGCCAGGATGCGCTGGTCCAGCAGGGCGTCCCCGATCGCCCGCGCCGGATCGTCCCGGCGGAGGCGTCGCATGAAGAGCCCGCGGTCGAAGCTCTCGCCGAGCAGGTCCGGCCCAAGCGACGCCAACCGCTGATCAAGACGTATCCGCGAGTCGCGCAGCAGCTCGAGCACGGGCCCGTCGAACTCGACCACATGCCAGCCCCCGACGCGCAGCACCAGCCAAGCGCGCCCGGGAGCACGTCGCCAGCGCTGGCCCTCGCCATGGACCCCCCACGCACCTGTCATGCGCAGGTGTGAATGCAGCGTGAGGTCCTCCTCAAAGCGTATGAACAGGTGCTTGCCGTAGGCGTCGACGGCGCGCACCCGCCGCCCCGCCAGCGCCTGCGGCCAGTGATCAGCTCGAGGGCGGGGGTGTGGCGTGAGAATCCTCTCGGGCACTCGTCCGGCGAGCACCGACCGAATCCGGCCGGCTGCATGGTGGATCGTGTCTCCCTCGGGCACCGCCTTCACGATGGCAGAGCAGACGTCGCCTGTCTCCGCTCGGACGCACGGACCGCTAGGCTCGCCGGGCGAATGGCAACCGAGCCCGAGCCCGCGGCGGGGCCCGGCGGGATCCCTCTGTCACCCCCCGCCGCACCCCCTGCGGCATCGACAGACCCCGCCATCCCCCCGGGTCCGGCCGCCCGTGGTCCGCGCGCTCGCTCGCTGAACGCACCCGGCGCCAGACGCGCCACGGTGATCGGAGCGGGGTCATTCGGCACCGCCCTGGCCGTGGTGCTGGCCCGCGGCGGGTTCCGCACCACGCTGCAGGCCCGCACCGCCGAGCAGGCCAACCGCCTGGAGAATGAGCGCGAGAACCGCGTTTACCTGCCTGGGGTGGAGCTGCCGGGGCAGCTACGCATCGAGGCTGCCTCCGTCGGGGTGCTGCGCGCCGACTTCGTGTTCCTGGCGGTGCCCTCACGCTCGCTGGGCGAGGTGATCGCCGAGCTCAGCTCGGCCGGCCTCGGCGAGCGCGCGGCTGTCGTGTCGGTGACCAAGGGGCTCGTCCCGCCGCTGGGCCTGCCGCCGACGACCGTCCTCAGCGCGAGATTCGGTGCCCACCGGGTCGCATGCGTCGGCGGGCCGGCGCACGCACAGGAGATGGTCCACGCGGGCGCCGGCCTGGTGGCAGCCTCCAGCGCGGAGGACCTCGCGCGATCGCTCGCCCAGGTGTTCACGCGTGCGGGCATCGTCTGCGAGCAGTCCAACGACCCGCTCGGCGTAGAGCTGGCGGGTGCCGCCAAGAACGCGGCTGCGCTTGCGGCGGGCGCCACCGAGGCGCAGGGGCTCAACGCCGCCGGCGCCGCAGCCGGGCACATCTTCGCCGAGGTGTGGCGCTACGCCGAGGGACTGGGCGCGCGGCCGGAGTCGATGATCGGATTGGCCGGCACGGGCGACCTCGTGGCCACGGCGCTCGCACGCGACAGCCGCAACCGCCGGGCCGGGGAGCTGCTGGCCGCCGGCATGGCCGCGGCCAAGATCCCCGAGCTCATCGGCCAAGCCGTCGAGGCGCTCGAGTCGGTGCCGCTGCTCGCGCGCGCCCTCGAGCAGGCCGGCGTCGCGGCGCCGGTCACGGGCGCATTGGGGCGGCTGATCTCCGGCGAGCTGCCGCTGGACGCGTGGGTCGAGCTGGTGCGGGCGACGGTTCCTCCACCGGCGCGCTGGCGCAGGCGCCCTCAGCCCGGGTTCTGGCGGCGCGGATGGGGCCGGCTCTTCGGTCGCTGACCGCCCACCGTGATGGCCATCCCGATGGGGCAGGGCCGTCCAGATGTTGCAGGGCCGTCCTGTCCGGGATAGGGCCGTCCTGCCGGGATAGGGCCGTCCTGCCGGGGTAGGGCCGTCCTGCCGGGGTAGGGCCGCTACGCCGGGTTGGGGCGGGCTCCGCGCAAACAGCGTCCATGGCAAGGGCGATCGGGAGGCGTGCTTGTCCTGAGCCTGACCTCGTATATCTATAGTATATATAACGTAGATACCATGGCGCTCACCAGAGGGAAGGGGAACATATGCCACAGACCGACGGAGTAGACCCCGCCAAAGGCCTGTCGATCGATGCCGACGAGTTCCTCGAGCAGCAGGCCAGGCGGGAGAAGATCCTCCGCATGCAGGACGCGACGCGCCCCGGTCGCACAAAGCCCGTCGCGATCCGCTTCGACCAGTTCACCCTCCAACGACTGAGGGCGCTCGCCGCCCTGCGCAACACCGGCTACCAGACCCTCCTGAAGGAGTTCGTCATCGAGCGCCTCTACGAGGAGGAGAAGCGCGAAGGCATCATCAACTCCTGAGCCCGCTCACGACCGCGGCCCGGCCATGAGTGTGCTCACCACCGCCTCGTACACGCCCGCCCCGTGCCCGGCCTCGGCCACGCGCGCGTTGTCGTATGTGGCGATAGCCTGGCCGATCGACGGATCCCGCTGCACCGCGTTGGCGACCAGCCAGAACACGCCCACGTGCGCCGCGCAGGCGAGATCCTCGCGCGAGTCGCCGATCCCGAAGGTCTCCTCCCGCGAATAGCCACGAGCACGGCGGTGGAAGGCGACAGCGCCGGCCTTCGAGGCGCCGGCGGGCACGAGGTGGTAGCCGCGGACGTGCGGCAACTGAGCGAGCGCCTCAGACCGGCGGCTGACCACTCCGTTGTCGACCAGCCGCAGGTCCCCGTGACCGCGCTCCAGCAGCAGACGATCGACCTCCGTGGCGTCCACGAGGCCGCGGAACAGGTGCGAGACCTCGCGGTCGGAGTGCCACGGCTCGTGGTACTCGAGCCGTCCGGTGTAGAAGTCGAGCAACAGCGCCGGCGCCCCGGAGAGCTCGATCTGCTCGGCGATCGTCAGCTCGCCCGGCAGCAGCTCGCCGGTCAGCCAGTGCTCCTCTCCGTCGAGCACCACACACGCGCCAGCCTCGAAGATGTAGGAGCTCTGGCCGAGCAGCCGCGCATCCTCGGCGACCTGCACGCGCCGGCGCCCGGACATCAGCACGACCTCGACGCCCGCCCGCAGACATGTCTGTACGGCGCGCACGCCGTCGATCGACACCCTCCCCTCGCCGTCGTGCAGCAGCGATGCGCCGCGGCCGAGCAGGGTGCTGTCGAGGTCGAGGTAGACACAGCGCACCCCGGCGGACCCGCTCATGCTCTCCGCCCCGAGGCAGGTTCGTCGGCGCCGTTGAGGCTGGCCATCGGCGGGCGTTCGACCAGGCCGTCCTCGCCACCTTGCAGGCGCCCTTCGAGGCCCAGGCGACGGGCGATCGTGGCCAGAACCGCCCACGCCATCGGCGTGAGCGCGGTCAGGGGTTGGTGGCGGTTGCGATGCTCGTCGAGATCAACCTGGACGATCCCCTCCAGCCCGACCTCCCGCCAGGCGTCGATCAGCATCGCGATCTCCACCCCATAGCCGGTGACGAACGGCAGGGCCTGGAGCAGCTCCCGCCGAGCGGCCACCTCGCCTGCGAGTGGCTGACGCACCGCCGCGAGCTGCGGGTAGAACAGCTCGAGCGCGGGTCGCGCCATCAGGTGGTTGACGCGCCCGCCGCCCTCCGCCAGCGCTATTCCTCCCTGGACGAACGGCCGGCGGTAGAAGGCCTTCACGAACGACACGCCCGGCTCGCACACGAGCGGGCCGAGCAGGCCGACGGCGAAGTGCGCAGAGAAGCCCTCGGTGTCGGCGTCCATGAAGCAGACGAGGTCGCCGTCGAGAACGGACAGCGCCCGCCACATCGCGTCGCCCTTGCCGAGCACCGGCCCGTAGGAGGGCATAAGCTCGGTCTCCTGCCAGACGACCGCCCCGGCGCGCTCGGCCACCGCCGCGGTGCCATCCGCCGAGGCGGCGTCGACCACCGCGATCTGGTCGATCGCCCCTGCCTCGCGCAGCTCGGCCAGAGCAGCGACGATCTGCCCGACCGTGCGGGCGCACTCGCGGGCCGGCAGGCACACCGAAACGCTCAGCCCGCGCTCGGCCCGCTCGGCCGCGACGCGTGCGGCGGTGTAGGCCGAATGATGAAAGGAGCAAGCGTTCTCCCAGCGCTCGGCCGGTGTCGAGGAGACGGGGGCCGCACTCGGGGCGGGATCGACCAAAACCCGGTCGTTGCTGGCTTCGTCTCGACGGCGGGCGACGGAGCGGGGCATCGCCTCTACTATCGCAACCCGTGGCACAAGACCGAAGAACCGAGCCATGGAGCGCGCTCCTGGATGCGGGACTGAAGGACGGGCGACTCGTGCGCGAGGCGCGCGAGGGGCCGGGCCGGGCCAAGCTTGTAGAGCCACCGGCAGAGCTTCACCCGGATGTGCTGACGGCGCTCGCGCGACTGGGAGTTGAGCGCCTGTACTCCCACCAGACCAGCGCCGTCCACTCCGCCTGGGCGGGCCCGACGATCATCACCACCGGGACGGCCTCGGGCAAGTCGATGTGCTTCAACCTGCCCACACTCGACGTCCTCTGCCGCGACGCACGCGCGAAGGCGCTGTACCTGTACCCGACGAAGGCGCTCGCCCGGGACCAGGCGCGCGCGCTGGCCGCCTTCGGCCTGACCAAGCGCGTGCGCCCGGCGATCTACGACGGCGACACCCCGCGGGAGGCGCGCGCCGAGATCCGCCGGAGCGCGAACGTTCTGCTGACCAACCCGGACATGCTCCACATGGGCATCCTCCCCAACCACGCCGCCTGGGCGGACCTGTTCGCCAACCTGGCGGTCGTCGTGATCGACGAGGCGCACGTCTACCGCGGCGTGTTCGGCTCGCACGTCGCCAACGTGCTGCGCCGGCTGCGGAGGATCGCGGCCGCATATGGCACCGAGCCGCGCTTCCTGCTGACGTCGGCCACGATCGCCAACCCGGTCGAGCTGGCAGAGCGCCTGACCGGGCTCGAGGACGTGCAGCTGATCGATGAGGACGGCTCACCGGCGCTGGCACGGCGGATCGCGGTGTGGAACCCGCCGCTGACGGACGAGCCGTCTGGCGCGCGCCGCTCGGCGCTGGCCGAGGCGGCGGAACTGCTGGCGCGGCTCGTGCGCGACGGGGCGCGCACGATCTGCTTCATGAACTCGCGCAAGGGCGTCGAGCTCTTGACGCGGCTGGCCAAGCAGGACCTGGAGGGCACCCATCCCGAGCTGGCGGAGCTCGTCGTCCCCTATCGCGCGGGCTACACCTCCCAGCAGCGCCGCGACCTCGAGGGTCGGCTCACGCGCGGAGAGCTGCGCGCCGTGATCACCACCGACGCGCTGGAGCTGGGCATCGACATCGGCGACCTGGACGCGGCGCTGGTCGTCACCTTCCCGGGGACCGTCTCCTCGCTGCGCCAGATGTGGGGGCGCGCCGGACGGTCTTCGATCGATCGCAGCGGACGCGGCCTGGCCATGTATGTCGCGGGCGAGGACGCGCTCGACCAGTTCTTCTGCCGCCACCCCGAGGACTTCCTCGACAGGCCCGTCGAGGCCGCCATCCTCGACCACGAGAGCCCCCTGATCTTCCGCCAGCACCTGCTCTGCGCAGGTCACGAGGGGCCCCTCTCAGGCCAGGACGCGGAGTTCCTGGGCCCGCGCTGGGAGGCCCACGCGGAGCTCCTCGTCAGCGCGGGCGAGCTACGCAGAAGACCCGCCGAGGACCATCCGCTCGGCAGGCACGATCAAGAGAACGGCCGCGCCAGCCGAGGATCCGGGCCGAGCACGTACGTCCTCCGCCGGCCCGGCGGGTACCCCGCCGCGGACGTCTCGCTGCGCTCGGCCTCGCCCGAGAGCGTCGCGATCGTCGACGTGGTATCCGGGGAGCTGCTCGGCTCTACCGAGGCGGCACGCGCCCACTCGACGGTTCACGAGGGCGCGATCTACCTGCACCTGGGGCGCTCCTACGAGGTGCGCGAACTCGACCTTCTGCGCAGACGCGCCCTGGTCGCGCCGTTCGACGGCGACTGGTACACCCAGCCCAAGCGCCAGACCGACACCGCCATCGTCCGCCTGCTCGACCGACGCGAGACGCTCGGAGTGACGCTGTCCTTCGGCGAGGTGAACGCGACCGACACCGTGCTCGCCTACCAGCGCAAGCGCGTCAGCGACCACTCGCAGGTCGACCTCGTCGCGCTCGACCTGCCGCCGACGAGCTTCCCCACCCAGGCCCTCTGGTTCGAGCTGCCGATCGGCGATCGGGAGTACAGGACCCGCAGGGCTGGGTCGGAGGAACTCGCCGAGGCGGTCCCGCTGGAGGTGCTCCTGGGGGCGCTCCACGCCACCGAGCACGCCCAGATCGCGGTGCTGCCGCTGATCGCGATGTGCGACCGCTGGGACATCGGCGGCCTGTCCACGAACTTCCACCCCCAGACCGGCTCTCCGACCATCTTCCTGTACGACGCCCACCCGGGCGGGATCGGCATCGCGCGCACGGCGTTCGCCCGCTTCGAGGAGCTGTGCGAGGACGCGCGCCGTCTGATCGCCGAGTGCCCCTGCTCGAGCGGCTGCCCCTCCTGCGTGCAGTCGCCCAAGTGCGGCAACCTCAACGAGCCTCTCTCCAAGGCGGGTGCGCTCCTGCTGCTCGAGCGGATGCTCAGCGCGCCGCGCGAGCCGGCCACGACGGCGCCGATCTCCGTGGCCGCGCCGCTCTGATGGGCGTGCGCAGTTGTTGAAGAGACAGCGGTCGGCCCGCCAAGCTGGAGGGCTCGCGCCCGGAATCCCTGAGATAGTGTTGTCATCCCCCAAAAAAACGGCGTTCGCCCTGCTTGCCGCGTGCGTGGCGCTTGCCGCCGCGGCGGCCGCGGCCGGCGCGCCCGGGAGCTACTCGAACACCGAAGGCTCCGGCGGGAGCACCCAGCTGGCGCGCTGGACGCTTCGGATCGACCCCTCCGACCGTGGCCTCGCGCTCGGCTGGCCGCGCGGGGGCTTCGCCGGCTCATCGGTGAGCGTGCCCAACGTGGTGCACCCGCTGCCGTTCAGCGGGCCGGCCGGCACACGCAACTACGAAGGCTCGGTCGCCTGGTATCGCGCCACATTCGATGCCCCCCACCCCGGGGCCTACGCCCTGAGCTTCACCTCGGCGAACTACCGGGCCGAGGTATGGGTCGATGGCCACGCACTCGTCTCGCACCGAGGCCCCTACCTTCCGTTCGAAGCACGCGCGCACCTGGCCGCGGGGGCCCATACCGTCGTCGTGCGCGTCGACTGGCGCAACCCGGGCGCGCAGTCGGGCGAAGGCTTTCACCGCACCTGGTTCAACTGGGGAGGCCTTGACGGCGAGGTGGGCGTGCGGGCGCTGGGCGAAGCCGAGCTCGCCGACCCCACCGTCCGGACGACCCTGACGCCGGCGGCAGCGTCCGGCCCGGCCACCGTGACTGTGGGCGTGCAGGTGCGCAACGACGGCCCGCCGCGCACGATCGCCCCCGAAGGAACGCTCTCCCGCGCCGGACAGACGGTCCCGCTGAGCTTCGCCGGCCAGACGGTCGCGCACGGACAGACCGTGGCGATGGCCACGACGGTGACCGTCGGACACCCCGCGCTGTGGTCACCGTCGAGCCCCAACCTCTACGAGCTGCAGCTCACGGCGGGCCAGGACAGCAGCGTCTCGGCGCGCGTGGGGCTGCGCCGGCTGAGCTGGAGCGGAGGGCGCCTGTACCTGAACGGGCGACGCCTGCTGCTGCATGGCGCCTCGGTCCAGGAGGACGTCCTGGGGCACGGCGACGCGCTGACAGGGGCCGACCAGGACGCGCTCGTACGCAAGCTGAAGGCGATCGGCGCCAACGCGGTTCGCTCCCAGCACCCGCTCGACCCCGGGCTGCTCGAACGCTTCGACGCCGCCGGGCTGGTCGTCTGGCAGGGCATCGGCCCAGTCGAAGGGGCGGGCAGCTGGTACTCCACAACACCTTCCCTGCTGCGCGAAGCCGAACAGCAGGCGCGCACCGCCGTGCTCGCGGCCGAGTCCCACCCCTCGATCATCGCCTGGAACGTGGTCGACGAGGTGGCGGGCAACGGGCATGAAGCCGAGTCCCGGTACGTGCAGGCGATGACCCGCTGGCTGCACGCGCACGACCCGGGACGCATGGTCGCAGTCGGCGTCTGGGGGGACCACCCCCCGGCGAGAGCCGGCGCTCTGTATCGAGGGGTGGATGCGATCGCCCAGACCGACTACTCCGGCTGGTATGACCGCCCGCAGGACACGCCCTCGCAGCTCAGGGCGATGATGCGCTCCCGTCTGACCGCCATGCACCGAACCTTCGCCGGCAAGGTGCTGGTGATCAGCGAGTTCGGGGCCGAGTCGAACACGCTGAACCCCCCGGGGAGCCCCGGCAGCTACGGCTTCCAGTCGCGCCTGTTGGCCAACCACATCGCCGTCTACGCGGGTGACCCGCGCCTGACCGGCATGCTCGTCTGGGACCTGACCGACTACCCGCTTACACCCACCTTCCAGGGCGGCTCGATCCACGGCAAGCTCCCCCGCGTGCGACTGATCGAAGGCCTCAACCAGAAGGGCCTGTTCACCTACGCGGGCGCCCCCAAGCCGGCGGCCGGCGTCGTAGCGCGGCTGTTCCGGGCTCTGCCCAGGGGCTAGCCCTGCCCCCGACGCCGCCCCGGCGCTGGATCATCCACCGCCTCCGCAGGTGAAGGCGCACGCGGCACGCCGCGCCGCATGGCGCTTGCGACACATGGCAACCCCGACGCCCGGCGAGCGCGATGGCCGGCGCGAGCCCGGCGAGCCCGGCGGCCCAACGCCCCGGCAACTGCGTAGGCTAGAGAGCCACGAGCTGGTAGACCCGCGCCTGACCCGCCGGTGTGCTGACCGGGAAGGATGCCACCCCATAGGTCACTCCCCGATAGCGGACGGTGCCCTGCGTGGGCAGCCGCGACGGCCCGGGCTGTGTGCTGCCGGCGACCTGACGGGAGCCCGCGCGCACATACGCCAGCCCCCCGGTGAGGCGCTGGATCGCATTGACACGAGCCGTGACGGGGGCCCCGGCCAGAGTGAAGCGCTGCCATATCCGCTCGCCGATGCGACCGAGCTCGGAGGTCTTGATCTGGGCGCAGCTCTTGGCGGCGAGCGAGGCCGGCAGCGGGATGAGCAGCGAGATCCTCAACGACCCGCTGGGGAAGGCCTTGGCGTTGAACGAGAGCACCTGGTAGCTCGCGCCGCCGTAGCGCACGGGTCCGTGTTCGGGGATGGACGCAGAACCAGCCGGGATCGTGCCTTCGAGCGGGAGCCGGCGGGAGCCGTTGTACAGCGCCAGCGGAACACCGATGAACCGCGTCTCGAGCTTGACGTAGCCGAGGTCGTCCTGGACTGACAGCACATAGCGGCCCACCGGCCTGCCGTTGAAGCGCAGGGTGCCGCCCACCGGAGCGAGGATGTAGGGGCCGCCGACGTCGGCGAGCACGGCCCCGCCCTGCGTAACCCGCAGGCGCACGATGTGGGTGTGGGAGTAGACGAGGGCCGTCACCGCTTCGTTGACCGCCGTCCGATTCCCGCTCGCCATGGCGCTGAGGAGAGGGACGTACTGCTCGACCTGCTTCTGGTCGGCGCTTACGCCGGTGCTCGACAGCTCCTGGGTGTAGATGCGCATCGCCACGACCCCCACGGTCCTGGCAAGGGTGTCGCCCGTTGCCGCTCCGCACGGTGGCCCGGCGATGCTCGACGCAAGCGCGGAGGGCGCGGTCGAGGCGTGGGCGGGGACCGGTGGCTGGGAGGCCGCGGCGCTCGTGCCCTGCGCCGAGGCCCCGCAGGCGGCGAACGCCGCCGCCGACAGCGCCGTGACTACGCACGCCGCCGCACGTGCCCCGAGGATCGACGCGACCCGGGGCCTGAGCGAGACGTTCGTTCCGGGCGCCATCGTCCAAGCATAGACAGCGACGCTGGGCCGGGTCGCACCTCGAATATGAGGAGATGCGACCCGGGATTTGCCTCCGCGTCAGAGCGCCGTCACGCCCGATTCCCCCGGGCGATCCGCCGCAGATCGATCGTCCTGTCATAGAGCTTGGCGTCGACCCCCTCCTCCAGCGCCACCTCGCGCAAGGGCCGCCCCGACGCCGTGGCCTTCTTGACGATCGTGGTGGCCTTGTCGTAGCCGATCGCGCTGTTCAGCGCCGTGGCCACGGCAAGCGTGGCACCGGCGGAGGCCCTGGTTCCGGCCTTGCTCGCCTGAATGCCGTCGACGCACTTCTCGGCGAACACGCGCGAGGCGGCCGACAGCAGGTGAATCGACTGGAGCAGGTTGCGCGCGATCAATGGAATGCGGACGTTCAGCTCGAGCTGGCCCTGCAGGCCGCCGATCGTGATCGCGGTGTCGTTGCCGATCACTTGCGCCGAGACCTGGAGCACGACCTCGGGTATCACGGGGTTGACCTTGCCCGGCATGATCGACGATCCCTTCTGCAGCTCGGGCAGGAGGATCTCGCCGATTCCGGCGCGCGGGCCGGAGCCCATCAGCGCGAGGTCGCCGGCGATCTTCGTGAGCGACACCGCCAGCACCTTCAGCGCACCGGAGAGCTCGACCAGCGCGTCGCGGTTCGCCTGCGCCTCGAACGGATCGAGCGGCGCGGCGATCTGCTTCAGGCCGGACTCTCTCTTCAACCGCGCCCGCACCATCTCGGCGAACTTCGGATGGGTGTTCAGCCCGGTGCCGGTGGCGGTCCCGCCGAGCGGGATCTGGCCGACGTGCACGAGCGCCGCCTGTACGCGCTCTGCGCCGAGCGCCATCTGGGCGGCGTAGCCTGCGAACTCCTGGCCCAGCGTGACAGGGACCGCATCCATCAAGTGGGTGCGCCCCGCCTTGACCACGTTCTGAAAGCTTCTCGCCTTCCTCGCAAAAGCGCGTTCGAGCAGCTTGAGCGCGGGCAGCAGTTCGTTTTGAGCCGCCTCGAGCGCGGCGAGGTGCACGGCCGAGGGGAACACGTCGTTGGAGGACTGCCCCATGTTGACGTGATCGTTGGCGTGCACGCCCTCGCCCGCAAGGCGGGCGATGACCTCGTTGGCGTTCATGTTCGACGAGGTGCCCGATCCCGTCTGGAAAACGTCGATCGGGAACTGCCCGTCGTGCTTGCCCGTGGCAACCTCCGCGGCGGCCTTCTCGATGCGCGAGGCGGAGCGCTTGCCGAGCAGGCCGAGCTCGCCGTTGACGGCTGCGGCCGCCCCCTTCAGGCGCGCGAGCCAGCGCACCACCGGCACCGGCACCGTCTCGCCCGAGATCGGGAAGTTCTCGACGGCCTTCGTGGTCTCCATACCCCACAATCGCTTCTCGTTCGGCATTTCGGTCTCCCTGTGAGAACGGCAGGTCTTTGACGGAGCGGCCTTCCGGCCGCGACGCGGCGTGCGTCGTGATCGACCGGACGTTATCCGCAGAACGCGGACCTCGGCCGGCTCGCGCGGGACCCGGGGCACGTCACGGCTTCATCCACAGAACGCCACGAGCTCCCGCGCGAGGCCGACGGGGTCGTCGTAGGCGAGCAGAAAGCCCGTGCTCTGGAGCACCCGCAGCTGGCCGTTCGGCAGCAGTCGAAGCGCCTCTTCGGCCGCTGAGAGCGGGTGCAGCGGGTCCCTGTCGGCCCACAACAGCAGAACCGGCATGTCCAACTGCGGGTACAGGTCGAGCAGGTGGGTCTGCGCCCCGCGCGGCCATGCGCGCGCACACTTGGCCCATGATCGGGCGAGACTGGAGTTGCCGGGCACGTCGGCAAACGCATGGCGCACGAGGTCGGCTGCGGCGGGGGTGCCCCGC
>Ga0209048_10005180_pt1 | contig 12341 bp, 14 predicted proteins | sample FrelakmetCRP12CR_FD_187146 | JGI IMG/M metagenome (GOLD analysis project Ga0209048, IMG submission 187146) | Freshwater lake sediment microbial communities from the University of Notre Dame, USA, for methane emissions studies - CRP12 CR (SPAdes)... | ecosystem: Environmental > Aquatic >... | reverse complement strand
GCTATAACAGAATATGACGCAAAAGCTATGGATTATAAAGGTCCTATGTCTGATAATATTCTGTCTTTTGATGGTGAAGGAGAATTGGAAACTCATAAAGACGCATCTTCTATTCTTGAAAGATATTACTTTAAAGAGAATGAAGAGAAAGCTATTGAGACAGATGTAGAAACTGCGGAGGGTGACGCAGATGAAGATGCTGTAAATCCTAATGAAATTGTTACTGGTGAAGAAGCTGATGATATTGAGAAAACAATGAAGGAATTAGAGGATGAGATTCTTGAGGAAGAGTTAGAGCTCGAAGATTATGAACCTGGTGATTCTGAAATTGTTGCTAAAGATGAACCATTAGAAAAAGAAAAAGCAGCTCCAATGAATAATGAAACATTGGAACTTGAAAATGCTGTAATTTCAAAATTAATTGAAGAGATGGAAGGTGCTGAAAAAGAAGCAGAACCATCTGATACCGGTACAGAAGAAGCTGGAACTGATAGAGTTCCTGAGAAAAAAGCTGAAGAGTTAACAGAAGAAGATTTTGACCTTCTGGAAGCTGAGTTAGACGCTGCTGCTGCTGAAGAAGAGGGAGAAGGTAAAGAAGGGGAAGGTAAAGAGAAAGAAGAACCCAAAGAACTTAATGTAGATAAAAAAGTTTCTGCTGAAGGTGAAGGAATGGGTCCAATTCGTGTTAAAGCAGCTAGAGAACTCCAAGAAGCTTTTAATATTTTTAGAGAAGAAGTAGAAGCAGAAGAAGGTGGCGAGAAGAAAGAAGAAGGTGAGAAAGAAGAAGTAGAAGAGGATACTGACCTTCTGGAATGTAGTGAGAAAAAACTGGAGGAAGAACTTAGTCTTCTAGAAGCTGAGTTAGAAGGAGAAGGAGAAGAAGGCGAAGGTGAAAAAGAAGAAGGTAAAGAGAAAGAGGGCGAAGGTGAAGAGTCTAAAGAAGTAAAAGAGGCGCTTGACCTTTTAGAAAAAGAATTGATAGATTTATAATATCTATTTTCATATTAATAAATAAAAAAGGGTAGGTGAAGTTAAAATCTTCACTTACCCTTTTTATCGATATTCTGAAAGGAAACTATATGTATAAAGTAAGTATTAAATGTTCTAATAAAGTCTTTATTATTAATCATCGTCAAATTAGATCTCCTTTTGAATGTACAGTTGATGAAAAACAGTTAAAATTAATACAATTTAAAATTAAATCATATGGTATATTAGAAAAAGATTATGAAATTCAAAATTTAGATGTAAAATTAAGTGATACAAAAAATGATTTTTCGTACATACCACCATCGAATAGACAACCAGACAGAAAAGATAGGACTAAAAAACAATCAACAAATAATCATGAAATTAAAATTAAAGATAACGTAAAAAAGATATCTGTAAAGAAAATTGATTCACAGGAAGTAACAAAAAGTCTTTTTACTGAAAATACAAAAAATATAGAACAAAATATAAATGAAGAAGTTAAAGTAGAAGAATTATCTACTGAGTCTTCTTCTATTTTGGATAGACTTTTAATAAATAATAAAATTTAATTAAAAAGAAAGAGAATTTGTGAAATATGAAAAAAATCATAATTTATCAAGAGAATAGTGAACCTTTAATTTTATTAGATGATGACTCAAGCGATCGTATTGATTACGCTAAAAAAATGAGTGAAATTTTAGAATCTTCAAAAGTTTGTATTTTGGAAACTACATTTCAAACAATAAGTATAAAACCATCTAAAATAAATTCTATTTCTGTATTTGAAGTAGAAAACAAAATTGAGAAATCACTAGATCTTAAAGAAGTAGATGAGAAAAAAGAAATTCATGAAGATGTGATAAAGGATTAGAAATGATTTCGTACATGTATTTAATAGTTATAATATTAACGTTGTTCGTATCTTTTTATTTTATAAATAAATTAAGAATTTTTAAAATTGTAAATAGTTTTGAATCTTATAGAATTATTTTAGAATATCATATGCAAAAAGCTTATGATATCATATACAAAGATAAAATTTTAATTTATTCAATTGAGGCGATAAGAATTAGTGATATAGATTTCGAAATCGTTACTAAAGAGTTTATTAAACTAGTTTTTAAATTAATTGGTCCAAACTTAAGAAAAGAATTTGAAACATTATATGGTAATGAAGAAACTTTAATGTTTAATTTGGTTGAATATTTTAATACTAAATTTGAATCTGATGAAATTAGAAAGAAATCTGAAGAAACTCTGACGAATGATGAAAGTTTTCCTAATAATTTAGTTAAGTAAAAAAGAGGTTTAAATGGAAATTTTACAAGAGTATTTAGATTACTTGTATGAAGATAGTTTAATAGAAGTAGGTGGTGAGTTAGCGGCTGCTGCAAAAGCTGGAGCGCATCAAACTATTTGGTTTGGCGCAGTAGTTACACCAGCAGTTATTCTTGGTTGGAGAGCTGCTAATTTTTTATTTAGTAAAGCTAGTAGAAAATGTGACGCAATTACGAAATCTGGAACACCAGGATTCAAAGTTTGTGTAGCTAAAGAAAGGATTAAAGCTCTAGAACAAAAATTAATAATAGCTAAACAAGCTCTAAGTAAATGTACTACTAGTAAAAATCCTGATCTATGTAGACAAAAAACAGAAATAGAAATAGAAAAAGCTAAAAATAGAATAGAGATTGAAAAAAATACCATTAAAGAATTAATTGGAGAAAGTAAAAAAATTCAAGAACAAGGAGTAGGAGCAGTAGCAGGAATGGCGGTAGCAATTGGTGCTGGAATGGCAGCAGATAAAGCTATATTTTTAGGACTAAGAACAGCGCAAGCTATGTTTAGTAAATCTTCAAGAAAATGTGGAATTTATAAACAAGGACCTGAGAGAAACGCATGTATAGCTAAATTTAAATTACAATCTTTAACGAAACAATTATCACTGTTTAATAGTTTATTAGCTAAAAGTAAAAATGAAAAACAAAGAGAAAAAGTATCTGATAAAATAGAAAAGTGTAAAAGTAATATACAACTTCAAAAAGATAATATTCTTGGTTACGAAAAAGAAGATAGATTAGAAGCCCAACAAAAAGCACTAAAGAACGAAAAATAAAAGTATTTTTCCAATCTTCTAAGTATATTAGAACAAAAAATAAATTAAGAACTATACTAAAATTATGGAGGATTCAAAAATGAGAGAATTTCTATTGGAGGAAACACTAACAAAAATTGGAGTGCCAAAAACTAAATTGGAATATTTGGAAGAATATTTAATTATTAGTGATGGAATTGATGGCGAAGAAGCTAAAAGTTTAATGGAAATGGTTATATTGGAAGCAAAAGTTGCAAATAAAAAGATTGATGAAGCTGTTGCTAGAAAGAAATCATTTATTCAAAAAACATATAAAAAGATGGTTAAAGAAGCTAAAGGTGCAAAAGCAAAACTAATAGAAGCCAAAGAGTGGTTTGTAAGACAGATGACAGCGTTAGCGAAATGGGCTCGGAAAGCTAAAAAAGCTGTAGTAAGAAGCGCTAGAACTGCTGGTAGCTCAATTAAAACTGGATTTGAAAAGGGTGTAGCTAAAACTGGTAAGATGGGTAAAACAGTTCAGAAGTTTGCTGCAAAACATCCTGGTAAACTTGGTTTAGCTGCAGCTGGTGCTGCTGGTTTGTACGCGTATCAGAAATCAAAAGAAAAAGCAAAATAATTTTAAATCAATTTTAAAAACGCTCTAACCATTTCCTTTAACAGGAGTGTTTAGAGCGTTTTTTTACAAATATTTCCTTTAGAAAGAGAAAATAAAATGTCTTTAAAAGATACGTTTTCGAAATTAAAAACTACAATAGTAGGAACTAAAACTGCTGACATTGATGCAAAATTAGATCAAGCTGTTAAAGATATTGTTTCTTACAAATCTAATTCTGGAAGAAATGGATATATTGAGCTAGTTAAAAGTTTAATTTCAAAAGGTGGAACTTTAGATGTAGGACCAAATATATTCCAAAGTGGAACTACTCCAGCAACAATGGGTCAGGGTAGTAGATTACTTAGATATAAATCTTACGAAGCTATCGTTAGTCACATTAATTATTGCCAGAGAGCTTTAGATGTTCTAACAGATAACGTTTTAGCTCCAGATGATATTACAAAAACTGCTTTAGAAATAACTCCAAAAACTTATCTTGAAGATACAGCAAATGCACAATCTAATGTTAAAGATGTAGCAGAAGTAATTAAGAAGATAAAATTAGAAGAAAGATTAGATTTGATTGCAAAAAATACGATGCATTTTGGAGACTTCTTTTGTGAAATAGCTGACGCAAAAACAGCTTTAACTAGTAAATCTGCATTTTTATCTGAAGCTGATAATACTGCGTTTATTCAAAGAACTAGAGAAACTATAACTGAAAGAATTGATGATAAAAAAGATGTTAAAATTATCATGGATTTTTCAGCTTTAGATGATATGATAAAGGATAAAAGTAAAAATTCTGTAGTAGTTAGTGATTTTGATAAAGAGAAAGGTAAAAAATTCAAACCAGAAGATTTACATCTTTTATTCTATGATCCAAAGAGAGTAGTTAAACTACAAAGTGATATATATCCAGTTTGTTTTGGATATTTGATTTTTCCATCTTCTGTTTTGTCACCACAATTAATGATTCAAAATCAAGTAATTAATAGTATATGTCAGTCAATTTTAAAATCTGTAATGAAAAAAGTACCAGAATTAAAAGATACTGATATTAATACAAAAGATTTACAAGATATTGTTCAAACAATGGTTAAAGAATCTGATTATACGAAAGCTATGAATATTAGATATGTACCACCGGATAGAGTTCAACATTTTCATCGACCTACAACAAAATTTTATCCGTATGGAGAATCAATATTTGATCCATGTCAATTTAATGCAAAAGTACTAATAGCTTTAGAAGTAGCATTAACTATATTAAGATTAAATAGATCTATTGAAAAGAGAAAAATAGCAGTTGAAATTGGACTACCAAGAGACGCTAAGAAATCTATTGAGAAACTAAAAGAAGAAATGAAAAAAAGAAAAATTAGTCTTGATAGTTTTGGTAGTGTTGACACAATTCCAGGTATGGTCTCAAGTTTTGAAGATGTATTTATACCTCAAAAAGATGGAAAAGCTTTTGTTGATATTTCTACATTTAATGAAGGAATGGCGGATACAAGAGCTAAGATTGATGAATTAAAATTTATAAGAGATTCAATAGTTGCTAGTTTGGGCGTACCTCCAGCTTTTATTGGGTTAGAAGACAATTTAAACGCAAAAAATACTTTATCAGAAGAAAACGTGTTATTTGCTAGAACAATTGTTAACCACCAAAAGTATTTAACACATCAAATTCAAGAATTAATCAGTAAAGTATATGGTATAATTAATCCTGAAAAAGCTTTAACTATTTTAAATGACGTTCAGATATCATTTCCTACTCCAAAATCTTTACAATTTGAAAGAGAAGCAGCATATATGTCAAACTTAGCTAACTTAGTAGAAACATTAGAAAGAGTTGGTATTCCAAAAGAGTGGTCTAAGAAACATTATCTAACTAATATTGATTGGGACGAAGTTAAGAAATATGAAATTGACACAAAAATAGATAAATCTTTAGGAACAAAATCACCCGATGGAATGGATGGTGCTGGTGGAATGGGATTAATGGGACCCGGAATGGGTGGAGCAGATATGGGGGGAATGGGAGGAGGAATGGGTGGTCCTGGAATGTAAAAATTGGAGATATAAAATATGAACAAAAAAGATATTATTTTAAAATTAGAGCAAATATATCATAATAGTATAGACAATCTACCTAGTGATGAAGATACTTGGAATGATGTCCCTACTGTAGATGATGATAAAGAATATAAAACTAATATTGTATTTCCACCAATGCAAGAAGATATAGAAGAACCAGAATTAAAAACTAAAAAAGGAAAGAATATTTTAAGAGAACCTCCTGAAGATAATCCAGAAGATTACGAACCGGAAGATTTAGAAATGTTAGACAACAAAGGTAAAGAAATAAAAAACTGGGAAAAAGATAAATCAGAAAAAGTAGTTTCTGAAGCTAAAGACGAAGAAAAAGACCAAGAAGATGACGATAATGGAATGGGAGATTTAGCTCAAGCTAATATGGGAGAACAAAACCCAGAAACAGGTCAAGATCCAAATGCAGACCAAGGAACTGAAAATCCAAATCCTCAACAAATTACTGCTGGAACTCAACAAGATCCAACCCAGATGGGAGCTGTTGGAAGTGGTATGGGAATGGATCAAATGGGAGCTGCTACTGGTGGTCAAGATATAGATCCAATGACTGGACAACCAAAAAAGGACGCTGAACAAGTTGGAAGAATTTATGAGTTAAAAAAGATTTACTCAAGATTATTAGCTATAGAATCTCAATTATCGTTTAGTTCTGATTTAAAGTTAGTTAAATTGAGAGGTTATATATCAAAAGCTGTTGAATTATTTGAAACTTTAATTTCTAATATTGATGCGTTTCTAGAAGATATAGACGATATAATTGTTGTATTTTATAATTTTTTAAATAAAGTTTATGATATTTTAAAAAAGTATTATATGTCTACCAGTCAAGATGAACAAATTAAAAAGAACAATAAGATTGTACCTTAATAGGGAGTAATATAAATGCAAAAATTCATTGGAGAAGCAGCTGTATATCAAGAAGCAGAAATTATTCAAAAATCTCCAGAAAAAGCTGTTTTCAGAATGGTTCTTCAAACTTGTGATGAAGTAAATCAAAATAAAAGAATGTACCCTAAAAAAGTTTTAATGGAAGGAATGAAAAATGCAGAAGAACGAATAAATGGTAGAAAATTTATGGGAGAAGCAGATCATCCTTTAATTTCTGGTAATGAGCAATTTGATGGAATGAGACAGACTACAGTATTATTAAAAGAAGTTTCGCATCTTTTAAGAAATTATGAATTTCAAGGAAATAAATTAGTTGGCGAAATGGAAACTTTGAGAACTCCAAATGGAAAAACAATTTTAGGATTGTTACAAGATAAAGTAGCTCTCGGCGTTAGCATGAGAGGGATGGCGGAACTTTCTCAATCAAATCAAGGAGTTAACATTGTTCAATCTCCTCTTTATATTATAACTTTTGACGCAGTTTCTTTACCATCACATAAAGCAGCAGTAGTAGATTTTAATGAAATGAAATTTGAATCAAAAAATTTATTAACAGAATCCTGTGGAACAGTTTGTTATAACGGTATTTGTTATCTTCCAGACTATTTTGATAAATTAGTTGAGAGTAAAGTAATAAAATTCTTTGATAGGTGGGTATAGTGAGTGTTAATTTGTGAATTATGTAAAAGAGAATTTCAAGATTATACAAGTTTAGGTAGTCATATAGGTCAATCTCATAAAGATATTGGTTTAAAAGGTTATTACGATAAATTTATAAAAACAGATCCAGAAGAGGGAATTTGTAAGAATCCAGAATGTAAAAAAGAAACTAAATTTGTGTATTTAACTTTTGGGTACAATCGTCATTGTTCTAGACAATGTTCAACCAAAATGTTAAGACTTGGTAAAAAATGTTCAAATAAACGAGTAAAACAGATTTGTAAATTTTGTGGAAAAGAATTTAAAAGTTTAGTTGCTTTATCTTCTCATATTAATCATCCTAAATCAATTCATAAAGAAGAAGTAAAAAAATTAAAAGAAGAACAAAAGAAATCTAAAAAACTAAAATGTGAAATATGTGGAAAATTATATAAAAGTTTTAAAGCTTTAGGAATTCATATAGTTCAATTTCATGGAAAAGGAGATCATAAATTAAAACAAGATTATTACGATAAGTATTTAAAGAAAGATCCAAATGAAGGAATTTGTAAAACTTGTGGAAAACCAACAGAATTTATTTTATTAACAAAAGGATATAATACTTATTGTAATACTAGTTGTTCAAAACTTGATCCAGAAATAGAACAAAAAACTAAAGAAACTTGTTTAAAAAATCACGGTGTTACTAATTTTGCTAAAACTGAAAAATGGTTAAACCAAATGAAAAATGGACAAGCTTATGACATGATATCTAAAAATACAAGTCCATCTAAACCACAACTAAAATTGTTTGAAATAGTAAAAGAATTAGTTCCAAGTGCTGAAATAGAATATTGGGAAGATAGAGTTAGAAGAAGAATGGATATAGTTATTGAAAACCTACAGATTGCTATAGAGTATGATGGTGCTTACTGGCATCAAGAAAAACATAAAGAATCAGACGACAAAAGACAAAGAGAACTAGAAGATTTAGGGTGGAAATTTATAAGATATAGGGGAGAAGAAGGAAAGGATACTTTACCAAGTAAAGAACAAGTTAAAAATGATTTGGAGAAAATGTTAAATGAAATTACTTTCAACTTATCTTAACTTTCTCAACGAGCAACAATTTGGTCAACCACCTGAGAATCCACCACAAAATAGAAGACCAAAACATTATTATCCTGGAAAACCAAGACAAGTAGCTGGAAAACCTCAAAATCCATTACCTCCTGGTGAAAAAGAAAGACAACCTGTAAGTAATACTAATCCACCAGAAGATAATAAAGGAATTCCTTCACCAAAAAATTATTTTAACTATATGGTATGGACTGCTAAAGTTTTAAAACAAGGTGAAACATTTAGAAACCAATGTTATGGTGAAAATTGCGGACAATTTGCTGTAGGTACTGGAGATAGAAGAATTTGTAAAGACAGATGTGATATTGAAACTTGTAAAAGAGTAATTCAATTACTACAAGCTAGTGTAGGTAAATGTAAAGATAGTATGAATCCCGCTCAATGTAAACGTAGATATGAAATGTTGATACCATTATATAGAGAAAAACTAAATAAGATTTCAAAAAAGTTTTTGACAAATCAAAAACAACAAAAAAGAGCTGAAGTCAAGGTTGGATAAAAATGGGAAATAGTTTTCATTTATTTGGACTAAATAATTTAGATGAGATTCAAAATGAAGATAAAGTTATATTAATGACTGGTCTAAATAAAAGAATTCATTTACCAAGGTCTCCTTTTCATAACGCTATGTTTGGAGAAAAAAATGTAATTCAACCAATGAATATAAGAAACTATTATACTGGGAAAGAAGTTCTTGGGTTTGTTGGTTTAAGAGAAGAATGTATATATAATTTTGCTAAGTTTGCTATTTCTAGAATAAACCCATTTACTAATAAAAGATTCTTTAAAGAAAATGCTGAAAATTTTTTAAATAAAATAAATAATGTTTCTAAAAATTTTAGATATTTATTGTGGGAAGATGTTCCAGATGAAAGCGCGCCAATTAGAAAAATAATAGAAGAATTAAAGTGGACTGGAAGATTTTATGATCAGGTTAGAAAACAATCTGCTCTTACTAGTAATGAAATGGAAACTGCGTTTAAACGTACATATTGGAATGTTGAAAAAAGAGAATTAGTCCCATTGGTTGATGATAAGTATAATGATTCTTCAAAACCATCACAAATATCTTTAATGTATTATGGAGATATTTAAAATGACATATCAAGAACTACAAGATTTTATACAAGAAGGTTTAGTACAGGGAGTTATTGATATTGAGAGATCTATAGTTTTATCAGAAAAAATAGACAAAGTATTTTTAAATGAACAAGGAAAAATTAAATCAACAAGAAAAACTACTGATTCAGTTACCGGAGTAGCTGCTGGTGGTTTAGCTGCTACTAGTGCTGTAGGCGCAACAAAACATTTAATAAATAAAGCGAATAAAGTTCCAGAAATTCAAAAAACTTTTGGAAAATTAAAATTATCAAAACCACATGCTATAGCAAAAGTAGCAACAGGAGCAGTAGTTGGAGCTGGTGCATGGGGTATATATAGAAGTGCTCGAGCTATTTTTGACAAATGTTCAAGACAATGTGGAATGTTTAAAATTAATACACCAAAAAGACAAGAATGTTTAAAGAAATGTAAAGAAGAACTTTTGCGAAAGAAGAATGAATTAATGAAGAAAGGAAAATAAAGTGAACGTAATAAAAATTGATGAATTACCAAAAGTATCTAAACTAAAAAATAAAGAAGAGTTTGTTAATAAAATAATTCAACATGTAGTTAAAATTTCTAGAGAAGATAAATTATTCTCTGCTAATTTAAAAAATAAAAAACTAAAACAATTTAAGGTTTCTTTACAAGAAAAGAATGACAAATTAATAAAATTAGTTGAAAAATCAAACGTAATAAAGGAAGAATTTAAAAAACAATTAGATGATATTGAAGAAGATAATTTAAGAATCAAGAAAAAATTAATAGAACAGTTAGGAAGTGAATTATGAACATAATTGAAACTAGTATTAATGATATTCCGATTAATGATAAGTCAAAAGAAAATTTAGCAGATAAAATTATTGAACAACTTCAACCATTATTTAATAAAGAATATATATCAGTTATTAAAGAAATAAAGAAAATAAAGATAGATACTTCTTTAAAACAAAAACAAATTAAAGTTGAAAAAGAAGAATTAGAAAAAATATCTAAATCTTTAGAAAAAAAGAAAAAAGAAAATGTTTTATTGAATAGAATTGGAAAATTAGTATATAGTGGATTGATTCAAGATTCAATGAAAAGAGAATTAGTAATTTTACTAAAAACTTTTGATAGTATGGATGAAACTAAAATTAATAATTATCTAAATGAAACAATGCAAATAATTAGCAGAAAGTTTGCTAAGAGTTAAGATATTCATTTCTCCTCCTTTCTGTGTGTATGAGATTATTACCTTCGGCAAGTAATAATCTCATAAATTTTCTAATTTTTTAAGTTTGTTTCTTTTATTATCAAGAAACAAACTGTTTTAAATTTTTTATCAAGAAAAAATCTAATTTTATAAACTGAATGGAACAAATATCAAATAGTAATTTAACTACATACAATTCAATTTAATGTTAATTCAGGAGGAAAAGAAAACAATGAAGGAGATGCTATTAGAAGCGTATCGGACTACGAAGAGAATGTCCGGTATAGATCCTTCTAAACCAGGTAACTTGAAAGCTGTTCTTACCAATGATGATGCTTTCAATGCTTACGTTAACAGTTTAGCGGAATCTATAAAAGATAAAGGTAGTAGAGATAATTTTGTAATGTTGGCAGAAAATACGAGAGTTAATCTTTTGGAAAATTCAATGTTTCAGATTAACCCTTATGAGAGTTTAACTCTTCCAATTCTGAGGATATTCTATCCGAAACTAGTTGCTAAAGAAGCTGTAACTGTTTCTCCAATGGATAAACCAGAATGTGTTAAAGCTTTCATTACTGCTACGTTCACTCAGGCTAACCCAGCAGTTAATACTACCCAGTACCCAGCACCAGTTGTCAATACTGATATTTCTGGTGGTCCTGGTATTGGTACTCCAGTTGCTGCTACTATGGTAGTTCCAAGTTCAGCTTTTGATGTTCTTGGTGCTATGACTTTAACTAGTGCTCAGGCTCATCTTGAAAGAGATTTCCAGATTACCGCAGTTTCTAGTGACGGAATCGCTTTTACTGAAGTTTCTATTGTTCCAGCAGTTGAAGGTCATTTCTCTTCAGCAGTAGCTATTGGTGCTAACACTGATGTTATTTCTGGAAAAGTTGATTATTTAAATGGAAAAGTTTCAGTTTCTTCTACAACTGGTTTAGTTACTACAGTTAAGTATCAGGTTACTTGTTCATTGGAAGAGAACCGAGTTAATCCAACTGTTAAATTAAATGTAGAAAAAGTTCGTCTCTATGCTAAAGATCGTCAGATCAGCGCAAACTGGACCATTAACATGGAACAAGATATGCGTGCATTATTTGATGTTTCTATGCAAGCTGAGATTGTTAACTTGTTAGGTCAACAGATTGCTCTTGATATCGATAGAGAAATTGTTAATGCGTTATTGACTGCTAATATTCGTTTGAATTCTGCTGCTCATACAGATTCATTCCCTCGTACTCCGCCCCCAGCTTATACTTGGGGTGTGAAATATTGGCATGAAAACATTACTCCAGTTCTAAACAAGCTGAGTGCTCAGATTTATACCGACACTAACATCGAAGCTGGTAATACTATATTAGCTAACCCATTAGATGTTGCTATTTTGGAAGATCTAAACGGATTCGCTTATACTGGCACCAGTACTTCTGATGGTGATCTTGGTTATCGGTCTGCTACAGTCGCTGGTGGAAAGTGGAGAGTGTTAACTAGTGCAGTCGTAACTCAAGGTACTATGTTACTGGTTTATAAACCAGCTGAAGAACTAAAGAGTATATTCTTCTACAGCCCATACGTACCAGCCGTTTTACACCCGTACCCATTGG
>Ga0209048_10005179_pt1 | contig 12342 bp, 7 predicted proteins | sample FrelakmetCRP12CR_FD_187146 | JGI IMG/M metagenome (GOLD analysis project Ga0209048, IMG submission 187146) | Freshwater lake sediment microbial communities from the University of Notre Dame, USA, for methane emissions studies - CRP12 CR (SPAdes)... | ecosystem: Environmental > Aquatic >... | reverse complement strand
TGGCGAGCGCGGGGACGGCCACGGTGAGGGCGCCGGCCCGAAACGCCGGTTGGCGCCACGCCACGAGGGGGGCGGCGGCCAGTGCCGCCAGCGCCACCGCCTCGAGCGTCAACCCCTCGGGCGCCCCCCGCCGAGCCCAGGCCCCGACACCGAGCACCACGGCCCCGCCGAGCGCGACCGCCAGCGCCGCAACCCCCCGAGACCCGCCCGCCGCGATGGTGGCGGCCCCGACCTCCACGAGGACCGCCGCGCCCGCGACACCGCCCAGGGCCGCCCGCAGCTCGTGCCGCCGGGCGAGCGCCGTGCTCGCTCCTGCCACCGTCGCCGTCACGGCGAGGGCCGCCAGCGTCGTTCCCCGCGAGGCCAGCGCCCAGCCCCCCGCGGGGACGGCGGCGGCGACGGCCAGGAGGGCGAGGCTCACCCTCTCCGGCCGGCCCCGCCGGTCGAAGAACACGGCGGCGCCAACGGCGACGACCGCAACCCCGATCTGGACGGCCACCACGCCGGCGATGGCCATGCCGGCCAGCACCGGGACGAGCGCGACCTCGGCCACCCCGCTGAGCACAGCGACCACCAGCACGGGGCCCGCCGAGAGCAGGGGTGGGTGGCGGACGCGCACCCCGGCGGCGACGGCGGCCAACGCCACCGCCGCCATCGCCACCGCGGCCGGCCACCCGTCGGGCAGCGTCGTCGCGTGTGGCCCGAGGTGGGTGAGGGCCTCGACCTGGCCCGTCACCGACCACGCCTCGCCAGCCCACGACCACGGCCCGACCATGGCCACCACGACCGAGCCCGTCAGCCCGAGCGCCGCCAGACCCGCGCCGGCCCCGCCCACCACGGCCAAGCCGGGGCGCACCGCCGAGGTCAGCAGGCCGGACAGGACCACCCCACCGGCGAACACGAGCGCAGCGACCGCGACCAACGCCGTCCCCGAGAACCAGCCGGCCGACACGACGACGACGCTGCCGAGGAGTGCGGCCGCGGCGACACCGACGAGCACGTCGCCGATCCAGCGCGCCACGCCGACCAGGAGCGAACGGAACGCCACCGGTGCCAGCGACGCGGCGGCCAGCGCCGCGGCGGGACCGAAGGCGTCGCCCGCCACGTGGATGGGGGCCGCCGCGAGGAGGACACCGACGGCGGCCAGGTCGAGCGCGCCGCTCAATGCGCCCACCACCACGGCGGCCACCCGCCAGGCAGACACCCGCCACAACAGGCAGGCCGAGACGGCGCCGGCGCCGGCCACGACCGCCAGCCCGGCGCTGAGCGCCCAGGGCGCGGCGGTGACCGCCACCACGATCAGCACGCCGGACGCCATCGCCGCCAGGGCGGTCGCCACTCGGGCGGCCCGGAGCCAGCGGCCGGCCAGCGCGGCCAGCGCCGCCTCCAGCGCCGTTCCCCAGGCCCACCACACCGCCACGCTGTGGCTCGTGCCAACGCCGGCCCGCCGCAGTGCGAACCAGTCCACCAGGACGAGTGAGAGGGCCAGGGCCCCCAGGGCCTCAGCCGTGGCCGGGAGACGCCGATGGGCCGACGCGGCCCCTGCCGCGGCCACAACGGTCGCACCGGCCAGCAGAGCGGCCCGCCCGCCCTGACCCAGGCGTCCCCAGGCCACCACGGCGAACGTGACGGCAGCGATGGCGAGCAGCACCGCGCCCAACCACAACAGCACGTCGCGGACCCGTTCGGGCCGCCACTCCACCCGCGCAGACGGCCGGGCGGCGGCCGGGGCGGGCTGCGGCTGCGGCTGCAGCTGCGGGAAGCTCGTGCGCAGCTGGTTCAGCAGCCGGTCGTGCTCGGAGATCAGCCGCTGCTGCTTCTCGGCCAGGGCGCCGATCGTCCTGCCGAGCTCATCGAGCTCCGCGCTGACCCGGTGCAGCCGCTCGACGTCGGGGCCTTCCTGGCCGAGGCCGCACTGCGGGCACCGTTCCTCGCCGGCCGCCGGTGCGCGACAACGCGGGCAGCGACCGCCGAGCGCCGCCACCCAGCCGTCCCAGGCCCGGTCGACCGATGCCTTGCCGTCCTCGCTGACCCAGGCTGTCCACCCCGCTCCGTCCCAGTAACGAGAGACGAACCGGCCGGCCGGATCCGCGTACCACCCCTGCGCGCCGAGCGCGACGTCCTTCTTCGGGCGGCAGACGGTGTTCATCGTGCTCGTATGGTGAGCCGGTCCTTGCTGGCGCGCTAGGGCCGTTCGGCACCGCGCTGCCCGTGCGAACGTCCCCTGGGGGCGGTTGCCCTCCCTACCCCCCGGCACTCCTCGTGCAGGGCGACAGGATCGGCCACGCCGGCGTCCATGTCGAGAAGGTGCCTCCATCTCCCCAGATCGGTGCGGGTCGCGCCGCTCTGGTCACCCACGGGTTTCCCGGCGATCTACCGGGTCGAGGGCGACTGCCTCGCGCTCAGGGAGTGGCTCCAGTCCGTCGGCTGCGAGCCCCGCACTCGAACACCCTGACCAGCGGAACCAGCACCTGGGCCCTTCGACGGCCACGGTGGGGGCGCTTGTCCGCCACGCCCGGTTGGCGCCACGCCAGGGGGGCGGCGAGGGCCGCCGGCGTCACCGCCTCGAACGTCCATCCCTCGGGCGCCCCCCGCCGGCACCCCCGTGGGGGGCAACAGGCTCCCCCACATCGGCCGTCGAGGTCGAGCGGGTGCCCGCTACACTGCAGCGTCTGGGTTGGATCGACGGGTCTCCGCGCCCGCGTCAAGCAGGTGACCCCCCGGCCCGGACGAGGCCCCAGACGCGGGTTCCGCTCGCGACGATCGCCTACCGGGTCAGCCGGGCGCTGCCTGGGTACCCGGGTCTGTGATGCCTGAGGAGGAAGCGACGTGCCGTGGCGATGGGCAGCCAGGACCGCTGGAGCCGTCCTGCTCATCCTCGCCGGCTGGGCGCTGCTGCTCCAGGTCGAGGTGCACGCCGCGGGGGCGCCGTCCCGCCCGTGCGGGTCGGGGTGGGATGTGATCGCCGGGCGGGTCGGCTGGCCGGAGTGGTGGGCGCAGGACCTCTCCGACCCGGCCGCGGGTCCGGGGGGTCCGCTCGTCAGGACCCTGCACTGCCCCCGGGCCGTCAACCACCGGCTCGTGGTGGCTGACGGGTTCGCCGTCGTGGCGGTTGCCGTCGTCTCGGCCGGTGAACTCCTCGGCTGGCGCGAGGAACGGCGGATGGGACCCGGCCGCCCGTCGTCGGCCACGCGTCTTCGTGCCGTCGGAGTGGCGATGACCGCGCTCGGCGGGCTGCTGACCGTCGCAGGGCTCGTCGGGATCGTCCTGCTCGTGGCGAACCCCCGCTCGACGCTGTTCCTCTACGTGGATCGGCCGGTGGTCGCCCTGGTCGGCCTGCTGCTCCTGTTGCCGGCGATCGTCCTCATCGCGGTGGGCCGGGCCACCGATCTGGTCGGCCGCCAGCTGGCAGACCGGGAGCACGCCGATGAAGGGACGTGACGCGGCGGTCGGCCTCACGGCGCTCGCGGTGTTGGTCGGCGGCTGTGCCAGCTCGGCGCCCCGCTGGGTGCGGGAGAGCCGGGCTTCGTACACCCAGCAGGTCGCGTTGCCGTCACCCGCGACCGAAGGGGCCATGTCGTTGGAGCAGGCGATCCAGCGGCGCCGGTCCACCCGCGAGTTCCGATCCGAACCCCTCCCGCTCGCCACACTGAGCCAGCTCCTGTGGGCGGGCCAGGGGATCACCAGCGCCGACGGCAAGCGGGCGGCCCCGTCGGCAGGAGCCCTCTACCCCCTGGAGCTCTACGTGGTGACCTCCACCCAGGTCATGCACTACCTGCCCGACGGGCACCGGGTCGAGGTGCGGCTCGAGCCCGACAGGCGTCCCCAGCTGCAGGCGGCGGCCTTCGGGCAGGTACCGGTCGGCGCCGCCCCCGACGTCGTGGTCGTCGCCGCCGCGCCCGAACGCACCCGGCGCAAGTACGGCGGCCGGGCGGAGGTGTTCGTCGCGCTCGAAGCAGGCCACGCCGCCCAGAACATCCTGCTCGAGGCGACCGCACGCGGGCTGGCGGCCGTGCCCATCGGCGGCGTCGACCCCTCCCGTGCGGCGAGGACGCTGGCCCTCCCCAACGACCAGGAGGTTCTCTACCTCATCCCTGTCGGCCGTACCCCCTGACCCTGATGACCGACAGCGACCCTCGTCGCCCAGGGCGCGGCGGTGACCGCCACCACGATCAGCACGCCGGACGCCATCGCCGCCAGCGCGGTCGCCACTCGGGCGGCACGGAGCCAGCGGCCGGACAGCGCGGCCGGCACCGTTCATTGCGCCACGGGCATCGTTGCTCGTCGGCGACCGGTGCGCGGCAAGGCGGGCAGCGATCGCGAGCGCCGTCGCCCAGCCGTCCCAGGCCCGGTCGACCAATGCCTTGCCGTCCTCGCTGACCAAGGCTGTCCACCCCTTCGGCCCGCCGGACCAACCTGAGCGCACGGTCATACCCCTGTGCGAACATGTGTTCGTGATGGGCGAGGCGACCATCCTCCACGCCGACCTCGACTCGTTCTTCGCGTCGGTCGAACAGCGGGACGACCCCTCACTCCGCGGCCGACCGGTCATTGTCGGCGGCGGGGTGGTCCTCGCCGCCAGCTACGAGGCCAGGGCCTACGGCGTCCGGAGCGCCATGGGCGGCCGAGCCGCCCGGCGCCTCTGCCCCGGGGCCGTCGTGGTCCCACCCCGCATGGCGGCCTACACGCAAGCCAGCCGCGAGGTGTTCCACGTGTTTCGGGACACGACACCGCTCGTCGAAGGCATGTCCATCGACGAGGCGTTCCTGGAGGTCGGTGGGCTGAGGCGCATCGCCGGATCGCCCGAGCAGATCGCAGCGCAGCTCCGGCGGGACGTGGCGGATCGGGTCGGGCTTCCCATCACCGTCGGGGTGGCCCGGACGAAGTTCCTGGCCAAGGTGGCCAGCGCCGTCGCCAAGCCGGATGGGCTCCTCGTGGTCCCGCCCGACGGCGAGCTGGCGTTCCTCCATCCCCTGCCGGTCCGCCGCCTCTGGGGCGTGGGGCCGGTCACCGCCCAGAAGCTCACTGAGCGGGGCATCGCGACGATCGGCGAGCTGGCCCGGGTGGAGGAAGCCGCGCTTTCGTCCATCCTCGGTCCCGCAACGGCGCGCCACGTGCACGCCCTCTCCCACCTCCGCGACCCCCGGCCGGTGCGACCCGGCGGGCGTCGTCGATCCATGGGCGCACAACGCGCCCTGGGCCGGTGGAACGGCACGCCGGCGGAGCTCGACGACGTGGTCCTCAGCCTCGTGGACCGCGTGACCCGCCGCCTCCGGGACGGGGGTCGGGTCGGTCGCAGCGTCGTGCTCCGGCTGCGGTTCTCCGACTTCAGCAGAGCCACCCGGTCCCGGACCGTGGCCCACCCGACGGCCGACACATCCGTCGTCCTCCGCGCGGTGCGGGCGCTGACGGCGTCGGCTACGGAGCTGGTGGCCGAACGCGGACTCACCCTGGTCGGGATCGCGGTGGCCCACCTGGACGACGACGATGCTGTGCAGCTCGCGCTCCCGTTTGATCGGCGTTCCAGTCGTGAGCTCGATGTCACGCTCGACGCCGTCCGCAACCGCTTTGGCCCCAACGCTATCGGCCGGACCGGGCTGCTCGGTCGGCACCCAGCCATCGAGATGCCGGTCCTCGCTGACGATCCGGACGAACCCGCCGCCGGCACCGTGTGAGGGTCTCAGAGGACGGCCGGTCCCGGGAGCCAGAGCACCCGGCGCAGGTGCGCCTGGCGCCCGACCGGTGGGGCAGTGTGCTGGCTCCGGGGACCGGTCGGCATCCACGAACGAGAATCCCGTTGCCCACACCGCCGTCGTCGAGGGCGCGTCACCGTGGTGGCCCCCGGCGAGAACCCTCGCCTGGATCGGCGCGAGGACGAGCGTGACGATCGAGGCGATCCGCGCGAGGATCGGCGCGATCGCTGAAGGAGCACGGAACGGCGCCACCACCAGACGGCCACGACGACGCCCCGAATCGATCACCCGGCCGACGAGGCGCGGGACAAGGCACACCTGAAAGGATCTGCGGATGCCGATCGTCGAGTACCAGCCAGGCACGGTCTTCCCGGGCGTGATCGGACGGACCGCCGATGAGTCGAGTCCGGCGTGGCCGGCGCCGGCACGGGCACCGAAGGGCTCGCCCAACGTCTTGTTCATCGTGTTGGACGACACCGGGTTCGGGCAGCTCGGCTGCTACGGCAGCCCCATCGCCACGCCCAACCTGGATGCGCTGGCCACCAACGGGCTGCGCTACAACAACATGCACACGACGGCGCTGTGCTCGCCGAGTCGCGCCTGCATCATCACCGGGCGCAACCACCACAGCAACGGCATGGCCGCCATCACCGAGCTGGCGACGGGCTTCCCGGGCTACAACGGCATCGTGCCCTTCGAGAACGGGTTCCTCTCGGAGATGCTGGTCGGGCGCGGGTACAGCACCTTCATGGTCGGCAAGTGGCATCTGATCCCGAGCAGCCAGGAGACCGGGGCCGGACCCTATGACCGCTGGCCGCTGGGCCGCGGCTTCGAGCGGTTCTACGGGTTCCTCGGCGGCGACACCAGCCAGTGGAATCCCGACCTGGTCTACGACAACCACCAGGTGGAACCGCCCAAGACCCCCGAGGAGGGGTATCACCTGACCGAGGACCTGGTGGATCGGGCCGTGCAGTTCATCGCCGACGCCAAGCAGGTCGATCCCGACAAGCCCTTCTACCTGCACTTCTGCACCGGCGCGACCCACGCCCCACACCACGTCCCGAAGGCGTGGGCCGACCGCTACGCCGGGGCCTTCGACGACGGCTGGGACGCCTACCGCGAGAAGGTGTTCGCCCGCCAGAAGGAGCTCGGGGTCGTCCCCGCCGACGCCGAGCTCTCCCGCCACGACCCGGACGTGCCCGAGTGGACGTCGCTCACCCCGGAGGCGCGCCGGCTGGCCAGCCGCATGATGGAGGTGTTCGCCGGCTTCCTCAGCCACACCGACCATCACATCGGTCGCCTGCTCGAGTTCCTGCGCAGCATCGGCGAGCTCGACAACACCTTGATCATGGTGATCTCCGACAACGGCGCCAGCGCCGAGGGCGGTCCGACCGGGACCACCAACGAGGCGCAGTTCTTCAACAACGCCCCCGAGTCGCTCGCCGACAGCCTCAAGCTCATCGACGAGCTCGGCGGCCCCAAGCACTTCAACCACTACCCGTGGGGCTGGACCTGGGCCGGCAACACGCCGTTCCGCCGCTGGAAGCGCGAGACCTACCGGGGCGGCGCCTGCGACCCGTTCATCGTCCACTGGCCCGAGCAGATCACGGCCCGCGGCGAGGTTCGGAGCCAGTATGCGCACATCATCGACATGGTGCCCACCGTGCTCGAGCTCCTCGGCGTCGAGCCGCCGGCCACGGTCAGGGGGGTCACCCAGTCACCACTGCACGGGGTCAGCTTCGCCCACACCCTGTCGGACGCCTCGACCGAGACCCGCCACCACACGCAATACTTCGAGATGCTGGGCCACCGAGCCATCTACCACGACGGCTGGCGGGCGGTCTGCCCCTGGCCGGGACCGTCGTTCGCGGAAGCAGGCAAGGGGTTCGGCGAGCCGATCTCGGCCGCCGAGCTCACCGAACTCGACCACCAGGGCTGGGAGCTCTACCACGTGGCCGAGGACTTCGCCGAGAATCACGACGTGGCCGCCGAGCACCGGGACAAGCTCATCGAGATGATCGGGACGTGGTACATCGAGGCCGGGCGCTTCGACGTGCTGCCCGTCGACGGCAGCGGCCTGGCCCGCATGCTCTCCGAGAAGCCCCTGGTGGCTGCGCCCCGCGACCGCTACGTGTACTTCCCGCACACCCAGTCGGTCCCGTTCTTCGCCGCCCCCAGAACGCTCAACCGCCCGCACGCCATCACCGCCGACGTGGAGATCCCGGAGACGGGCGCCGAGGGCGTGCTGCTCTGCCAGGGCACGGCGGCCGGTGGCTACTCCTTGTTCGTCAAGGACGCCAGGCTGCACTACGTCCACAACTACGTCGGCAGGGCGCTCTACCGGGTCGCATCAACGGCAGCCGTGCCGACGGGCTCCCACCAGCTGCGATTCGAGTTCGAGCCGACCGGTGCGATGGACCTGATGCAGGGCAAGGGCGCGCCGGGCACGTTCCAGCTCTACATCGACGGCACGCTGGTCGGACAGGAGGACGTCCCCGTCACGACGCCGGTCGCCTTCAACCCGGGCGCGCTGACCTGCGGCGCCAACCCGGGCTCGACCATCACCACGGACTACGCCGGGGCCTTCCCGTTCACCGGAACGCTCCATCGCGTCACCGTGGACCTGAGCGGCGACCTGATCAAAGACGACGAAGCCGAACTGCGGTTGCACATGGCGCGCCAGTAGGCGCCAAGGATTGAGGCGTTCCGACCGTTTGGAGTCGGGCGACGACGGCACGGTCCGGGCGCCACTTGGACCGGACTGTGCTTCGACTGAACCCTCTGGACCGGTCACTCGCGATGAGGGGGCGATTCCGAGTCCGGTGGGTGCTCGTCCCTGGCGTGGATGCCCACGGCGTTGACCAGCGTCAGCGGTCGGGTGGGGGGCGGGAGCGCCGGAGCGGCACCCGGCCTCAGGGCCGAGGGCTCAGCGCCCCTGGCGAGTCGTCCGAGCCGCCCCTCCTCATCGGCCAGGGCAGCCCCGGCGCAGGCGACGACGACGACGACGGTGCCCGCGCCGGTGAACCAGGTGACGAGGGCGAGGGCCACACCGAAGAACCCGAACTGGTGCTGGTCGCTGGCCACCGTAGGAGGCATCCACACGGAGGCCGACGCGGCGTACAGGGTCAGGCCGACGCCGGTCAGCACCCCCGAGGGAAGCAGGGACCGCCACCGAACCTGCCCCTGGAGCATCAGCCAGCCGGTCGCCCACCACAGCCCGATCGACGCCGCCGTGCTGAGCACGACGAAGGCGACCGTGCCGGGCCCCCCGACGAGGACGTGGCGTAGCCCGCCCAGCAACGCGGAGAAGGCGATGATGGCCGCCAGCCACGCGGGACCCCGGAGACGAGCGGCCGCCTGGCTCCCCCGAGGTCGTCGCCAGGCCTTCAGGAACACGCGTTGGAGGGCCGTCGTGAAGGACGTGGCGTAGAACGCCAGCAGGATGAGCCCGAGGAGTCCGGTGGCCCGCCGGATGTCGGAGGACGACGCAAACGCCTGCTTCACGACGGTGACGCTGTCGCCGCTCAGGCCGAGGCGGGACACGAGCGTCGCGCGGAGCGAGCGGCGAAGCCGGGGGCCCACGAACGCCGCGACAACGATGACGAAGGGGAAGAAGGAGACGAACGCCTTGGCCCCGAGCGCCACGCTCCGGTCGAGGAACTCGTTCTCCAGCAACCGCTCCCAGATCCGCCACAGGAAGGTGTCCTCCACCCAGCGTCGGACCGCCCCGAGTCGTGCCTGCAGGGGCTCGACCCTGCGCTTCATCCTGCGAATGAGACCCGACGCTGACATGTGGCCCTCCGTGGGCGGCTAGCGAGCCGGGGGCGAGGACGTGGCCTCGCCCCCGGCCGTGGGGGGCTGATCGGGCCTCGGCACGGGTTCGGCGGGGTGGGGGGGCTTGGCGCCGGCCAGCAGGACGATGCCCACGAGGGCGGCGACGAGGCCGATGATGGCCGGCGCCAGACGGGCCCCACCCTGCGACAGGGTCTCGCCGAACACCGTGACCCCGAAGGCCACGCTGCCGAACAGGGTCACGGCGTTGCTCGAGGCCATCGCCGGGGCCAGGACGCCGGTCTTGAGCGCCGACTGCTGCAGGACGAAGCCGACGAGCGCCGAGGCGATGAGCACGTAGATCGTCCAGCTCGAGAGGATGGCCGAGAGGCCCTGGCCGACCACGGTGACGAACACCTTCGTCACCGCGGCCTGCAGGGCGAAGCCCACACCGGCCGCCGAGCCGAACAGCAGCGCCCTGGTCGCACCCGCCCGACGCCGCCCGAACCCGGCCAACACGGCGACGAGGACGAGCGCCGAGAGGCACGCCGACCACCACGCGGATGCCGGCGGCGTGGATGTCCCCCCCTGCGGGGACCCCACCGAGAGGAACAACACGATGCCCGCCACCATGGCCGCCGCCCCCAGCCACACGCGGCGGCCGATCTCCTGGTGGGTGATGCGGGCGCCGAGCGGCAGGGCGATCACGAGGCTCAACGTCGTGAGCGCCTGCACGACGATGAGCGAGCCCGTGTCGAGCGCCACGGCCTGGAGCACCCAACCGGTCACCTGCAGCCCGCCCCCGGCGAGCCACACCGGACGACGGAGGATCTGGACGAGGAAGCGCGGGTCGTCGCCGGTGGCCGGCGCCTCGAGGGTGCCCTTCTGCTGGAGGACGTTGCCGAGGGCGAAGGCGAAGGCGGCCAGCAGGGCGAGCACGTTGGCCATCTCGGTCTACCTCCTCGGTTGCGCCGGCAGCGACGTGGGGGGTCTGGCACGGTGTCTGGCCACGAGGCCGCCAGCGGCGATGACGGTGGTCATCGTCGCGCCTTGCGATCCGGCATCGACCGTCGCTTGGGAACGGGGACCCCGAGGATCGGGCCGCGACCGAAGGCGTGACCATCGTCCCCTCTGGCGTTGAGCCTCACACGATCGGGGCCCGACATCCCTCGCCGACGCTCGGCGCCTCGAGCTCGATCCCTGGCCGCAGCGGTCGTCCCCTGAGACAGAACGTCTCGAGTCACGCCTCTGCGGGGCGGGCGAGGATGTAGATCAAGGATCCGAAGATCGGGAAGAACAGGATGACGACCGTCCATCCCGCCTTTGCCAATCCGTGATGGTCCTTCCGGCGGAAGTTGTCGATGAAGCACCAGAGGACGAAGAAGACCGCCATGACGAGTCCGGCGAAGATGAGCATCGACCAGAAGACGCCCAGGATGGGATACACGTATGCGAGCACAGCCTCTCCTCGAGGGTTCGATGGTTGCTTCCAGCCATGTGATCGGTTATCGCGCACGGTGGTCGGTGGCGACAGGGCACAAGGTCCCGAGTGTTCCAGGTCCCCACGGCCTCGCATCGGCTGACGCGACCCGGTCGCCTCGCCGGCGTCGGGCTTCGACAAACCGGCACCGGACGGATCACACGCTCCGCTCGACCTCGATACGCTCCCTGAGGATATGAACGCCGCGCCGCCGGGTCCGGTCGAACCACGGCACAGGGTCGCCGCCATCGCCGCCCTCGCCGTTCTCGCGGTGGTGCTGGTCGGCACCCTGTGGGCGCTCTGGGGCCAGGGGTGGCGCCTTGTGGCCGCCCTCGTGCTGGTGGTGGTCACGGTGGTCGCCGCCTGGTACGCGGTCACGCGCCGGCACGTCCTGCGCTGGCTCGGGACCGTCGCCGCCGTCGCTGGCGTCGCCGCGTTCCTGGCCATCGTCCTCACGGCCGAGCGCCACGGCCTGCTGGCGCTCCCGCTGGTGGGGCTGGGCGCGGTGTCGGTCGCCCTCGCGCGCTACGCCCTGGGCCGCGAAGCCCGAAGCGTCGAGGCGGCGCCGGTGCCGGGGACGCCGGTCGGCCCGGCCCGCACGGGCGTGCTGATCATGAACCTGCGCTCCGGCGGCGGCAAGGCCGAGCGGTTCAACCTGGCCGATGCGTGCCGGACGCGAGGCATCGAGCCCATCGTGCTGGCACCCGGCACCGACCTGCTCGAGCTGGCCACGGGCGCCATCGCCCGGGGGGCCGACGTGATCGGCATGGCCGGCGGCGACGGCTCCCAGGCCCTGGTCGCCTCGGTGGCCATGGGGGCGGGCATCCCCCTCGTGTGCATCCCGGCCGGCACCCGCAACCACTTCGCGCTCGACCTCGGTCTCGACCGTGACGACGTGGTGGGCGCGCTCGATGCCTTCGGTGACGCCGTCGAGCGCCGCATCGACCTCGCCGAGGTCGGGGGCCGGGTGTTCGTCAACAACGTCTCCCTCGGCGTCTACGCCAAGATCGTGCAGTCCCCCGCCTACCGCGATGCGAAGCGGGAGACGACGCTCGAGCTGCTGCCCGAGATGCTCGGGCCGGGCGCCGAGCCGTTCGACCTGCGCTTCACGGGCCCCGACGGCGTCGAGCGGACGGGCGCCCAGATCATCCAGGTCTCCAACAACCCCTACGTCCTGACGCACCTCGGCGGCTTCGGCAGCCGCGCCCGCCTGGACACCGGGATGCTCGGCGTCGCCGCGGCCGAGGTGACAAGCGCCGCCGACGTGGCCGAGCTGGTCGCCGCCGAGGGCCTCGGCCAGGTGCAGCGCTTCCACGGCTGGACCGAGTGGGCCACGCCGACGTTCACGGTCGCGTCGGGCTCGCCGGTGGAGGCGGGCGTCGACGGCGAGGCGCTGGT
>Ga0209048_10005178_pt1 | contig 12342 bp, 10 predicted proteins | sample FrelakmetCRP12CR_FD_187146 | JGI IMG/M metagenome (GOLD analysis project Ga0209048, IMG submission 187146) | Freshwater lake sediment microbial communities from the University of Notre Dame, USA, for methane emissions studies - CRP12 CR (SPAdes)... | ecosystem: Environmental > Aquatic >... | reverse complement strand
AAAAGAAAGTCTCCGACCAGGACACTCGCTTCGTTGCCCCATTTGGAATTGGCTGACGCGCTGCCTCTACGAATTTCAGCCTTGTCCACCACATCGTCATGGAGCAACGTGGCCGTGTGAATAAATTCAACGAGGCTGGCCAAAGGGATATGACGGTCGCCCTGGTATCCGCACAACTTTGCAGACAGGATGAGCAGGATGGGACGAAACCGCTTCCCCCCGCTTGAAAGGACATACTCTCCGATGGCCGAGATGATGGAAACGTTTGATTCCAAATTCTTCCGAAACTCGAGGTCCACTTTTTCGAGGTCATCCCGGATCGGTTCGAGAGCCTTCTCTATGGCTGCGTTTTTTGGGTCCGTCGAGGCGGAGATATCCTCAGAATGATACATAACCAAAATTATTAATCGATTCAGTGATGGTTGTCAAAGAATATTTTCGTCGGGATTTGGCGTGTGAAAGCGGAAGTTCCAGGGAAGTTGCCTCCTCCTCCATCGGCTCCGACAAAGGGGGGAGAGAGGGTTCAGCGAGAATCAGAGGCTCCTTGATCTTCAGTTCGACCCCGCCGTCTTTCACCGACTCAACGAGGATGAATTTTGCCGCCTCTCCTTTTCGGGGATGGACCAATTGGAGTCGCTTGGGCTCCAGGTGGTGATGCCTCAACGCGGCGAGCAAGTCGATGGCTCTCGAAGCAGAGTAGATGAGATAACATCGACCTTTGGTGGGAAGAAGATAGGCGGCTGCCCGAATCAGGTCCTTGAGGGTCCCCTTGATTTCGTGGCGGGCAATGGCCTTTTCTAAAGAAGGGTTGATTCTCCCCGTGAGATATTTCCGATAGGGAGGATTGGAGAAGACGACATGGAAAGAACCCGGAGGAAAGACGCCCCTCAACTTTTTGAAATCGTGGTGCAAGATCGTGATCCGGTCCTTCAGGCGGTTCAATTCGACATTTTTCCTAGCCAGATCCGCCAATTCTTTCTGAATTTCAATTCCCACCAGGGAATGGGCCCTTGTGGTCTTAGAGAGTAGGAGGGGCAGAATCGCACAGCCTGTTCCAAGGTCGATGGCTTTTTCGTCTTTTTGAAGGCGAATGAACTGACTGAGAAGGATGGCATCGATTGAGAACCGATATCCTTTCCTCTTTTGAAGAATTTGAAGGGTTCCATCGAAAAAGGAGTCGAGGGTTTCATCAGGGGAAGGAAACAGATCCATGGCATTCGTTCAGAGAGGACAAAAAATATGAATTCTAAAAACCTTAGCACGTCGGGGAGGGGTTGTAAAGGTTAGAATCTGTTCAGGCCACAATATCGATTGCACAAAAACTATCCAGAAGAATTCTCTGAAAGGGCAGGGTTCTGCGGGCCATGATTTTTTAAAGATGAATGATTTCAATTAATTAGGATTGTGTTGGAGAGGCTTGGTATGAATATTGCTTCGATTTTTTATTAACAAAGAGACGATAAGGGAATAACGTAAACTGATTACGGATTGATTCGTTTCACTTCGGGTTCGTCAAAGTTCCGCGATAGGGAGGAAGATATGGTTAAGAAATTGCTCTGGTTTTGTATCACTGTGACCCTGGGCCTCTGCTTCTGTGTCGCCATCTCCTTGTTTGCTCAGGAGAAGAAGGATACAGAGGAGGTCTATACGATCAAAAAAGGAGACACCCTCTGGGCCATCTCCTCCCGATTCATGAGTAACCCTTTCCTCTGGCCAAAACTCTGGCAGAGGAATCCCTATATCACCAATCCTCACTGGATCTATCCCGGCAATCCCGTTCGCCTGACGTCAGTTGAGGAGGCAAAGAAGGAAGAGCCGAAGAAGGAGGAGACGAAAAAGGAAGAACCGAAGAGGGTCGCGGTGACAGAGGAGAAGCCGAGGGAAGTAGTTAAACAACCTGAGGTTAAGAAAGCGGAAACCCTCCCTGAAGTGAAAAAAACAGAGGTTGTCGCAGAGAAAAAGTCCTCTGAGGGGAAACCTCTCGTTTTTCCGGAAATTCGAGATGCAGGTGTCTTTGGTGACGTCGACCTCCGGGGGTATGGTTCTGTTGTTGAGAGCAAGGAAGGAAAGAATTTGATGACCAAGGGAGACATATGTTATATCAGGTTCAGGTTTAATGACCCTGTAACGATTGGTGATAAGTACACGACGCACAGTTCCAGACCAGCCTTTACACCCGTGAACATCGTTGGGGGGAGAGTATTTAATGTAACCGGAGTTATTCAAGTCATCGACAAGTTCGGAGAGTTCTATACAGCCAAGATCCTCGAATCGTTCCAGGAGATCAATAAAGGTGATTATATCATCCCCTATAACAAAGAAAAAATGGAGGTTGGGCTCGAAACCAAATAGAAACGATCCGCATTGAACAAAACAGTTTTGATTTCTTCTAGGCTTAGGAGATGGGGAAGGGCGAGACATCCTGCCTTATCAGTGACTGAGCCTTTTTTATTGCCCTCTTTACCTTCTGCCGATCAGGCATCTCTCACCTGAGGACCTCAATGGCTGAAGAAATCGCTTATTGGGTGGCTTTAAGCCTGGTACCCGGAGTGGGGAGTGTCTTGTTCAAACGCCTCCTCGACCAGTTCAAGACTCCTGAAGCGGTCTTCAGGGCCTCCTTGAGAGATTTGTTAGGGGTCGAAGGGATTGGAAAAAGGGTTGCCGAAGAAATTCGGAAGGGCCCCCCTGAAAAGGGGACGGAGCGGGAGTTGCGCCTGGTAAAAGAAGCGGGAGGAACCCTTCTCACGCTTGCTGATGAGCTCTATCCCTTGCGGTTAAGAGAGATTTACGACCCACCTCCTTTGCTCTATATAAGGGGAGAATTAAGGGAAGAAGACAATCTTGCACTCTCGATCGTGGGAAGTCGTAAAACCTCCCCGTACGGGAGATGGATTACCGAAAAGATAAGCCAGGAAATAGTCCGGCACGGCATTACCATCGTCAGCGGCATGGCAAGGGGAATCGATTCCGTCGCTCATGGCGGTGCCATTTCAGGAGGGGGGAGGACCCTTGCCGTGTTAGGCTGCGGGATCGATGTCATCTATCCTCCCGAAAATCGAACGCTTTTTGGGCAGATCATTGACCACGGAGCGGTTCTTTCCGAGTTTCCAATGGGATCCCGTCCTGAGGGGATTCACTTTCCCAGGCGGAACCGGATCATCAGTGGTCTCTCGATCGGGGTGGTGGTTGTCCAGGCGAGTGCGGAAAGCGGTTCCCTGATCACGGCTGAGTATGCCCTCGAACAGGGGAGAGAGGTCTTTGCCATTCCGGGAAATGTAGGCGCCGAGGGGAGCCGCGGCACCAACCGCCTGATCAAAGAGGGTGCGAAGCTGGTCGAGTCGAGCGAAGATATTCTGGAAGAGATATTACCCCGATGGAAGAGAATGAGGGAAAGTTCGATCAAGGTCCAATCCCCTGGAGAGGGTCTGTTCGGGGCGGAAAAGATCGTCTACCAGCTCTTAAGTGAATCACCCCTTCACATTGACGTGATCATTCGGGAGAGCGGGTTCGATCCCGGGAAAGTGTCAAGCCTCCTTCTGGACTTGGAACTGAAGGGCGTCATTGCCCAATGGCCGGGGAAATGTTTTACAAAGAAGTGATTGGAGAATAAATACGAGCGTCAAAAGGAAAAAGAAATGTTAAAAGGATTAATCGTCGTAGAATCACCTGCGAAGGTGAAGACTATTCAGAAATTTGTGGGGGAAGACTACCTTGTCAAAGCCTCCCTGGGTCATATCAAAGATCTTCCCGAGGGTGAGCTCGGAGTTGACCTTGAGAAGGACTTTCAACCCGAATATGTCTCCATTCCGGGAAAAGCGAAGGTGCTCCGGGAACTGAAGAAGGCAAGCAAGGGAGTGAAGAGCATTTTCCTCGGTCCAGACCCGGATCGCGAAGGGGAAGCCATTGCCTGGCATATTGCAGAAGAGATCGGCGATGAAGATAAAACGGTTTACCGGGTTCTCTTCAATGAGATCACCCAGAAAGCCGTCCTCGATGCCCTTCGCCACCCCGGGAAATTACAGCAAGCCAAGTATGAAGCCCAGCAGGCGAGGCGTATCCTGGACCGGTTGGTGGGTTATCAGGTCAGCCCGATCCTCTGGGAGAAAGTCCGGCGGGGACTCAGTGCAGGAAGGGTTCAGTCCGTTGCCGTGCGTATCATCTGCGAGAGGGAGAGGGAGATTCAAGATTTTGTCTCTGAGGAGTACTGGAGCCTCACGGCCACCCTCAAGGGACAGGAGTCGCCGGTCTCCTTCGATGCCAAGTTGTCAAAATGGAAAGGGAAGAAGGTTAAAATGGCCAATGAGCAGGAAGCCCTGGCCATCAAACAGACCCTTGAGGGAACGAGCTATACGGTCTCTAAGATTACCCGGCAGGAGAAACAGCGCCACCCCTTTCCTCCCTTCATCACGAGCAGACTCCAACAGGAGGCTTATCGAAAACTCTCTTTTTACGCTCAAAAGACGATGAGGGTCGCGCAGAAGCTGTATGAGGGGATGGAACTGGGCGACATGGGGAGCGTGGGCTTGATTACTTACATGAGGACCGATTCGCCCCGGGTGGCGAACGAAGCGATTCGGCAGGTGAGGGACTGGATCAAGGACCGGTTCGGTGAATCGTACCTGCCTCCCAAACCGAATGTCTATAAGAGCCGTAAAGGCGCCCAGGACGCCCACGAGGCCATCCGTCCAACGTCGATGGAGCTGACGCCTGAGAAAGTAAAGGCGTATCTCGACAAAGAGCAATGGGTTCTCTACAAGCTGATCTGGGATCGATTCGTGGCTTCCCAGATGGCCTCTGCCGTTTTCCAGCAGACGACCATCGAAATAAAGGCGGATGAAGCGATTTTTAGTTCGGTTGGCACTGTTCCTGTCTTCCAGGGATTCATAGCCCTCTACATGGAGGGAGAGGACGATCCCGAAAATGGGGAGCAGGAAAAAATCTTGCCCGCCCTGTCTGAAGGAGAACTGCTGGCCCTCTTAAGTCTCGCACAGAAGCAGCATTTTACCCAACCTCCTTACCGGTTTTCAGAGGCCACCCTGATCAGGGAATTGGAAGAGAGAGGGATCGGAAGGCCTTCCACCTATGCCGCCATCTTGAGCACCATCAAGGAAAAGCAATATGTGAAGCTCGAAAAAGGGAAATTCTTTCCAACAGAGTTAGGGTGTCTGGTCAATGACCTCCTTGTCGTCAGCTTCCCGGATATCTTTGATGTCGAGTTTACCGCCCAGATGGAAGAAAACCTGGATAAGATTGAAGACGGTGACAAAGGTTGGGTGGAGACGCTTCGGGAATTTTACCGGCCCTTTGAGAAGGACCTCAAAATGGCAAAGGTCTCTATGAGGGATGTGAAGAAAGAACTGATCCCCACGGATATTCTCTGCGAACGCTGCGGTTCAACGATGGTGAAACGGTGGGGGAAGAGGGGCTACTTTCTAGCCTGTTCCACTTATCCCGAGTGCCGCTATACGAGAGAGGTCGTAGAGACCGAAGAGAATCAGGTCGTTAACGGAGCCCCGTGTGAAAAATGTGGAGGCTCCATGGTCGTCAAAACCGGGAAATTTGGACGGTTCTTGGCCTGTTCCAACTATCCCACCTGTAAATTCACGAAGCCGATTGAGACAGGGGTCCGATGCCTCCAGGAGGGATGCGACGGCATGATTGTTGAGCGGAGGACGCGGAAAGGGAAGGTCTTTTACAGTTGCAGCAACTATCCTCGCTGCACGTTTGCCTTATGGGATAAACCCATTCCTGAAAAATGCCCTCAGTGTGACCATCCCTATCTGATTGAAAAACAGGGAAAGGGCGGAGCCGTGGTACGGTGCCCGCAGAAAGAATGCGGTTATCGGGCCATCGAATGAGGATACCCGAAATCGTCGGCTGCCTCACGAACACTTTTCTTGAGCGATTCGGCGCTAGGTCTATTGGAGAAGAGCGTGGCTGAGAGGGTCGGCCACGTTCGGAGGATCATTTCGGTGGGTGCCTCTCGCAGTTTGGTTTACCGGGAGCCACGCGGGGAGCCGACGCTTCCTGTTTTTCGGACGGAAACAACTCGATCTTGATCCGCCGTTGCTCCTGTCTGAGCCAAAGAGTTTTGTTCCGGGAAGGGGCTCCGTTTTTGCAAAAAGCATTGAGAAGGTTAAGTATCGGGCAATGAAATCTGTTCGAGTCATTGGTGCCGGACTGGCGGGGTGTGAGGCCGCATGGCAGATTGCGAAAAGAGGAGGGAGCGTCATTCTCTATGAGATGAAACCTCAATGTTATTCTCCTGCTCACAAATCTCCCTACTTTGCCGAAATCGTCTGCAGCAACTCCTTTAAATCTGAATCCCTGGAAAATGGCCCGGGAGTTCTTAAAGGAGAGATGGAGTTGCTCGACTCTCTCATCCTGACGGTGGCGAAGGAGACGAGAGTTCCTGCGGGCGGGTCCTTGGCCGTCGACCGAGAGGCTTTCTCTAAGAAAATCACCTCTGTCCTGGAAGGCATGGTGAATGTGGAGATCGTTCGGGGAGAAATGACCCGCCTCCCACAGGATGGCCTAACGATCGTTGCCACAGGCCCCCTCACCTCAGCAGGCCTGAGCCGAGAAATCCAGAGAGTGACGGGGACTCCTCTCTTCTTTTACGATGCGATCTCGCCGATTGTCACGGCTGAATCGATTTATTTTGAAAAGGTCTTCAAGGCTTCCCGATATGGAAAGGGAGGGGAAGACTATATCAATTGCCCGATGGAAAAGGAAACCTATTACCAGTTCGTCGATGCCCTGGTTCAGGCGGAAAAGGCTCCTCTCCATGATTTTGAAAGAAGATATCTCTTCGAGGGGTGTCTTCCCGTCGAGGAGTTGGCGAGCCGGGGAAAGGATACCCTCGCCTTTGGGCCCCTTAAACCCGTGGGCCTCATCGATCCCCATTCGGGCGGGCAACCCTTTGCCGTCGTCCAACTGAGGCAGGAGAATCGGTTCGGGACGCTCTTTAATCTTGTGGGGTTTCAGACCCGACTGAGACAAGACGAACAGAGGAAGGTCTTTCGAATGATACCGGGATTAGAGCAAGCCGAATTTGTCCGTTACGGGTCGGTCCACCGCAACACGTTCATTGATTCTCCGCGCTTGTTGGACGAGTTCCTACGACTCAGGAGTTCTCCAGGTCTTCTGTTTGCCGGGCAGATCACAGGAGTGGAGGGATACATGGAATCGACCGCCATGGGGCTTTTAGCCGGCATCAACGCGCTGCGTATCCTGGAGGGGAAAGATCCCATCGTACCCCCTCCGATCACAGCGATGGGAGCTCTCATTCAATACATCACCCGTTCCACGGTCGTTCCTTTTCAGCCGATGAACGTCAATTTCGGCCTCTTTCCTCCGCTTCCGGCCAGAGTGAGGGGTCGGGGAAAGAAGCAGTTCTTATCCAAAAGGGCCCTTGAAGAGATGGCACAGTGGAGGGAAATCTGTGCGTTATGAGATGGAACATCGAAGGCGGTGAAGGGATTCGGATGGGTGATTCAATCTAAAATAAGTTTGAGATCGGAGTATGAGGGGTGATTGAAAAACGGCAGTGTATGCGATGCGGGATAGACCTTCCATACGGAAGTCTGGTCTATGTGGTCCAAATTAAAGTCTTTGCCGATTTTGATGGTGTGATCCTGGACCCCGATGAGGAGAGTCATCAACCCATGGAGAAGTTGTTAGAACAGATTCAAAAGGCGGACCCGAAAGAGTTGGAGAAGGAGGTTTACGAAGAGTTTATGTTCGTCCTCTGCAAGAGATGTCGGGATGGATTCGTTGACGAAACGCAGCATTCCGGGGATTTGTTTTCCTACCAGCCCAAAGGCTCAGATCGTATCCTCCACTAAAGAAGATGATTGGGACGAGTCAGAAGCCCCAAGGCTCGCCTCTACACCCCCTCCTACCGTCACGATTGATTCGTTTCTTCTGAATAAATTTCTGAATAAATTGCTTGACAAAGCTTCCAAAATCTGGTTTATTTGATTTCAACTGAACCAATTGAAGGAAACGAAATGGACAAGAAAACACTCCTGCTCAAAAAATTGTCTTCCAGCCTGGCACGGAATGGGGCCAAGGAGATGACCGGTCGTTCTCGAGGGATCAAGATTCGAGAAGCGATTGAAAAGATCCTCCGGGAGGAGAGAGAGCCGCTCCTCTTCATCCTCGATTTTGGAGGGGGCGGATCCATCGATTTTTCCTGGGCCGACGAGATGGTGGCGAAACTGATCTCTCGACTATGGAGTGGCGAGTATGGAGAAAAATTCCTTATCCTCAAGGGTCTCAATGCCTCTCAATCGGAGAACATCGGTGTGGCCCTGGAAAGGAAACGGCTGGCCGCCCTGGTGACGGGCCCTGGAGGTTGGCGGATCATCGGGTCGTTGAATAATTATCTGGTTCATACCTTGAACCAGATCATGGAAAAGAGATGCCTCACGTTGAGGGAGCTTTCCGAGGAAGAAGGGATCGGAATGAACACGAGTGGTACGAGGCTTCTCAATCTCTACAGGAAACGTCTCGTTGTCCGAATCGAGGGCATGGGCGCGGGGAACGAGGAGGTTCATCGGGGGAGGCAGTTCGTCTACCAGTCTCTCCTCGCTTAGATCAGAAACGATATGACCGAGCTTCGCAAAGAACCGATTACGAGAATGTGGGTGGTCACCATGACTGACCATCCGAAGGGGCCCTCAGACTACCTTTCTTTTAAGCCCCTTTACCGACCTCAGGAATCCGAGGGGCCCTGTCCCTTTTGTCCTGGAAATGAGAGGATGACCCCTCGCGAGACGCTTTGTATTTTCGGGGATGGGGGAAGTTGGGCCGTGCGTGTCGTTCCAAACAAGTTCCCTTTTTTCCACATCGAGGGCGATTTCGACCGGAGGCCGGAGGGGATGTATGATCTGATGGAGGCCATTGGAGCCCATGAGATTGTGATCGAGTCCCCTGATCATCAACAAAACCTGGCAACCCTCGACTCGAAACAGATTGAAAACGTTCTGCTGGCCTATCAGAAAAGACTTCTGGACCTCGAAGGGGATCATCGGTTTCAACAGTTTCTGATTATCAAAAACTACCCCGGGGTATTTAACCGTCACCCTCATTCCCACCTCATGGCCCTGCCGGTGATCCCCAAAAGGATTGACGAGGAGATCTTGGGTGTCCTCGATTACTCTCGGCGAAAGGAGCGGTGCATCTACTGCGACATTATAAGAGAAGAGGTTTCGGAGGGAAAGAGGGTCGTATTAGAGACAGTCCACTTCTTGGTCTTCTCTCCGTTCGCTTCCCGTTTCCCCTTCGAGACGTGGATTATTCCGAAGGCCCACTCCCCTGATTTTCATACGATCGATCAGGAGAAGAGGAGCGATCTCGCCAGGGCAATCCAGTCCTTGTTTCGCCGTTTTTATCGATTGCTTTCCGATCCTCCGTATAGCTTGACCTTCCACACCTCTCCGGTCCAGAGTCGATCTCATCGACAGGAATATCACTGGCACATTGAAACCAGGCTAAGGATTGGTTTGAGGGAAGGGTTTGAGTGGGGGACGGGATTTTTTGTGAACCCGACGCCGCCGGAACATGCTGCCGCCTATTTAAGAGGGGTGGAATGAGGCAAAAATGAACCGTATAGGTTTGAGAGGTGTGGTCGGATGACTCTCAAATTTGAAAGATGGAATCGATCTCAATTCCAGATGAAAGAAAACCGGAAGAGTAGAAGGAAGTGGATCCTTCTGGGGGCGCTTCTTTTTAGTTCGGCTTTCGTTTTCTATTTCTTTATTCTTCCTTTAGAATTCTTCAGAGCCACAACCCATCCGATTCCTCCGTTGAGCCCCGAATCCGGGGAGACTTCTGCCCAGGCGCCTCCTCACCAGGTCATTGAAGGCCATGTCAAGGAGGGGAGTTCATTTTTTAAATCGTTAGCAGAAAAAAAGATCCCTATCCACTGGATTGAAATGATCATTTCCAAATTGAGGCCCTATGTGAATTTCAAAAAGATCCGTGGCGGGACTTATCGCTTCATCATGGACGTCAAAGGAGAGTTGGTGAGATTCGTCTATGAGGCAGGGCCCACCGAGATCTATGAGGTTGAGAAGAAGGACCAGGGATATGCCGTCCAAAAGGTGGCCGTTCCCCTTCAAGTCTCTCTCGTCAAGATAACGGGCGAAATTCATTCCTCCCTTTTTGAAGCCATGGACGCCATTGGTGAACAGGACCAACTCGTCATTGCCTTTGCTGAGATCTTAGCCGCCGAGATCGATTTTTACAAGGACGTGAAGGAGGGAGACCACTTCCAGGTCCTTGTCGAAAAGGTTCATAAAGACAAGGCGTTTGTTCGGTACGGAACCATTTACGCTGTGGAATACCGGAGAGGGGAGAAGGCGATCCGGGGAATCCGGTATCAAAACGACTATTACGATGATCGGGGCAATTCGCTGAGGAAGGCGTTCTTAAAGACTCCCCTGCGATTTAGCCGGATCAGCTCCAGATTCAGCAAGGCGAGGAACCACCCCATCCTCGGAGGGGTTCGGCCTCATTATGGCGTCGATTATGCCGCCCCCACCGGAACGCCCATCTGGGCGGTAGCAGATGGAACAGTCGATTCATGCGGCTGGAATAGCGGTTTCGGAAACCAGGTCATTCTCCGGCACGGGAACGGCTATGTGACGTGTTACGGTCATCTGTCGGCTTATGGGTCCGGAATTCGGAGAGGGATGCGCGTCAGACAGAAGCAGGTGATCGGATATGTGGGTTCCACCGGAATCTCGACGGGACCTCATCTCGATTATCGCCTGGTGAAGGATGGGAAATTCAGGAATCCCTTGAGAGAGACGTTTCCTGCAGGTACCCCCCTTCGGAGAGAAGAGATGGAGAAGTTCGAACGGAGAAAGGGTGAGATCCTTGCCTGGCTGCAGGGAGATTCTCCTTCGGGCAGTGCTCCGTGAGCCCTTCGGGGAAGTGGAAGCGCCGCGAAAGGATGATACAGGGTGCAGAAAAAGAAGATTCTCGTTGTGGATGATGAACGGGATATCATCAGAGCCGTGACGATCCGGCTTCAAACGGGCGGATACGAGGTGGTTTATGCCTATGACGGCGCCCAGGGAGTTTTCATGGCCCACAAGGAGAAGCCCGATCTGATCATTCTCGATATCCGGATGCCGGCAGGAGATGGTTTCACTATCGCCCAGCGCCTGAAGGAAACGGCCCAAACCTCCCATATCCCAATCCTCTTTCTGACCGGGAGCCCGGAAAGAAATGCGGAACAGAAAGCCCAGGAGTTGGGTGGCCGGTTCTATATCAAAAAGCCTTATGACCCGGAGGAACTCTTGGATGCGGTGAGAAGGGCCCTGGAAACAGACCGTCCCTAAATGAGGCGGAAGGGCAGAAAGAAGACTTTGTCTGGAAGAGAAGATGTTAAGAGGAGATTTCATCATCCTGTCCGATCTCGAGCGCCTTTCGGTCCGGAGCAATGGTGACTATCCCAACATGAAGTCGGAAGGTGGTCGCGTTCAATCCCCGCGAGCAAAACGGCTCTCTTTTTCATCGGGACAGAAGCCGTTTCCTGTGCGATCGATGCTGATCCTTCATCAGGGTGCTCTGGGCGATTTCATTCTTGCCCTGCCCTCGCTCGAAGTCCTCCGAAGGGCCTTCCCCCAGGCCCGGTCCGTTTTCATGGGGTACCCGAGGATCCTGGAACTGATTGAGAACCGATTCTATGCAGAAGAGATTCTCTCGATCGACCAGAAGGGCATGGCTTCTTTTTTTGTTCGGGGAGGTCCGCTGGACCTTCGCCTCTCCCAATTTTTCAAGACGTTTGACCTCATTGCGGTTTTTGGAAAGAATGGAGAAGGCAATCTGATTGGAAATCTGAACCGAGTCTGCGAGGGGAGGATTCTACATATCAATCCCTTTCCCCGGTGGGACGGAGGGATCCACCTCATCGACCATCTCCTGATGGAACTTTCCCGTTATGGATTCTCAGCTTCCGAAAGGATCCCTAATCTTTTTTTGAATGAGTCGGACCGAGCCTGGGCAAGAGAATATTGGATGGGAAAAGGGGTGACTGCGGAGGAGAGGGATACGGTAATCATCATCCATCCCGGCAGTGGAAGCAAGAAGAAGGTTTGGCCTTTGGATCGTTTTCTCAAACTCACGGAGGTTCTTCAGCAGCATCTTTCTTCGAGGATCCTTGTCGTGCTTGGACCGGCCGAAGGGCCTGAGACGAGGAAAATCTGTGAGAACGAAAGGCCCGGATGTTTTATCCTGGCAAAAGGACTCTCCCTCATCCAACTCGCATCGGTCATGGAGGGATGTCGTCTTTTTGTGGGGAACGATTCAGGGGTTTCCCACCTGGCA
>Ga0209048_10005177_pt1 | contig 12344 bp, 12 predicted proteins | sample FrelakmetCRP12CR_FD_187146 | JGI IMG/M metagenome (GOLD analysis project Ga0209048, IMG submission 187146) | Freshwater lake sediment microbial communities from the University of Notre Dame, USA, for methane emissions studies - CRP12 CR (SPAdes)... | ecosystem: Environmental > Aquatic >... | reverse complement strand
GCGATGCCTTTACCCAGATCCGAGCGCGCGCCTCGGCGTCGCCGCGGCCCGGGTCTCGGGGTGCGCGCCGGGCTCCCCCGGCTTGCGCTTTGATGTCGAGCGGATCGCGAACCTCGCCGCTGCTTTCGCGTGAAGGCGCAAGCGAGCCGTGGCGCTCGTACGCGTCAGAAGAGGCGCCAGCGAATGGACTGCTCGCTTTGGGGCACCAGGAACCCGGCTGAACCACGGATCTGGCAGTTCCGTCTTTGATTGCGACGTCGGTTTAGGGACCGGTTGTGTCGAAGCGCGTTTCGGACCTCTGCCAGTCCGCGTGAACCTATTGTTCAGCTGCTCCCTGTGCCGAAGGTCGGCTCGACTCGCTCTACAGGGCTTCGTGCGCTCGTGGCGGAGTTATCGGGTCGAGATACTCGTGCTTCGCTACGAGCGTTGGCTTCGGTACAGCCGCCGGCCGCCGGGCACTCAGAACCCGGCGGCCGGCGCCGAGTTCACCACCAGCGTCTGCATCGGCGCCCGGCCAGCTCGACGTTTACGACGCTCAGCGGCCCGGATCCGGTGCTGCCGTTTGGCTCGGCAACGATCGCGTTCGCCAGCTCGCTCACGGGGAGGTTGGGCGCTCCGGCCGGCCACAGGGCAGTGAGGGTCGACCCGCACGGGTTGATGTCGCGGTCGACGATCACGTAACCGCTCCAGGAAGCGGTCGGATTCGTGTTCGCCACGACGAGCGCCTCGGTGTCGTAGAGGATTCTCGACAACGCGGCGACGCCGTCCTGCCACACGCCGGCCACGAAGCTGTGCCCGTCCCCAGAGATCGGGCGGATGTAGTGGAGGCGGCCGTAGCGGAGCGTCGGGTTGGCGTCGCGGACCGCGGCGAGTTGCTGGATCGCCTGCGCGAACGGCAGGTTCAAGTCGAAGGCGTTGGGATCTCCCCACAGCGCCTCGCGGACCGACTCGTTGCCACCGGAGCCGTGGAGCCCAGCCTCGGTGCCGTAGTAGACGCACGGAATCCCGGGCGAGAAGAACAGCAGCGCGAGCGCGAGCGGCACCTGCGCGTCAACAGTCCCGTGATCCTTGTCGTAGAACCGCGCGCTTTGGTCGTGGTTCTCGAGAAAGCTGACGTAGTAGCGGCTCGCTTCACCATGTGAGCTCAAAAGGCCGTCCTGCACGGCGATGCGGTGGTTGTACATGTCGGACAGGCTGCTGGGCGGGGCAAGTCCCTTGGCCACGCCCGGCAGTACGTAGAACAGCGGATAGTCGAGGGCGGCATCGATGCCGATCACCGAGGGGTCGTCACCCGGCATGCTGGTCAGCCGGCCGATGAACCGAGAAACCGTGTCCTCGCTGTCGTACACCTCGCCGAACGCGAAGAAGTTCCGTTTGCCGAGCGTCAGCGCGACCTCGCGCATCGCGTTGCCGAACACGAGCGGGGTGTTCCCGGCCAGGTACTTGAGCGTGTCGACCAGGAACCCGTCGATGTCGTAGGTACGGATGATGTCGGCGTAGGCCGTGATCAACGCGGCGCACACGGGGAAGTGGTCGCCGTCCTAGTAGACGGTGTTCAGCTGCTTGAGGTCGAAGAAGTCCCCGACCGTTTCCCGGGCCATGCCCTGGCGCGTGAAGTACTCGCTGTGCTGTAGCCCCGCCCGCCAGACCGCGGCGTCCGGAACCGGACTCGGTGGCGGCTGGGGCCACTCCGGACGGGGACTTCCCTGCGCGTCCCGCCACTCGATCGTGTACGGCGTCGAGGAGAAGGCGGCCGTGGCGGCACCACCCGGATACGCGAACACGTCACCGGTGTGATCGAGCACGATGTCCAGAATCACGTACATCCCGCGCGCATGGGCGGCGTCGATCAGGCTGCGGAGCTCTTGGCGGCCCAGGTCCGGATTGGCGCGCGTGGCGGCCGCGTCGGCGGTGAAGCGCGGCTCGACCTCCGTGAAGTCCTGGATCCCGTAGCCGTGGTAGGCCTTGAGGTACGAGCAGTTCGTCATTCAGCACCGGCGAGAGCCAGATCGCCTTCGCCCCCAGCTGCTGGAGGTAATCAAGCCGCGCCTGCACGCCGCCCAGCGTGCCGCCCCGGTAGTCGCCGGGATATGGCTGGTCCCACGGCACGCCCCACGCCCCCCGCCGGCGGCGCCGCGGGGTTGTTGAAGCGATCGACCAGGATCATGTACATCCAGATATCGCGCCAGTCTTGGGGCGAGGGGTACAGGCTCGTCGCCATTGCGTCAGTGTCCCACCCGCCTCTGTGCCGAAGCTGTGACAGAGATCACACCACCACAGCGCGGGATCCTGGAGCCGTCAGAGCCCGCAGGCGCTCGCGATGAATCTTGCCGCTGCCGCCGTAGATCGCGGAACGAGCGCGCACCTGCTGCTCCATCCCGCACTCGACCGCCGAGCTTCTGGCCCAGACAGCGACAGCTGCTGCCGTCGCATCGGAGGCGTCAGCGCCGGCGGCGCGCGGCGCCTGCTCCTGGGCGAAAGGACAAGCGGCCCGAGCCCGGCGAGCAACAGAAAAGCAGCCGCCGCCGGCAGACCCCAAATCCGCGCGAAGGGGGGTTCCTCGCTGGCTTGGCCGAGAGACCCCTCGCGAGGTGAGAGACGCCAACAGGACGGCAGATCCACCGTGCGTACGCATCTGTTCGTTCTCCTTCGTCCGGTGGACGGGACGGTTGCTGACCGGCGCGCACGCATCTGAACTTAGGCCGGTGGCCGGGCAGTCATGCGTTCGCCCCAGCGCCGGGCCCACGAGTCGATGGGCGCGAGCGCGTACAGCAGGTCCAATCCCTCGCCGGTCAGCTCGTATCCGTTATCGCGCCGGCTTGTGACGAGGTCCGCCTCGCGCAGCTCGTGCAGGCGCCGGTTGAGGACGCTCGAGGAGACATCCTCGCAGCGCGCCTGGAGCTCGCGGAAGGTTGGGACCGGGCCCTCGCGCAACTCCCAGAGGATTCGCAGCGTCCAGCGTCGCCCGAGCAGGTCGAGCAGGGCCATCACGGGCTGCCCGGTGCGCGAGCCGCGCACCGGCTGGCCTGGGAGCGGGGCTGAGGACTTGTTTGCTTGCTGTGAAATAAGAAGCGCTAGTGTTGCTGCGGATAGAGCAGCGGAGGATAGTCACGGCTGCGGCGATGACGGTTCGTCATCGGGTACACGGACACACATCGGAGACGGCATGGATGAGATCACCTTCATCAGTCATGGGGTGCGCTGTGCTGCCTGGCGCCTGAGCGCCGCGAGCGACGCGTTCGATCAGTCAGAGGGGCGACCGTGCGTGGTTATGGCGCATGGCATGATGGGCACCCGCGACAGTGGCCTGCTGCCCTACGCGCAGGCGTTCGCCGACGCTGGCCTCGATGTCTTGCTGTTCGACTTTCGCTATCTCGGTGCCTCTGGCGGGCAGCCGCGGCAGCTCGTCTCCTTCTCCGCCCAGCGCGCCGACTACAGGGCCGCGATCGACTGCGCCCAGCGGCTGCCGGGCGTCGATCCGGAGCGGATCGTGCTCTGGGGCACCTCCTACTCCGGTGGCCACGTCGTCGCAGAGGCGGCGAGCGATGGTCGTGTCGCCGCAGCGATAGCCCAGGTGCCCGGGATGGACGCCCTAGCGGGGGTGCGCGACGCCGTCGAGCGCACCGGCCCTCTGCAGCTCGCACGTCTGACCCTGCATGGCATACGCGACGCCGCCGGCGGGTTGCTCAGACTCGAACCACATCGCGTGCCCGTATTTGGCGCACCGGGTTCGCTCGCGATGGCCACATCGCGCGATGCGGAGCCGGGCTTCGCGGCGATTGCGGGGCCCACCTATCGCAATGAGGCGTGTGCTCGGCTCCTGCTCTACGGCGCCCTCTACCGCCCGGTCCGCTTCGCCGCCCGCGTGCGCCGCCCGCTGCTGATCCAGATCGCAGAGCGCGACACCGTCGTCTCAGTCGACGCGCCGAGACGGACGGCGTCAAAGGCCGCCGGTTGGGCCGAGGTACAGAGCTACCCGATCGAGCATTTCGAGATCTACGTCGGCGCGGGACGCGATCGTGCGATCTCAGACCAGCTGGAGTTCCTGCGCCGGCACCTGGCTCGGCCGGCCAGTGCCGATCGCGGCACGACCGTGTGATCAGATGCCGGGCCGCTTGAAGATGAGCTTGTTGTAGTCATGGCTGAGGAGCGCCTCGGCGGCGTCGGCCCAGTCGACCACGCGCGTCGTGACGACCGTCGGGTCAAGCCCGCCCGTGCTTATCAGCTCGAGAGCGTCGGGGATCACGGTGCGCACGTGAGGGCGGCCGGTGATGAAGGTGATGTTGCGAAAATACATCTCGAACAGGGGAAACCTCGGTTGTGCGGCCGAGTCGAGGTAGATACCGGTGCTCGTGCACGTGCCATCTGGCGCTGTGGAGCGCAAGGCGAGCTCAAGTCCCCCAGCGTGCGCACTGGCGTCGACGGTGATTGGGAATGTCTCGTCCAGGCGTTCGGGGACGTTGGCGAGCGTTTGCGCTCCAAGCCGCTCGGCGATCGAACGACGCCGGGGATCCTCATCTACATACAGAACCCGCTCCGCGCCGAGCGCGACCGCGTGCCCTACGGCGTAGAGGCCGATCGATCCTGGTCCCGCTCCGCCGACGACGAGCACCGGTGCCCCGGGCCACTGATCGCGTAGCGCCGCGACGGTACGGAACGCGTCGGGAATGTTGTCGGATGCGCTCGCCGCGGCGTCCGGCGAGATGCCTGCAGGCAACGGGACAAGCATGTGGTCCGCATAGGGCACACGGACCATCTCCGAGAGAAAGCCACCCCAGTACTGGTCTCCGAAGCCGAACCCATATGTCGAGGCAAACGGCACCGACTCGCAGTTGGCGGTCCGTCCTTGGCGGCACACGGGGCAGGCTCCGCAGGACACCTGGAAGGGCACTATCACCCGATCGCCAGGAGCGACACCACGGACGCGATCACCGACCTCGATGACTTCACCGACGCCCTCGTGCCCCAGCACAAGCGGCGCCGTGTATGGCGAATCGCCCGCGATGATGAAGTCGTCGATATCGCAGGTGGCCACGCAGACGGGCCGAACCAACGCGCTCTCATCGGTGCCGAGCTCGACTTGCGGCTCCTCGCGCCACGCGAGCTCGTCAGCGCCGAGAAATGTCAATGCCGACATAAGCACGCTCCAGTTGGGCAGGAATCTCCTGCCAGCCGACACTGACGAAGCATGCGAGACCCTACCCGCTGTTCCACGGATAGCATGCTGCTAACTCAGCAGCATGCTTGGTGCTTGTCCGACCGCGCCGCTTTGGAGGCTATGCGGTCGAGCGGGTTGGCCTTCAGTGCCAGGCCGGTGCCGAGGCGCCAGAGGAGGGCGGCGCGGCTTCGCGGGCGATCACGCGCTCCTCGCGCATCCTGGTTGTGAACAGGGCGGTGAAGCCGTCGCGCGGGTGTCGACTCAGCACATCGAGCAGCGCCGAGCCCGGGAGTTGTGCGATGCGATAGCCGGCGGTGTCGAGGTAGGCTGCGGCCTGCAGCAGGTGGCCCTCAACGCTGATGTCGAGCTCGACGCGGGGACTGAAGTGCAGGCTAATGGCGTCGCCGACGCGTGTGATGAGTGGCTGGTCGGCCCCCATCGCTTCCAGGTGTGCGGCCGCGACGCTGGCACCGTGAACGGCGAAGCATCCGGCTGATGCGTCGGGCCTTCGGTTGTCTGCGAGCGACAGGTCGTGCAGAAGGCAGGACAGGCACAGCGCCTCGGGGTCGACGTAGACGGCGTCGCGTTGGGCGAACAGGTCGGCGAAGCACCAGCAGCGTAGGGCGTGACCGACGAGCGGCGCGGGACCGGCCTCAGTGATTTGCTCGAGAGCGTTCCGCGTCAGCGCAGTGTCGGGCGGCGGGCGATACACGAGCCGGGCGCTGGGCTCGTTGAGTGGTCCGAAGAGCGCTACGCGGAGAATGCCCGGCATCGCGGCGAGTTGTGCGTGCGTGGCCTGGCGCGCGATCGTGAACTGCTCTTTGACGGTCAACCGCCCGCCCCGTAGCTGGCCCCAGGCGAGCGTCCCGAGGGGCGGCCGGGAACCGTTCATCACGGGCGAGTCAAGAGCACTTGGGCTTTGCATCATCGCTCCTGCTCGGGGGTGAACCTCAGCACGAACTTCGCGGCGTCTGACTGCACTCGCGTCTTCTTCGCTTGGGTGGCGGGGGAATGCATCCTGTGAGTAGACCTCGAGGGACTCCGCCTGCCGGTGATGTCGTTGATCGAGATGTTCATGCTCGCCCGCGGATGAGATCCGCGGCCCGCTCCGCGATCATCATGGTCGGGGCGTGGGTGTTGCCTCCGATGATGGTCGGCATGATCGAGGCGTCGATCACGCGGAGGTTCTCGACGCCATGCACTCGGAGCTGGGAGTCGACCACTGCTTCCTCGTGGGTGTCGCTCATGCGTGCGGTCCCGACGGGGTGGTAGATGAGCATCAACCGGCGCCGCAGATCCGCTTCGAGCTCCTCTCGGTCGACGACGTCCGGCCCGGGCTTGAGCTCCTTGATCACGATCTCTTTCAGCGGCCCCTGCTCGGCGATCTCGCGCGCGAGGGTCATCCCGGCGACCATCGATTCGACGTCCTCGGGCTCGGACAGCGAGTTGGTGATGATCGGCGGCTTGTCTGTCGGGTCGGCCGAGCGCAGCCACACTTGGCCGCGTGCTTTGGGCGAGACGAGCACCGGCCCGATCGCTATGCAGTGGCCGTCGTATTCCTCCGCACCGTGGTCCTCGGAGTAGGCGGCGCCCATGTGGAACTGGATGTCGGCCGCGGGCAACCCGCCGCGTGTGCGGGTGAACGCGACGACCTCTGCGACGGTCGACGTGAGCGGGCCCGATTTGCGCAGCAGCCACTCCGCCAGCGGCTTCGGCTTGTCGGCTCCGTAAAGAGTGTTCTGGTCCGAGACTTCCCAAAGCACCGTAAGGAACGGATGGTCCTGCAGGTTACGGCCCACCCCCGGCAAGTCATGGCGGACCTCGACGCCGGCCGCGCGCAACTCATCGGCGGGCCCCACGCCGGAGAGCAGCAGCAGCTGCGGTGAGCAGATCGCGCCCGCAGAGAGCAGCACCTCGCGCTCAGCACGCACCACCTCGACGTTGCCTCGGCCCTTGAGCAGCCGCACGCCGACCGCCCGATCGCCGTCGAACTCGACGCCCAGCACCGTGACGTTGGTACGAACATCGAGGTTCGGGCGCGCCATCGCCGGGCGCAGGTATGCGTCGGCTGCGCTGAACCGTTTGCCGTTCTTCTGCGTGACCTGGAACATCGAGGCACCGTCCTGCTCTGGACCGTTGTAGTCGGCGATACGCGGAATGCCAGCGGCCTCGCTCGCTTCCAGCAACCGCCGGGTCAGCGGGCGCGGCGAGCGCTGCTCGGTGACGTGCAGCGGTCCGCCGGCGCCGTGGAACTCCGAGGCGCCGCGAACGTTGTCCTCGGACTTAATGAAGTAGGGCAGCACGTCGCGATAGCCCCAGCCGGGCGCGCCCTGGGCCTCCCAACTGTCGTAGTCGAGCGGCCGCCCGCGGACGTAGAGCATGGCGTTCATCGAGCTGCAGCCGCCCAGCATCTTGCCGCGCGGGATATAGAGCGAGCGGCCGTCCACGTGCGGCTCGGGCTCGGTCGCGAAGTCCCAGTCGAGCTGGCTGTGGAACTGCTTGCGAAACGCGGCCGGGATCTTGACGTTCAGGGAACGATCCTTGCCGCCTGCCTCCAGGAGCAGCACGCTCACCGAGGGATCCTCAGAGAGACGGTTCGCGAGGACACAGCCGGCTGAGCCCGCTCCCACGATTACGTAGTCATGCATTGTCGTGCCGGGGGGAAGTGGGAGTTGAGTAGCACGCGCGGGCAGCCGAACGTGTTGTCAGGCCATGCCGAGCACCCGCGCGTCGTGCGCGTGTCGACCTATTCCTGTCGCCGTTCGGGTTTGTGCCGGATGCCGGCCAGGTTCAGACATCGGCGGCGACGTCCCAGTGGGCGAGGATGGCCTTGGTCGTCTCGGCCGGCGACTCGAGTGCGGTGAGATGTGCCGCACCCTCGATGACGGCAGACGTCACCACCTCGAATTCGGATTCGGCGGCTCTCACGTCGGCAGGGGTCCACAGTGCATCATCGGAGCCCGTCATGAACAGGGTCGGGATGCGCAGACTCGCGACATGGTCGGAGATGTCCGGGCGATCCAGCATGATCGAATCCCACGTCGTGCGGAACGCCGCCCGGTCGATGCTGGCGATCTGCGTGGACACGTAGGCGACCGCCGCGCCGTCACGCGTGCGTGTCCTCGAGGACAGCAGGGTTGCCATCACGCTCGAGACGACGAAGTCACGCGGACCGATCAGTCGGTAGGCGGCGAGCAACGCGTGGACTTGGAGACGGCGGCGGCCGGTGACAGCTCCGACCAACGTGGCGATGGTCGTCAGCGTGCGCAGGCGTTCGGGTTCACGAGCGCCGAGCACGATCCCGACGTGGCCTCCCCAGGCATTGCCGACCCAGTCGAGGGGTTCGTCGATGTCGAGGGCCTCGAGCACCTGGATCGCCGCGTCCGCACATTCATCGAGCGTGAAACGCGCGGCTGGCGCGGCGCTCGCTCCGTGGCCGGGGGCATCGATGATGACCAGCCGCCGATGTGCGGCGAGGTCGTCACGCACCCTGGACCAGACAGAGCGGTCGACGCACAGGCTGTGCCAGAGGAACGCCGGCTGGCCTTCGCCGACGACCTCGACGTCGAGTTCACCGAGCTCCGTCTCAATTCGCATGTTCCGCACCGCCGCAGGGAGAAGTCATTGCCCGCAAGGATCGCCCACCGGCCACCCCAGATCCTTGGGCGTACGAATGAATCAGACAACGCGCCTTGGGCGCGCGCCCAAACTCAGCCCGGCCCGGGGAGCACCCGCTCGCCGAACGCCTCGACGACGGCGAGTGCGATCTCGAGGTTGAGTCGCCGGTCCTGCACGGGTCGGCCGAGCAGCTCCTCCACGCTGCGCATCAGGTAGAGGATGGTGTTCTTGTGCGTGCCGAGCGTCTCGGCGGCGACGCGTGCGTTACCGCCCGCCCGCAGGTAGGCCAGCGCGGTCTCGCGCAGCCTGGTGCTGGCGGCGTCCCGCGCGGCGAGCCCGGCGAGCTCGCGCGCGACGAGCGCACGCATCACGTCGGGGTCCTCTGACACGAGTGCCACAAGCTCGACGTCGCCATACAGCGTGAGTGGGCGCTCGCCCGCGCCGGCGCTGGCGACGCGTTGCGCGCGTAGCGCCTCGCGATGGCTTGCGCGAAAGCCGGTGACGCCGTAGCCGGCGGTCCCGGCGGCCGCGCGCACGCCGTCCGCGGCGCGGAGCGCGCGCAGGCGCAACAGGGACGGCTCACGGTCGGTCGCGACCCAGGCCCACAGCGCGCGTGCGCCCGCCGGGAGCGCAAGCACACGCGAGCCGCCGAGCGCATCAGCCAGCGCCGCGGCATGATCTTCCATGCGTGCGAGCGGATCGCCTGCGCCTTCGCCAGCCCACAGAACGAACGCGGTCTGGTGGCGGCGCAGGGGATGCCCGAGTGTCGCCTCTGCATCGTCGGGGTCGACCGCCTCGCCGCGCAGCAGCGCTTCGACCGTCTCCGCCCGGCGCGCAAGCGCGCCGCGCAGGCGGCGCTCGCGCTCGTCGGTGTAGGTAGCGACGAGCGTGCCCAGGCTGGTGTCCAGGCGGCGGGCGAGTTGCTCCCAAATGCGTCGCAGGATCGCGCGGCCGAGCTGCTCGTCGGGCACGTCAGCCCAGACCGTGTCCATCATCCGCCGCCACACGAGGTCTTGACCGACGCGATAGACCCGGAGCATCGCTGCGAGGTCGATCCGGCGGCGCGCGAACGCGCGCGCGAGGTCGCGTGCCTCGGGTGGCAACTCGTACTCCTCGTCGGTGTCGCGCGAGCGCGGTGATGAACGACCGCAGCACCGCGCGTGTGCTCGCCCGCAGGTCACTGCGCACGCTCTCGTCAGCGGTGAGCTCGGGTATCGCCAGCACCAGCGCGTCGTCGATCTCCGCACCCAGCTGCGCGAGCGCGGCGTCGGTCAGCGCCACGGCCCCGTACTGCTCCAGCCACGCGGCGACTGGACTGTTGGGCACGCGACCAGCCATCTCGAGGCAGTTTGTACCACCGCACAAGCGCGGGGCGGCCTGCGGGCGTGATCCTGCATCGATGCCCTCCACCGTGTTGCAGGCCGTGACCAGCGAGATCGCCGAGGCGCGCGCCGATGTCGTCGTGGACTGCCCTGCCGACGGCCGCCAGGTCGGCCGCGTGCCCGACTGCTCGGCGGGCGAGGTCACAGCCGCTGCGGCGCGGCTGCGCAACGCTCAGCCGGAGTGGGAGGTGCTCAGCGCCGACGCGCGCGGGCAGTGGCTCGGCCGTCTGCGCGACTGGATCCTCGACCACGAACGCGCGCTCGTGGGCCTGCTTCAGGCCGAAACTGGCAAGGCCCGGCAGGACGCAGTCAGCGAGGTGACCGCCACCCTCGACGTGATCAACTACTACGCCAAGAACGCGGAGCGTTTCCTGGCCGAGCAGACGCTACGCCCGCACAGCCCGTTGGATGCCACCAAGCGCCTTCGCATCATCTACCGCCCACAGCAGCTCGTTGGCGTCATCACGCCCTGGAATTTTCCGTTGCTCGTCCCGATCTGGGACGTCGTCCCCGCGCTGATGGTCGGCTGCGCAGTCCTGACGAAGCCCTCGGAGGTGACGCCGCTGGCATGGCGCGAGATCGTGCGTGCCTGGCGTGAGGATCTCGGCGCACCGGACGTGCTCGGCTGCGTCACGGGCCTCGGCGCGACCGGCGCAGCGCTCGTCGACGAGGTCGACTACATCCAGTTCACCGGCTCGGCCGCCACCGGCCGCAAGATCGCCCAGCGCGCCGGCGAGCGGCTGATTCCTTGCAGCCTGGAGCTCGGCGGAAAGGACCCGATGATCGTGCTCGCCGACGCCGACCTGCAGCGCGCGGTCAACGGCGCTACGTGGGGCGGCCTCGCCAACTCCGGGCAGCTCTGCGTGTCGGTCGAGCGCGTCTACGTCGAAGCGCCCGTCTACGACGAGTTCGTCGCACGCCTCGTGCAGCGCGTGCGCAAGCTGCGCCAGGGCCCCGACGACGAGACCTACAGAGCCGACATCGGCGCTATGGCAACCAAGGCACAGCGCGAGATCGTGCGCCGCCACGTCGACGACGCTCGCAAACGGCGCCTGCGCACTCACCGGTGGCCGCGCCCGCGAGGACGGGCTGTTCTTCGAGCCGACCGTGCTCGTCGACGTCGATCACTCGATGACCTGCATGCGCGAAGAGACATTCGGCCCGACCATCCTCGTCATGAAGGTCGCAGACGCCGACGAGGCCGTGCGCCTCGCCAACGACTCGCCCTACGGACTGTCCGCGAGCGTCTGGACGACCGACCGCGCCAAAGGCGATCAGATCGCCCGGCGCCTCGACGTCGGCGCGGTGAACATCAACAACGTCGCGACCAACCTCTTCGCCCTGTCGGTCCCGCATTCGGGCTGGAAGGAATCCGGCATCGGCGCGCGCCTCGGCGCTGGCCAAGCCGTGCGCAAGTACTGCCGCACGCAAGTGATCGCATCCGAGCGCATCGAGCTCCCGGCCGAGCCGCACTGGTACCCGTACACCGCCCGCAAAGGCCGCATCGCTGCACGCGCGGCACGACTCCTGCTCGCCCGGGACTGGCACCGGCGCCTCACAGCACCCAGACCGTGAGCCCGAGACGCCGGCGACACGTCCAGGCCCCGCAAGATCGCCGAGATGGTCCACGTGCCGTCCGCTCAGCCAGAGGCGCAAGGGTGGCTGCCAAGGAACCCGGCCAGCCCCTCCGCGGCGTCAGGAGCCCGTCGACCGGTCGATGCGCTGACTGCGTAGCCACTGCTGCTTTCGTCGCGCGGGCCGCCCCTCCTCTCGCTTGCGCAAACGCCCAATCCCGAGCGTGCCGCTGCCGCGGTCCGCACGATCGCTTTCCCCTCCCGCCAGCGCGCGGCGGGCGATCGAGTTGGCGACAATCCAGCCGTGCGGCGTCGCGACGGACCGGATCGGGCGCGGGACGAGCGCTCGGGCGCCGATGCAGTCGCGGGCCGTCCGGCGGGTCGGGGACGAATGCGATCCCGCAGAGATGGCCTTCCGCGCAAGCTCGGAAGGGACGCGGATTCGCTTCGGATGTTCGTGCGCAACGGGAGCAGGGCTGAACCACGCACGGGCCTCCCGGCGCGAGCAACCATAGGCTGGATTACGCCTATACGAGCCACGCGAACGCGGCTGCCCCTTCTATGCGCTGCGGTCGGTTATGTGCTGCGGGCTTTCGTGTTCGTGCCCACCGA
>Ga0209048_10005176_pt1 | contig 12344 bp, 12 predicted proteins | sample FrelakmetCRP12CR_FD_187146 | JGI IMG/M metagenome (GOLD analysis project Ga0209048, IMG submission 187146) | Freshwater lake sediment microbial communities from the University of Notre Dame, USA, for methane emissions studies - CRP12 CR (SPAdes)... | ecosystem: Environmental > Aquatic >... | reverse complement strand
GGCATCCATGCCGACGGCATGATGAAGAACGAGGAGATCTACAACATCTTCGACACCACGAAGATCCTGAAACGGCCGATGGGAGTGATCATCACTGATAAATCGGGCATTGCTGGCATCGCCCACTGGGTGAACAGCCACCTCGGGTTGGACGAGGACAAGAAGATCGACAAGCGCCATCCCGGACTCGTCAAGATGAACAAGTGGGTGCTGGAACAGTACGAGGAGGGAAGGACCACCAGTATTTCGCACGAGGAACTTCAGGAGAAAGCCAAAAAGTTTTTATCCGAGTACTTTGAGTCCGACCTCGACAAGCTCAAGAAAAAGACGCAGGAGATCTCACTCCATCTCGTCGAGGGGATGGTGGAACGGAAAGAGATGCGCACGATGGACCATGCTAAACAGGAGGGGGTCATCCAGAAGCTTCTGGACGAGAACGCCTTTATCCAGTTCGCCTACGTGGTCAACGCGGTAGGTAAAAAGACAACAAGAAACATCACTCAGATCCAGTACAAGGCCCAGTTCGAACACTCCGGTCTCGGCGACAATTTCTCGGACCGGCCGTGGTTCATCAAGCCGATGCAGGATGGCAAGAGCTTCGTGTCTAACTTCTATACCTCGAAGATCACGGGCGCGCTCTGTATCACCGTCTCGGCACCCATCAGCAATGACAACAGCGAGATCATCGGCGTGTTCGGCGTGGACATCAGATTTGAGGATCTGGTGCGAGCGGAATAAAGGTTGATCATCTGACGGACAACAAGGGATGCGGATTGAACGGGGCTGCACGGCTTCGGTATCCGCATCCTTTTCTATTGAGGGTTCTCCGGGACACAGCGCATGTGTTCTCGACGGGATCAGACCGGCCTCGGGAAATCAGGGCATCTGAACCATATGGACGAACACCAGCGTAAGACATTGCTCAGGGAAACGTTCGACACCGTCTCCGCGGGATACGACAGCAAGGCGCTGCGTTTCTTTCCCGAGAGCGCGAAACACCTTGCCGCCGATCTCCGTTTGAAAGGGGATGAACAGGTGCTTGACGTTGCCACCGGAACGGGTCATGCCGCGCTGGCCCTGGCCGCGTGTGTGCCGCGGGGCCGCGTAACAGGCGTGGATTTCTCTTCCGGCATGCTGGACCGGGCGCGCACGAAGGCGGCCTCGCTGAATGTCCGGAATGTCGAGTTCCTCGAGCGGGACATGCAGAACCTGGGATTCGCCGCCCATGCGTTCGACGCCGCCGTGTGCGCTTTCGGCATCTTCTTTGTGGAAGACATGGATTCCACGCTCGCGCAAATCGCCGGGGCGGTTAAACCAGGAGGACAAGTCGCCGTCACCGCGTTCCAGGAGAACTACTTTCACCCGCTGAAGGACCTTATGGTAAACAGGCTCGCAGGGTACGGGGTCCAGCAACCGCCCCAGACCTGGAAGCGCATAGCGACCGAGGCAGGCTGCAAAGAGCTTTTCATGAAGGCCGGGCTCAGGCACGTGCGAGTGGAGCAGAGGAACATGGGCTACTTTCTGGACAATGCCGAGGAGTGGTGGGACGTGGTTTGGAACGCCGGGTTCCGCAGAATGGTGGGACAGCTCTCTTCATCGGACCAGGCACGGTTCCGGCAAGAGCACATGCAAGAAGTGGCCGCGCTCGCAATCGAGGACGGGATATGGCTGGATGTTGGCGTGCTGTTCACCTTCGGCACGAAAGCGTGAACTCATTCAAACGAAATAACACCTGTTGTGTATCCGCATGTTCCCCTCACCGGCCTTCTTCCTGCATTATAATACCGTTAATAAAAGGTTTTTTCAAAAGGCTGACAGGAAACCCGATCAATCGACAATAAGGCCGCGCATTTTCTTGAACATTAAACACTATCCTCATTTTTTTGGTATACTTTATGTGTTTACGTACGCATTCTTCCGCTTATCGATCCGCGGAAACCGACACATACGTGAGCAATCCTGCAGGCAATGATGTGTCTCCGCACTTTATGAAAGAACGTGGTCCCCAATGAAAGAGAAAAGACAACATCATGCCGATGATCCCCCTGATGGTTCCAAAAAACCCGCTACGAATCCCCGTGGATCGGCACGGAGAAATGATGCCAATGATCGCACGCAGGTGGAAACCACACTCAGCGAGAGCAAAAAATTTCTCCAGACTATTATCGAGAGCGAGCCGGAGTGCGTCAAGCTTGTTGCTTCCGACGGGACCCTGCTCATGATGAACCGCGCGGGTCTGGAAATGATCCAGGTGGATTCGCTCGAGCAGGCAAGAGGCAAATCGCTGTATCCCCTCATTTTGCCGGAATATCGTGATGCCTTTCGGAACCTTACGGCAGAGGTATTTCAGGGAAGGTCGGGGACCTTGTCCTTTGAAATGACCGGGGTCAAAGGCAGGCGGCGCTGGCTCGATACCCATGCTGTTCCCCTCCGCAACGACAAGGATGAGATCATCGCTCTTCTCGGGATAACCCGCGACGTCACTGAGCAAAAAAAAATGGAAGAGGACCTTAAGAAAGAGCGTGATTTCGTGTCAACGGTGCTGAACGCGGAGGGCTCCATCGTCCTCGTTCTCGACCGTGACGGCAGGATCATCCGTTTTAACCGCGCGTGCGAGGTGGTGAGCGGGTACACGTTCGATGAGGTCCAGGGGCGGTTTGTATGGGATTTTCTGATACCGCCGGAACAGGTCGAAGGTGTGAGAAAGGTTTTTAGCGCACTCACGTCCGGCATGTTCCCGAACAAATATGAGAACTACTGGGTGGCGAAGAACGGGCAGCGAAAGCTGATCGCCTGGTCGAATACCGCGATCCTTGCCGTGGACGGTTCGGTGGAGTACGTGATCCCGACCGGCATCGATATAACCGAGCATCGGAAGGCAGACAATGCGCTGCTGGAAGAGAAAAAGTTCTCCGATGTGGTCATCGACAGCCTGCCCGGGCTTTTCTATGTTGTTGATGAGAAGAGCAACTTGATCCGATGGAACAATAATTTGCAGGAGGTGACCGGCTATTCACCGGAAGAGCTGACCAGCATGAATGCGCTTGATTTCTTCCGGGACGATCGGGAGCTGGTCAGCAGCAAGATACAAGAGGTGTTTCATATCGGCAGGGCTTCGGTTGAGGCAAAGTTGGTTACGAAGAAGGGCGTATCCATAACATTCATGCTGACGGGATTCCGGATGACCATGAACGACAAGCCGTATCTTGTGGGAGTGGGCATCGACCTTTCGGAACGAAAACGGCTTGAAGATCAGCTCCGACAGTCCCAGAAGATGGAATCCATCGGGACCCTTGCCGGCGGGATCTCCCACGACTTCAATAATATCCTGACCGCGATCATCGGATACGGAAGCCTTGTCCAGATGAAAATGAAGGATGACGATCCGTTCAAGCACCATGTGAATCAGATCGTCGCCTCGGCCAACCGGGCGGCAAGTCTGACCCAGGGGCTGCTTGCCTACAGCAGAAAGCAGGTCATGAACCCCCAGCGGGTCAACCTTAACGACATTATCATGAAAATGGAGCGACTCCTCGTGAGGATCATCGGTGATGACATGGAGTTCAAGTGCATCCTGACCGACAAGGATGTCACGGTCCTTGCGGATGCGGGGCAACTCGAGCAGATACTGATGAACCTCGCGACCAATGCTCGTGACGCGATGCCCGATGGCGGATACCTGTACATAGAAACCCAGCGTGTAGACCTGGACGAGGCCACGGCAAAAGCCCATGACCTCCGCAAACCCGGGACGTATGCACAGATACTGGTCACGGACTCGGGCATGGGTATGGATCAGAAGACCCGGGAGAGGATCTTCGAGCCTTTCTTCACAACAAAAGAGGTGGGAAGCGGCACGGGGCTTGGACTTGCCATGGTTTACGGCATCATCAAGCAGCATAACGGCTTTGTCGAGGTCGAAAGCGAAGTCGGGATGGGGACCACGATCAAGATTTATCTGCCGGTTGCTGAAAGAGCGGAGGAAGCCATCCAACCGGTTGATCTGCCTGTTGCCACAGGAGGCACGGAGACCATCCTTGTGGCTGAGGATGATGAGACCGTGAGGAACTTTATCGCCAGCGCTCTTGCGCAGTTCGGCTATTTCGTGATCCAGGCGGAAAACGGGGAGGATGCCGTCAATAAATTCATGGCAAACCGGGGTGCGATCAAACTGCTTCTTCTTGATGTTATGATGCCGAAAAAGAACGGAAAAGAGGTCTATGATAAGATCAGGATCTTCGAGCCTGACATCAAGGCGCTGTTTCTCAGCGGTTATCCCGCCGATATTATGAATCAAAAAGGCTTGCTGGAAAAGGGCCTGAATTTTATTTACAAGCCGATACCGATGAACGACCTCATGCGAAGGGTGCGGGCGGTCCTGGACGGGCAAGAATAAGCTTCATGACCAGGCAGGCACTGCGCGTTTGATGATCATCCAATCCCCCATTCGGAACTCTTCCGAGAATGCTGTCCGTCTCATTGTCCCGATAACCATCAGCATATCCTGTTGAAATTGTTTTGCGCGCAGCGGCCCGGCATAGTATAATCCTTCCATGTCCAGGAAGCTTAAGGGAAAAGCCGATGCCCTGCTCGCTGCCGAGCGCGGGACGATCTTGAAGGCCCGGGACGCAGAGGTAACGGTCGCGCTGGCTTATCCCAATACCTACCATATCGGCATGTCGAACCTCGGCGTGCACCAGATCTACTCCCTGCTGAACCGCCGTGCTGACACTGCCTGCGAACGCGTTTTCCTGCCGGATGAGGATGATGTTGAAGCGTATGAAAAAACCGGCACGAAACTATTCTGCCTCGAAAGCAAGCGGCTGGTACGAGAGTTCGACATCCTTGCTTTCTCCGTGTCCTTTGAACAGGACTATGTTAATGTTCTCACGCTCCTGCATCTCTCCGGCATACCCGCTGACAAACGCGAACGGACCGGGGAAGATCCGCTGGTGATCCTCGGCGGGATCTGTTCCTTTTTCAACCCTGAGCCGCTCACGGATTTCGTCGATCTCGTGATCGTGGGTGAGGGGGAAGAAGTCGTGGGAGAGTTCATTGATGCATACACGTCGAACAGAGAGAAAGGCCGGCGGGAACTTCTCGCCGCGCTCAGCAGGATCCCCGGCATCTACGTACCGGAGTTCTACGAGGTCATATACAGTGAAGACGGGACGATCAGGGAACGAAAGAACCTTGAGCCCGGCGCTCCCGACCGCATCGTCAAACGGACGTTCAAAGACTTCGACGCGGCGCCCGCGGCAACCGTTATTCTCACTCCGAACACCGAGTTCAGCGACCGGTACCTGTCCGAGGTCACCCGGGGATGCGGCAGGCATTGCCGGTTCTGCATGGCAGGCTATCTGTATCTCCCCCCGCGAAACCTCACCGCAGATAAGGCAACGGAGCAGGCAAGAAAAGCAGACGACCTCTGCGGCAGGATCGGGCTTGTGGGCGCTGCATTGTCGGACTATCCTGACATCAACGATCTCTGCGCCAGGATCGAGGGGGGCATCTCCGTATCATCGCTCCGGGCCGACTCGGTCAGTGAAACCCTGATCGAACGGCTCGCAGCAAGCGGCCACAAAACCATTTCCATCGCTCCCGAGGCCGGTTCCGAGCGGCTTCGCAGGGTGATCAACAAAGGCATTACGGAAGAAGATATCCTTCGCGCCGCCGACATGGTCTTTCGCCACGGCATCCCGAACCTCAAACTGTATTTCATCATCGGCTTGCCGACGGAAACCCGGGATGATGTGGACGCGATCATCCTGCTTGCCCGCACGGTGCGCGAGGTCCAGCTCAAACACGCGCGGCCGCTCGGCAGGATAGGCAGGATCACGCTCTCGGTTAACTCCTTTGTCCCGAAGCCGTTCACGCCGTTCCAGTGGGAACCGATGGAGCCGGTCGAAAGCCTGAACAAGAAGCTGCGCTCGCTTGAAAAGGCGGTAAGGACGATCGGGAACATGAACATCATTCACGACCTTCCGAAGTGGGAGTATCTCCAGGCGCTGCTCGCGCGCGGCGACCGGAGAATCGGAGCATTGATCAGGGCTGCTCATGAGAGCGGCAAGGACTGGAAAAAGGCGGCGAAAACAACAGCGATCAATATGGATTTTTACGTATATAGGCGACGCGGGTTCAACGAACGGCTGCCCTGGGATTTTATTGACATCGGTGTGAGAAAAGAATATCTTATGAATGAGTATCAGCGCGCGCTCGAGGAAAAATTTACGCCGCCATGCAAGGTCGGCTCGTGCAAGACCTGCGGAGTATGTACGTAGCACGATTGTGTAGCGATCATCGATGAATACCGTTAAACCACGCCATAAAAAATGCGCCGTTCCCGGCAAGGTCAGGGATGACGAATTTGTCTCGATCCCCGCGCTCGACAATGCAACAGGCATGATCCATGCCTTTACCACGCGACAGGGCGGGCTGGGAGCGCGGAACAACGATATCAAGCATCCGGATGACTGGAAAGCGGTCGCACAGGCATTCGGGATCTGCATCGACCGGGTCGTGACCGCTGACCAGGTGCATGGTGAAAATATCGTTGCGGTGAATGATCTGAACGTCCTGAATGTGCGGACCGTTCATGCCGATGCCCTGATAACCGATGTGCCGGGAATCGCCGTCGGCGTCGAGACCGCTGACTGCGTGCCGATCCTGCTGTTCGATCCAGTGAAGCCGGCGGTTGGCGCGGTGCATGCGGGCTGGAAGAGCACGGTAAAAAAGATCGTCCAGAAGACCGTGCACCGGATGCACGAAGAATTCGGATCAGAACCCGCCCGGCTGATCGCGGCGATCGGACCGGCCATCGGGCCCGAATGCTACGAGGTGGACGAACGCGTGATGGAGCGGGTCAGAGAAGCATTCTCGTTCTGGCACAAGGTCTCCACTCCGCGCGGGAATGACCACTGGAGCCTCGACCTGCCAGCGGCAAACAAACTGGAGCTCCTGCAGATCGGTCTTGCTGAACAGAACGTGCATGCGCTGGGGCTCTGCACGTCATGCAGGCGTGATCTGTTCTATTCGTTCCGCGCCGAGGGCAAGACCGGCCGGATGCTGTCGGTGATCATGATAAAGCCATAGAGGCGATTTTACCACAGAGTAACACGAATGTTACCACGGATCGCCGGGAGGCGCGATACACGGATTTACACAGAGAAGGCAAAAAAAGGCCATGCCCCGGGTTTAAGACAAGGTAAAGGCCGTTTCCGTGTCTATCCGTGTTCATCCGTGGTGAAAGGTTTCTTTGGATAGTATGTCAATTGCGGACAACATTAAAACGGTGCAGGACAGGATCGCTCTCGCTGCGAAGCGCGCAGGCCGCGATCCGGCGTCCGTCAGGCTGGTGGTGGTGACGAAAACCATCGATCCTGAGCGGATCAAAGAGGTTGTTGACTCGGGAGCGACGATCCTCGGTGAGAACCGTGTGCAGGAAGCGAAGGAGAAGATCGAGAAGCTCGGCACGATCGCGAGCTGGCATTTGATCGGTCACCTGCAGGCGAACAAGGCCAAATACGCGGTGAAGCTTTTTGATCTGATCCATTCAGTGGACAGTCTGGAGCTCGCAGCAGAGATAGATAAACAGGCCGCGAAGAGCGGGAAAGTGCAGAATGTTCTGGTCGAAGTGAACATCGCGGGAGAGGCGAGCAAGGCCGGCATGGCGGTTAAGAACACCCCGGCACTGGTGAGGGAGATCGCGAAACACAGGAACATCGCCATTCAAGGCCTGATGACCATTCCACCGTTCTCGGAGAACCCTGAAGACTCGAGACCGTATTTCTGCGTTCTGCGGGAACTGGCCGAGAGTGTGGCAGGGGAGCATATCCCGAACGCATCCATGAAGGAATTGTCCATGGGCATGAGCGGAGACTTTGAAGTTGCTATCGAAGAAGGCGCCACCATGGTTCGCGTGGGGACGTCGATATTCGGGGCACGGGTTTAAGATTTCACCACAGAGGACGCAGAGAATAAAGCTTTTGCCACAGAAAGCACAAAAGGTACAGAGAACAGTCTGAAAACGAAAACTATATTCTGGTTTTCGCCTTCCTGTGTGCTCTTTGTGCATTTTGTGGCGAAAAGAAATTTCCGGTCGGTGACCTCTGTGGTTAGTTTTAAAAAGCGGGAGGATCTATGTTGAGAGATAAGAAGATCGCATTTCTGGGCGGCGGGAACATGGCAGAGGCGCTCATCAAGGGCTTGATCGCAGGAGGCGCGGCAAGGCCGGATCATATCCTGGTCACCGACGTTTCCGTTGACAGGCTTGCGCATCTCCATACCACCTATGGCGTTGTGCAGAAGGGCAATGTTGAAGCCGCGCGCGAAGCCGACATCATCATCCTGAGCGTGAAACCGCAGGTGATCGAACGGGTTCTCGTGGAGATAGCCTCTGTTGTTGATGATACAAAGCTCGTTATCTCCATCGCCGCGGGCATCATCATCTCCAGGATAGAAAAAGCATTGAAGGATGGTTCCCGCGTGGTGCGCGTCATGCCGAACACGCCTGCGCTGGTGCTTGCGGGCGCGGCCGCGCTTTCGGGCGGGAAGCACGCGACGAGCACTGATCTTGCTCTGGCGCAGAGTATCTTCTCTGCAGTGGGCAGGGCGGTGATCGTGGGGGAAAAACTCATGGATGCCGTGACCGGACTCTCGGGCAGCGGGCCGGCGTACGTGTTCACGATCATCGACGCATTGTCCGACGCCGGCGTGAAGGCCGGTCTTCCCCGGCAGCTTGCGCTCGAGCTTGCGGCCCAGACCGTGTACGGCGCGGCCAAGATGGTGCTCGAGACAAAAGAACATCCCAGCAAGCTCAGGGACATGGTCACGTCCCCTGGCGGGACGACCATCGAAGGTCTTCATGCCCTTGAAAAGGGGAAGCTCCGGGCTACGCTCATGAACGCGGTTGAGGCGGCGACGGCGCGAAGCAGGGAGCTGGGGAAGTGATCGAAGATCAGAAGTTGTGAGGAGAGGAAGTTGGGAAGATGCACCGTTGGACGTTTTGGGCAATGGCGTGCCTTCATCTCACCTTCGTAACTTCGCACCTTCCAAACTTCGCGCTTTAAAAAAACGGAGGCACAATGTTCGTATTCGGAAATGTTATTCTTGGAATTGCCAAGGTGCTTGATGTTGTGCTGAACATCTATCTGTGGATCATTATCATCAGGGCGCTCATCTCGTGGGTGAATCCGGACCCCTACAATCCCATTGTGCAGATCCTGACAAAAATGACCGAGCCGGTGCTCAGGCCGATCCGCAAAATGGTACCGCCGTATAAAGTAGGGCTCGATTTTTCGCCATTGATCGCCGCGCTCATCATTCTGTTTCTGCAGTACGCACTGATCAATACACTGTATCGCATCGGGCACGCGATGGGGTAAGAATAAGCGCGAATAAAACCACACCCTGCACTCGCGGTTCCACTCGTAAACGCTGGGTGCAGGCAAAACTTAAACACAGAGAACACTGAGAATAAATCTATTGGATATTTAAAAACCTCTGTGAACTCCATGGTTGGTTGCTTTTTCGCAGTGAATACTATTTCAACGTTTTCTCGGTGGACTCTGTGTTTGGCTTTGACAATACGCCCTTGAGTTCGAGGAGGTAAGAATATGAGCAACGGCATCAGGGTATCACCTATTGATATCCAGCAGAAACGGTTCCATGTGGTGTTTCGCGGCTATGAGCGGACCGAGGTCGAGATGTTTCTCGACCTGGTGCGTGACGAGATGGAAACGCTTGTTCGGGAGGTAACGGAGCTGCGGGATTTCCGCCAGTCCTATGATCAGAGACTGCGTGAACTGGCCGAGCGGGAAGAAACCGTCAAGAACACCATGCTGATGACCCAGAAGCTTATGGACGACCAGAAGGACAGCGCGAACAGAGCGGCGGATGCCATTATCAAGGAGGCGGAGGTGCGCAGGCTGCAGCTCCTGAACAACGCCCAGGATGAAAAGGCAAAGCTTGATATGGATATCCAGGAGCTGAAGCGCCGGAAGCATCACTTCCTGCAGGACATCAAAAAGGTAATCGAGATGCACCGGGAAATGGCCAACTTTGAGGAGGCCGGCGGTGCCGCCGAAGAAAAGCCCGCCGGGGAATAAAGGGCCGGAGGAGCCGGTTACCCTCTCGATACGGATACAGCCCCGCGCTTCGAAGAATGGGATCGTCACGATGGCGGGCGGCGGGCTCAAGATCAGACTTACCGCTCCGCCGGTCGACGGCGCTGCCAATGAGGCGTTAGTAAAGTTCCTCGCTGAGACCCTGTCCATCCCCAAATCCCATGTTGAGATCGTTTCAGGCCACACGTCCAGGGAAAAGATCGTTCGCATCACCGGCATGAGCGGGGCGGATGTAAGAAGAGTGTTGAATAGCAGGGAGGAAAGAGGTAATATGTATCAGTAGGGAGTTCGGAGTAGGGAGTGAAGTACTATCGTTTTGGTGTTTTTTTGTCATACCCCGAACTAACAACTATGAACTCAAAACTGTTTTTAGAAGAAAAAGGGGGGCGACAGGCTTCGACGGGGATTCAGAGATCAGGAGTTGCATGCCGAGGTACCATGGGGCTCGTTAAACACATGGTAAAGATCAACTGCCAATAATCAAGAACTGGCACTCGCCGCCTAAATTTAGGTAGCGCGTTTCGCGGTCGGCGCCTGAACAATCGCAGAGACGTCAAAAACCAGGCTGGTCTTCCCGAATTCGTCCGGGGCGGGAAGATAAGAAAAACCGGGCTGGCCGAATCCAAAGCTTTCCCTGAGGCGCTGGATGTGGCGAGAGCTTAAAACGAGGGGATAAGCATGTATGAGCTTCTGGTTGATGGTTTTCGGACGCGGGTTCAATTCCCGCCGCCTCCACCATTTAGCAATCCAACAGAGTGCAGTAAAGTCCATAAGCAAATTGAAAAATTGGCTTTTTATTTTGTTTATTGTCCATTCGGAGCGCTAACCCTCGGGCAACATCGGCACCGACCGATGCAAACCGTGTCATCAGGGCCATGGACAGCGGCTGGAGAGCCGCAAATCGGTCGCCGGTCTTGGCCACATGCCAACCAAGGCACTCGGCGTTCCAATGCTCCACGGCGGTAAAGAGCCAGCACCAGCCATCGTCCAGGGTGAATATCTTCGTTCCATCCGTGCCCCACAGGACATTGGGAGCAGCTGTAATGATCTTTCCCTTGTGCTCTATGGGCTGCCCTTGGACAACCCGGTGCGGAGAGAGCAACTGATGCTCACGCATGATGCGTAAGACCCGTTTGCGGCCGATCTTATGTCCTTTGACGAACCGCAGACGATACCAAACTTTGCGATGGTCCTCTCCAATGAACCGGGAGGTTGCCAAATCGGTACGAATGAGCGTGAGCAGTTCATCATCGGAAAGCAGGGTCTTCGGTCCACGCTTACGTGCTATCGCTGGCTTGGCAAGCCGCTCCTTTTTTCCATAGGAACATCTTAGGGTCAGGTCTATAATGTTTGACTTTGACTTTTTATTCTGATAATCTTGCCTCATGGCCCGCCCCCTCCGCATAGAATACCCCGGTGCAGTTTATCACATCACTTCCCGCGGCAATGAAAAGAAGGCCGTGTTCAAGACGAGCGGCAGAGACAGTTCCGCGCCATCGGTGTTTCTGCGAACGTATTCCGGAGCGTAGACCTCGGTGAAGCCGCCGGCCTTGAAGGCCCGACCGTAGTCGGTCAACATCGGGAAGTTTTCGAAATGGCATGCGGTGCACGCCTTGTTCGTTTGCCGGGCAAACGACGGAAGCGCATAACTGGGCGTGGACAGGATCGCCGCACCGGCCAGGACCGAGATGGCGAGCCAAAACCGGGCTATTTTCTTTCTGAACATTGCGACTCCCTCAATTGACGTTCTTTCTACCGCAGCGGTCACGCGACAAATTCGCCTCAACCGGCCGCATCAGCAATTTATCCTTACGCGAAATCGATCAGATGTGGTCCCTTATAATTCTTTATAGCTTGGCATGCACGATGCATCACGGCGATAGCGGCTACCCATCTCATCAACCGCTACAGCACAAGGAAAATAATATACATATCCTTCATGGGCTATCCGTGAAACTACGTAACCCGTGTTGTATTTTACCAACGTAAGGCAGGCGCGTCCAGGCAAATCAATCGACTTTCCGGTTCCTGGCCGTTCTGCCTTTAAGATGTACCACGCTTTTTGTGCGGCATCAAGATGTACCATGATAACAACATGCTGGAAAAAGCCAGGGCCAGGCAGAATATTGTCGCCGTGATGGTAAGTACGTTGTTCATAGGGGAGTCTTCCGCAGTTGGTGTTGCTGTTGCTAACTCGGATTCGGCTCAAGCGTTGCTCTT
>Ga0209048_10005175_pt1 | contig 12344 bp, 8 predicted proteins | sample FrelakmetCRP12CR_FD_187146 | JGI IMG/M metagenome (GOLD analysis project Ga0209048, IMG submission 187146) | Freshwater lake sediment microbial communities from the University of Notre Dame, USA, for methane emissions studies - CRP12 CR (SPAdes)... | ecosystem: Environmental > Aquatic >... | reverse complement strand
GCCGGGGCGGCCGGCCGAGAGCGACGCCGCGTGCCGTCCGGTGCCGATGCCCTCGCCCGCCGCCTCGACGCCGATCAGCCGCACGCCCGCGTGCGGAATGTAGGGATGGAAAATCCCCATCGCGTTGGAACCGCCGCCGACGCAGGCGATGACGGCGTCGGGCTGACGCCCGGCGAACTTCGGCATCTGCTCGAGGCATTCGCGGCCGATCACGCTCTGGAAATCGCGCACCATCATCGGATACGGATGCGGCCCGGCGACGGTGCCGATGATGTAGAACGTCGACTCGACGTTCGTGACCCAGTCGCGCATCGCCTCGTTCAGCGCGTCCTTCAGCGTCTTCGATCCGGACTCGACCGGCACGACGGACGCGCCGAGGAGCTTCATCCGGAACACGTTCTGCGCCTGGCGCTGGATGTCCTCCGAGCCCATGTAGACGACGCATTCCATCCCGAAGCGGGCCGCGACGGTGGCACTGGCCACGCCGTGCTGGCCGGCGCCGGTTTCGGCGATCACGCGCCGCTTGCCGAGTCGTTTCGCGAGGAGCGCCTGGCCGATGCAATTGTTGATCTTGTGCGCGCCCGTGTGATTGAGGTCCTCGCGCTTCAGCCAGATCTGCGCGCCGCCGACCTGCTCCGACCAGCGCTTCGCGTGATAGACCGGCGACGGCCGGCCGACGTAATGCGCGAGCTCGTACTCGAATTCGGCGACGAAGTCGGGGTCGCGGCGATGGCGCGCGTAGTGCTCCCGGAGCAGGTCGAGCGCGCGCACCAGCGTCTCGGCGACGAACACGCCGCCGTACGGGCCGAAGTGGCCGCGCGCATCGGGCAGGTCGTATGAAAGTTCAGCCATCTGCATTGCGCACTTCCTCGATGAACGCGGCGATCCGGGCGGGATCCTTGATGCCCTTCACGGTCTCGCCGTCGGCATTCCGCTCTTCGACGCCGCTCGACACGTCGACGGCCCACGGCCGCACCACACGGACGGCCTCGCGCACGCTGGCGGCGTCGAGCCCGCCGGAAAGGATCACCGGCCGCGCGAGTCCCCGCGGCACGAGATTCCGGTCGAAGGACTGCCCGGTGCCGCCCGGCATGCCGCCCGATGCCGGCGCATCGAACAGGTATCCCGCGGCATCGGGATGGCGTGCAACGCATTCTAGCAAACCGGCGCCTCCGTCATCCCGCGAAACCGGCACCGCCTTGATGTAGGGACGCGCGAACGACCGGCACAGCTCCGCCGACTCGGCGCCGTGAAACTGCAGCAGCGACAATGGAACCGCGGCGAGCGCCGCGCGCACATGGGCGGGATCGGGATCGACGAAGAGTCCGACCACCGCGACGAACGGCGGCACCGCGGCGGCGATCGCGCGCGCGGCGTCGCTTGGAACGCAGCGCGGCGACCCGGCCCAGAACACGAGACCGATCGCGTCGGCGCCCGCGCGCGCGGCGGCGATGGCGTCGTCGACGCGCGTGATGCCGCAGATCTTGATGCGTGTGCGCACGAGGGATGCGTCCGGTTCAGGCGGAAGGGAGCACGACGTCGCGCCGCGTCGCCGGCAAGCCCCAGCTCGCGGCGTAGTCGGCCCCCGCGAGATAGAGGCCTTCGGCGCCGAACGTTGGCGCGCCCCGCGTGCGGTCGCGCGCCGCGAGCAGCTCGGCGATCCAGGCCGGCGGAGATTTCCCGGCACCCACGTCGATCAATGCGCCCACGATGTTGCGAATCATGTGATGCAGGAACGCGTCCGCCGAAAAGTCGAAGCGGATCTGCTCGCCGTCGGCCGCGATCGCGAGGTGCGAAATCGTCTTGAGCGGCGATTTCGCCTGGCATTCCGACGACCGGAACGACGAGAAATCGTGCCGGCCGACCAGCACGCGCGCCGCCTCCGCCATTGCCGCGACGGCGAGAGGTCGATGGTACCAGCCGGCACGCCCGGCGAGGAGCGCGGTGCGTACCGGGCGATTTGCGAGAACGTACGTGTAGTGGCGGGCGGTCGCGGCGAAGCGCGCGTGGAAATCGTCGACAACCTCGGCCGACCACAGCACCGCGACATCGGGCGGCAGATGCGAATTGACGCCGCGCACCCACGCGGTGCGGGGCCGCTCGACCCCGGGGTCGAAATGCACAACCTGCGACGTCGCGTGCACGCCGGCGTCGGTGCGACCCGCGGCGATCGTGCGAATCGGATTGCCGGCGATCTGCGCCAGCGCGCGCTCGAGCGCGTCCTGAACGCCGCGCCCGTCGGGCTGCGATTGCCACCCGGCGTAGGCGGTTCCCGCGTATTCGAGTCCGAGGGCGATGCGCATTTCGGGAATCAGGAATCAGGGATCGGAAAAAGACAGGGACACCGTCGCGCCACCGCAACGGTGCCCCTCGGACCTCTGTTTCCTGAATTCTGTCTTCCGAATCAGCCGAGCTTCGAAATGAGCGCCTGCGCTTCGGACTTCTGCTGGTCGTCGCCTTCGTGCAGCACTTCCTGCAGGATCTCGCGCGCGCCTTCGACGTCGCCCATCTCCTGATAGGCCTTGGCGAGGTCGAGCTTCGTCGCCGCGTCGTGCCACTGTCCGTCCAGCACCGAGGGCGTCGGATCCTCGAACGTCGTGCGCTGCGGATCGAACGAGAGGTCGAGCTTGTCGAGCTCGATCGCCGCCTCCGGACGCGCGAGTGACGGCGCGGCGCCGCTGGACGCAGGCATTGCCGCCCTCGCCGCTTCGGGCTTCGGAGCGCTGCGCATCGGCGCGGGCTTGTCGGCGTCGTCGAGCTGGAATTCGAGCTCGGTGTCGCCCATCGACGCCTGCGCGTGGTCGATCTTCTGGGAGAGCGTCGTCGCCGCGGCAGCCGCGCCCGCGGTCGCGGTCGCGGCCGCACCCAATCCCGCGAGGCCCGCCTTGGCGCGATCGCCCGCACTCTCCAGCGCGGCGAGCGTTCCCGCTGTTGCGCTCCTCGTCGATTTCTCGAGCTCGCTCTGCGCACCGGCGAGAATGTCGATCGGGGATTTCGCACGCGACGGCGCGGTGCCGGACGTAGGCGAAATCGAAATCTCCTCGTCGAGCTTGAAGTCGAGGCCGCCATCGGTGTCGACGATCTCGGTCGTGCTGTGCGGGGCGGCCGTCTCGAACGGCTTCGCTGCGGCACGCTCGATCTTCGGCTCGACGACGAAGGGCTCCTCGTCCTCGGCGGTGGCTGTCGCGGCCGCTGCAGCGGCAGCCGCGGCGGCGACGCCGCCGCTGTCGCCGAACATCGGATTGTTGGGATCGAGCTGGCGGCCGAGTCCGACGGCTTTTTGCCAGGTCTCGCCCTGTCCGTGCGATACCGAGTACAGCTCGGCGGCGACGGTCTCGAACGCGGACGGCTTGTTGTGCTGCGCGTGGATCTCGAGCAGCTTGAGGTAGATTTCCTGGCGTTGCGGATCCTTCTTGAGCGCGTCCTTCAGGATTTCCTCGGCCTGCGCGTCGCGGCCGTAGGCGAGGTAGACCTCCGCTTCGGCGATTGGATCGACTTCGTCCGTGTCGATGTTGCCGAGGCCTTCGCGGCTGAATTCGCTGGCGAGCGAGTTGTCGCCGGTGTTGACGACGCCGCCACCGGTCGAGCCGAACACCGTGTTCGTCTTGATGTCGGTGCCCGAGATGATGCTGTCCTCGAACTTGGTGGTCTTGCGCCGGCGCATGGCGACGATGCCGGCGATGCCGCCGAGGATCGCCAGCGCCCCCGTGCCGATGACCCACGTCGGCGGATTGGCGATGAGCTCCTCGAAGAATCCGGGCGGCTCTTTCGCCGGCGCCTTCGCGACGACCTTCGGCGGCGGCGCCTTGGGCGGCTCGGCCTTCGGCGGTTCCGCTGCCTTGGGCGGCTCGGCCTTGGGCGGCTCGGCCTTCGGCGGTTCCGCTGCCTTCGGCGGCTCGGCCTTGGGCGGCTCGACCTTCGGCGGTTCGGCTGCCTTCGGCGGCTCGGCCTTGGGCGGCTCGGCCTTGGGCGGCTCGGGCGCCTTCGTTGCGGCGGCCGGCGCGGTGGCAGTGGGCGCGGCGGCAACCACAGCCGGCGGCGGCGCACCCTTCCCGGCCTGCGCCTGCGCCTGCATCTGCGCCCCGGTGCCGCTCTTCAGTTCGATTGCGCGCTGCAGGTCGGCAAGCGTCCGTTCGAGCGACGCGATGCGCGTCTGGGCTTCCTGCAGGGCCTTGTCGCGGGCAACGGCTTCCTCGGCCGCGCCGGCACCGCCCTTGCCCTGACCCGCTTCGCGGGACACCTTTAGCTGATCGCGGCCCGGGACTGCGGCCGGTGCCTTTTCCTCGACCGCGGTGCCGATCTTGCCGCCCGCCAGGCGCCCGCCGCCGCCTTCCGCTGCCGGTGCCGAGGCAGCGACACGGTCACGGTACGCGCGCCAATCGGACGATTGCACGCGGACCACCTTCGTCGCCTCGGCCGGCTGTGTCGTGCCGACGTCCGTCGCGCTGGGAATCGAAACGATCGCCCCCGTGCGCAGGCGGTTCATGTTGTTGCCGTCGAACGCGTTGGCGTTTCCCTTGAACAGCGCCACCAGCATCTGGTCGAGCGTGACGTTCGCGGGCTTGTATTCGCTGGCGATCTTCGACAGCGTGTCGCCACGCTTCACCGCATAGGTGCCTTCGGCCTGTGCCGGCTGCGCGGTGCCCGGTGCGGGAGCCTGCGCGCGCGCCGCGCCGGGTCGCACCGGAACCATGGGCTCGATGGGTGCGGCTGCCGCTCTGGTTTCCGGCGGATCCAGCAGGAACGTGTAATCGCGGACGACGCGCCCGGACGCCCAGTTGAGCTCGACCATGAGATCGAGATACGGCTCGTTGATCGGCGTCGCCGATGTCACCTTGAGATAGTTGGTGCCGTCGTCGCGGCGCTCGACGCTGACGCGGGCGCGCGTCAGCACGCCCTGGTAGGTGAGGTTGTTCTGCTTGTAGAGCGACGGATCGGCGACCTTGGCGGCAAGCGTGTCGAGTTCCTCGCGCGTTGCCGAAGTCAGCTCGATCTGCGCCGAAAGCGGCTGGCCCAGTGCCGACTGGACCGTGAGCCGGCCGAGGCCGAGCGCGGCCGCGTTGCCGGATAGCGCCATGGCGCTCGCCAGCAGGCTCAACGACAGGATCGGTCTTGCTCGCATACCGCCCCCTTCCGAGATTTCGGATTCTTCAACCAAACATAACATCATGGGCTTAGCGGTGCAAGCTAAACCCCAGTATTAGCTGGGATTTTTTGATGCGGGCCAACGGCGCGACAAGCGGAATTCGTGCCAGCATGCTAGCGGCGTGCGCTAGCGCTTGCGTTGTCGCCTTGCGTGGCTACAACATCTTGTGCTGCCACGCGTTGAACGGCGCGGGCCACGGCGCACCGTCGGCGTGTTGCATTCACGTCGCAGGACGTGTCGAGCGCGGCGTGCGCCCACTGCGACCGGACGACGCGGTATCAGCATAAAAACGTGCTCAAACAGGTCGCGCGCCGCGACGGCGCGCGGTCCGGTCGCAAACGGAAAGCGAATGGGCCCGTCGCCGGGCGTCAGCGCCCGAGCAGGATGCGCAGCATCCTGCGCAGCGGCTCCGCCGCGCCCCACAGCAGCTGGTCGCCGACAGTGAACGCCCCCAGGTACTCCCCACCCATCGCGAGCTTGCGCAGCCTTCCCACCGGCACTTCGAGCTTTCCGGTGACCGCGGCCGGCGTGAGGTCGCGGATGCTGGCCTCGCGCGTGTTCGGAACGACGCGCACCCATTCGTTGCCGCCTGCGACGATCGCCTCGATTTCAGTCAGCGGAACGTCCTTCCGGAGCTTGATCGTCAGCGCCTGCGAATGGCAGCGCATCGCGCCAATGCGCACGCAGATCGAATCGATCGGAATCGGGCGTGCCGAGCGGCCGAGGATCTTGTTCGTCTCGGCGCCGCCCTTCCACTCCTCGCGGCTCATGCCGTTGCCGAGGTCCTTGTCGATCCAGGGGATCAGGCTGCCGGCGAGGGGAACGCCGAAGTGCTCGGTCGGAAAGCGCTCGTCGCGCAGGATTCCCGCGACCTCGCGGTCGATCTCGAGGATCGCCGAGTCGGGGTCGTCGAGCAGCGGCTTCGCGGCGAGATGCGCCTCGCCCATCTGCTGAAGGAGCTCGCGCATGTTCTGCGCGCCCGCGCCCGACGCCGCCTGATAGGTCATGCACGTCATCCATTCGACGAGGTCGCGCCGGAAGAGGCCGGCGAGCGCCATCATCATCAGGCTTACCGTGCAGTTGCCGCCGACGTACGTCTTCACGCCCCGCGCGCGCGCTGTGTCGATCACGTCGCGGTTGACCGGGTCGAGGATGATCACGGCGTCGTCCGCCATGCGCAGCGCCGACGCGGCGTCGATCCAGTAGCCCTTCCAGCCGGACGCGCGCAGCTTCGGATGGACGTCGTTGGTGTAGTCGCCGCCTTGGCAGGTCACGATGGCGTCCTGCGCCTTCAGCGCATCGAGATCGCTCGCCGCGAGCAGCGCCGGCGTGCCCTTGCCGATTGCAGGGCCCTTGCCGCCGACGTTCGACGTGGAGAAGAACTGCGGTTCGATGAGGTCGAAATCGCGCTCCGCCTGCATCCGCTGCATGAGCACCGATCCGACCATTCCGCGCCAACCGACGAATCCGACTCGCATTGCCGTCACCCTAGGAGCTTGTCCTTTGGTAAATCACGTGTGCGAACGTGGCAGGTTGGGCTGAGGGCGCGAAGCGAGGTGCCGCCTTGGGTGGCTCCCCAAGGCAAGCCGAGCGACAAAGCCATCAGTCCAAGCTGCCCGTTCCCGAAGGGTCTTGCCAGAATGCGCGGTCTGCTTTGTCGGCCGGCTCGGACGTGGGGCCTACCACGTCGTTCGCCGTCCTTCGCGCATCCCATCGCATTCTGGCAAAACGCATCACGCGATTTACCAACGGACAAGCTCCACGTCCGCTGCCGCCGCGTTCCTGCCCGCCCCCGGGACCGCTCGCGGAGGCGACAGCGGGCCCTGGGCGACCGGTCAGGTCGTCTTGATCGTCTTGATCGAGGTGATCTTCATCGCGCGGCGGCGCCGGGCGATCGCACGCGCGCCTGCGTCCGCGGCGCGGGCGCGCAACGGAGTCGATGCAGCAGGACGGGCCGGTAGATCGCGCATAGGGTTGAATCCTATCACGATTTACGCCGCGTGTTGCAACGCAGCAACCACGGCGTCGCCCATCGCCCGGGTGCCGATCGAAGGCTCGCCGGGAAGCGCGATGTCGCGCGTACGGTGCCCCGATCGCAGCACCGCGCGCACCGCGGCGTCGATGCGGTCGGCGATGTCGGGGCGCGCGAACGTGAAGCGGAACATCATCGCGAGGGACAGGATCGTCGCCAGCGGATTCGCCCGGTCCTGGCCTGCGATGTCGGGCGCGGAGCCGTGGATCGGCTCGTAGAGGCCCTTCGCCGCCGCGTCGAGCGACGCCGACGGCAGCATGCCGATCGAGCCCGCGAGCATCGACGCCTCGTCGGACAGGATGTCGCCGAAAAGATTGCCGGTGACGATCACGTCGAACTGCTTCGGATCGCGCACGAGCTGCATCGCCGCGTTGTCGACGTACATGTGCGACAGCGCCACGTCGGGGTAATCCTGCGCCATCGCCGTCACGACTTCGCGCCAGAGGATGCTGGTGTCGAGCACGTTGGCCTTGTCAACCGAGCACAGGCGCTTGCCGCGTCGCCGCGCCGTCTCGAAGCCGACACGCGCGATGCGCGCGATCTCCGACACGCTGTAGAGCATCGTGTCGAAGCCCTCGTCCTCGCCGGCGGCATTGGTGCGGCGTCCGCGCGGCTGCCCGAAGTACACGTCGCCGGTGAGCTCGCGAACGATGACGATGTCGAGGCCCGCGATGACCTCGGGCTTCAGCGTCGACGCGCCGGCGAGCTCCGGATACGCGAGCGCCGGCCGCAGGTTCGCGAAGAGCCCGAGCTCGCGGCGAATGCCGAGAATGCCCTGCTCCGGCCGCATCTCGCGCGGCAGCGTGTCGTACGCCGGGCCGCCCACGGCGCCCAGCAGCACCGCATCCGCCGCGCGCGCGAGCTCGAGCGTCGCCGCGGGCAGCGGCGACTTAGCGGCGTCGTAACCCGCGCCGCCGATCGGCGCCGACTCGGTTTCGATCGGCAATCCGTCGCGCTTCAGCACGCTCATGACCTTGAGCGCCTCGGCGACGATCTCGGTGCCGATGCCGTCACCCGGGAGAATGGCGATCTTCACGGCGACTCAGGCGAGCCAGGGGTATTGCGCAAGGTGCTTCGCCTCGAACGCGCGGATCGCGTCGGCGTGGTCGAGGGTGAGGCCGATCTCGTCCTGCCCGTTCTGCAGGCAGTGCTTGCGGAACGGGTCGATCTCGAAGCCGAACACCGTCGCGCCGTCGACCGTCGCGACTGTCTGCTTCTCGAGGTCCACGGTGAGCCGGAACCCCGGCAGCGCGGCGGTCTCGTGGAACAGCCGGTCGACCTCGTGCGCAGACAGCACGACCGGCAACAAGCCGTTCTTCAGGCAGTTCTGGAAGAAGATGTCGCCGTACGACGGCGCGATCAGCACGCGGAAACCATAGTCGAACAGCGCCCACGGTGCGTGCTCGCGCGAGCTGCCGCAGCCGAAATTGCGCCGCGCGAGCAGGATCTGCGCACCCTTGTAGCGCGGTTCGTTCAGCACGAACTGCGGATTGAGCGCCCGCCGCGAAATGTCGACGCCGGGCTCGCCGCGGTCGAGGAAGCGCCACTCGTCGAAGAGATTCGGGCCGAAGCCGGTGCGCTTGATCGACTTCAGGAACTGCTTCGGGATGATCGCGTCGGTGTCCACGTTCGCGCGGTCGAGCGGCGCGACGATTCCCGTCAGCGTGCGGAAGGGTTCCATCAGCCCATCCGCCGGATGTCGACGAAATGCCCGGCGATTCCGGCGGCCGCGGCCATCGCCGGGCTCACGAGATGCGTGCGCCCGCCCTGCCCCTGCCTGCCCTCGAAATTCCGGTTCGACGTCGATGCGCAGCGCTCGCCGGGGCCGAGCCTGTCGTCGTTCATCCCGAGGCACATCGAGCAGCCGGGCTCGCGCCATTCGAAGCCCGCGGCGGTGAAGATGCGATCGAGCCCCTCGCGCTCGGCCTCCCGCTTCACCGGACCCGAGCCCGGAACGACGAGCGCCAGCGTCACGCTGTCCGCCTTGCGCCGGCCGCGCACGACCGCCGCGGCCGCGCGGAGGTCCTCGATCCGCGAGTTGGTGCACGAGCCGATGAAGACCTTGTCGATCCGGATGTCGGTCATCGCGGTGTTCGGCGCGAGCCCCATGTAGACGAGCGCCCGCTCGATGCCCTCGCGCAGCACGGAATCCTTTTCCCTGTCCGGATCGGGCACCCGGCCTTCGATCGACGTGACCATCTCCGGCGAGGTTCCCCACGTCACCTGCGGCGCGATCGTGGCGGCATCGAGCGTCACCGTGCGATCGAACGCCACGTCGGGGTCGGACACCAGCGTGCGCCAGTGCGCAACGGCGCGCTTCCACAGCTCGCCCTGCGGCGCGAACGGCCGGCCCTTCAGGTAGTCGATCGTCGTCGCGTCGACCGCGATCATCCCGGCGCGGGCGCCGGCCTCGATCGCCATGTTGCAGACCGTCATCCGGCCTTCCATCGACAGTGCCCGGATCGCCGAGCCGTCGAACTCGATCGCGCAGCCCGTGCCGCCGGCCGTGCCGATGCGGCCGATGATCGCGAGCGCGATGTCCTTGGCCGTGCTGCCCCGCGGCAGCGTGCCTTCGACGCTGACGCGCATCGCCTTCGCTTGCCGCGCGACGACGCACTGGGTGGCGAGAACGTGCTCGACCTCCGACGTGCCGATGCCGAACGCGAGGCAGCCGAACGCGCCGTGCGTGCTCGTGTGCGAATCGCCGCAGACCACGGTCATCCCGGGCAGCGTCGCGCCCTGCTCGGGGCCGATCACGTGGACGATCCCCTGACGCGCGTCGCGGAAAGGAAAATAGGCCTTGGCGCCGGTAGCGCGGATGTTGGCGTCGAGCGTCTCGACCTGCGTCCGCGAGATCTCGTCGCGGATGCCGGCGCTCCAGTCCTTCGTCGGCGTGTTGTGATCGGCGGTGGCGACGATCGACGCGGTGCGCCAGGGCTTGCGGCCGGCGAGGCGCAGTCCCTCGTAGGCCTGCGGGCTCGTCACCTCGTGGACAAGATGGCGGTCGACGTAGAGCAGCGCGGTGCCGTCCTCCCCTGTGTGGACGACGTGGCTCTCCCACAGCTTGTCGTAGAGCGTGCGCGCGAACATGAATGCGAATCCGGTCAGTCCCGAGCCTCGATTATATGCGCGGCGACGACCTCGACGAGATCGGGCGCCCACGGATCGAACGAATGCGCGGGCGTCGAACGCAGCCACGTCATCTGCCGCTTCGCCAGCTGGCGCGTCGCGGCGATTCCCTTCGCGCGAAGCGTCGCGGCGTCGATGCGGCCGTCCAGGTGCTCCCATGCCTGGCGGTAGCCGACGCAGCGCATCGACGGCAGCGACGGATCGAGCGGAAGCCGCTCGCGCAGCGCACGCAGCTCGTCGACGAGCCCGGCGTCTAGCATCGCGTCGAATCGATCGGCGATCATCGCATGCAGCCGCTTGCGGTCCGCCGGGACCAGCGCGATGCGCACCACGGGTCCCGGCATCGCGGTTCCGGCGCGCGCGCCCTGCAGCGCGGAGAGCGGCGTGCCGGTGACCGCGTGCACTTCGAGCGCGCGCTGGATCCGTTGCGCATCCGTCGGGGCGAGGCGCGCCGCCGTCCGAGGATCGACGCGGGCGAGCTCGGCATGAAGCGCAGGCCAGCCCTCCTCCGCGGCGCGCGCGTCGAGCCGTGCGCGAACCGCGGGATCGCGGCCCGGCAGCGCGGAGAGCCCTTCGGTCAGTGCCTTGAAATAGAGCATCGTCCCGCCGGCGAGCAGCGGGATGCGCCCGCGGGCGCGAATGGCGTCGACCGCCCCGATCGCATCGGCGCAGAATCGCGCCGCCGAATACGCTTCGGTCGGATCGACGACGTCGATCAGGTGATGCGGGATCGCCGTGCGCGTCGAGGCATTGGGCTTCGCGGTGCCGACGTCCATGCCGCGGTAGACCTGCGCCGAGTCGACGCTGACGACTTCGAGCGGAAAGCGTCGCGCGAGCGCGAGCGCGAGCGCGCTCTTGCCCGACGCGGTCGGGCCCATCAGCAGCACGACGGGAAGCACGACCTACCTTCCGCGCATGAAGAGGCGATCGAGATCGGCGAGCGACAGCTGATACCACGTCGGGCGCCCGTGATTGCACTGCCCGGCGCGCTCGGTCGCCTCCATCTCGCGCAGCAGCGCGTTCATCTCGGGCACGGCGAGCGCCCGGTTGGCGCGCACGGCGGCATGGCAGGCCATCGTCGAGAGAAGCTCGTCGCGGTGCGCCGTCAGAACCTCGCTGCCGCCGTGCTCGCGCAAGTCGGCGAGCACGGCGTGCGCGAGCGCCGCGGCGTCGGCGTCGGCCAGCGGCGCGGGGATTCCGCGGACGGCGAGCGTCGCCGGGCCGATCGCGCTGATCGCGAAGCCGAGTCGGTCGAGCGTGTCGGCGTGCTCGGCGGCAGCGGCGATGTCGAGCGGCGACGCGGAGAACGTGGCGGGCACGAGCAACGGCTGCACCGGCACGCTGAGGTCGAGCGCGGACTTGAGGCGCTCATAGACGATCCGCTCGTGCGCCGCGTGCATGTCGACCAGGACCAGTCCGGCGCGATTCTGCGCAAGGATGTAGACCCCGTGCAATTGCGCAAGCGCGAATCCGAGCGGATTCTCGTCGCCGGTTTCCGGCAACGCCGGCAGCGCCGCCTCGCCGGGCGCGCGCGGGCCGAACAGCTTCGCGTAGAAGGCGGCCGGCTCGGTCGCGCCGAGCGGCATCGCCGTTTGCGTTCCGCTTGCGAACAGCAACGGCCGCAGCAGCGGAATTTCGCCGCCGTGGGTCGACGGCGCAAACGGCGGCGTGTGCGCAGCGGCGATGCCGAGCCGCTCTGCGGCCGATACCGCGGGCTGCTCCGCGCCGGTGATCGCAAGCGCGCGCTCGATGGCGTTGCGGACGAAGCGGTGCACGGCGCCCGATTCGCGGAACCGGACCTCGGTCTTCTGCGGATGGACGTTCACGTCCACCCGCCGCGGGTCGAGCGTGAGCCACAGCGCATACGCCGGTTGCCGGTCGTGATGCAGCACGTCGCGGTAGGCGTCGCGCAGCGCGTGCGCGAGCATCCGGTCGCGCACGTAGCGCCCGTTGACGAACGTGTACTGCCCCGCCGCCTGCGTCGCGTAGGCGGGCCGGACCGCGTACCCGGCGATCGCGATCGGGCCGGCCTGCGCG
>Ga0209048_10005174_pt1 | contig 12344 bp, 8 predicted proteins | sample FrelakmetCRP12CR_FD_187146 | JGI IMG/M metagenome (GOLD analysis project Ga0209048, IMG submission 187146) | Freshwater lake sediment microbial communities from the University of Notre Dame, USA, for methane emissions studies - CRP12 CR (SPAdes)... | ecosystem: Environmental > Aquatic >... | reverse complement strand
CCTCGACGTCCGCCAGGCGCTCGACGACCTCGGCATCACTGAGGCCGACGCGGCCGAGATCGGCATTCGCGTCTACAAGATCGCGATGACGTGGCCGCTCGAGCCGGACGGTGTGCGCCAGTTTGCCGAAGGGCTGGAGGAGATCCTGGTCGTCGAGGAAAAACGGCAGGTCGTCGAATATCAGCTGAAGGAGCAGCTCTACAACTGGCGCGACGACGTGCGCCCGCGCGTGGTCGGCAAGTTCGCCGAAAAGGGCGAATGGATGCGCCCGCACGGCGACTGGCTGCTGCCGGCGCTCTCCGAACTCACGCCGGCGATGATCGCCCGCGTGATCGCCCAGCGGATCGAGCGCCTCGGCCTGCAGCCGCGGCAATCGGAGAAGCTCAAGGCGCGCGTCGACTGGATCAACGCGAAGGAAGCGGCGCTCGCGAAGCCCCGGATTTCCCTCGAGCGGCTGCCATGGTTCTGCTCCGGCTGCCCGCACAACACGTCGACCAACGTCCCCGAGGGCAGCCGCGCCACCGCCGGCATCGGCTGCCACGTGATGGCAATCTGGATGGACCGCCGCACTGACACGTACACGCACATGGGCGGCGAAGGCGTACCGTGGATCGGCCAGGCGCCGTTCACCAAGGAAAAGCACATCTTCGCCAATCTCGGCGACGGCACCTACTACCACAGCGGGATCCTCGCGATCCGCGCCGCGGTCGCCGCCGGTGTGAACATCACGTACAAGATCCTCTACAACGACGCGGTGGCGATGACCGGCGGCCAGCCGTTCGACGGCCCGCTCACGCCGGCCGACATTGCGAAGCAGGTTGCAGCCGAGGGTGTGAAAAAGATCGTCGTCGTCAGCGACGAACCGGATAAGTACCCATCCGGCTACTACGCCTCGGACATCGAAATCCATCATCGCGACGATTTGGATTCCGTCCAGCGCGCGCTGCGCGACACCGAGGGCTGCACGATCCTGCTGTACGACCAGACGTGCGCCGCCGAAAAGCGCCGGCGGAGGAAGCGCGGCAAATATCCGGACCCCGCGAAGCGCGTGTTCATCAACGAACTCGTCTGCGAAGGCTGCGGTGACTGCGGCGTCAAGTCGAACTGCGTGTCGGTCGCGCCCGTCGAGACGGAATTCGGGCGCAAGCGCACGATCGACCAGAGCTCGTGCAACAAGGACTTCTCCTGCGTCAACGGCTTCTGCCCGAGCTTCGTCACGGTCCAAGGCGGCAGCTTGCGCAAGCCGGGGAAGGCGAAGGCCGACGACGGGCCCGCGTTGCCGGATCCCGCGCTGGCGTCGACGTCGGACCCGTACGGCATCGTGGTCACCGGCATCGGCGGCACCGGCGTCATCACGATCGGCGCGCTGTTGGGAATGGCGGCCCACCTCGAGGGCAAGGGTTGCTCGGTGCTCGACATGACCGGAATGGCGCAGAAGAACGGCGCCGTGGTCTCGCACGTGCGCATCGCCAACGCGCCGGAAGACATCCATGCGACGCGGATCGCCGCCGGCGAAGCGAAGCTGATCCTCGCCTGCGACATCCTGACCGGCGTCGGCTACGAGCAGCTCGCCAAGATGCAGAAGGGCGTTACCAAGGCGCTCGTCAACTCGGCGCTGGTCATGCCGGCCGGCTTCACGCGCGACCCGGACCTCGTGTTCCCGCGCGGCTCGATGGAGCGCGAGATCGAGGACGCCGTCGGCCCGGGCGACGCGGAATTCCTCGACGCCACGAAGCTCGCGACCGGGCTCATGGGCGACTCCATCGCGACCAACCTCTTCATGGTCGGCTACGCGTACCAGCGCGGCCTGCTGCCGCTCAGCGAGGCGGCGATCCTGAAGGCGATCGAATTGAATGGTGCCGCAGTCGAATCGAACCGGCAGAGCTTTCGCTGGGGCCGGCTCGCCGCCGTCGATCCGGCGCGCGTTTCGGCCGCGGCGATCCCGTCGGCCGTCCCGGAATCGCAGCGGATGTCCGAGTCGCTCGACGAGATGGTCGAACGTCGGCGCAAGTTCCTCACCGACTACCAGGACGCGGCATATGCTGCGCGCTATACCGACTACGTCGCCAAGGTCCGCGTCGCCGAGAGCACGAAGGTTCCGGGCGCGACGGCGCTCTCCGAAGCGGTCGCGCGCTATTACTTCAAGCTGCTCGCGATCAAGGACGAGTACGAAGTCGCGCGCCTGTACACCGACGGCGAGTTCGCGAAGCGCGTCGCCGCGCAATTCGAAGGCGACTACAAGCTCGAGTTCCACCTCGCGCCGCCGGTGCTGAACAAGCCGGATCCGGCCAGCGGCGAGGCGAAGAAGAGCGTCTACGGACCATGGATGATGAGCGCCTTCCGCGTGCTCGCGAAGATGCGCGGATTGCGCGGCACGGCGCTCGACATCTTCGGGCGCACGGCCGAACGCAAGATGGAGCGCGCCCTGCCCGGCCAGTATGAAACACTCGTCGACGAACTCGTTGCCGCGCTCACGCCACACAATCACGGCCTTGCGGTGCAGCTCGCGCAGGTTCCCGAGCACATCCGCGGCTACGGCCACGTAAAGGATCGGCACCTGAAGGTCGCGAAAGCGAAGGAAGCGGAGCTTCTCGCCGCCTTCCGGAGCGCGCGACCGGAAACGCCGCGCGCGCTCGTCAAGGTCGCAGCTTAAACGCAAGCCGCAGGCGTCGCTTCCCATGCCTGCTCCCACTGGCCAAATCCTCGACCTTCGCGGCTCGGCGTACGATCGCGGACGTCTGCAGGCGCAGCTGCGCCCCGACCGCATCGCCGATGTGACCGTCGCGGTCACCCGGCGGCTGCGCGAGCTCGGTCCGGCGCTGGCCTTGCCCAAGGTCGTCGCCTGGCTCGACGCGCAGCATGCTTACACGCGCGACAACGATCCCGACGGCTATGTTGAGGTACAGGGCATCGCCGAGGGCTTCGGCATCGCCGCCGATGCGCTCTTCGCGTGTTACTACGGCAACGTCATCGCCGACCTCGCGGAGCAGCCCGCGCTCGCCGACGCGTGTACCGCATGGGCCACGCCGCTCGGCGTGAACGGCCCGGTCGTCGTCAAGAACCGCGACTTCCGCGGCAAGCACATCGACCTACAGTGCGTGTTCCGCCACGCGGATCCCGAATGGGCCGGGCGCCGGATCCTGTGCGTGGGCAACCTCGGCGCGCCCGGCGCGTTTTCCGGCGGCCTCAACACCAACGGCCTCGCGGTCGCGGACACACAGGTCGGGACCGTCGATCATGGCGAAGGCTGGCTGCGCAGCTTCCTGATGACAAGGCTCCTGCGCGAATGCGCGACCGTCTCCGAGGCGGTCGGCCTCATCTTCCGCACGCCGCACGCCGGCGGCGGCACGCTGCTTCTGGGCGACGCCACGGGCGCCGTCGCCGCGATCGAGCTCGCGCACCAGGCCGTTGCCGCCGACGAGCCGGGCGACTCCGGTTATGTCGCGCGGACCAACCACTACGTCAGCGAGCGTCTGCAGGGGCGCGACCTCGCGCCGCCCGACGACATCGGCGCGCGCACGTCGCGCGCGCGGATTGCCACCCTCGACCACGCCCTGCGCTCGTTGCCGGTGCCCTACCCGATCGAGGCGATCAAGACGCTGATGGCGCGCCACGGCGACAGCGCCAGCGCCGCGCTGTGCCGGCATGAAGAGGGACGCGACACGCGGACGATCGGGAGCGCGATCTACGACTGCAAGTCGGCTGCGCTGCACGTCTCGTTCGAATCGCCCTGCCAGGGGCACTGGGAGCGCATTCTGCCGTAGAGCTCCCACGGCGGGATGTTCGTGCCGCTACAATGCCGCGTCCCAAGGAACGGAAAGCCGGATGGCGGAGGTGATCAACCCGACCATGCTGTAGGTCTGGACGAAATTGCCCCAGGCCTCGCCGGTGGTGGTGTCCAGGTGTTCCGCAAACAAGCCGTGCCGCGTCCGGCAGGCGAGCAGGCGCTCGAACAGCGCACGCGCTTCGTCAAGTCGACCCAGCAGGGCGAGGGCATTGATATACCAGTAGGTGCAGACGATGAACGCGTTCTTCGGCTCGCCATAATCGTCTCGCTCGACATACCGGAAGATGAAATCGCCGCGCTTGAGGTCACGCCCGATGGCGTCGACCGTGGCGGCGAAGCGTGGATCCTCGGGCGCGAGATAGCCGAGATCGGCGAGCAACAGCAGCGCCGCGTCGACCGTCTCGGTGCCGACCGCACCGACAAACGTTCCTCGATGCGCGCACCAGCAATTCGCGTCGATGAATCGGCGAATGCGCTGGGCGTCGTCATCCCACGCCTTCGCCTGCTCAGGCAAGGCGAGCCGCCGCGCGATCTTCGCCAGGCGATCGCACGCGGCCCAGCACATGACGCTCGAGAAGGTGTGCACGCGCACGACGCCGCGGAATTCCCATAATCCGGCGTCGGGCCGGTCATGCACGGCAACCGCAAGACGGCCCAGCGCTTCCAGTCTTTCGAACAGCGCGGGATCGCCGCGCTTGCCCATTCGCTCGTCGAAGAAGACGTGGGTCGCCGAAAGGATCGTCGCACCGTATACGTCGTTCTGGACCTGGCGATGCGCGTCGTTGCCGACGTGCACGGGGCCCATGCCGCGATAGCCCGGCAACGAACTGACGGTCGCTTCGGCAAGCGTGGCGTCGCCGTTGATGCGATAGACCGGCTGCAATCCCTTGTCGCCCGCGCCGGCGGCGAGATTGACGATATAGTCGAGGTAGCCCTCCATCGTTTCCGTCGCGCCGAGGCGGTTCAGCGCGTCGACCACGAAATAGCTGTCGCGCAGCCAGCAATAGCGATAGTCCCAGTTGCGCCCGGAGTCGGCCGCCTCGGGGATCGACGTCGTCATCGCGGCGACGATGGCGCCGGTATCGTCATAGGCATTGAGCTGCAGCGACATGGCGGCGCGGATGACGGCGCCTTGCCATTCGAACGGGATGGCGAGCCGCCGCACCCAGTTGCGCCAATACCGGATCGTCTCCTCGATGAAGTGCCGCCCGACCTCGTACGGCGCGCGCGTCACCGACTCGTCCGGACCGAGCAGCAGCGTGATGCCGCGGTCGAGGATGAACGGCCTCTCCTCGAGTACCGCCGTCAGCGACGCGTCGGTCGTCAAGCGCAGCGTCATGCCCGGGCCGATGTAGCGAACGTGGTTGCTCCCGGCGGTGAGCGTCGGCTGCAGGCGGCCGTATTCCCAGGCCGGCCGCAGCCGGATGACGACGCGCGGATTCCCGGCGACGCGCGAAATGTGGCGCACCAGCGTGGTCGGCTGGAAGACGCGATCGAACTGGAGGAAGCGCGGCACGCAGTCGGTGATCTCGATGGTTCCGCCCGCGGCGTCGTAAAGGCGCGTGACGAGGACCGCCGTGTTGGTGAGGTACTCCTGCTCCGCGCGCACGCCGTCGACAAGCTCGATCGCGAAAATGCCGCGCGTGGTGGCCAACGGCTCCGTGTCGAGCAGCGCACAGAACGCGGGATCGCCGTCGAACCGCGGAAAGCAACCCCAGACGACGGCGCCTTCGGCGTCGATGAGGAGCCCGATGCGGCCGTTCCCGACGAGGGCGAGATCCAGCGTTCGCATCAGGTCACGTCGGCGTAGAGGGACGCCGCGATCCATTGGCGGACGGCGTTGACGTCGGCGAGACGGAACTGGGCGCGCGTGGCGCCCTCCCCGACCTTGACGCTCCAACCGCCAAGCCGGGAGACCACGTCGAATCCGAATTCGTCGGTGAGGTCATCGCCCGCAAATACGGGGAATCGGCCTCGGAATGGCGGTTCGGCCATGAATTCGAGGATCGCGGTTCCCTTGTTGCGCCCATCGGGCTTCACTTCGAGTACGCCCTTTCCAGGTTGCAGGCGCCAGCCCGGATGGCCGCGATTGGCCAGCGCAACCTCCGCGCGCAGGGCCTGGTGGATGTAGCTCCCGAGTTGCGGCGCGCGGCGATAGTGAACGGCGAGCGTGACCCCCTTGTTTTCGAGCAGCAGGCCCTTGTGCCTTGCCGTGAGCCGGGTGAGCCCGTCGCGCAGGCGCGCAAATTCCGCCGCGTGCGGGACATGCACATGCCACGACCCATCGGCGGTGCGCCGCTCGTACCCGTGCTGCCCGGCCATCGGAAACACGGCGCCCGGGAACAGCCCGTCGGCATCCTTGATCTGCCGGCCGGTGATGAGCGCCACGGCGCCTTCCATCGCGCCGAGCAGCATGGGCAAGAGCGCCGCGACGTCGCCGTCGACCCGAACGCGATGAGGCGTCAGCGCAAGGTGCAGCAGCGTTCCATCCACGTCGAGGAACACCGCGCAGTCGCGCGAGAGCGGCGGCGGCGGCGAAAGGCGGCGCGCGCGCGTCGCACGCTTCGGCGCCGTCGGGCGGGCGCGCGCAGTGCGCGTCATCCGAGGCATGCTGCGACACCGTTCCTCGCGCCGTAAGTCCGCAGCCGGCCGCGCTGGCGCATCACCGCGGCATCGAGCAGTATCCGCCCGGCCCAGCGATAGACGTTGAACTCGCGCACCACGCCGCGCATGAACTGCATGCGCGCGCGCTGCTCCGACTCGGGCATGGTGAGGGCGATGCGCAGCGCCGTCGCGCACTGGTCCGCGTCGTACGGGTTGACCACCAGCGCCTCCGGCAGCTCGCGCGAGGCGCCGGCAAATTGCGAGAGGATAAGCACCCCCAGCTCGTCGTCGCGCGAGGCAACGAATTCCTTCGCGACCAGATTCATCCCGTCGTGCAGGCTGCCGACGAAGCACAGGTCCGCCGCGCGATAGTAGCGATAGACGTCCTCCGGCTCGTGGTGCTCGGTCAGGAGGACGATCGGCGGGCAGCGCGCGTGGGGATAGCGGGAGTTGATTTCCTCCGCCAGCGCGCGAACGCGCGCCCCGTAATCGCGATAGTCGTCGATGCTGCCGCGGCTCGGCGCGGCGATCTGCACGTACGTGTAGTTGCCGATCCACCGGGGTTCCTGCTCCATGAGGCGTGCAGTGGCGTTGAACCGCTCGATGATGCCCTTGGTGTAATCGAGGCGATCGATGCCGATGCCGATGCGCTGGTCGGGCGGCAGCCTGAGGCGGGCCCGGATTTCGCGGCGCGCCTCGGCGATGTCCGGCTGTCCGAGCAACGCTTCGGGCGGCCATTCGATGGAAATCGGATACCGATGCACCGCGGTGACGTTGCCGCGATAGGTAACCGTGAAGCTTTCGCGGTCGACGCGCGCTTCGAGCATCCGATCGACGGTGTCGAGGAAATTGTTGCAGTGAACCTGCGTATGGAAGCCCAGGATGCTGCTGCCGAGCAGGCCCTCCAGCAAATCCGTGCGCCATGGGCAGATCGCATAGGACTCAGGATTCGGCCACGGGATGTGCCAGAACGTGAGGATCGTCGCGTCGGGCAGGCGTTCGCGGATCAGCTGCGGCAGCAACGCGAAGTGGTAGTCCTGCGCCAGCACGATCGGGTCCTTGGTCTTGGCTTCGGCGGCCACCGCGTCGGCGAACTTCGCGTTGACGCTCGAGTAGTAGTCCCAATCCGACCGCCGGAACGTCGGCCGCACGTGGGCGTTGTGGCACAGCGGCCAGATGCCCTCGTTGGCGAAGCCGGCGTAATAACCCGCCTCCTCTTCCTCGGAAAGCCAGATCCGGCGGACCTGGTAGAGCGGATGCTCGGGCGGCACGGCCACGCGATCGCGCCGGTCCGCGGTTTCCCGGTCGGCGGAGCCGCTGCCATGCGCAATCCAGGTGCCCGAGCATGCGCGCATCACCGGCTCGAGCGCGGTGACGAGGCCGCTGGCCGGCCGCTGCACGCGCACGCCGGCGTCCGTCTTCACGTGAATATAGGGCTCGCGATTCGACACCGCGATGACGTCGTTGCCATGCAGTTCGCTTCGGAGGGTCGCGCGCAGCGCGTCCTGGTCCCAGATGCGCTGGCTCCCGTCCAGCGGGCGATACCGCCGTTCGAGATCGCGAATGAGGTCGCCCAGGTCGCGCGCGATCGGGCGCAGCTCCGGCGATGGCTTGCGGCCCGACGGACGCAGGATGCCTTCGCCGCGCAGGAGCGCGCGCAATCCGAAAACCCATCCGCGCCAGGAGATCTGGGCGATGACGACGGTGATGAGGGCAATGCACGCGCCCAGCGCAACGAAAAAATAGAACAGGTAGCGGCGGGTTTCCTCGCCGCGCCGCGTGACGAAGCTCATGTCGTGCAGCAGGATGAGGCGCGCGTCGGGATGCTGGGCGGAATCCACGCCGCGCACCGCAATGTGCAGCGGCCCGCGGGGCGAGGCCAGCACGTTCTCGTCGCCGTCGCCATGTTTCATGAGCGTCGTGCAATCGAGCGCGCGCGGAAAGTTGGCGGTCGAGATGGGCGCGGAACTCGCATCGATGCACATGGCGACCGCGTAGAGTCGGTCGTCGCGCAGCATCCGCGTGAACAACGCCTGAATGCCGGGCGCGGACCCCTCGTCGAGCAGCCGCGCGAGCGGCTCCTGGACCGCCGTGGCGATGAAGCTCGACCGCATGTCGAGGTCGCGCACGAACCAGCGCTGCATCAGCAGGTCGGCCAGCGGCACCGCGCCGTACGCAAATGCGGCGAGCGCGAGCAGGAGCGGAACGAGGAAGCGCAGTGACAGTCGCAAAGGGAGGGTCTCCGGTCACGGCGGCAGAGGGGCAATACGGTCGAAGCATGACGGTTTCGCCGCGCACCCGGCGTAGGCGAAATTTCCTTCCCCTTGTAGGACAGTCACCGAGGCGCTCGCCCCGCTTTCCCTCCGCCGGTCCTACGAGGCTTTCGTAGGACTGGAAATTGACGGCGGCAATCCGGCCGTCGACAATCCCGAGACACATTGGGGACAGGCGGAAACCGTGAAAACGATGACAATCAATCGATGGCTCGCCCTGATCGCGTGCGCGGCGTGCGCCCCCGCTGTCTGGCCGGCGGCGCCCGAGCCGGAGATCGTCGTGCACGTCGCGAAGGACGGGCCGGTGGTGCTGATCGACGTCGACTGTCCCGTTCGGGCACCCCTGCCGGTCATCTGGGAGGTGCTCACCGACTACGACCACATGTCCGCGTTCATTTCGAACCTCCAGCAAAGCAGCGTCGAGACCCGCGTCGGCAACGTGCTCACGGTCCGCCAGCGCGGAAAGGCATCGCTGGGTCCCTTCAGCGTCGAGTTCGACGGCGTCCGCGAGGTCGAAATCGTGCCGTTGGTCGAGATCCGCTCGCATCACCTCAGTGGCGACCTCAAGGAATCGGCCTTCACGACCCGTGTCGTCGATGTCGAAGGCACCTTTCACATCATCAATATCGGCCGCTATACGCCCAACCGATGGGTACCGCCCTTGATCGGCCCCAGCTTGATTGCAGGGGAAACCCGGAAGCAGTTCGACGAGATCCGGCAGGAAATCCTGCGGCGTAGTGCGCGCCTTCCCGCTTCCCCGGCGCCTCGGGTCCGGATTGAGTCCCCCGGCAACGACGCCGCGGCCTCTTCCGCGGAATTGGCGCGTAGGGCGAGTCCGACGCCGGGACGAGACGCCCCTTACAGGAAGTCGGTGGCGGCGCTTACAGGCGCCGCGACGGCAATTCCTCAAGATGCGAAGGCGAAGCACCCACTCGAACATGGGAGTCGTTTGTCATGACGCATGAACGCCAGACCCAGTACCTCAACGGACGTTGAATACCATTTGCGACAGGCGCTGCGCGTCGTAACAGCGCCCGAGCAATCTCGAGGAGAGCCACGCGTGAATTCGTCCCACGAACCTTCCACACAAGGCACTGCGGGCCCGAAGTGGCAATCCGCATCCGAATCGATCGTGCTGCCGCCGCTCCCGTACGCCGAAGATGCGCTCGCTCCCGTCATCTCCGCGCACACCGTCGCGATCCATCACGGGAAGCATCAAAAGACGTACGTGGACACGCTGAACCGGCTCATCGCTGGCACCGAGTTCGCAGGACGGCCGCTCGATACGATCGTCAAGGCGACCGCGGGAAAATCAGAGCACGCGGCGATTTTCAACAATTCGGCACAGGCGTGGAATCATGCCTTCTACTGGCGAAGCCTCACCCCGCGCGGCGGTGGACGACCCGATGGCGCCCTCGAAGAGCGGATCGCCCGCGACTTCGGCGGTTTCGATCGCTTCAGGAAAGCGTTTTCGGAGGCCGCCATGACCCAATTCGGAAGCGGCTGGGCGTGGCTCGTCGACGACGACGGCAAGTTGAAAGTGGTCAAGACCGGCAATGCCGACGTGCCGCTCGTACGTGGGCAGGCACCTTTGCTGACCATCGATGTCTGGGAGCACGCCTATTACCTCGACTATCAGAACCGGCGCGTTGATTACGTCAATGCCGTGATCGACACCTTGCTCAACTGGCAGTTTGCCGAGCAGGCGCTCGCCTACACGGGATAAGTTCGTCCGCTTCGCGCGCCCCTCGGGCGAACTGACGGAATCGTGGGAGAACGAGGGCGGCGCACTGGAGTCTCATCCCGCGGGACTCGAAACTTCGCAGGTTCCACGCTGATCGCAAAGTCGGGCTGGTGACGTCGCGCCCCGGCGTCGTTCGGCGCCTGGGCGCCAACCGCACCGCGCAGCGGATAAAGCGGACGGCGCATTGAGGGCGGCTGCCGCGTTGCGTATAGTGGCCCCCTGATTCGACTTCGGCGTTCTTGCCACTCGCGCGTTGAAATCCGCCCTTCCCTTTCGAATCGTCATTCCCCTAGTCCTCGGGATCATCGTTTCGCTCGCCATCGCGGTTTACGCGGAGCTCGGCTTCCGGCGGCTCGAAGTCGCGAACCGCCAAATGGCTCTGGCGCTCGAAATGCAGGCGAACCTGCGCGAAACGCTCGCGCTCGTCGTGGACGCCGAAACCGGCCAGCGCGGCTATCTGCTGACCGGCAAGGACGAATACCTCGAGCCCTACAACACGGCGATTCCGAAGATCGAGAACTCCTTCAGTTCGCTGCGCGAGCTGCTGGTGACGAACGGCACTGCCACGCAGCGGAACCTGCTCGGGCGAATCAATTCGCTCGTGGGGAAGAAAGTGTCCGAGCTCGAGGCCGCGATCGCGCTGTACAGGAAGGATGGCCCCGCCGTGGCGCAGGCGTTGATGGACACGGGGATTGGCAAGCGCACGATGGACGAGATTCGCGCGGAGATTGACGACATGACCGCCGCGCACCGGCGGCAGCTCGATGAGGCGACCAACCGGTGGGCAGCCGACATTGCGTTCGCGCGAATTGGCATGCAGGTGATGACGGCGTTCACTGTCGTCCTGCTGCTGATCGTCTGGCTGTTGGCGGGCCGGGACACGAAGCGGCGCGAGGAGCGCCGGCGCACTGCACAGGAGGACGCGCGGCGCCTCGAGGCAATCGTCGAAGAGCGAACTGCGGCCCTGTCGGAGCTGTCCAATCACCTGCAGGTCGTGCGCGAGGAAGAAAAGTCGAAGCTGGCCCGCGACATCCATGACGAACTTGGCGGCATCCTGGTGAGCGCCAAGATGGACGTCGCCTGGGTGGAACAGCGGCTCCGTTTGCGCGATCCCGAAGCTGCGGCGAAGCTCGATCGAACACTGCAAACCCTAGACGACGGCGTCCAGACCAAGCGGCGGATCATCGAGGAGCTGCGGCCGACACTGCTCGACAACCTCGGCCTTCCCGCCGCGCTGGATTGGCAGGTCAACGAGATCTGCAAGCGTGGCGGCTTGCGCTGCACGATGGCGATGCCCCCCGACGATGTGATCATCGATCCCGACGTCGCCATCGCTCTCTTCCGGATCGTGCAGGAAGCGCTGACCAATATCGTCAAGTACGCCGGCGCAAAGAACGTTCGCGTCGCCCTCGAGCGATTACCAGAGAGTCTCCAGTTGGCAATCGAGGATGACGGCGTGGGCATTCCCGACGATGCGCAGAGCAATCGGCTCTCGCACGGCATCGTGGGCATGCGCCAGCGCGTGAAAGCGCTGCATGGCGAATTCTGGATCGGCCGCCGCGCGGAAGGCGGGACACGGATAAATGTCACCATACCTTCCCTTCGTCCGGCGGATGATCACGCAGCTGACGCGCCGGCCGGGATGTTGCCCTGATCCTGCTTGTCGCGCAGCCCGATTAGTCTGCAGTCGAAACCGCGAGCTCCGTATCCATCGGTGCAACGAGGCCTCGCACGGAGTCTTCGACAACACTGAACCCAATTCCCGGCATACCAGTACCGACGGCCCCGAACAGGGTCGCAAACGAGACGTCCGCGGCGTCCGCTTCAACGGCGGCGACCGGCTTCTGCTTGCGCACGGGATTCATCCGCCGTCAATGCGCGGTTTCACCGGAAGCAAGATCGGTCAACACGTCGCGAACCCGATCGAACTCGCGCG
>Ga0209048_10005173_pt1 | contig 12345 bp, 12 predicted proteins | sample FrelakmetCRP12CR_FD_187146 | JGI IMG/M metagenome (GOLD analysis project Ga0209048, IMG submission 187146) | Freshwater lake sediment microbial communities from the University of Notre Dame, USA, for methane emissions studies - CRP12 CR (SPAdes)... | ecosystem: Environmental > Aquatic >... | reverse complement strand
ATCGTGAAAAAATCAGGCCCGAAGCGCTTTGCAGGCATGAGGTCGCACTTCCCTATGCCCTTGCCCCGGCCTCGCGCTGTCGGTCTTTGTAGTTGACTGGAACTTATTTCACGGTATAATCATTCCATGCGTGAACTTGCCAGAGGTGAAGAATTCTACGATGGTACCGCCCTGCTCGGTGATCCGGTCCATGGCTACATCTCATTCACCACCCCCCGCGCGGCGGGCGAGAAGACCGAGAAGGACCTGATCGATACGGCCTGGATGCAGCGCCTGCGCCAGATATACCAGCTTCAGAGCGCCCGATGGGTCTATCCCTCGGCGGAGCACAGCAGGTTCCAGCACTCGCTCGGCGCCATGCACCTGGCGGGCCGGTTCGCCCGTCACCTCTACCCGTCTCTCAAGGCAGCCGCGTTGGATTGCCCGTCTGCAAACTACATCGAGGAACTTTTACGAGTAACGGCCCTGCTCCACGACGTGGGGCATGGCCCCTTCGGGCACTTCTTCGACGACAACTATCTCGAACAGTTCGGCCTGACCCATGAAAAGCTGGGGCAGCATATTATCAAGAACGAACTGGCGGAGATCATCAGGGATATCCATCGAAGCCCCAATGGTGAATTTGCGAAGAAAGAGAAGCTGGACCCGGAGCAGATCGCTTTCCTGATCGGCAAGGGGGCCCAGCCGGCATCGACCGCGAAAAAGCAACAGTGGCTTGTCTTCCTCCAGCCTCTTCTCTCGGGCATTTACACCGTCGACAACCTCGACTATGTAATGCGCGACGCCTACATGTGCGGCGTGGCCATCGGCGCGGTGGACATCGACCGGCTCATGTATTATACGTTCTTCACGGACAAGGGCCTCACGCTCCACAAGTCCGGCCTTACCGCCTTGAACATGTTCCTGAATGCACGGCTGTATATGTACACGAACGTCTACTACCATCGTACCACGCGGGCGATCGACGAGCACCTCAAGGAGCTGTTCAAGGACACCATGGCGGCGTTGTTTCCGTTCAACCCCGTTGAGAACCTCAAGGCATACCGGGAACTGACCGACTGGTCTCTGCTCGAGGCTGTGCGAAAGTGGGGCGACGACGGGGATGAGTCCACAGCGGCGCTCGGACGGGAATGGGCTGCCATCCTCTCCCGCGAGGTAAAATGGAAAATGGCCTATGACGTAACACTTTCAATGAAGACCTTCGAAAAAGGAAAGGCCATCATCGACGCCAGGGAACTGGTGGGACGGATCAAGAGGAATCTTTCGCCGAAGCTCAAAGATCTGCAGTTCCGGGTGGACATGGCCAGCCAGGACCCGAGGCCGGTCAACCCGCTTATGATGGGTGAGCGCCAGATCCATGTGTTCAACCCCTCGACGCGCAAAGTGGAGAAGGAACCGCTCAAGGATTTCTTCGACTATATCCCGGCGCGCGTGGTCCAGTGCCGGGTCTTCACGCTGAACCACGACCACGATGAGGAGCTCGCCGAGATCGTTGAGAAGGTTCTGGGCATCGAAGAGAGCATCAAGACGAACATCTGAATCACTGAAAATTGTTTGGTCAATGCAAAAAATGAAAAAAGGCTTAACCGCGGTTATCAATGGAAATTATAGGGCATGGCAGGGCATGAGTATAACGAAAGCCGAACATAAGATTATATTAGCCACGTTCATTGCCATCGTGTTCATCTGGACACTTGACTCGGCCTTTCATGCCCTGGTATTGCATGAGGGGAACTTTTTAAACCTCTTGCTGAACACAAGGCCGAGCGAGCCTTTTCTTCGCATCCTGCTGACACTGAGCTTTCTTGCCTTCGGTATCATCATCATCATAATGGCCAGGCGCAGCGGAACCGGGGAAATCATACGGAGGCATTCCGCAGCCATCGAGGCCTCCATGGACGGGATCGCCATTATCGATCCGGATGGAGCATATGTCTACGTTAACCATGCGTTTGCAACGATCAATGGATATGACGGCCCGGAGGAACTGACGGGCAAAACCTGCCGAGTTGCTTACGGGGACCGGGAGTATGAGCGGATCCAGTCCATTGTTGAACCGGTCTTGGAAAAAAGCGGCCGATGGCGTGGAGAACTGCTCGCTGCGCGGAAGAACGGCAGTACCTACTACCAGGAAGCTTCGATCACCATGCTCGAGGACGGAAGCCGGATATGCATCATTCGCGACATTACCTGGCGCAAGCGGAGCGAGGAGCGGCTGCGCCGGTCGGAACAGTTTTTGAACACCATCTTTGACAGCATCCGAGACCCGTTCAGCATTTTCGACCGCAATTTCCAGATTATACGGGTAAACGATGCGTATGCGCAGATGAGGAACAAGGAGGCCAGCGGACTGGTCGGCAGGAAATGTTATGAAGTGCTGCATAACAGAACGAGCATCTGCGAGGGGTGCGTGGTGAATACGACCTTCAATTCAGCCGATCCCTGCGTGAAAGAGAAGTTCATCATTCTTCATGACGGGACCGGAATCTGGATGGAAATCAGCACCTATCCCATACTGGATGAGGATGGCAGGGTATCTCACACCATCGAATACACGAGGGACATTACCGACCGGAAAAAGTCCGAGGAGGAAAAGCGGCTCCTTATCGAAAAGCTGGAATATCTGTCAAGCACGGATGGCCTTACCGGGCTTATGAACCGGAGAGCGCTTACCGACAGCCTCCTCTACGAGATCGACCGTGCAAAACGGTATAATTCAGAGCTGTCCCTGATCCTCTGCGATATAGACAATTTCAAGGAGATCAATGATGCCTGTGGCCATGACGCGGGAGATCAGGCGTTGCAGACCATCGCGGCGGCTTTGAAGACCATTCTTCGAAAAGCGGACATCGCCGGGAGGTATGGAGGGGACGAGTTCATGCTTATCCTCCCCGAGACATCGATCAAGGGCGCGGAAAAGATCGCGGAAAAAATTCTCTTTGCCGTGCGAAACGCTGAAATGAGTTTCATGGAAGATAAATCGATCCGGCTGTCTTTGAGCATCGGGTTATCCAGCCTGGAAGCGGACAGCGATACCACGGATTCTTTCATCAAGCGCACTGACGACGCCATGTATGCTTCAAAGCAGGGCGGGAGGGACAGGGTTTCCACAGTTAAATCATATCCGCTTTTCCCGTGACAAACTGTTTCCCCGTTGCCATGACAATCCAACGTTATTATACTGGATGACCCTGTGCCCCTTCCACTTCATTTCACAACCGCGTTCATGGATCTACTATATATTCCTTTCCAATCACGCCCTGTATTTCACTCGCTTCGCATTATCTGATGCGAAAGAATCGCCTGTGGCAGTCAATAAAAAAAGCAGGGCATCGCTGCCCCGCTGGAGAGAGCCCTCTTTCGCCGTAGTACCGCCATACCGCTCATTGTAGAAGCTCTGGATCTTTTCGAGCTGTTCTTTGGCCATTCCCCTTGCGTACCACTCGTGCCGCATATCGGATTCGAGGTATTTCTTCACCATCTCGTTATAGAGATCCGGATTGGCTACGTTCTCTACCTCGGGCAGGAATTCGGTATAGAAGTTCTTTGCCGCATCATAGATACCATGCCACCATGCAAAGTCGGAGCCGGGAAATAACTGCGGCGGCGATTTCCCAAGCTCTAGCTCAATCTTCCGTTTGCCTCCGCATCACACTATTTGCCAAACGGACAGACTGGGTAGCGGCAGACCTCACAATGCATGCAAAGGCCTCCATGCCCCATATCAGCAAGCTCTTTTCTTCCTATTCGCTCACCCGCAAGGACCCTCGGAAGGACAAGGTCGAATACGGTACTGCGGTGGTACATCCCGCAGGCGGGAATGCCGATGACTGGCACGAGTGCGGAGTGCGGAGTTCGAAGTTCAGGGTGTTTTGACTCGGACGATAGCTCCACATTCCTCATTCCGACGTCCGCATTCATGTAAGCTACCAGGAACATCGCCCCCGGCAGCGCGGCGGAGCCGTACGTGACGTCCGTTGCGCCGAGGTTCCCGATCGCAAACCGTGTGACGTCATCCGGGTCCACAGACATGCCGCCGGTGGTTATAAGCAGGTCCGCGCCCGCGGCGATCAAATCCCGCAGCCGTTCTTCAATGAATCGCGCATCATCCGGAGCATAGTAGATGCCGACGATCTCACCGGAGTACTCCTCGACTTTCTTGGTGATGATCGGCGCGAAGGCGTCCTTGATCTTTCCGTTGTATATCTCGTTGCCGGTGATGACGATGCCAGTCTTTGGTTTGCGGAGCTCCTTGACTTCGATTACAGCAGAACTCTGAACTACGAACTCCGAACTCTGAACTTCTTTGGCTATCCTCACCGCCTCCTCGATGATGTTCTTCTTCACCACGAGCGGGATCGTCCGAGTGCCCGCAACGATCCGGCCCTTTTTCACGACCGTATTGCTGTGCAGCGTCGCGCACATAACCTCGCCCAACATATTGAACCGGAGAAGCGCCTCATGGTCGATCGAAAGGAGACCATCTCGCCCGGCAATGATGTTGATTTTGCCTTCCTTGGGTTCTCCCTGGATCCGCACGCCTGCGCCCATGAGCGCTGTCGCGAGCGCGAAGACGGCATCGTCTTCGTGCATCTCATCCTCTGCGACCCGCAGGACGAAGAGGTGTTCCTTGCCGAGCCGCTGAAGACGGCAGACGTCCTCTTCTTTGATGATATGGCCTCTTCTAAAGGCGCGGCCCTTGAACTCTCCGGGCCGGATCTCGGTGATGTCGTGGGCGAGTACCGTGCCGACTGCTTGCTGTACCGGAATGGTCCTGAATGAAGCGACATGATGTTCCCGGGACTGATCACACATGTTATTCTCCTTCAAAGAGCGCTTTGAATCGTTCATCCACGATTTCACGGACTCCGCTCTCCAGAGCCTCAAACCGTTTCAAGAATATTCGGGCGTCAGCAGTAATGACAGCGCCACCGCCGTTCCTGCCGCCGACTGTGCGCTCCACAAGCTTCAGACCGAGACGTTCCTCCATGGCCTTGATGTGGCTCCAAGCCCGCCGGAACGGGACGCCTGTTTCCTTGGCCGCCTGGTTGATCGACCCGTGGATGTCGATAGCCTCAAGCAGGAAGCGTCGTCCTCGGCCGAACACCGGCTCCCCTTCTATTTCAATCCAGATCTTGGACCGGATCTGCATGCCCCGTTCGTTATGTCTTTTTCGCATAGCGGTCCTCACAAAAAGTCGTAGAAGGTTTTGTGTAATAGCCACCTTCTGCGCAGGGTCTGCACAAAGTCTGTCCGCCTCTCAATATATCCCGCATGTCCTGCACATGTTCGCCACAGGCATCGCACGTAACACGGCGGAAAGGCCTGCCCGGCATATCCTCCGGACGCAGGGCAACGGTGACCTCCATCAGGTCAAAAAGCTCACTGTCCGGCATGATCTTATACGCCTCGAGCTGGGCCCGGTACTTGTCCGAAATGTCAGGCAAAAGCACGCGTGCGCCTTCCCGCGCGTCCTCGCGCGCCAGTACGCGAACGGCCTTTCCCGTTCTGAGATTGATGAATGTAGCCGCCAATTTTCCGTAGTCCATGAATTTCATCGTCCGGTGGCCCAGGCTGCAGCCGGTGACGGACTGGACCGCGTCTGTTGCACACCGGTCCATTTCTACGAAAACAATGATGTGTTTGCGGTCACGTCCTTTCGGATCTTCGATGCCGATCATGCGCAGGCCGAGCATCGACATCCGTACTCCGAGCACCTGGCCGGGGCAGAGGTGGCCATGTTTCGTTGCCGATTCCGTCAGCAGAGTTTCAAAGGTCATTGAATTCACCGTCCTGAAAAATGGAATGACAGCGGATTTTCCTTGTTTTTCACTCCTTCGCATGCGGCAATGCAGTTGCCGCAATTATGGCAGAAAGAATAGACCTTTCCCGCCATAGGGTCAAGTCCCAACCCGCACGCGTCGGCGCAGACCCCGCAACTGACGCAGGACCGCGCCGGAGACTCGGAGAAGGAGACCTTCATCGTTTTTGCGGTCCTGAGCAGGCCAAGAAACGAGCCTACGGGACAGAGGTGATTGCACCAGGCGCGGCGCACGACAAAAACTTCGAGCAGCACGATCAATGCGATCAATCCAAGTTCCAGGCCGACTGAATCTTCATACACGAGGTTTGCAGCCTGGACCGATATGATGCCCGGCGCGGAAAGAAGGCTTACCACGGGAAATCGCAGGAGCAGCGACGCAAGCAGAACAAGGATGAGCACCGCATAGCGCAGGACCGGCGTGAATGGTAACGTGAAAAGCCGCCTGATGCCGGTCCTGTCCGCGACTACGTCGAACAGTTCGGACAGCGTGTTCTGGGGACAAACCCAGGAACAGAATACCCGGCCCAGCACAAAGGCCAGTGCAACAGGGAGCAGGAGCGACAGCAGGAGCGTTGGGTCGAACCTCCTTGTGGTCAGGACCGTCTGGACGCCGATCACCGGGTCAGTGAGCCAGACCGGTCCCACGGCGAGGGAGTATAAGGTCCCCGTGATCACCGTGATGCCTTTCCTGTTCAGGAAGGGGACCAGGAAGAGCAGGCCGATCGACGAGAGCTGGACGGTTTTGCGGGCGATCCTCCGCTTCATGCCTTTCCTCCCGGCTGCGCGACGATCGCCGCAGGTTCAACTGGGCAGACGTTCTCGCACACGCCGCACCCGACGCACTTGTCCTTCACAACCACAGGCTGGAGCTTGTCGTCCATTTTGATCGCCTCGTCGAAGATGGGGCAGTCGTCGAAGCAGCTCCGGCAGAGCGTACCCTGCCACGTGAGGCAGGTATTCTTATCAATGATCGCGGTGCCCATGCGCACCTCTTCCTTTTTCGTAAGTGTCCGCTTGAGCGCGCCTGAAGGGCAGGCCGGCGGGCATTTCATGCAGAGATAGCAGGGGACTGTGCGCGGACGGATGACCGGCGTGCCCATGATCTCGAGTCCATCCAGAAGACCCGCCATCCTGATGGCGCCGTACAGGCAGCTCTGCTTGCACTTGCCGCACCGGATACAGGTCGCAAGGAACTCCCGTTCCGGGAGCGCGCCGGGCGGCCTGAGCAATCGGTCACGCATCTTCGCTGATGGAGACCGGATAGACGCCGAGCACGCCGTCGAACAGAGAAACGCGGCTGATCGCGTCGTTTACCGATGCCGCGTTATCTCCTTCAATGACGGTCACGATCTGGTTTTCCTTTACTCCGAATACGCTGATCTGAGGCATTTGCGCCAATCCGGCCAGGACCGATGCATCTGATCCATTCCGGACCTCTACGATTATTCCCGCTATCGACATGTTCCGTACCGTCCTTTCCGTAATGCTATTCCCCGGGTCCGGCAGGTTGTAAGCCGCCGGTCCGGGAAACAAACCGTGCCGATGTCATTAGGCCTTTTCGATCTTTACAGCGCAGATCTTGTACTCCGGCTGCTTTGACAATGCATCGAAGGCGTCGTTCGTTAGGCTGTTGATCATCTTGTCGGGATAATGCATCGGAACGAACACCAGCCCGTCGCGCGGCACGTCCATGACCTTCGCTTCCAGAACGATGGTCCCGCGGCGGGATGTGAGCCGCACCTTGTCTTTGGACTTGACGCCGATCTTCGCAGCATCCTGCGGGTTGATCTCTACGTACGCGGATGGCGCGGACCGCTTCAGTTCCGGCACGTTGAGCGTCATGGTGCCGGTGTGCCAGTGCTCGATCTGTCGGCCCGTGGTGAGGGCATACGGATATTCGGCATCGGGCGGCTCGGCCGGGCCCTTGTGGGGACGGAGCCAGACCGTGGCCTTGTTGCCGTCGGCTTTGGCACCGTAGAACGATACGTCCGCTGCCTGGGGATCGAACTTCTTTACCAGCACGTCACCGTGCTTTGCCGTATAGCGCCGCAGCGTGCCCGGATGGTCTTCCGTGGGACAGGGCCACTGGATCCCGTGGGCCTTTTGCAGGCGTGCCCGGGTCATGCCCATGAAGTCATAGGCAGTGCCTTTCGAGCATTGCCGGATCTCGTTCCAGACATCCTCTGACGTCTTGAACGCGAACAGCTTTTTCGCCTCGTGTTCGAGATCGAGTGCTTTGAAGAGCTTGTTCGCGAACTCGATCATTACGTCTAGATCGGGCCGCGCTTCGGCCGGCGGATTGATCGCTTTTTCAATATACTGGTACCGGCGCTCAGACTGGCCGTAGGTGCCGTCCTTCTCCACCCAGAGCGCGGCGGGCAGCACCAGGTCAGCCAGTTCCGAAGTTTTTGTCGGATGGTACGCCTCGGATACCACGAGGAAGGTATCCTTGCCCTCCATTCCCTTCCGATAAACATCTACATTTGGCAGGCTCTGACCGGGGTTGGTGCAGGCGATCCACATGGCCTTGATCTTGCCGGCACCGAAATCCCGGAACATTTCTACCGCCGTGGGTCCGGGCTTGGGCTGGATGCGTCCTGCAGGCAGGCCCCAGAACTTCTCCATGTCTTCGCGGTCCTTGTCATTGGCAACGAGCCGGCCGTAAGGCAGCAGATGGCTCAAGAGGCCGCCGTCGCGCACGCCGCCGCAGGCATTGGGCTGGCCGGTGAGCGAGAACGTCGTTGCGCCCGGCCGGTTGATCTGACCGGTCAGCAAATGCAGGTTGTGCACCATGTTGTTCGCCCACACGCCGCGGGTCCGCTGGTTCAGGCCCATGCACCAGAAGCTCATGGTCGCCTTGGACTGGGCGAACATGCGGGCGGCCTTGATAATGTCGTCCTTGGGGCAGCCGGAGATCTTCTCGGCAGCCTCGGGGGTGTACTCGTCGAGGAACTTGACGTACTCGTCCCAGCCGACCTTCTCGATCTTCGGCGGCGGTCCCGGGTCCGTCATCTTCTTGAATACCAGGTGGTTGTCTACATAGTCTTTGCTGTACAGGTTCTCTTTCACGATCACGTGGGCCATGGCGTTCAAGATCGCCAGGTCGTTCCCGGGAATGAAGCTCATGTGCAAGTCTGCGATACGCGCAGAAAGGGTCTTCCGGGGATCGACCATGATGATCTTGGCGCCGCGCTTCTTCTGCTCGTTCACGATGCGGAAGATGACCGGGTGTGCCTCGGCCATGTTCGAGCCGATGATGAAGAAGCAGTCCGCGTGGTACATGTCGTCGTAGGCGCCCATGGGCTCGTCCTTGCCGAAGGTGGAGACGTAGCCCACCGCGGCCGAAGCCATGCAGAGGCGGGGATTGCCGTCAATGTTGTTCGTGCCGAGACCGCCCTTGAAGAACTTGTTCATGAAATAGGACTCCTCGGTGTACGCCTGGCCCGATCCGTAAAATGCAACGGACTGGGGATCTGCCTTGTAAGCCAAGGCGAACTTGTCGACCATGAGGTCCATTGCCTCTTTCCATGAGATCTTTACGAACTCGTTGCCCTTCCGCAGTAGGGGATATTTGGCCCGGTCTGGAGCCGTCATGATGGCCGGCAGAAAGTTGCCCTTGAGACAGAGGAAACCCTTGTTCCAATTGTCCTTGTCGCCCTTTACCGCTGTGACCTTGCCACCCTTAACTCCGACATAGACGCCGCATCCCGCGCCGCAGTACCGGCAGACGCCTTTGACCCATTTATCAACATCGGCCTCGGCGGCCAGGAGTTCCTGCGGGACCTGGAGGTCGAGTCCAATGGCCGATGCAGCGGCCAGCGCCGCCGAATACTTCAGGAGCTGTCTTCTGGTAATGTTCATTTTCCCCCTCCTTGCCCGTGGAATCCTGTCCTGTTCTTTGCGGATTCTTTCACAGCGACAGTGTGATGTTCATGACAAAGGAAGCAGGTCTGCTCCTTGGCAGGCAACTTCTTCTGGATGTCCGCAACCGCGTCTCCGTGGCATCCCCTGCACCTGTCCACTCCAGGTTTTATCGTGAAATTCACCTCCGGAGAGCCGTGACATACAACACACTTGACACCCATCAGCCCGTGTGCTCCCTCCAGCCAGACGCGTGCCTGATCTATGTGGCATTCCGAACATTCCTGGTCCGCCGATGTCTTGACGTGCTTCTTCTCCGCCGCGCTCACTGCCGCCGGCAAAATAAGTAGCAACAGGATCACCATCAGTTTTCTCATGAGCGCCTCCTTCTATTGAAATAAATGTAATTACTCAGAGCGACGTGGCTGACCCGAGTTGTTGCTCATGAACCATGCAAAGCCCGGATCACGGAATGTACTCAGCGTGTTCAACAACAACTCGACAGGGTGAGATGATCTTTCTTTTTAAAAATTGAGAATTAAGGTCTCTTGATATTTGATGCCTGGGATGTGGTGCTTTTCTTTTTTTCCATGTCTCAGTGTCTGGTTCATTGACGGCTTCCCTGCGCGGCAGGTGGTGGCATCAATGCTTGTCTGTACCGGCATGCAGGAAGAAGCGAGCAGCACATCACGCTCGCTTCTTCCTGAAGCGACAGTACGTCGATTTTTCAAAGGATCTTACAGTTTTTCCTGTACGCCTGAAGGATCCTTAAATTCAAACTTCGGATTCCCTTTGAGTTTTTTCTCTCCCCTGTTGTCGAGGTATTTCTTCAGTTCGAGGTCCACTTTGAGCGGTACATTGACTCCGGCCTTTGTTAGCGCCTGTCTCAGCAGGCCTTCGGCTTTTTCGGCGAAGGCAATAGAATCTCCGAGGATCCTCATCGCTTCAGTGGGATTATGGAAACCGACTGAGTTCTCAGCGCCTATATATACACCCCGATAAAAGGCCTCTTCATAATAGTCCTTGGCCTTGTCATAGAAGGCTTTGTCAATAGTTTTGCCCGCTGCCTGAGCAGCATGGGCGCTCTCGAACAGCTTTGCCGCGGTAGCCGTAGCATAGCCGGCCCGCAGCATAAGCGCTACCGTCCTGTCCTGGATGGCGATGACCTGTCCTTTCAGCCATTCGGTTGTTTCCGTGTGACATTGCATGCATGCTTTCATGTCGTTCTTGAGCGGGCTCATAACGCGATGGTCTGAAACCTTATTCACGCCGACCTTGGTATAGGGCATGTGACAGTCCGCGCATGCTGCTCCAGCCTTCCAATGGACACTGTTCATGGAGAACAGTTCAAACTCGGGGTGGCGGATGAATCCAAGCTTAAAGCCCGTCACGTTCTGTTTCCATTCTCCGTAGGAGGGATCGCTGCGGATTTTCTTGATGACGTTTTCGACCGTGATATTGCCCCAGGTGCTTCCCTGCCAGGGGAAGAAGACGTTGATGGAATGCATGTCCTTATCTTTTTGTACAACATAAGTCACATGGCACTGTCCGCATACAACGCTCCGCATTTCCTGACGCGTTAATTTGGCAGGATCAACCCCCATGTCTTTCAGAGCAACGAGCAGCGTAAAATCCCTCGATATTTTCAGGGCCATATCCTTGTTATTATGACAGTCAATACAAGCAACGCCGAGTGACCTGTACTTCTCAGGGATATAGCCAAGGACTTCTTTATAAGGCTTAGAGAAGTAATCCAGCCCCTTTTCTTTTACGAGGGATGGGGCATAGGGCGTTTTGCAGGTGAGACAAACACCACCGGCCTTCACTCTCGACGGGTCAACTTCAAGCTGGTCTCGCACCATGTACGCATGGCCCCGAGGTTCGTTGTATTCGACGCCGAATCCCCATCCATTGAAGAGAAGCGCCATGTACGGAAATTCAGACAGCTTGTCGTATGTGATCCTATCAGCATCAAATCCTCGTTTATACTTGCTCTTTCCCTTCGGTGAAGGCTCTTCCGTCTTTTTCCACAGCTCATATTCCGTCGGATATGCCTTCCCCCATTCGGCAGGGTCGATTGTTCCGTCCGGAATGACAACGGTCTTGACCGGCTTGCTTTCCGGCGGGGCACACCCGAACAGGGATACTAAGGTGGCTGCGAATAGCACGAACAGCATTGTTACTACAGGTGATCTCTTCATAGTGGAACCTCCTTCATGGGATCAGGTTGATATTCGCTGAGATTGATATGGTCATATTGTTTCCATTGATCCGCTCCTGGTATGAATGAGCCTGCGGTGACATTCCCAGCACTTTCTTTCATGACTGATCAACTCGACCGTGTTTTCATGGCATCGGATGCAGTTAGCCTGCAATACCTTCTCACCGTGAGCACTCAGTCTAATCCGTTCCGGAACACTGCCGGAGTAGAAAAATACCACATCTTTCAATCCGTCTATTGTCTTCCATATATAGTGGATGCCTATATTTCCGTGCGGCAGGTGGCAGTCCACGCACAATTTTCTCCTGTGCGCTCCCATGTGCGACCACGATTCATACTGCGGCCCCATCACGTGGCATTGGGAGCAAAAATCAGGAGATTCTGATTTGGCGAGCAGTTTGGGCGGACCGAACATAAGGAAAACCATCACAGCGGCCCC
>Ga0209048_10005172_pt1 | contig 12345 bp, 15 predicted proteins | sample FrelakmetCRP12CR_FD_187146 | JGI IMG/M metagenome (GOLD analysis project Ga0209048, IMG submission 187146) | Freshwater lake sediment microbial communities from the University of Notre Dame, USA, for methane emissions studies - CRP12 CR (SPAdes)... | ecosystem: Environmental > Aquatic >... | reverse complement strand
GACCCTGCTCAACAATCGAGCAGGAAGGTTAGTCACCCTGGGTAATTTTCAACGCGCACTACTCAAACCATTTGGGTCTTATTCAACACGCGCCAACACTGTCGGTTCCTTTCGAACGAGGTGATGCAGCAAGATTTCCGACCGGCGCTCGAACGCAATGATCAAGGTACCCAACGACTCAGGCTTTTGATCCGCCACCAATTCGATCGGTGCGATCGCCAGACAACATGCCAAGGTATCTGGATCATCGAGTGAAGCTTGGCACTCCGCCCGATACGCCATGATTTCGGGGTCTTCGTATATTTTCTCCAACCATCGGCCAAGCGTATCAACCGTGAGTATGTAACGAGGGCCCGTGATGTTTGGTGCTGGTGGGTAAGCGGCCAGCAGCGCCTGGGCGTAGACCAAAAGGCGCTCCGGCGGCAGATGGGAAAGCTCCATGAAGGCCAGAAATGCGTCCCTCCAAAGCGGGTTTAGCGCCAAGTCGGCGTCCTCCTCGACACTGAGAGGGAAGGTCCAGGGGGGAAGTAAGCCGTTTGCATCCATGTTTGCGTAATCGTAGCTGTCAATATTTTTTGGCGAGTCTGGCAGCTTCCTCTCGAAAGATACAGCGTCTATATATTTCGGGTCGTCCCCTGAATTCTTCAGGGTGATGGCACCAGCGGAAGCCCGTTCCGCCAGAAAGGAGATTGGCTATGGCCATCTGCATTCTGCGATTCCCGAACGGCTGCGGTTGCCGTACTTGGGTTATCGCTAACGTCACCGTCGAGGAAAACGGAGTTGCTTGTTACGACTCCAACGGCAACCTCCTCGGCAAAGTCGAAACCTCTGATTACCTCGCGCAGGAACGCGTTGCCGAGGCAATCATGGACTGCCTCGACGCCGGTAAAGGTTTCAAGCAGCCTGATTTCGAGAAGCTGACCCGCTTGGTCACCGCGTAAGCGCATGACCTTCGCTCGCCCCCGATACCCAGCTGGGTATCGGGGGGTTTTACTTTCAGGAGAATCACCTTGGAATTCATTCGAACCGACTCCCAGACTGAAAAGCCCTTTGCCATCGACTATTGCCTAATCGCCGACAAAGGCAGTCACCCTCAAGCGCTCGACAATCTCTCAGATGACGATGTCCTTGATGTTTTGGCTAAGAATCACATCGCCGAGGCAATGGCACGGATTGGTCGTCCCGATCCTAGTCACCCACTGCTCGGCACGGGCGATCCCTTTTACATCGCGATTGACGCCGAATGGACCGGAATCGCGGAGAGCCTACTCGGCGTGGAGTCCTACCAGTTCTACGCCAGCGGCACCGGCGGTAATCTGGCCGTCATTTGTTATCCGAACTCGTGGGCCATCGAGGATCGTTTGACCCTTGCTGAAATGCTTGGCGAGGTTATCCGACTGGCCCGCGAAACTGGCTGCATCGTCGCCATTCCGAAGGAGCTGGTGGCAATTGGGTTTAGTCTCCGCGTTGACCTTGCAGTCACTGCGGACCTGCCTATATACAAGCGCCGCCTTACCAATGTCGGGGGCAAGGTTGCTACCGCGGCAGGGGGTGTAAACTTCGAGATCGTCCACAAACTCAAGGACGTCAAACACTTGATGACTCCGCCTGCGCTGAGTGTGCGACAAGGCAAGGACTGCTTCACCGTTTCTACACGCTTCGTCGACATCGCATTGCATGCGCCGCCGCGGGCTTCGCTGGCCGATCTCGGCGAGACGCTCGGGATCAAGAAACTCGACCTTGAAAAGGACCTGCCCGGTTACAAAAAGTCGGCAATGAACCTCGTGAAACGGGACCATTTCGACTATTTCCGTCGCTACGGCGTCATTGATGCCAAGATCACCCTTCACTACTGGCTGCGCATCCTCGCTTTCGCTAAGGACGTTGTCGGTGTCGATGATGCCCCGGTATCGGCCGGCGCACTCGCCGTCCAGCTTTGCCGCAAAACCATGGACGAGGCTGGTCTTGACTATGCGACGACCTTCGACGTCCACGAAAAGGATGTCATCGAGTGGGATGCCTATACAGGTAGACGTCGTACCCGCAAGCGCATGGTAGTCGGGGGTGACCGTGCCTTCCATGAGCAGTTTGCTATTGAAGGTTTTCATGGTGGTCGCAACGAATGCTACATCTGCGGACCGAGTGAGCTCGATCTATGGATCGACGTCGACAAGATCGGAGCCTACACAACTGGCATGGTGTCGGTACGCAAAATTGCATTCCGTAAATCCTTTGAGACACGGCGTTTGAAGGATTTTCTAGGTGATGTGCTGGGCGTGGCCTGGATTGACTTCCGCTATCCGAAACCCATTCGTTTTCCAGGCTTGGCAGTGCGGTCTGATGAACGGGGGTTGATTTACTGTCTCGCCGGGCAGACTTATGCGACGGCTCCGGAGATCTCCCTCGCTATCCGCCAAGGCTGCCAGATCACCATTCGTCGCGGCGTGATCTGGCCGTGGGATGATGACCCAAACGATGTGCGAATTTTCGAGCCATTCGTGCGCAAAATTCGGGCACTGCGTAATGCCTACGCGCATGATCCGGTCTTCGAGGAATATGCCAAACTTTTAGGCAACTCCGTTTACGGCAAAACGGCCCAGAGCCTGCGCGACCGCAATGCCTTCGAACTCGCGACGCTGGACAGCCGGAAGATCGGTCCCTCCGCTATCACCAACGCCGCCATCGCTGCCCACGTCACCGGTTTCGTCCGTGCCGTCATCGGCGAGCTTTTGCACGCTATTCCAGCACACCGCGTGGTGGCCTCGGTCACAACCGATGGCTTCTTGACCAATGCCCGGGAGGACGAAATCGACCTGTCCGGAGCTCTTTGCCAGCGCTTTCTCGACCTGTGCCGGAGGGTGGAAACATGACCAAGATGCTCAAGGTCAAGCATGCGGCCATTCAGGTGCTGCCCATGCGTACCCGGGCCGTCGCTACGCTGATGATCGACACGGTACGCCGACGCAGGATGTCTGGTTCTACGAGCACCCCTATCCGCCGGGCGTGAAGAATTACAACAAAACCAAGCCGATGCGTCTTGAAGAGTTCGTTGCCGAGAAGGGTTGGTGGAATAACCGGGTCGAGAACGAGTACGCCTGGAAAGTCAGTGCTGACGACGTCAAGGCACGTAACTTCAACCTCGACATTAAGAATCCACACAGCCCTGACGCCGAAGTGCATGACCCCGACACGCTGCTAGCCGATTATGCCGCCTTGCAACAGCGCATCGGCCAGACCCGCGACCAGCTCAAAGCCATCCTCGCTGCCGCTCTGGAGGGCAAGGTGTGAGCGTGATTCTTAGCGAACACCTACCGCTGCTTGCCACCGCACCGGACGGCATTCGGAGGCTGCGCAGCCTGATTGTCGAACTTGCAATGCGCGGCAAACTCTTACCGCAAGACTCGAAAGATGAACCCGCTAGTATCGTAACCCATAAATAACGGAACGTGTATTATGCTGTTTCATACCCACCCTATGATGAGGAGTTGGCTATGCGACAGACTGAGTTGCATCTTACCGACGAGGATCGTGATCTGATCGAGTCGTACCGGGCGAAAGGAGTGCACCATGCGCGGGAAGTCAATCGGGCGCACGTGCTTTCTGCGCTTGATCGGGGCGTGCCGGAATCCCAGATCATGGCGGTTCTGGGCGTTGGGCGGACGGTGATCTGGCGAACGCGAGCCGCGCATCTTGAGGGCGGCGCGGCATACGCGGTGCGTGACCTGGCACGTCCGGGCAAGCCCTGCCAATACGGTGCGGGCATCGAAGCGCAGATTTCAGCTTTGGCGTGCTCGGCGCCACCGCAAGGCGCAACGCGATGGACCCTCGAATTGCTTGAACAAGCAGTGCACGCCGAGGCAGATGTCGGACCGATCAGCCGCGAAACGATTCGCCGGTTGCTAAAAAAAACTGCATCAAACCGTGGCGCAAGTTGATGTGGTGCGTTGGCAAACTGACGGAAGAGTACCGGCGGCGGATGTACGATCTGCTCGATCTGTACGCTCGCCCGTTCCGCTCGAAAGAACCGGTCATTTGCCTGGACGAGAAGAGCAAGCAACTGCTCAAGGATTCGCGCCCGCCGCTGTCGATCAAGCCCGGTACGCCCTTGCGTATGGATTATGAGTACGTTCGGGGGGGTACCTGTAACCTGTTCGTCGCGGTCGAGCCCAAGGGCGGACGACGGACCGTGCAAATCACCGATCATCGCGCCAAGACCGACTTCGTCGCCTTTGTTCAATATCTGCTTGAACAGGTCTATGCGAAAGCACGCCGCATCCATCTGGTCCTCGACAATCTCAATACTCACTTCCGTAAGTGTTTCGAGGAGGTGCTCGGGGTCAAAGTCGCGCACAAACTGCTGCGCCGCGTCGTCTTTCACTACACGCCAAAGCACGCCAGTTGGCTGAACATGGCGGAAATCGAAATCGGCATCCTTGACCGCCAATGCCTTGATCGGCGCTTGCCCGACCGTGACACGCTTGCCCATGAAGTCGATGCGTGGGAACGGCGGCGAAATGACGCGCAGCAAGGTATCGAGTGGACCTTCTCTCGACAGGATGCGGACATCAAAATGGCTCGGCATTATGTTTCGTAATTAATGGGCCGTGATACTAGTACATTGCTCCAGCGGATTAACAAAGAGCGTGCGCAACTGGAAGCAGGGGGAGTTTGCAGAAAATCGAAGGTAACGCCACTTGTGGATGTTGATGAGCAGCCGTTCGTACTTCCAGATGGATGGGAATGGGCTCGCTTAGGCAATTTGGGGCTCATTGGCTCCAGCAGCCGCGTCCATCAGAAAGATTGGACTGATCAAGGCGTCCCTTTCTATCGAGCTCGTGAAATCGTTAAATTGTCACAGAATGGATTTGTCCAGAATGAGCTTTATATCTCCGAGTCGCATTACAAGTCGCTAGCGGCTTCCGGCTTGGTGCCATCTGAAAATGACTTGATGGTGACGGGAGTTGGAACTATTGGGGTTCCATATATCGTCAAAGCAGAAGACAAGTTCTACTTCAAAGATGCAAGCGTCCTGATCTTCAAGAACTATCATCGACTCTGTGCGAGATTCATTCAACTTTTCATGAGTTCGCCATGCTGGGTTGAGCAAATTCATGAAAAAAGTATGGGCACCACGGTTCATACACTTACCATTGTTCGCGCAAATGAGGTTCCTGTTCGAGCCTGTCAGAAATTTTGTGTGTGAGGCATAACATGTCGTTAAGGAGCATGTATGCCAAGCAAGACGAGCAAGAGGAAACCGGCAGCGGCGCTGCCCAGCATTCCGAAAGAACTCATTGACCAGATGGTTAGCGGCCCGATGGATGCCGAGGCGGTCAATGCCGCCTCGATGGCGTTCAAGAAGGCGCTGATCGAACGCATACTGAGTGCCGAACTCAGCCATCACCTGGGTTACCCGCCCGGCGCCGAGAAACCCGGCGATCTCGGCAATCACCGCAACGGCGCCAGCGGCAAGACCGTGCTGACCGACGATGGGCCGCTGCGGATCGACGTGCCACGCGACCGTCAGGGCAGCTTCGAACCCCTGCTTATTCCCAAGCACGAGCGGCGCTTCACTGGTTTCGACGACAAGATCGTCGCCATGTACGCCCGCGGCATGACCATCCGCGAGATTCAGGGTTTCCTGGCCGAGCAATACGGCACCGAGGTTTCGCCCGAATTCATCAGTTCGGTCACCGAGGCGGTGATGGCCGAGGTCACCGCCTGGCAGTCACGCCCGTTGGAGCCCATGTATCCGGTCGTCTTCTTTGATGCCTTGCGCGTCAAGATTCGCGAGGATGCCGTGGTCCGCAACAAGGCCATCTATCTGGCACTCGGCGTGCTGCCGGACGGTACGCGCGACATCCTCGGGCTGTGGATCGAGAACACTGAGGGTGCCAAGTTCTGGATGAAGGTCTTCAACGATCTCAAGACCCGCGGCGTCGCTGACATCCTGATCGCTGTCACTGACGGCCTGAAAGGCATGCCCGAAGCCTTGGCTGCGGTCTTTCCGGCCACCACGCTGCAAACCTGCATCGTGCATCTGATTCGCAACAGTCTGGATTACGCCAGTTGGAAGGACCGCAAGGCACTGGCGGCGGCGATCAAGCCGATCTACACGGCTCCCAGCGCCGAAGCTGCCTTGGCCGAACTGGATGCCTTCGCGCAGGGCCCCTGGGGGCAGAAATTCCCTACCGTGGCCGCCGCCTGGCGTCGGGCTTGGGACCGGGTGATTCCCTTCTTTGCCTTCCCGCCGCCGATACGGCGGGTGATCTATACGACCAATGCCATCGAGAGCATCAACGCCCGGCTGCGCAAAATCATCAAGACACGCGGGCATTTCCCGAGCGACGATGCTGCCACCAAATTGATCTGGCTGGCCTTGCGCAACATCACCGCGGACTGGGGACGGGCCGCCAAGGACTGGAAGGAAGCCATGAACCAGTTCGCCATCCTCTACGCCGAACGCTTTGAAACAGCTCGCGTATAAAATGACCACCGACTTTCCCACCGCACCGTCGGCCTACGGTCTGAATGGACCTTCGGCCGCCGTCACCGTGGAAAAGTCTCTTCACGCCTCACACACAGAAATTCTGACAACCCCTCCTGTTCCGCTACCACCTGTCGCCGAACAACACCGCATCGTAGCCAAAGTCGATGAACTGATGGCTCTCTGCGACCGGCTGGAGGCGGAGCAGACGGATTCGGCCAGCTCCCACACCCGGCTCGTTGAAACTCTGCTCGGTACGCTTACCCAAAGCTCCGATGCCGCCGACCTTGCCGACAACTGGCAGCGCCTCACCGAACATTTCGACACCCTGTTCACAACAGAATCCAGCCTCGACGCCCTCAAGCAAACGATCTTGCAACTTGCAGTCATGGGCAAGTTGGTGCCGCATGACGCCAACGATGAACCGGCGAATGAATTGCTCAAGCGGATTGCGCAGGAACGGACGCGGTTGGAGGCGGAAGGTGCTTGCAAAAAATGTAAAGCAGCGCCACTTGTAAGTGATAAAGAGCAGCCATTTGCTCTACCAGATAACTGGGAATGGACTCGATTGACCAACGTGGTTATAGATAGCAGCGCCGGTTGGAGTCCGAGTTGCGAATCACGGCCTCGGGTAGAAAACGAATGGGGAGTGCTAAAGGTCAGTGCCGTTTCATGGGGCGTGTTTGACCCAGAGCAAAATAAAGCTCTACCAGCGAACCTTGAACCTCGACCGGAACACGAAGTTTCGGCGTCCGATTTCTTGGTATCGCGAGCGAATACCGCAGAACTCGTTGCTCGAAGCGTTTTCGTAGAAAAGACGCCCCCGCGTTTGATGCTCAGCGACAAAATTGTGCGATTGCGGTTGTCTAAATTGTCTTCCGGGCGCTACATAAACCTTGTGAATTCAAGCGGCGATGCGCGTTCCTATTATTCCCGTATTGCTGGAGGCACAAGTTCGTCAATGTAGAACGTGACAAGGGAACAGATCTTGAGTCTGGTCGTTCCTCTACCACCTTTCGCGGAACAACTACGCATCGTCTCTAAAGTCGATGAACTAATGACCCTCTGCGACTGCTTGAAAGCTGATCTCGCTACTGCCTGTCAGCGTCAAGTCATGTTGGCTAATACTTTGATCGAGTCCGCACTGGAAGCTGCTTGATTGAGACCTACCCAGCTCTGACCAGAAATTGACCAGACAAGAAAAAAGCCAACCACTGCCGGTTGGCTTTTTCTTTTACAGATCAACGACCTGCCTGAATTCGATATGGAGCGGGCGATGGGAATCGAACCCACGGCACAAGCTTGGGAAGCTTGGGTATTACCATTATACGACGCCCGCTCTGGGCTGGAGGCTGCATTCTAAGCGCAGTGGCCGCCCGGTTCAATCCTCGGCGAGCAGGCGATATTGTCCGGCGTGGAAAAGAAGAGGGGCGAGTTCCGGTGTTTCGCTGAAATTCACGACCCGGCCGACAATTATCGAGTGGTCGCCAGCGGCATGGCAGCTTTCATTGGCCACCTCGAAACTGGCGCAACAGTCCGCCAGCAGTGGCGCGCCCCCGGCGCCGGCGCGCCAGTGCAGGCCGGCGAAGCGATCGACCGGCCAGGTTGCGAAGCGGTTGGAGAGATCGACCTGCCCGGCTGCCAGCACATTAATGGCATGGTGGCTGGCGTGGCGGAAGGCCTCGAGGTTGTGCGAACTGTTGTCGAGGCACCAGAGCACCAGCGGCGGATTCAGTGATACCGCCGAAAACGAATTGACCGTCAGCCCGACCGGCTGCCCGTCCGGATCGATTACCGTGACTATGGTCACCCCGGTCGCGAAGCGTCCGAGGCTGTTGCGCAAGGCGCGGTTGTCGTCCTGAATCTCGCTCATCAAAAATGCCGGCGGAAAAACGCCGTATTATCCGTGCTCCGCATCCGCACGTCGAGGCTGATTTGTCCGTCGCTCCCGCCTTTAGCAAGCATCTGATCGCCTGGCAGAAGACCGCCGGGCGCCACGACCTGCCTTGGCAGAAGACCAGTGACCCGTACCGGATATGGCTCTCCGAGATCATGCTGCAGCAAACGCAGGTCAGCACGGTGATCCCGTATTTCCAGCGTTTCCTTTCGCGCTTTCCGACGGTGCAGGCCTTGGCGGAGGCGCCGCTCGATGTCGTGATCGAGCACTGGGCCGGACTGGGCTATTACGCCCGGGCGCGCAATCTCCATCGCTGCGCCCGGGAGATTGTTGCGGTCCACGCCGGAAAATGGCCAAATTCCGCCAACCAGTTGAGCGCCCTGCCCGGCATCGGCCGGTCGACCGCGGCCGCCATTGCCGCCTTTGCGTTCGGCCAGCGCGCGACAATTCTCGACGGCAACGTAAAGCGCGTACTGTGCCGCCAGTTCGGGGTCGCGGGCTTTCCCGGCCAGGCAGCTGTGGACCGCGAACTCTGGGTGCTGGCCGAACGCCTGCTCCCGAAAACCGATATCGAAGCCTACACGCAGGGCCTGATGGATCTCGGCGCCACCTTGTGCACACGTAGCCGGCCGCGCTGCGAGATTTGCCCGGTGGCGGCGGGCTGTCAGGCGCGCCTGAGCGGCCGCCAGGCGGAACTACCGACCGCGCGCCCGCGACCAAAGCTTCCCGAGCGGCGGGCAAGTTTTGTCTTCATCAGCGATGGCGCGCGCCTGTTGCTGGAGCGCCGCCCGCCGAGCGGCCTGTGGGGCGGATTGCTGGTTCCACCGGAAGGCGAAGTGTCGGCCGTGCTCGCCCGCCTCGGCCTGAATGGCGAAAGTCGGCGTTATCTAAAACCGTTCAAACATTCATTCACGCATTTCCGGCTGACGCTTGAACCGGTGCTTTGCTTCGTCAAACCAGCACCCGGAATGGCCGAGCCTGGACTGCAATGGGTGGCGATCGACACGGCCGCAAGCGCTGGCGTACCGACACCCATCAGGAAGCTGATCGAACAGATCGCCGGCTGAGGCTCAAGGCTTGGCCGGCGCGCTCTCGGCAGCCTTGGTCTTGGCGACGGACTTTTCCATCTTTTCGGCAACCCGCGCATCATGGTCGGCCTGCTTCTTGCGCAGGCGCTCCGCCTCCTCGGCCTTGCGTCGGGCGCCTTCCTCGGCCTTGCGTACCTTGTCGGCCCGCGTGGTAGCTTCTTCAAGTTCCGCTTCGGTGCGCGCTGTCGCAGTTTCCACTTCCAGCGCCTGAAGCTTTGCGGCGCGCTCCGGGGCCCTGGCCGCCGCCTCGATGTCGCGTGCGCTGAATTGCTCCTTCTTGACCTGGCGCTCGATGGCCTTGCCCTCATTCTCGAGTCGCTTTGCTTCCCTGCTCGACTCTGTCAATTCACGATTGGCATTGTCGCGGCAACGATTGACCAGAAATTTCTTGTAACACGCGGGCTCCTGCGCTTCGTACAACTTGTCGGCCACGGCCTGGCGCTCGGCGCCCACGCGGCGCAACTCGGCAGCGCGCGTCAGGCGCTGTTCCCAATCGGCGTTCTGCTCGGCCGTCGGCGACGCCTGAGCGACCGATGCCAGGCCCGAAAACAAGCCGATGCAAAGTACCCAGCCAGCACCCGACAAGCTTTTCGCGGAACGGCGACAACCAGACAGCGCATTAAGGAAACGATCGATCATTGGAGCAAAGGGAGACGAGTTGGCAGGATTTTAGCAGCCCGCCGCTATAATCGGCTGCCTCATGATTGCTCTGCGCCAAGTCACCTTCGCCCGCGCCGGCCGCCCGCTGGTCATCGACGCCTCCGTCCAGATCCACCCCGGCTGGAAGGTCGGCGTCGTCGGCGCCAACGGATGCGGCAAATCCAGCCTGTTTGCGCTGCTTGGCGGCGAATTGCACGCCGAATCCGGCGCTGTCGAACTGCCGGCCAGCTGGCACATCGCCCGTGTTGCGCAGGAAACCCCGGCCCTGCCCGACAGCGCACTAGACTTCGTGCTCGATGGCGATGCCGAACTGCGCCGCATCGAGCGCGAACTGGTCGAGGCCGAAGCCCGCAACGATGGTGTAGCCATCGGCCACCTGCACGACCGCTACGGCGAGATCGGCGGCTACTCGGCCAAGGCCCGCGTTGCCGAAGTGCTGCACGGCCTGGGCTTTACCGACACCGACTTTCGGCGCTCGGTATCCGAGTTCTCCGGCGGCTGGCGGGTCCGTCTCAACCTCGCCCGCGCCCTCTCGTGCCGCGCCGACCTGCTACTGCTCGACGAACCGACCAACCACCTCGATCTCGACGCCGTGTTCTGGCTGGAAACCTGGCTGAAAAACACCCAGGCCACACTGCTGCTCATTTCGCACGACCGCGATTTTCTCGACGCCGTGGTCAGCCAGATTCTCGCCATCGACCTGCAGCGCCTGAGCCTGACCAGCGGCGGCTATTCCGACTATGAACGGGCCCGCGCCGCCCGCCTGGCCACGCAGCAATCGAGCTACGAAGCCCAGCAACGCGAGATTGCCCACCTGACGCGCTTCGTCGAACGCTTCAAGGCCAAGGCGACCAAGGCCCGCCAGGCACAAAGCCGGGTCAAGATGCTCGAACGCATGGAAATCGTCGCCGCCGCGCACGTCGACTCACCCTTCCATTTCACTTTCCGCAAGCCAAGCGCCCTGCCCGACCCGCTGCTCAGCATTGAAAAAGCCTCCGCTGGATATGTCGACCTCAGCATTCTCGACAACGTCAGCATGACGCTGCGCCCGGGCTGCCGCATCGGCCTGCTCGGCCGCAATGGTGCCGGCAAATCGACGCTGATCAAACTGCTGGCTGGCGCCATCGCCCAGCAGGGTGGCCAGCGCAAGGAAGCCAAGGCGCTGAACATCGGCTATTTCGCCCAGCACCAGCTCGAACAACTGCGCCCAGACGAATCGCCGCTGCAACACCTGGCCCGCCTCGAACCAACGACGCCGGAACAGGAACTGCGCGACTACCTCGGCGGCTTCGATTTCCGCGGCGACATGGCCAGCCGGGCGATCGAACCATTCTCCGGCGGCGAAAAATCGCGCCTGGCGCTGGCGCTCTTGATCCGCACCAAGCCCAACCTGTTGCTGCTCGACGAACCGACCAACCACCTCGACCTGGAAATGCGCGAAGCGCTAACCTTCGCGCTGCAGGATTACGAAGGTGGCATGGTCTTTGTCTCCCACGACCGCCACCTGCTGCGCACCTGCGCCGACGAACTGCTGCTCGTCGCCGACGGCAAGGCGAACGAATTCGACGGTGACCTCGATGATTACGCAGCCTGGCTAGCCACCCAGCGCAATGCCGAAAAGACCCCGGAACCGGAGGTCGCTGCCGAGAAAAACGAACGCCTGCAACAACGCGCTGATGCCAAGGCTAGCCGGCAGGCTTTACTCGCGCAACGGCGACCTTTGGTCAAGGAAATCGAGCAATTGGAGCGGAAGCTGGCGAAGTGGAATGAGGAAAAAGCTGCCCTGGAAGTCCAGTTCGCCGATCCGGGGTTCTATGCTGCGGTCGACCGGGTGAAAAGCGAGGAAATGCACCGGCAAGCCGGGTTGCTTGGCGAGCAGATCGATGCGGCGGAAATGCGCTGGCTGGAAGTTCATGAGGCCTTGGAGGCGCTGCCGGCCGTCGACTGACAGCACATGAGCAACCGCCGGTATCGACCCAGAAGAGCCGTTCGCTCTTCAACGCCACTAAAGGCAGCAATCTCGTGTCAAGCCGCCGTTCGGGAATTGGTGCTGGAATTTGTATTCTCAATCCATCAGACCATTCAAGAACACAGAATCTCGGATATACCCTGAAGTGTGAATGCCGGAGTAAAAGGGAGCCACTTGGCGGCGTAGTGGAAGCCAGTCCTGACGCCTAATCTTTGATCTGTGATGGATCGAGGAGGAAGGCAGG
>Ga0209048_10005171_pt1 | contig 12347 bp, 14 predicted proteins | sample FrelakmetCRP12CR_FD_187146 | JGI IMG/M metagenome (GOLD analysis project Ga0209048, IMG submission 187146) | Freshwater lake sediment microbial communities from the University of Notre Dame, USA, for methane emissions studies - CRP12 CR (SPAdes)... | ecosystem: Environmental > Aquatic >... | reverse complement strand
GGCGTGTGTGCGGCGGTCACGACGTTCTTCGCCGTCAAGTTCCTGCTCAGGTTCTTCCAGACCAACCGGCTCACGCCGTTCGGCATCTACTGCATCGCCGTCGGCTCGGTCTGCACGGTGGCGTTCGCCCTCGGCGCCTAGCCCCAGCCCCGCAGGCCCCCCTGCCCGGCGAAGCCCGGCCTACGCTGCCGACCCGGCCGGCCCGGCCTTGTCGGCTTTCGGCCCGGTCTGAAACCAGGCAAACGCGAACAGGGCAAGGGCGACGACGAGGGCCGCGATGCCGTGCTTTGTGTGGTGGTGATTGGCCTCCGCGCTCGTCGCCGAGGCGTGACCCGGGAAGAACGAGGGCAGCGAGTGCTCGGGCTGCACGAAGTAGATGACGGCCACCACGATCAGCACGATGCCGAGGATCACCGCCGGGATGACCAGCTTGCGCATGTTGGAGTTCATCGCGGCACGATGGTAGAGCACGATCGCGCCCACCCGGCCCCTGCAAGACGTCGTGCCGCCATGATGGGGAGTGCCATGCCGATCCCGAGGACCCCCTCGAAGATGTTCGAGACCCGCAGCCAGGCCTGGCAGGAAGCCGGCCTGCTGCGCCAGATCAGCCCGCGGGTCGTCAAGCGCGCGCGCCTCGAGGCGCTTCTGCTCGTGCCCGTGTTCGTGGGCGTGGTGATCCTCTACGACAACCGGGTGAGCCTGATCGGCACGGCGGGGCGTCACGGACGTCCGGCGACGCTGGAACCGGCGCTGGACACCCCGGTGACGGCGGTCACGGTGGTCGCCCTGGTGATCCTCGGCTGGGCGATCGCGCGAGACGTCGGCCGGGGGCTCGGACCGCCCCTGTTCCGGCGCCTGGACCCCGCCACGGCGGGGACGGTCGGCTTTCTGATCCGCCTGACCACGATCGCCCTGGCGGTGCTCGTGGCCCTGCGCGTGGCCGGCATCGAAGCGCGCACGCTGGCCCTCGGCGGGGCGTTCACCGCAGTGATCCTCGGACTGGCTGCCCAGCAGACGCTCGGCAACGTGATCGCGGGCACCGTGCTGCTCAGCGCCCGCCCCTTTCGCGTGGGCGACCGCGTCCGGCTCCAGGGCGGTCCGCTGGCGGGCCAGCTCGAGGGCACGGTCAGCTCGCTGGGGCTGCTCTATACGACGTTTGCCAAAGGCGACGACTCGGTCATGGTGCCCAACAGCGTCGTGCTGAACGTCGCGGTGCTGCCGATCAAAGAGCCCGAGGCGGTCAACCTGCGCGCGCGCCTGCGGCCGGGGATGACCCCCAGCGACCTGCAGGAGATCCTCGAGACGTCGCTTCAGACGCCGCTGCGCGAGGCGCCCCGGATCACCCTCGAGGAGCTCGACGGCGCGGAGGTGGTCGTGCGCATCGCCGCCACGCCGCGGGTGGCCGCGGAGGGTCGCGAGCTGGCCAGCGAGCTGCTGGGCATCGTGTCGCGTCAGACGCGGGCGGGCGAGGTCTCAGAGGCCACGCCGTAGCGCATGAACAGGTGCGAGTCGCTCTGCAGGGCGCCGAGCAGCTCGAGCTCTATCGGCGGTTCTAGCGCAGGGCCGGCGAGGATCCGTACGTCCTCTTCGACCGAGCCGCTGCCCCCGGCCAGCTTGGGCGACAGGGAGAGGAACAGCTCGTCCACGAGCCCCGCGGCCAGCAGGTCCCTGTTCAGGTGCGGCCCGCCCTCGCACAGCAGCGTGCGCACCCCCAGGCGCTGGCGCAGCTCCGAGAGCGCCGCGGGCAGATCGAGCCGTCCGTCGCGCTCGGCCCGCACGTAGTCGACGTGGGCCGCGCTCGCCGGGAGGCTCGCCGCCGAGGGGGTCACGATGACCACCCGGGCCGCGGGATCGGCGAGCAGGGGGAGATCGGGCGGCAGCGAGAGGCTGGCGGACACGACGCAGGCGAGCGGCTCCTCGCTGAGGCCGCGTTCGCGCCGCCGGCGCGCACGCGCCTCCCCGCGGGTGATCCTGCCGTAGCCCTCCGCTCGCACCGTGCCGGCGCCGGCCATCACGCCGTCGGCCGTCGTGCGCAGCTCGTGGAACAGCTCGCGGTCGGCGCGGCCGCCGATCGGGCCCGAGCGCCCGCCGAGGGTCGCGCGACCGTCGGCGGTGCTCACCATGTTCAGCATCACGAAGGGCCTGTGTGCCGTGGCGGGCTGCCGGTCGCGCAGCGCAAGGCCCTCGACGATCTCCTGAACGGTGGCCGGCTCGCCGGGCGGGAGGAGGCAACTCAGCAGAGGAGCCGTGCGCTCGGCGGGCGCGGGACCCGGGTCCGCTTCGACGCTCATCGCCTGCACCCTAGCCGCGACCGCCGCGTCGCGGCGGCTCGGCCGATCGCCCAGCTCCCGCGAGCTCGGCCGATCGTCCAACATGCAACATTTCCACAACAATGCCCGGCCGGGACCTGCTACGGTCGTGCAGCAATGGCCGGCACAAAAGACCGGCTGCAAGTAGTGCAAGCGCTCGCAGGTCGAAGCTCTGAGCAGCATCCTCCGCGTAGCAGCACGCACATACCGTGGAGGAGTTCCAAATAATGCCTACTGGTACAGTCAAGTGGTTCAGCGACGACAAGGGGTTCGGCTTCATCACCCCCGATGACGGCGACAAGGACCTGTTCGTCCATCACACAGGGATCAACGGCGAGGGTTATCGCTCGCTGCAGGAGGGCGCCAAGGTGTCCTACGACCCTGAGCAGGGCGACAAGGGCCCCAAGGCCGTCAACGTCCAGTCGATCTGACGCGCCGACATAGGACCTAACCTTTGAGGGCTCGCTTCGGCGGGCCCTCACGCATGTCGGGCGACGCGAGAACACTTCCCCTGCGCGATACCCCGGCCGGCGGGGCGGAAGCTGGACGGGCGGGTAACATCTGGAGCCGGCGCATCGTCGTGCTCGCGCGCACGGGCGGCGCGGAGCGGCTCGGCGGGCTGGCCCTGTTCGTCCTCGTCGCCTGCAGCGCGCTGGTGGTCGTGATCGCGGCCGACCGGCCGAGCATCCTCGCGCCGACCAGCCACGCGAACTTCTTCCCGCACTGGATGTCCGGTCCCCTGGGCGGGATCTGGCCGGGCTTAACGCGTGATGGCACCGCGCTGAAGTACGTGTTCACGGGCGTGATGGTGCTCATGTACGCGGCCTATCTGGCGGCCCTGGCCTACGTTCCGCGGCTGCGCGCCCGCTGGGCGATCGCGGCCATCGTGGCGGTGCACGCGATCTTCCTGCTCGCCCCGCCGCTCGCGCTGACGGACGTCTTCAACTACATCAACTACGGGCGCATGGAGGTCGTGCACCATCTCAACCCCTACACGACCATCCCGATCGGCGAGCCCCACAACGATCCCAGCTTCGCGCTCAGCAACTGGCACCAGCTGCTCAGCCCCTACGGACCGCTGTTCACGCTGCTGACGTTCGCCGTCGTCCCCCTGGGGGTAGCCGCATCGTTCTGGGCGCTCAAGGGCATGATCGCGCTCGCCAGCCTGGCGACGATCTACCTCGTCTGGAGGTGCGCCCGGCTGCTGGGCCGCGACCCGGTGGCGGCGATCGTGCTCGTGGGCCTGAACCCAATCGTCCTGGTCTGGGGGCTGGGCGGCGACCACAACGACTTCCTCATGGTGTTCTTCATAGTCCTCGGCTTCTTCCTGCTGCTGAGCGGACGCTCCGGCGCGAACCCGGCGAAGCCGCCGCCGCCGCGCGAGTCCGCGGCCGGCCGGCGGGTGGGATGGCTCCTGCCGCTCTCGGCCCTTGAGATCGGAGCGGGCGCCGCATTTGTGACGGCCGCGGCGATCAAGGCATCGGGGGGAGTGCTGATCCCGGTGGTGCTGGTCAGCCTGCTGCGGACGCCACGGCGGCTGACCCAGGTCCTGCTCGGAATGGCGGTGGCGGCTCTCCTGCTGGGCGCCGCCAGCCTCACCGCATTCGGTCTTCACCTCCCCGACCTCAGCACCCAAGGGCGCCTGGTGACGAACGTGAGCGTGCCGAACCTGATCGGCCTCGCGCTCGGCGCGGGTGGTGAGACCGACTCCCTGCGCCTCGTGCTGAGCGGGGTCCTGACGGCCGCGGTGCTGCTCTGCTGCTTTCAGGCCTACCGACGGCGCGGCGCAATCACCGCCTCCGGCTGGGCTGGGGTGGCCCTGCTGGTCACGCTCAGCTGGGTCTTGCCGTGGTACGTGCTGTGGGTGCTGCCGCTCGCGGCCCTGTCGAGCTCGATCAGGCTGCGGACCGCCGCGCTCGTGTTGGGCGCCTATCTGATCATCGCGTGGGCGCCCGCCTCGGGGATCCTGTGGAACGCGATCGGCTTTCACCCCGAGAAGACATCACTCGGCAGGCTGCACGGGCGCTACGTCAGGGAGCTCCTGAACTGAGGCCCTCAGGCGTCCTCGGGCGGGCGGCGCTCGACCTTGCGCTGAGACGTGCGGCGCTTGGCGTCCAGCCTGCGCACGCGTGAGGCGGCTGTGGGGCGCGTGGCGCGTCGCTTGCGCGGGACCCTCAGGGCGCGCTTGAGCTTTTCGGCGAGCCGCTCGAGCGCCAGCTCCCGGTTTCGCGCCTGCGAGCGCTCGTCCTGGGCTATCGCAACGAGCCGGGGCCCGGCGCGCGCCAGCACGCGCTCGCGCTGCTCCTCGCTGAGCGAGGGGGAGGCGAGCACGTCGAAGCGAGCTTCCACCCGGCTGGCCGTCACGTTGGCGTGCTGGCCGCCCGGACCGGAGGAGCGGCTCACCCGCAGGTCGACCTCCGCGAGGGGGATGACGAGCTCGGGCGTGATGGGAAGCGATTCGGCCATGGTGCACTCGGCCCCGCGGCCGTCGTGGAAGCTCCTCAGGAGGCGCCGGGGGGAGCCGCACCGGGCGGGCCGCTCGTGCGCGCCTGACCCTCGGCAAGGCGCCCGTCGCGGCCGACGTAGCCGTCCTTGCCGCCCGCGCAGAGGTAGATAGCGTCGCCGTCTCCGACGTTGCGCATCTTGCGGAACGTGGCGGCGTCGACGCGCGCGAAGGCGCCTTCGGGAAGGCGCTCCACCGATCCGTCCCCGAACTCCATCTCGATCGTTCCGCGGTGGACGAAGTAGAGCTCCTCCTGACGCTCGTGGGCGTGCGAGCCGGACTCGTAGCCGGGCGGCATGACGATCGCGTTGAAGCCGAACGCCGTGACGCCGAGGCCCTTGCGAACCTTGCGAAACCCGTAGCCCTCGCCGAGGGAGTCCAGATCGCCGACGGCCCAGCCGTCTCCGGTTCTCACCTTCGGAAACTCAGATCCATTCATCGCTGCTCCTCTCAGTGGTCGGCCACGTACCCGGTCAGGGGGCGCCCCTCGCGGGCCCATCGTTGCAGGCCGCCGCGCATCGAATAGGCATCGAAGCCAGCCGCGCGGAAGGCCTGCGCCGCCATGTCCGAACGCTGGCCCACGCGGCAGTAGAAGACCACCGGCCGGTCGCGCTCGACCGTGGACGCCTGCGATGAGAGCTCGACCAGCGCGATGTGGCGCGTGCCCTCGATGTGGCCCGCCTCACGCTCATGAGGCTCCCGTACGTCGATCACCTGGGGAGCCGGGTCTCCGGAGAGCCAGCCTGCGACCCGCTCGGGGTCGACCTCGATCTCCGTGGGCTTCTCGGTGGCGCTCATGCTCATGAGCCTAGCGACGGGGTAAAGCCGCCGCCGGCCGGGCGGGAGCGCCTCGGCCCGGCTCGATCATCACTAGGATCAGCGGACATGCAGGCCGTGAGCGACGTCTACACGATCCCTCAGGAGAACCTGGACCTCTGCACGACGATCGGGCAGATCGCACGCGAGCGGATCGCCCCGCGCTCGGCGGAGATCGACGAGCGGGCCGAATACCCCTGGGACGTCCGCAAGATCCTCGCCGAGCAGGACATCCTTGGACTTCCTTTTCCCGTCGAGTTCGGAGGAACCGGGACCGGCACCCTGATGCTGAACATGGCGGTCGAGGAGATCGCCAAGGTGGACGCGTCGTGCGCGCTGATCCTGATGGTGCAGGAGCTGGGAACGCTTCCGATCCAGCTTTTCGGCAGCGATGAGCTGAAGGAGCGCTTCCTGCCGCGGTGCGCCACTGGCGAGTGGTCGCCGGCATTCGCCCTCTCAGAGCCAGAGGCCGGCTCGGACCCCGCCGGGATGAAGACCGTGGCGGTTCCCGACGGCGACGAGTGGGTGATCAGCGGGACGAAGAACTGGATCACGAACCTGGGGGTCGCCGACTTCTACATCTGCTTCGCCGTCACCGATCGCGAGAACCGGCGGATGACGGCGTTCGTCGTGGAGGCCGACCGGCCGGGCTTCAGCGTGGGCAAGCTCGAGCACAAGCTCGGCATCCGCGCGTCACCCACCGGGCAGCCGATCTTCGACGAGGTGCGCGTGCCCGCCGCGAACGTGATTGGCGAGGTCGGCAAGGGCCTGTCGGTCGCGCTCGGCACGCTCGAGCGGACCCGGCTGGGCGCTGCGGCGCAGGCCGTTGGGATCGCGCAGGGCGCAACGGACTACGCCGTCGCGTATGCGCGCGAGCGCAGGCAGTTCGGGAAGGCGATCAACGAGTTCCAGGCGATCCAGTTCAAGCTGGCCGACATGGAAACGCGTACGGCCGCCGGTCGGGAGCTGCTCTACAAGGCATGCGCGATGGCCGACCAGCGCCATCCGCAGCGCGCCAAGTACTCCTCGATGGCAAAGGTCTTCTGCTCGGACACCGCGATGGCCGTGACCATCGAGGCGATCCAGGTGCTCGGCGGCTACGGCTACGTCAAGGAGTATCCCGTGGAGCGCATGATGCGAGACGCGAAGATCACCCAGATCTACGAGGGCACGAACGAGATCCAGCGTCTCGTGATCGCCCGTACGCTCAGGTAGGGGTGGCAGGTGCGCGCGTCGTCCTCGCCAGGCGCTTCCCGCCATCTCCGTCGGGTCGGGGTGGCGGCGCTGATCGCGATGTCACTGGGGCTGATCGTGATCGTCGTCGGGCAGGGCTTCAGCTCGATCGGGGCCGTGCGGGCGCTCGAGGACGTGGCGCTGGGCGTGATCGTGGCGGCCGTCCTGATGGGCGGCGCGGCGTTCGTCGCCGTACGGCTGGCGGGCTGGCGCGATCCCGAGTCAGAGACGGAGTTCGAAGAGATCGTTCGCCACTCTGAGGCGCTAGCGCGAGAAGGGCTCGCGTGGGATCCCGGGGAATCCGAGTTCATGGATCTCGACCCGCTCGATGACGCCGACTTCGAGGAGCTCGTGCGCGACGCGCTGGACGACCTGCCCGACCTGCTGCGCAACGCCCTGTCGCACGTGGCGGTGGTGATCTCCGACGGCGGGCGCCGCCGGGGCGCCTACGGCCTCTATCAGGGGGACGGCGCCACCCGCGACGACGCCCACGATCGGATCGTGATCTTCCGCGACACGCTGCGTCGCGACTTCGGCCGCGAACCCGACCTGCTTCGCGAACAGGTGACGCGGACGGTGCGCCACGAGCTCGCCCACCACGTGGGGTTCGACGAGCTCGGGGTGAGCCGGCTCGATTTGTAGTCTCAATCCAGCGACCAAGGAGAAGGCCAGAATGCCCGAGGCAGTTATCGTCGACGCCGTTCGCACGCCCATCGGGCGCGCGGTCAAGGGCTCGCTTAGATCCGTGCGGGCCGACGATCTGGCCGCGATACCGCTGAAGGCCCTGCTCGAGCGCAACCCGCAGGTCGATCCGGGCTCGATCCGCGACGTGATGATGGGCTGCGGTTTCGGAGAGGGCGAGTCCGGCTACAACATCGGTCGCATCGCCGTTCTGCTGGCGGGCGTCGACCACCACGTGCCGGGGTGCACGGTCAACCGCTTCTGCGCGTCCTCCCTGCAGACGACCAGGATGGCGTTCCACGCGATCAAGGCGGGGGAGGGCGACACGTACGTCGCCGCCGGGGTGGAGGCCGTGAGCCGCGTAGGAGGGGGCCGCCAGTTCGAGTTCAACCACGCGGTCGACGGCTCGGAGGGGTCCCTGTTCGACGTGTACATCCCGATGGGCATGACTGCCGAGAACGTCGCCGAGCGCTGCAAGGTCAGCCGCGAGGCACAGGATGAATGGGCGGTGATCTCTCAGGCCCGGGCGGTCGCGGCGGTCGAGTCCGGCCACTTCGAGAAGGAGATCGTCCCGGTGACCGTGCCGGCGCACACCGAGACCGACAAGGAGGGCAATCAGGTGCAGGTGCCCGAGGCGGTCGTCACCAAGGACGACGGTCCGCGGCCCGGCACCACGTTGGAGAAGCTCGCAGCGCTGCCGCCCGTGTTCAAGGAGGGGGGGACGGTGACGGCCGGCAATGCCTGCCCGCTCAACGACGGCGCCGCCGCGCTGCTCGTGATGTCAGACGAGAAGGCCCGCGAGCTCGGCCTGAAGCCCCGCGCGCGGATAGTCGCCTCGACGGTGGCGGCGATCCGCCCGGAGATCATGGGGCTCGGTCCGATCCCGGCGATCCAGCAGCTGCTGAAGGACACGGGGATGGCGATGAGCGACATCGACGTAGTCGAGATCAACGAGGCGTTCGCCGCCCAGATAGTGCCCTGCAAGGAGGACCTGGGGATCGACGAGGACAAGCTGAACCCGTTCGGCGGGGCGATCGCGCTCGGGCACCCGTTCGGCATGACCGGGGCTCGCATCATGACGACGCTGCTCAACGACCTCGAGACGCGTGATGAGACCTACGGCATCGAGTCGATGTGCGTGGCGGGCGGCATGGGCATGGCGATGCTCGTCGAGCGCCTGTAGGGGAAGGCGGAGGGCCCGAAGCGCAGTGGAGGGCTGAAGCGGGGATCCCCCTACCGCGGGGGCATCCGCAGCGCGCCGTCGAGGCGGATCGTCTCGCCGTTGAGCATCCGGTTCTCGATCAGCTGGCCGGCCAGCTGCGCGTACTCGGCGGGCTGGCCGAGGCGCTGCGGGTAGGGCACGCCCGCGCCGAGCTTCTGGCGGGCCTCCTCGGGGAGCGCCGCGAGCAGCGGCGTGTCGAACAGGCCGGGGGCGATCGTGTTGACCCTGATCCCGTACTGGGCGAGGTCGCGCGCCGCCGGGAGCGTCATCGCGACGACCCCGCCCTTCGACGCCGAGTACGCGATCTGCCCGACCTGCCCGTCGAAGGCGGCGATCGAGGCGGTGTTGACGCACACGCCACGTTCGCCGTCCTCGAGCGGCTCGTTCGCGATCATCGCCGCGGCCGCGAAGCGCAGCACGTTGAACGTCCCGATCAGGTTGATCGAGATGATCGTCTCGAACGGCATCAGCGGGTGCGGTCCCTTCGAGCCGGCCACCTTCTGCGCCCAGCCGGTGCCCGCGCAGCAAACCGCGATGCGCAGGCCGCCCTCGAGCCCGGCGGCCTTCGCCACGGCAGCCTCGACCTGCGCCTCTTCGCGCACGTCGCAAGAGAGGAAGTCGAGCCCGAGCTCGGAGGCCAGCGTGGCGCCCTTCTCCGCGTTGACGTCGGCGATGGTCACGACTGCGCCCTGCGCACAGAGGTTGCGAACGGTCGCCTCGCCGAGCCCGGAGGCGCCGCCGACCACGATTGCCGAGCTGCCGTCGATCCGCATGGGCGCAGAGCCTATCCTGGCGCGGCCCTGCGAGGGGCGCCGGTGCTTCAGCCGGGCGTGCGCGAGGCGCCGGCGGGATCCCTCACGGCCCGCGAGAGCGTGAGCGCGAAGAGCTCCTCGGGGTCGGTGAACCAGCGCACGAGCTCGAGCTCGGCGGCCGAGAGGTCGCTTTCGAGCCGGTCGGCCGTGAACTTCGCGCTGATCTCCGTGCGCATCTCCTCGCCGGCCGCGAAGTGCACGGGCAGGTCGAGGTCGCGCACGATCGTCGTGTGCTCGCTGCGCGCGCGCAGGCGCATCTCGATCCATTCGTGCTCGGGATCGAACAGGGCGATGTGATCGAAGTTCTCGGGCTCGAAGTCGGCGCCGAGCTCGCGGTTGAGCACCCGCAGGACGTTGCGATTGAACTCCGCGGTCACACCCTGCGCATCGTCGTAGGCCGCCTCCAGAACTTCGGGGTCCTTCACCAGGTCGGTGCCCATCAGCAGGTGGTCATGCGGCCCGAGCAGCCCGGCTATCTCCCGCAGCACCCGCCGGCGGCTGCCGGGCGGGAAGTTGCCGATCGTGCCGCCGAGGAACGCGACGATCCTCGGCCCCACCGCCGCCGGAACGCGGTCCAGGTGGCGCTCGAAGTCGCCGATCACGCCGTGCACGCGCAGGCCCGGGTACTCGTCGGTCAGCTCCTCGGCGCAGTCGCGGACCATGCTCTCGGTCACGTCCACCGGGACGTAGCGCACGAGCGTGCCCGCATCCGTCAGGGCGTCGAGCAGCACCCGTGTCTTGCTCGCGGTGCCCGAGCCGAGCTCTACGAGCTCGGCGGCCCCGGTCAGCGTCGCGAGCTCGGTGGCGGTTTCCTCGAGGATCGCGCGCTCGGCGCGCGTCGGGTAGTACTCGGGCAGCTCGCAGATCTGGTCGAACAGCTGTGCGCCGCGAGCGTCGTAGAAGTGCTTCGGGGGAAGTTCCTTGAACGGGCGCGTCAGGCCGTCGAGCACGTCGTCGGCGAGCGAGCGTTCATGGGCGCCGCCCAGATGCGAATCGATGCGGATGGCCGCCTGCGTGACGGGCTCCGGTGGCGTGAGCGGCTCCATGAGGCGTTCCCGGTGCCCGTACGCTAGCGCACCTTCGTCGGCGGCCGTCCGGTCGCCTCGCGGCCTTCGCGCTCCCCCGCATCGGGTGCCCGGGCTCATCGCGTGCGGTCTCTGGCCAGACGCACCCCGGCGAAGATCTGGCGCCGTTGCGGCAGGTCCCAGTTGCGGAACGTCGGGCCGGCGACGCGGGGGTCGGTCGCCCACGAGCCTCCCCGCAGCACGCGGTAGGCGTCGCCGAAGAAGACCTCCGAGTACTCGCGGTAGGGATGGGCGACGAACCCGGGGTAGCCGCCGAATGGGCTCCGGGTCCACTCCCAGACCCGGCCCACCGCGTCGAGGACGCCCGCCTGCAACTCCCCGGGAGCGTCGCGGGCGGAGGCTTCACGCGGGCGACGCGCCGCCTTCTCCCACTCCGCCTCGCTGGGCAGCCGGGCGTCGTGTGCCCGCGCGAAGGCCTCGGCCTCGAACCATGAGATGTGGCAAGCCGGCGCCTGCGGGTGGCCCGCGGCGATCGCCGGATTATGGGTGGGACGCTCCTGTTCGCACCACTCCCAGCCGTCCCGCGACCACCACTCGCGCCTCTCATAGCCGCCGTCCTCGCTGAACCGCAGCCAGCTCGCGTTGCTCACCGGCCGGCGGGCGATGGCGAACGCGGGGGTCTCGGCGGTGTGGCGCGGACGCTCGTTGTCGTAGGCGAACCCCTCCGGCCCGGCGCCCATCGCGAATGGGCCCGCGGGGATCTCCACCCACTCCTGCGGTCCTTCGAGCGGGTCCTGCGGCGGCTCCCCGGCCGGCAGCAGCCCGGCGATCGCGAGCGTCTGGCGCATCGTCTCCGAATGCTGGAGCTCGTGGCGCACGACCATCTCGCCGACGGTCCCGTCGCCGACGCCCATCAGCGAGATCGCCTCGGACGTGCGCGCGCGCACGTCCTGCAGGTAGGCGCGCGCGTCGCTCGGCCCGAGCGCCGCGATCTCCCCGCGCACCGCGCGGGGCGTCTCGAAGGCGTCGTAGAGCTCTGCCAGCTCGGGGCGCAGCAGCTCGAGTCCCGCGTGGCGGTTCGCCAGCCACAGGTCCTCATAGGCCGCGATGTGGCCGAGGTCCCAGACGAGCGGGCTCATGATCGGCGAGTGCACCCGCACGAGCTGCTCGTCGTCGAGGTGGGCCACCAGCGCGAGCGTCTTCGAGCGGGTCTGATCGAGCGCGAGGAGCAGCTGCTCGGCGTCGCGCCCAGGCTGGCTGGTCTGCGGGGCGGTCGTGGCCATTGATTTGCCGCTCCTACTCTATGAACCTCGAGGCGCGTGGCCGCCCGCCGGCGAGGCCGCGTCGTCGACGATCACCGTCAGGCGCTCGCGCCTCAGAAGGCTCGCGGGGACGTGGCGGCTTGGCTCGCCGAGCATGGCGCTCACGGCGTCGGCCTTGCCGGCGCCGGTGGCGAGCAGCAGGCAGGCCCGCGCGGCGCGGAGCACGGGGAGGCTCAGCGTGATGCGCTGCGGGGGAGGCTTCGGCGAGTCCCACACCCCCAGGCACAACGCCTGATCCTCGTCGAGCGTGGTGGCGCCCGGGAACAGGGAGGCCACGTGCCCGTCCGGGCCGATTCCCAGCACGATCAGGTCGAGCACGGGCACTCCCTGCTCGAGCCGCGTGACATCCGCTCGGAGCGCCTCCGCATAGCGGCTCGCGCCCTCGGCGGGGCCGAGCTCTCCCTCCATGCGGTGGACCCGCTCG
>Ga0209048_10005170_pt1 | contig 12347 bp, 11 predicted proteins | sample FrelakmetCRP12CR_FD_187146 | JGI IMG/M metagenome (GOLD analysis project Ga0209048, IMG submission 187146) | Freshwater lake sediment microbial communities from the University of Notre Dame, USA, for methane emissions studies - CRP12 CR (SPAdes)... | ecosystem: Environmental > Aquatic >... | reverse complement strand
CGCGACTTGAGTCACAGCAAGGCCCTGCAACCGTCACTGCAGATCGTAGGAATAAATATCGGTGATGACGACGTACGGGCAGGCGATGTTGAAAACCACAATCGGCTCGCCCTCGATTTCGACCAGCTTCCTATCCCTATTGAATGATAAGAACTCACTTCAGTTTGTATACGACAAATGGGGTTGCATGTCAAGCGGTGAATTATTTCTCAAGAGGAGGGTTTTCTCAACAATCGCTAAGGATGGTCTGTTCGATTCTATCTTTGGACGGCAGTTGGGGAGAGGAGAAGCCTCTTCATCAAGGATAAGTAACCGACCCTTTTCGTGCCAAAATAACATGTTCTTCTTTATTGGTATGGGGATGGTGGCACCGGGTGCAGGATTTCAGGGCATTCTCCCTGGCAATCCTCCCTCCTTCCAGGGCATCTCCGCCTGCCATCATCTCTTGATACTTCTCACCCGGGCCATGACATGCTTCACACCCTACGTTCTCTTCTTTGTAGGTCTTCTTTTCGGGATCGTAACCGGTGGCATGGCAGGGGGTGCATTTTGTCCTGTCCTTCTCGTTCTGAATGAGCGAAAAGGCCTTCCGGGCCATTGGAGACTTTCTCCAGGCATCGATATGTTCCTTGTTCATGCTGTCATGACATCCGATGCAGGTTTGGGAGCCTATGTAAGCGGCCTCTTCCTGTGTGAACAGCGGCTGCTCTTTGGCAGGCTGTGCCTCGGGGTAGACCGGGGCCGTCTTTTCCCAATTTCGAATAAATGCCACCAGACCGTTGATCTGCTCCGGATTCAGGGGGCCTCCTTCTTTATCGCCGAGGGCAACCATTCCCGTTCTTGGGATTCCCCGTTCGATGATTTTGTAAAAGATAGAATCATTCACCGTTTCAAGATATTTCTTAGAATTGATTGCTCTGATTCTTTTCTGAGGACCTCCTGTCTCACCATGGCATCGGACGCAATGAGTCAGGTAGAGCTTTCTCCCTTTTTCGGCAGATTCCAATTTCATCTTCTCGGCCTCTACCTTCACACGATGAGGTTCCAGCAGCCAATAAACAGAGAGAAAGGCAGCGATAGCAACTGTCAACATCGTGGCCAAAAGAATTCTCTTTTCCATCGGTTTCTCTAACCCTTGACGAACTGTGAGGGATCGAATTTGTTCCTTTCGATCGGACTGGCCCTATCGATCACCAGGTTTCCTGCAACAATTTGAAGTTTGTAAAGGTCCAGGGGCCGCGGAGGTGGTCCTTCAAGTACCTCTCCATTCTTGTTGAACTTAGCCCCGTGACACGGACATTCGAACCTTTTGAGTATCTCATTCCAATTGACGATGCAATGGAGATGAGTGCAAACAGTCGAAATTGCCAAAAATCCTCCTTCCGTTCTCAGAACGAAGGCCTTTTCCTTACGAAAGGGAACAAGCTCACCTACTTTAAAATCGGTCACCTTTCCAGCGATGAAAACGGTCTCGGCCTTGGCTCCCCTTCGTCTTGGCCAAAGAAACGCAAGCGTCCCCCCGATCAATTCACCCAACACAATAACGGCTGCCCCGATCCATGCATAGGCTATGAATCTTCTTCGTGAAATGGTTTTTTTATCAACTGCCGATTGGGTATCCGTTTCGCTCCTCGTTATTTCCATGGATAGACCAAAGTCCAGTTTTCCCCCCTGAAGAGGGAGCCGATAAGGGTGAAGATCAAGGCTCCGAAAACAAAACAGGTGAATAAGAAAAACAATACTCTCCGTTTCGCCCCGCCGATAAAAATTCGATTTAAAAAAGAAGTGACCCGGGTCTTGGGTTCTCGATCGATGTAGGGGATCGAGAAGAGCCAGATGACGATGAGCAAAGGAATAATAATTGCAGGGATGACCGGTTTATTCGTATAGTGGATCAATTCCTGAATCCCTGTGAAATACCAGGGGGCTTTACCGGGGTTAGGGGTGACAAGCGGGTTGGCCAGTTCTTCAAGGGGAGCGTCAAAAAAGAGAGAAATGATCAATAGAACAAAGGTGACCGCCAAAGAGCAAATGGTCAAAAGAAGGAGGTAATGGGGAAAAGATTCTATCGTATCTTCGGGAGTTTTCTCCACCATCGGTGAAGTTCCTTCCACGATCTCCATGAGGCCATAGGTCTTGTTGGGGTCCTTAATGAAAGTGGGCTGATTGTCTTTGTTCATCGAGTTTCTTCCCATTTGTTTAATATTGCGGATTTCGGAATGCGGATTGCGGAATATTCACAAATTCGAAAATCCAAAATCCTTTTATTTTGTTCTTTCATACTCTGCATTCCGCAATCTACAGTCCGCAATTTGTTTAAAGGGGTCCTGAAATTCCCCCGTCTTTTCTCACTCTCCAGAAATGGATCGCCATGAGCAACCCGGCGAGAAAAGGGAGTACAACACAATGGAGAACATAAAAACGAAGCAGAGCCTCATGGCCTACCTCATCTGCTCCTAACACAAAGAAGCGAATATCATTCCCAAGGAACGGGGTATAGCTCATAATGGTCGTTCCCACAGTAATTCCCCAGTAGGCCAATTGGTCCCAGGGAAGAAGATATCCTGTATAACTGAGACCGAGCGTAAGAATGAGAAGGCCCACGCCAATCACCCAGTTAAACTCCCGGGGGGGGCGGTAGGAGCGGGTGTAAAATACCCTAACCATATGCAAAAAGACTGTTACCACCATTCCATGGGCAGCCCATCGATGGAGGTTCCTTAAGATCTTGCCGTTGAATATGAGGGCGAGAGCCTGCATATCGAAGTAGGCCCTTTCGATGGAAGGCGTATAATGGAACATCAGAAGGATGCCCGTGATGGTGAGGATGAGAAAGACAAGGCAGGAAATGCCTCCCAGACAGAATGTGTAAGAGAATAGAAGACCGTGAGATTTCATCTTCACGGGGAAGATGTGAAGGAAGAAGTTGTGATACATCAGCATGGACCGCTTTAGATCCGTATTGGGAATTCCGGTTCTGAAGATGGATCGCCAAATCGCCGAATCTGAAATACGTTGAAGGATCCCTTTCCTCATTTTCCCTCCTCTCTAAAGAGGATTGATTCCCTGTGATACTCCTCCATCGTAATCGCACCCGTCGGGCAACGCTTGGCGCAGAGGCCGCATTGAATACACCGAGATTCGTCTTTGAAGATGACGGTTGCGAGGTTGCGTTTCTCTGCTTCCTCCAGGGATACGCCAGGGTAAGATTCCACCAGTGCCGAGAGTCTTTCATCCCCCTCGATCTCGTCAAGCCTTGCCATCCGGAAACAGTATTTCGGGCAGATATCGACGCAGCCACCACAGAGGATACATTTGGTGCGATCGAAAATGGTGAAGATATGACATTGGAGGCACCGCACGGCCTCTGTGACCGCCGCTTCTTTCGAAAGTCCCAACGCCACTTCTTCATGAAGGGATTTTCTCTCTTGGGCAGGGAGGGTCGCAATCCTCTGGCGGTGAATCTTCTCCAGATCCGGGTCGATATCAACCTCTGTGACCGGCGTGAAATAGGCCGGTCTTTTTTGAAGGCTTTCACCGCTGAGATAGGAATGGATGGATAGGGCTGCTTTTCTTCCATCAGCGATCACCCGGATGACATCCCTCGGACCCGTCACGAAGTCTCCGCCTGCAAAGAGGCCCTCGACATTGGTCTCGAAGGTTTCCGGATTAACCTTAAGGCGGGCCCATTTTGAGATTTCAAGGCCGATTTCTTCGGGAAGAAAAGAGATGTCAGGAGACTGGCTGACCGCCGGGATGAGAAGATCAATGTCGAGCTCAAATTCAGATCCCTCGATAGGAATCGGTCTTCTCCGGCCATCCCTCTCAGGTTCACCGAGTTGGTTACGAACGCATCGAACCCCGGAAACCCGTATCCCATCTTCGGACAGGACCCTGACGGGTGTGGTGAGGTAATGGATCTTGATACCCTCTTCCTCAACCTGGTCGAGTTCCTCCGGATCCACAGGCATCTCCTCTCTCGTCCTCCGGTAAAGGATGAAAACCTCCTTCGCTCCCAGACGGAGGGAGGACCGGGCTGTGTCCATGGCAGTATTTCCGCCGCCTACCACAGCTACTTTTTCCCCGATCTCCAGATTCTTACCCAGATTCACCCTCTGCATAAAGGTGACGCCGTGGATCACTCCTTGCAGGTCTTCTCCAGCGATCCCCAATTTTTCGGCTTTGTGAGCGCCTGCGGCAATATAGACCGCATCAGACTCCTTTCTCAAGCCCTCTAAATTCAGCTCCCTCCCAATGGGCGCCGAGAGCATGATTTCAACCCCCAATTTCTTTATCTCTTCGATGGCCTGCTGCACAACTTCACGAGGAAGTCGGTAGGGAGGAATCCCGACATTGAGCATCCCGCCTGGAATGGGAAAAGTTTCGTATATTCTGACGGAGTAACCCAGTCGCGCCAGATCATTGGCTGCAGAGAGCCCGGAAGGACCCGCGCCGATGATCGCCACCTTTTTTCCCCTTTTTCTGATGGCTCTTTCGGTTCTGGCGGAGGGGGATCTATGGTCGGCACAGGCTCTCTTTAGCGCGCAGATCGAAATGGGATGATCGATAAGAAGACCCCTTCGGCACTTCTCTTCGCACGGGTGGACACAGATTCGACCCAGTATATCGGGAAAGAGGTTGTCGGCTCTGTTGAGTTCGAAGGCAAGGTTGTCATCCCCTTTTCGGATGGCGTCGATGTATTGAGGCGCGCGAGTATTGACAGGGCAGGCATTCTCGCACCCGATATTCTCTTCGAACCAGTGTTGGTCCGGGATCTGAACATGGAAGCGATTTCCAGCAAGTCGGTTCATGGTGTCTTGAATTTAAAAGCTTTGAGAAGCTTAGAGACGCCTTCCCGCATCTCGTTGAGGCGATTAAAGTAGATGGAAGCCAGCATCTTCATGATCTCCATCCCCATCTTCAGGTCTTCTTCCATCTCCTTTCTAACAGGGGCAGCCTCAATCATCAATACCTTCGCCGGTTTTAAACACGTTGCCGTAACATTGTAGCGGAACGGTTCGAGAAGACAGGGCATCCCGAAGATAACCCCCTCCTTATCGATGGTGGAGGTCATCAACTCGATCTTCTCGCCGGTCTTGGCCGTCAGAGTGACCGCGCCTTCGATCAGGACATAAAGGCGATGGGCCTCCTCCCCCTGGTTGAAAACGGTTTTTCCCTCGGGAAGGGATTCGACGGAGGAATAGGACAAGATGACAATGAGTTGAGGCTCTTCGAGACCGCTGAAGAGATCTACATTCTTTAGCCACGCTGCCGTAACCATCTTTACCTCCTGTTAGGGAACCATCCCCAGGTTGAGATACTCCATCAGGTCCACCATCTCTTTCCCATCCATTTTCTGCCAGGAGATCCTGGCCTTTCTCATCCTTTCGAGCATCTCGGGCCCGTGATTCCACATCACCTGGGCCATAAAGATTGGTGAAATCTGACCTTTAAACCGGGAGAGGTCTCCTGTTTTAGCTCCTTTCACATGGCAGAGATTACACTGCTTCTTAATGAAGACCGCTTTTCCTTGCTCGGGGTTGCCTGCCTCATCGAAGTACCGGGTTGAAAACAGATAGGCAACGAGATCGGCCATTTCCTGAGCGGAGAGTGTCGGGAAACTGATCCCCCTTCTCTCCATTCCTTTTCTCATCTCTTCGGAATGGTTCCACATCATCCCGGCCAACTGGGCTAAGGTTTTTGGAAAATCCTTCTTTCCCGAGAGGTCATATTCACTCCGGGGAACGTGGCATTGAATGCACCCTTTCTGGGTGAAGAGTCTTTCCCCGGAACCGGGGCCGCCGGGCGAGAGGTATACCTTTTCTGAGCCGGGACTAAGGCTCCGGATATAGGCGATCAGATCGACCATTTCATTTCCCTCGAATTCGAAATGAGGAATACCCTTTGCCTTCATTTCTTTTTCCATCTGGCCAGAGTGATTCCACATCATCTGGGCCCACAAAATCGGGTTTGCATACATTCCCCAGCGGCTGAGGTCTGACTTGGTTCCTTCCTTTGACGTATGGCACTTGCCACAGGCCCTCTCCATCAAAGCCCTTCCTTTTTGCAGGTCTCCTGGTTCATCCATGTAGCGGATGAAATAGAGGAAGGCAAAGAGGTCCGCCATTTCTTTCGTCGTTATTCTTTCGGATGGGATTTTCCTTGCTACCATCCTTCCCCACATTTCTGGGCCGTGATTCCACATCAAAGCAGCAAGCTGAGCCTGGCTGGTATAAGCTTGCGGAAGGGTGCCGAGATCGGGGCCTCCTTTTCCACCTTCTCCCCAGATCGCATGGCATCCATTGCATTTCTTTTGAATAAAGACTCGCCATCCTTCCTTGAAATCTCCCGGAAGAGGGTACGCTCCCTTCTTCTCGGCCCCTAAAGTTCCTTCTGCGGCAAGAAGGAGAAGAAGAGCGGCAAGACAGAGAATCTTCGTCCGGTTCATTTTCAGCACCTCTGTGTTTTAGAAATCTTCCGCCCCTGCTTTTAAAGCGAGGAGGAAAGAATTTACTTCTTCTTAGGGCTCGGCATAAATTCAAGAAGGTCGACCAGTTCGTTCTTCTTAAATCGGGGCCAAGGAATCCTATTTTCCTTCATAGCCTTTTCGATCTCCTGGCTGTGGTTCCAGATACCCGCAACCATCTCCGTGGGGTTGCTCGCCTTCTGGTACTTGGAGAGATCGATCTGCAGCAGTTCACCCGGTTTTCCATCAATGCCGTGGCATTTAGAGCAGCCCATTCCCAAATAGATCCTCTTTCCGTTTACCGGGTTTCCAGGTTCATCAATGAAGTGAAGAAAGTAGAGAAAGGCAAGGAGGTCTGCCATTTCCTTGGGTGTAAATTTCGGGATGCCGGTCTGGGTCTGAGCCATCCTGGCCAAAACCGTTGGCCCCTTGTCCCACATGATGGAGGTAATCTGCGTGAGGCTCTTGTAGAAAACTTTTGCCCTCTTGCCGAGATCCTCTCCTACTTTTCCGCCTTCACCCCGGATGGCATGGCACTTCACGCAGCCCTTTGTGATGAAGACCTCCCTGCCTTGTCTCGGGTTACCCGGTGTAATAAAAGCGGTTTCCTTCGGTCCCCGTGCGTTCACTTTAATGTACTCGAGAAGATCCATCATTTCGGCTCCCTCAAAGGATGGCCACTTCATTCCAAGCTTGACCATCTGGGCGATCATCACGGGTCCGTGGTTCCAGATCATCTCGCTTAAATAAACGGGTGAGATATTCTGTGGAAACTGATCCAGGCCAGGCTCCCCTTCCTTGCCTCTCCCTACGGGAGGATGACAGTTGAAACAGCCTTTTTCTTTAAATAGATATTGCCCTCGCGTTGCATTTCCAGGCTCGTCGAAGAATTTGAGGAAGTAGAGATAGGCAGAGATGTCGGTGATTTCCTCGCCGGTCAGATTTGGTTTGGTCATTCTCATCCTCTCCATGCCCTGGATCATGGGCGGGATATGGTTCAAGAGTTTGGAGGCGAGATCGAGCAGAGTATTGCCGAGGTCAACCCTTCCAAAGTCAGGTCCGATCTTTCCACCTTCACCCTTAAAGGCATGACATTTGACGCACCCTTTGCTGACAAAGAGACGGGCTCCTTTCGAGGGATCTTCAGGGAGAAGCGTCTGGGCGTTAGAAAGTGAAAGGGTGAGAAGGAAGGTGAGAATCCCTCCTCCAAGCATAAGGTTCCTGCGGCAGATCGTACGGGGGCTCATATTCGACTCCCTTCGTTCACGCGCATCCCCTCTCCCTCGGGAGAAGGATTATTCCAAACTCATTCCAGGCAGGTAGGTTCTGATACGCTCTTGAACCTCAGCCACCGATTTTTCCCTCCCTTCCCTCACTTCCCAGATAGAGACGATGGGGAAAACCTTCGTAAAAATCATGTAGAGGAGGATGAAAAATGAGAGAGAGCCTGCTAAAATAGACCACTCGACCCATGTGGGATGATAGAGAACCGTTTCGTTCGGAAGCCTTGGGTAGGTCAGCGTGGGCACAACGATGACGAACCGTTCAAGCCACATACCGATGACAACGGAGACCGAAGCGATCAGCGTGCCGAAGGGGGTCCGGGTTCTCTTGAAACTGAGAAGGGGCAATGGGATGACAAAACAGAAGAGGAACATCCCCCAGAAATAAGGGGCAAACCGGCCGGTGAACTTGGACCAAAAGATCGTCATATGGAGGGGGTCTGCCCCGTAGAAGGTCGTAAGGTATTCTGTGAACGTAAAGTAAAACCAGAGGAGGGTCATGACCAACAGGAGGATCCCGAGGTTATTGAAATGGACAGGCCTTAAATAGTCTTCCAGATGATAGACTCTTCGGATTACGTTCATGGCTACAATGAGGGCAGCAATTCCTGAAAATATGGCCCCCGCGACAAAGTAGGGACCAAAGATGGCGCTATGCCACATGGGTTGAATCGTCATTGCAAAGACAAAGGAAACGACTGTGTGGACTGAAATAGCGACAGGGATGACAAGGATAGCCATAAACGCGATCGCCTTCTCCAATAGCCCGTGCTGCCTTTCTGTTCCGTTCCATCCGAGAGACAAGACTCGGTAAAACCACCTCCATTTCCCGCCGTGATCCCGAAGAAGCGCGATATCCGGGATCAAGGGTAAAAAAAGATAAATGGAACTGGCGGTAAGATAAATCGTGATACTTGAGACATCCCAAAGCAGAGGTGACTTAAACTGTGGGTATCGGATGATGTTCAACATCCGGTCGGGTCTGCCGAGGTCCATTAAAATATTGCCGACACCAAAAAAGAGGACCAAAACGGTGATGACTTCAGCGGATCGGGTGATGGACCTTCGCCATTCGGCCTTTGCGAGACGGAGGATTGCCGAGATGAGGGTACCCGCATGGCTGATACCGATAAAGAAGACAAAGTTGGTAATATAGACTCCCCAGAAGATGGGCCTGGAGAGTCCCGTAACACCAAGACCATTACGATATTGGTATTGGTATGCGTAAACCCCCCAAAGAATGAAGGCGGCGAGGATCAAAAGGGTAAGATAAAAGGTCTTCCCTGTTTTGCGTATGGGCTCAAATAAAAGGGCATCCTCTTCCATGTTTAAATGTTTTTCTTCCATCACATTCCTTCCGATAGGTAGATCACCTTGGGTTCTGTGCCCAATTCCTCCATCAGCCTGAAGGCTCTCCTCTCCCGTGAGAGGGCTGAGACGACGCTGTGGGCGTCGTTCAGATCGCCAAAGAACATGGCCCCGCTCGGGCATGCCTGAACACAGGCCGGGATGTAATCTTCAGGCAGAAGATCCCTTCCCTCCACCTTTGCTTTTTCCCTGGCCCGGAGGAGGCGATGACTACAGAAGGTGCACTTCTCCACCACCCCCTTCGTCCGGATCGAGACATCCCGGTTGAGGGACCCCTTCATCTCCTTCGGCCATTCGGGTGGATACCAGTTGAAATATTTAACGGTGTAAGGGCATGCCGTCGTGCAGTAACGACATCCGATACAGCGGTGATTGATCTGAGCGACCAATCCCTCCGGGTTAAGATAGGTGGCAGTAACGGGGCAGACTTTGGTGCAGGGAGGATTATCGCAATGCATGCAGGGTCTCGGAATAAGTCTTGCTTTGATGTGGGGGTATTCCCCTTCAATAAAGGGGATCAGTTCGATCCAGTGAATGGTACGGCCCATTTCTGACTGCTTGGGTCCGATCATGGCTACGTTGTTCTCGGCCTGACAGGCAACGACGCAGGCCTGACATGCCGAGCACCTGTCCAGATCAATCACCATTCCCCAACGACGCAAGAGGGACCTCCTTCTATGCTTTATATATCTTTACTCGGGTGGATCCGCTGATCGGATAGCCTGTCAATGGGTCCAAATCGTCTCCAAGGAGCCGGTAAGGGTTTTCACCTATGCCACGGGCCCAACGCCCTCCGGCCTGATGGCCGTTTCCCAAAGGGATACTTGCGACATCCGGCATGGCTCCTTTGTAAAGTCTTGCCCTTACTCTTATCTTTCCTTTGGGTGATTCCACCCATACCCAATCCCTGTCGGAGATCCCTATGCGGATTGCCGTTTCCGGATTGATCTCCACCCAAGTTTCCCATCTCTCAAACAGGTATTCTCCGAAAATTGCCTGGAGCCAGGGCTGGTTGGCGTTCCGACTCCCGGTCAGGGCCATGGTCCTGAAAAGGTGGAGGTGAAAGGGATATGCCTTTTCATCGCTTCCCTTTGTCGATTCTTCCCAGTGGGGGAAAAAGGAAGCCTCGTTCAACTCTTTTGATAAGTTTCCGGGAAGCGTCTGATCGAGGGTCTGGGCATAGAATTGGAATCTCTTCGAAGGGGTCCTGAAAACACGATCCCATTCTCTGAAATCATAAACAGGATCCCACCAACCTCCCTTCTCCTGAAGCTGTTTCCAGAACTCTTCAAACGTTTTATAGGAAGGAGCCCACCATCCTCCCCTTTCAAGAAGACGGGTCCAGGATTGCTCGAACTGGAGGCCAAAGGTATCTCCCCTCTTGGCGTCAAAAACACCGCGAATCCCGTAGAGCAAGACTTCTCTAAAATCATTCCATGGGAGCGCCTTCTGGATCTCTCCCCCCAGAGATTTACTGATTTGGAGAAGGACGTCGCCCGTCGCTTTCGTTTGGTAGAGCGGTTCGATCACGGGCTGCCGGATTCCGAGAACCGGGAAACCCTTGTTCAAAAAGACGGAATCATCCTGCCAGCGTTCAAGGGGAGTGTGATCGGGCAGGACAAGGTCTGCAAACGAAGTGGTGTCATCCATATAAGGAGAGAAACTGACGATCAAAGGAATTTCCGAGAGGGCTTTCGAAAAGAGGTCTGGATTCGGGTTTGAAAAGAGAGGATTCGTGTAATAAAGAAGGAGAACCTCCGGACGATACGGTTTTCCTGAAACCACATTTCTCGCAAAGAGGTAGGGTTGCTGGACCATGAAAGAGGGTTTCTTCTCTCCATCGATTCTCTCTGCCTGTAGTCCCTTTTGAGCGATGGTATCTTTCCCGAAGGATGGTAGGGCTTGTAGAGGAACCGTTCTCGGTATGAGGATGCCTCCTGAGGCATCAATATTGCCGACCAATCCATTAAGAATGGAAATCGCCATCTGGTGAAAGGGTCGATCTCGATACCCGATAGCAAGGGAAGGTTGATTGGAAGCAAATTCCCGGGCCAGTCTGATGAAGGTTTCGACAGGAATTCCAGTCTGTTTGGAGATGGCGTCAGGCACGTATTCAGAAAGAACGAATTCTTTAAAACCGACATGTTCTTTTCCACGGGCGTCTGTCCAGTTTTCAAACCCGAACACATGATTCGCCAGAAATTCTTGGTTGTAGAGAGCCTCTCTGATGATCATGTTGGCAATAGCAAGTGCGACGAGTCCCTCTGTCCCGGGCGGGGTTGGGATCCATTCATCGGCCTTGATGCCGGTGACCGAGAGCCGAGGTTCAATCTGGACCAGTTTTCCCCGTTGCTCGGGCCTTCCCCTCCTGAATTGACCGTAAGCGCTTAAGGCCTGGACCGGGGACCAGTAGGATTCGAGGAGGTCTGAACCAAAGGAAAGTATATATCGGGTATTTTCGAAGTCATAAGCGGGTGGAGTAAGGATCCCCTGAGTGAGGTAGAGTCCTTCAACCATTGGCCCCTCCCACTGGAACTGATTGTCAATGTAATTAGGCGACCCAAAGGCCTCCATGAAACGTTCCCAAAGGGACCTCATTAATCCCCGATATTTGCCGCCTAAAACAGCGAGACGATGGGGCTCTCCACTTTGCCTCAGTTTTTTTAACGATTCAGTGACCGTCGAGAGGGCTTCTTCCCATGGGATAGGCTGCCAGCGACCTTCACCTCTTTTGCCTATCCTCTTCAAGGGTGTGCGAATCCGATCGGGATCGTAGAGGCCTTGAAGACCGGCGATCCCTTTGGGGCAGAGGGTCCCGCGGTTGACGGGATGGAGGGGGTTTCCAGCGATATTGACAGCCCATCCGTCGATGACCCTCACCAGGATACCGCACCCACCCATGCATTGGCCACAGACGGTAGGAACCCACCTTTCGACACCCGGTTCAAGTCCTTTTTCGACTGGAGGGAATTGGCTCCATCTGTAGAAACCACCGCCTAAGGCGACAGCAACCCCTGCGCCTCCGCCTATCTTCAGAAAATCCCTGCGATTCACCTTCATGTGAAGACCTCAATTCGACATCAGGCTAAAGGAAATAGGCGATAGGTGGATCTCTTTTGTTCTTAACTTGAAACTTGAAACCTACAACTTAAAACTTTCCTTAGACGTGGCATGCCAAGCAATCATTGGTCACACCTTTCTTGGCATGGCAGTTCATACACCAGCCCATG
>Ga0209048_10005169_pt1 | contig 12349 bp, 8 predicted proteins | sample FrelakmetCRP12CR_FD_187146 | JGI IMG/M metagenome (GOLD analysis project Ga0209048, IMG submission 187146) | Freshwater lake sediment microbial communities from the University of Notre Dame, USA, for methane emissions studies - CRP12 CR (SPAdes)... | ecosystem: Environmental > Aquatic >... | reverse complement strand
GTCGATCTCGTCCACGTCGGCCACGAGCGCGACCTCTTCCAGGAACGTCGGCAGGCTCTCATCCGGCGGCAGCCCGGCGTAGACGCCGGTCACGGTGCGCAGCTCGAGCACGTTTTCCCACCGGTCGTGCCCTTCATCCGTGCCATCATCGATATAGGAATGGTAATCGGTATCTTCCAGAATCCGGTCCATGAGAGGTAACGGCGGGAAGTCCTCCTTCATGGCGATCCAATTCGCAAGTAAGATTCCAAAGCTCGCCAACGCTGTACCAGCGCGCCCCGGGAAGACTTCTCGAAGGTCAGCCCTGGAATTTTTCGCCAGCTCGAGCAACAGGCTTGCCGGAGCTCCTTTCGTCTTTTGGGCCTGGGTTTTCAGAGAGAGGAGGGTCTTATTCCCGATCCCCCGGGGTGGAAGATTGATCACCCGAGTCAGGCTGATCTCATCGTTTGGGTTGTGGATGAGGCGCAAGTAAGCAATGATGTCTTTTATTTCCCGACGGCCATAGAAGCGTTGAGCGCCGACCAGTTTGTATGGCAGGCCGGCGTGTAAGAATGCCTCTTCGAGCAGGCGGGATTGAGCGTTAGTCCGGTACATTACAGCGCAATCGCCCGGATTGGCTTGCTTGCGCGCTACCATGCTGGAGATCGTCTCAACAACGTAGGCGGCTTCTACCCGGTCGTCATAAGCTTCGTAGAGGGTTATCTTCTGGCCTTCGCCCCGATCGGTAAATAGACGCTTGGGAGTCCGCTGTGGATTGTGATCTATCACCGCCGTGGCTACATCCAGGATTGCTTGGGTGGAACGGTAATTTTGCTCGAGCAAAATTACCTGAGAATCTGGGAAGTCCTTTTCGAAGCGCAGGACGTTACGGTAATCTGCTCCTCGCCAACGGTAAATCGATTGGTCCGCGTCGCCCACCACGAAAATATTGCTGTGGAAAGATGCCAGGTGTCGGAGAAGGGTATATTGGGCCAGGTTGGTATCCTGGAACTCATCGACAAGGACATGCTCAAATCGCCGGGCGTAATGGTCACGCACGGCAGGGTTTTCTTCCAGCAGGTAAGCCATCCAGAGTAATAGATCATCGAAATCCAGCGCGTTATTCGCTAATAAAAGCTCCTGATAGCGGCGGTAGAGGCGCTGAATAACTTCATCCCGGTAATTCGTGACCGGATAGGCATCGGGGAGTACCAGCTCGTTCTTAGCATTTGAAATCGCGCCATGCACACTTGCCGGGCGGTAGCGCTTTTCGTCCAGGTTCAAGTCATCTAGGGCGCGTTTCACCAGGGAGAGCTGGTCATCTTCGTCAAAAATGACGAAGTTCGACTCGAAAGGCAAGTGTTCGGTTTCCTTCCGTAGGATGCGGGCGCAGATGGAGTGAAAGGTCCCGAGAGTCAGGCCGCGCAGGTTCTCGCCGATAAGGTCGATCACCCGGTTTTCCATTTCACGAGCGGCCTTGTTGGTGAAGGTAACAGCCAGGATATGATAAGGCTTGACGCCCATCGCGCTGATCAAATAGGCGATACGGCGGGTTAAGACGCGCGTTTTTCCAGATCCAGGGCCAGCCAGGACCAGCACAGGCCCCAGACCGGCTGTGACAGCCCTCTGTTGTTGTGGATTGAGGTTAACAAGTATGTCCATTGAGATCGTTTCGGGTGATTATAGCACAGCGATAGATTTTTCTGATCGTTGTCAATCCGCCTGCTATGGGCTAAAATCACTGCATGAATTGGGAGATGCTGGGTCACGAATGGGCCGTTCGCCTCTTAAAAGAGCACATTGCCCGAGGTGAAGTGCGTCAGGCCTATTTGTTTACGGGTCCTCAAGGCATCGGCCGGCGTACTTTGGGGCTGCGCTTCGCGCAAGCATTAAATTGCCTCCAGCCGCCAGAGCCAGGAGAAGCTTGCCGCTCGTGCCGCTCCTGCACCCTGATCGAACGGATGCAGCACCCGGACCTGGCGGTAATCCAAACCGGCCAGGAGGCAGAGAAGCTGAAGGTAGACCAGATTCGTGAGCTACAGCGCAGCCTGTCACTGCATCCTTACGAAGCTCGATACCGCGTAGCATTGCTGCTGCGTTTCGAGGAAGCAAATCACAGCGCCATGAACGCGCTGCTTAAAACCCTGGAAGAGCCATCGCCGCGAGTGGTCTTGATATTAACTGCTGAAAGCGCTGAGAGCCTGCTCCCTACCATTGCCTCACGATGTGAGGTGCTTCGCCTGCGCCCTGTATCGTTGCAGCAGGTAAGCCAGGATTTGCAAGGGCGTTGGGGGCTGCCAGCTGAGCAATCCCGGCTGTTGGCCCACATTTCGGGAGGCCGGCCCGGATACGCGCTGAAACTCCACCAGGAGCCAGGCCGGATGGAGCAGCGCAACACCTGGTTGGACGACCATGCAAGGTTGCTTGGTGCAAGCCGGGTGGACCGATTCGCTTATGTAGAGTCCCTTTCTAAAGATAAAGACAATGTGCTGGGGGTTTTCTCTGTATGGCTTTCATTCTGGCGGGATGTTCTCCTCAAGGCTGCTGGAGCTTCAAGCCCGGTCTCCAACCTGGACCGCCTGAAGGAGATCGAGAGCCTGGCCGCGCAGTTCGATCTTGAGGCAGCGCATCGGGCGACGCATGCTCTGGAGCATACGCTGGACCTTTTGGAAACAACGAACGTCAACCTTCGCCTGGCGGCTGAAGTTTTGATGCTGGACCTACCCTACAAATAAGTAAGTATCGGCACTCAGGGATTACCATTTTGCAAAGCGCTGGATAGTACCATTGTGCTATACTCTGCTCTGTGAATCAGGCAGTTCCAAGCTTTTTGACTCATTTAGAATGCCCGATATGTGGCAAGCGGTTTGATGCTGCCAGCTTGCAGTCTTTTTGTCGGACCTGTTATTCCCCTTTATTGGCACAATACGACCTGGTTAGGCTTCAGGGGCAATTATCTCCGCATGAAGTAGCAAACCGCCCGCGCGGTTTGTGGCGGTGGGCGGAATTGTTGCCTGTGCAGGACCCTGGGTATCGTTATACGCTGGGAGAGGGAGATACACCCTTCCTTCACTTGCAGCGCTTGGGCAAGGAGATCGGTCTGGCAGGGTTGTATATAAAGGATGAGGGGCCTAATCCGACCGGCACTTGCCAGGCCCGTGGGCTGGCGGTAGCAGTTTCCAGGGCCGCAGAACTTGGGGCCCAGTCTTTGTCGATAGGTACTTTTGGAAACAGCGGCAGCGCGATGGCTGCTTATGCCAGGATTGCGGGGTTGCATGCACATGTCTTCCTCCCGCAGGAGGCTTTACCAGTTCACCATAGGGAATTGCGCATGTACAAGCCTGAGCTGCACTTGGTGAATGGTTCTCAAAATGATTTAGTCCGCCTGACCACAATGCGCTCCAATGAAAATGGATGGTTTGATGTCTCAATATTTAAAGAACCTTACCATTTGGAGGGCAAAAAAACGATGGGTCTGGAGCTGGCCCAGTCAATGGGATGGTCGTTGCCAGATATCATTGTATATCCAATGGGAGAAGGGTCCGGCCTGGTAGGGATATGGAAAGGATTGAAGGAGCTGCAGACCCTGGGATGGGTCAATGGAAAGCTCCCCAGAATAGTGGGTGTTCAGAAGAATGGTCTAAAACCATCCCCTCAATTCAATCCGCTGGAGGAACAGCAACCCGGAAACGTGAAAGGTAATTCTGTCACGAGCGCGGCCCATGGCTTCTCCGGTGGGCTGAATACTCGTCTGGTGGATTGGACTTTAAAGGATAGTGCTGGCATCCTTGTCACGGTGCATCAGGTAGAAGTCGAAGCTGCTCGCAGGCAATTGGCTTTTAGCGAGGGAATACTTGTATCTCCGGAAGGCGCGGCTGGATTTTCGGCTATACAAGCATTGCGTGAAGAAAACTGGATTCGACCGAATGAGAGCGTGGCGTTGTTTAACCCCGGAAGTGGTTTAAAATACATGCTCTCGTGAAGCTTCATAAAAAACTTCCCTAAATTGTTGTATTTATGTCTGATTTAAAGGATCATGCGAATAAGGCTATCGCTGAAAATGGCAGCCCAACGGCTCGTGCTTCGTTGGAGCTGCTTTATGAAATTGGTCGCGAAGTAGCCGCGGATTTAGACCTGCGGACCGTCCTCCACCGGATGCTTTTTCTCTCCATGAAGAGCATTGGAGCGATAAGCGGAAGCATCATCGTCCTTGACGATGAAGGCCAACCGGTGGAATCGGCTTTCCTTTTGCTCGGTCAGACACATAACCATACTGCTCTCCAGCTACGCGTTACCTACGACCGAGGGATGGCTGGCTGGGTAGCGCGCAACAAGAAGGCAGTTTTGGTCCGGGACACCAGCAAAGACGAGCGATGGTTGCGCCTGCCGGATGATTCTAAAGAGCAAACAGGCCCCAAATCTGCCGTCAGCGCGCCAATCTTAGCCGGCGACAGGTTGGTCGGCGTAATTACATTGGTCCATCCAACTCCAGGGTACTTCATCTCTGATCATCTGGAGTTAACGGAAGCTATTGCCGGCCAGGCTGGTACTGCTATCCGGCACGCACAGCTCTTCAAAAGCCTGGAAGCGGCGCACCAGCGGTATCGCGATTTGTTTCAGGATAGTATCGACCCGATCTTGATTACTGACCGGCAAGGGCATATCCTGGAAGCAAACCGGCAAGCCGAAATCACCTGCGGCTTGATAGGAGAAAAATTACGTGCTTTAACCGTAAGCGAAGTCCATCGAGTCGATTTTGAAAAAGTTGGAGCTGAGTTTGAAAAGCTGACTTCCGGTGAAACGGTCTCTTATGAAACTGTGCTCTTTTCTCGGCGCGGGCGAGATATCCCTATCCAGGTCTACGTACGTAATATTTCCTATGAAGGTGGAAACCAACTTCAATGGATCCTTCAGGATATCACTGAACGAAAAGACCTGGACAGCTTGCGAGAAGACTTGATCGCAATGGTGTACCACGACCTCCGGTCCCCTTTAATGAATATCGTCTCGAGCCTGGAAGTCTTGTCCTCAATGTCTCCTAGCGAAGATGACAACGCGGTCAGGTCTTTATTAAATATTGCCTTGAGATCTACTGAAAGGATCCACCGCCTGACAGATTCGTTGCTTGACATCAACCGCCTGGAAGCAGGCCAAACAATTGGCAACCGGCAGCCGATAGCTCCGAAGAAGCTGATCGAAGAAGCCCTCGACACGGTCTTGCCGCTGGCGGAAAACAAAGATCTGGAGATTTCCACTGACTTCGCCCCTGTGTCGCCTCCGATCTATGTGGATGCGGATATGATCCGGCGGGTCTTGATCAATATGCTGGAAAACGCGATAAAATTCACCCCGGCTGGAGGAAATATCTGCGTCGGAGTGCATCCCACTGTCGACACTGTGCAAATGTGGGTACAGGACTCTGGCCCGGGTATTCCGTCAGTCGAATTTGATCGTATTTTCGAGAAGTTTACGCGCTTGAACTCGACCGAAGGCCCCAGAGGTCTGGGATTGGGGTTGGCTTATTGTCGTCTGGCGATATTGGGACATGGAGGCAAAATTTGGGTGGAGAGTGAAGTTGGCAAAGGTTCAATCTTTAAGTTCGAAATACCCTTGGCTGATCAGCCGGATAATGAGGTCTAGTGGATTATGCATCAGATCGAACGTGGAATTCTTTATGAAGACTCTTACCTGGGTGTTACGGTAGGAGCATTGGCTTATTCTCATGGGGTGGTTTTCATTGACGCCCCGCTGAGAGCCGAAGATGCGCGCGCCTGGCGCTCTGTGGTAGTGAACCAACGCGGTGGAACCAACCGCTTGTTGATCAGCCTGGATGCACATCCCGATCGGACGCTTGGCACGCGCGCCCTCGAATGTACGATCGTATCCCATCAGAAAACAGCCCAGGTTTTTCGCAATCGCCCAACGATTTTTAAGGGCCAGGCTGCGGAAAGCGGATCAGTATGGGAGACCTATAATGACGCGATCGGCATGCGCTGGGCCTCTCCAGACATCACCTTCTCGCAGCGTATGTCCTTACATTGGGGGGGACCAGAGGTGATTCTGGAGCATCGTCCGGGGCCTACGCCAGGTTCCATTTGGGTTGAGATCCCTGAATCGCGCACGATCTTTGTCGGCGATACGATTGTGCTCAACCAACCTCCTTTTCTGGCCCAGGCAGATTTGGATGCCTGGCTGCAAAACCTTGAAACGCTCAGAACGTCGTTCCATGACTATACCATCGTTTCGGGGCGCGGCGGACCAGCGGCGAGCGAGGAAGTCGTCTCTCAGCAAAAGGTTTTGAAAGAAATTATCGAAGCCATGCAGGGGCTGTTCGGCAAAAATAGCTCGTCACAAGCAACCGAAGAGTTAATACCAGCTCTCTTGTCCAATTTTAAATTTCCGAATGAGCTGAGAGACCTGTATACCAAGCGCCTGCGATATGGCCTTTATCAAAGCTTTGCACGCCGGTATCGCTCGGTAAATACACTTGGACAGCCAGAATTAGCAGACGAAGAGAGTTGATTCTTTATAAAATAGATGAAACGGAGTTCAGTAACCGATCATGCCCGCCTCGCCCTATCTACCCATTTTTGAGCTTACCCGAGGTAAAACTGTTGAATCAATCCATGATGGCGCGATTGCTGTCGTTGACGTTCACGGAAAATTGATCGCCTGGTACGGCGATCCAGAGGCGGTAACTTTTTTACGGTCGACGGCTAAACCATTCCAGGCCCTGCCATTCTTTGAGCACGGCGGCCAGGAATTTTATCACCTCTCGAGGCCTGAGTCGGCAATTATTTGCGCCTCGCATTCTGGGACCGATCAACATGTGTCGGTAGTTCGCTCCGTCCAGTCCAAGGCAAACGTGGTGGAGTCTGAATTACTGTGTGGCGTTCACACACCGTACGATGAGCCTACAGCGGAGGCGTTGCGCGAGCGCAAAGAGCCGCTTACTCCCAACCGGCACAACTGTTCCGGAAAACACACTGGAATGTTGGCTTTTGTGAAAGCTGGAACGGGCCGGTTGGGACAGGCCGCGGCGGATATCTCGTATATTGACCCTCGCCATCCCATCCAACTGGAGATCCTGCAAACCTTTGCCGAAATGTGCGACTTACCCGTAGAACGGGTTTCGACAGGGATCGATGGTTGTTCGGCGCCGAATTTCGCCGTGCCGCTCAAGAACGCAGCCCTGGCATATGCCCGCCTTTGTGATCCTGTGGCAGGTAAGGTAGCTCCAAAGGAGCGCGCCGCCGCATGCCGGACCATCGTCACGGCGATGACCGGCAGCCCAGGTATGGTGGGTGGGCCAGGAAGGTTTGACACGCGCTTGATGGAAGTTATCAAAGGCCGAATGGTGGTTAAAGGAGGCGCAGAAGGATACCAGGGTTTGGGCTTGTTGCCTGGTGCACTCGGCCCAGACTCTCCTGCGGTAGGGATCGTCTTGAAGATCGCGGATGGCGACGCTCGGGAGCGAGTGCGTTCGGCAGTGACCCTGGAGGCGCTGCGGCAGTTGGGCGCTCTCTCGTCGGCTGAATTAGAGTCGCTAAGCGACTTTGGCCCCCGATTTTCGGTGTATAACTGGCGAAAGCTCGTGGTAGGCGAAGCCTATCCGACTTTTATTTTGCAAATGGCAAATTAAAGACCCCTCCTCGTGGGGTCAAGATCTGTGGGCTTAATTTCTTATGGACCTCCACGAACGCGCCCTGGCCGTTCATAAAAAACTCCTGGAATTCTACGGTTACCCGCAATGGGGTGATTCATATCCACCGCTTGACCAGCTCATTTCAACCATCCTTTCACAGAATACCAACGACACCAACCGGGACCGTGCTTATAAAGCCTTGCGGGGGCGCTTTTCCACCTGGGAGGTTGTGCGAGACGCGGACCAGCAGGCAGTGATCGAAGCGATCAGGCCGGCTGGTCTGGCTAATCAAAAAGGTCCGCGGATTCAGAATGTGCTGCGCGAGATTACCGCGCAGCGCGGCGAGCTCACCCTGGATTTTCTGGCTGACCTATCCGCTGAAGAAGCCAGAGACTGGTTGATGAGCTTTAAAGGGGTAGGGCCAAAGACTTCTGCAATTGTGCTCCAATTCTCATTAAATAAGCCCGCTTTCCCGGTAGATACACACATTTATCGCGTTACTGGGCGCCTGGGTTTGCGGCCGTCGAAGATGAGTGTGGAACAAGCTCACCAATTCCTGGAAGAACTCTTTCCACCGGAGACCTATTACCCTGCTCATATCAATTTGATCCGCCTGGGCCGTGAAATCTGCGTTGCCCGGCGGCCCCGCTGTCTATCTTGTCCATTATCCGACTTGTGTGATTATTATACGGTCCATTTTAGCGTCCATTCTGCAGAACAACAGCGCTGAAAGTAGGTTCGATGGCTAGAAACCCTTTACTGATCAAACTCGACGAATTGAAAAAGGTTATTCAAAGCCTGGAATCCCAACCGCTTCCAGATACAGCACGCCTCCAATTGCAGGCTGCCAGCCAGCATGTGCGCGAGCTCTCCCAGGATTTGCGCCTGAGTCAGGAGCAGAGCCGCCTGGCAGCTTTATACCGGGTTTCCCAGGTTTTGGGCAATTCTCTGGATCTAGACGAAGTCCTCACCCAGGTTATGGATGCAGTGATCGGCCTGACTGGAGCAGAACGCGGCTTTCTCGTCCTGCTAGAAGATGGCTCATCCGAATGGCACCTGCGAGCAGCCAGAAATCTCAGCCAGGAGACGCTCTATCGCAAAGATATGGAGGTCAGCCATACGGTCATTAACAAAGTCATCCAGGATGGTCATGGCGTCGTGACCACGGATGCACAAAACGATCCCCGCTTTTCGACTCAGGATTCGGTTATCTTTTATTCACTGCGCTCGATCCTGTGTGCGCCGCTGATGCTGCGCGGCAAAGCTATCGGCGCAGTTTATGTAGATAATCGCGCTCAGGCTGGGCTTTTCACCCAGGATGATCTTGAGCTATTAAGCGCTTTTGCATTCCAGGCTGCCATCGCGATTGAAAATGCCCGTTTGTATACGCGTACGGACCAGGCTCTCGCCCGGCGGGTGGCCGAGCTGGAAATCCTGGCCCAGGTTGACAGGGAGCTCAACACCCGGCTGGAATTCGATCATGTTCTGGATATTACCCGGAAATGGATCCTCCAGGTGGGCAAGGCCAGCCAGGCCTGGATTCTCCTGACCAGGGAAGATGGTCAAGATGGACCGGTGGGGTTTGATTATCCAGAAGATTTTACGAACCTTCAAGATCCATTGTTCGACAGCGCCTTAGATGAGCACAAGCCGCAGGTCCGTTTACCAGTTGCTGGCGCTCCTGCTTGCTGTGTGGTCCCAATCGTGCATAGCGAAAAGCCTCTAGGAGTAATTGTTATCGAACGGGAAAGCCCGTTTTCGGAGGCTGACGCTCGATTCCTGGGGCACCTTTCTGGCCGCGCAGCCGCGGCGATCGAAAATGCCCGGCTTTATCAAGCCGTCCAACAGGCTAACCAGTCAAAATCTAAATTTGTCTCCCTGGTGACGCACGAGTTACGCATCCCGATGACCTCGATCAAAGGGTATACAGATCTGATCCGCCAGGGTGTAGTTGGACCGGTAAACGAGCAGCAGCTCAGCTTTCTTAATATTGTGCGCAGCAATGTGGAGCGGATGGGATCGCTGGTATCGGATTTATCGGATATTTCGCGAATAGAGACAGGCCGACTCAAGCTGGAATTCTCGATGATCTCGGTAAAAGGCTACATAGAAGATACTTCTAAGAATATGCAGCCAAAGCTAGAAGAGAAGGGTCAGACGTTGAAAACCGATATTGCCCCCGATCTCCCCGAGGTTTGTGCGGACCCCAACCGTCTGATGCAGATCTTGACCAACCTGACCAGCAATGCCTTGAAGTACACTCCAATCGGCGAAAAAATCTTGATTGCCGCGCGCAGGGAAGATGAGTTTGTCCATATCGAAGTAGTGGATAATGGGATCGGCATCAATCCCGAGGATCAAGCGAAGATTTTCTCTCAATTCTTCCGGTCTGAAGATCCAAAAGTACGGGAGGAGCAAGGCTGGGGATTGGGTCTGAATGTGGCTATGCAGCTGGTGGAATTGATGGGCGGAAAGATTGGCTTTAGCAGCGTCTTAGGGAAAGGTAGCACTTTCTGGTTTACCCTCCCAACTACTGCTGGCCAAAACACATCCATTGGCAGAACCGGAGAAATTTTTTAACTATTGGCTTGGCCCAATCGTCAGACGCTCAGAAAGCTGATGGGAGGTTATAAATGAAAGCCAAAAAATCTGGAATTCGTCACTCTCTCTTGTTCTACCGGCGCACGATGGACCGCGTTTGGAAAGCTACCCTGATCCTGGGTCTGGTCCTGGTTGCCGCCGGGACATTGTCTTTGGTGGATGAAACATTGATCTTCAATATCAGCAGCAATGTTTGGTTGTTTGCCTGTGCAGTCCTGGCATTTGCCTTGAGCATCTTTGCATTCATCACCCGTTACATGGCTTACCTGCAGGTTTATAGCGCCTATATCAGCATACACACCCCCTTTTTGCGTTTGAATATATCTTTCAAGCGCGTGCGTAGTGTGCACCCCGTACTGATGCAGCAATTATTCCCGGATTCTGATCTGAGTTGGTCGCAGCGGAGTTACCTTGAGTCTTTCTATGGAAAAACCGCGGTAGTTGTTGAATTAAACGGATACCCGATGAGCCCGACGCTGTTAAAGCTTTTTTTGCCGTCGCAAATGTTTTCGCCTCAATCCCCAGGCTTGGTGTTGCTGGTTCCAGATTGGATGAAATTAAGTACAGAACTGGATTCTTTCTATGGCGCCTGGATGCAAATTCAATCGGGTCAGCGCGTTCCGGGAAGCGTAACAAGATGATCGCCGGCTGGTAAATAATATTACCTTACCCATAATCTGGCTGTGATGCCTGTCACATTTGTTGTGAGAAACATCCTCATGAACTGGTGATATTTGACAATAGCTGGAATGGCTATCCTCCGGTATCATCTGTGTAGGATAGAACTCAGAGATCTTCTCTAATTTCCTTATCGCTGTTTCCTCCTTTGGCGAAAGCCTCCGCCAGGCAAACCTCACCGTCCTGGCGGAGGCTGGTTTAAAGGCTCTGATGATATTTGTATTTAGAAAGATCAATAAGGGGATGAAGTCTAAAGGTCTTTTTCTACTACAGGCAGCACAACCGTAAAAGTTGTGCCTTGACCAATCGTGGAATCTACCCAAATCCGGCCCAGGTGATAATCGACAATCGATTTGACAATTGCCAGGCCCAATCCGGTTCCTGGTGAATAGGAATGGACGTTACTGGCTCGATAGAATTTATCGAAGATGTAGGGCTGGTCGGCAGGAGGGATGCCAGGTCCGTTATCAGAGACCTGCAAAATAATTTGCTCTCCTTCGCTATGAGCGCTTACTAGGATTTCCCCCTCGGCTTGGGTAAATTTGATCGCGTTTGCAATCAGGTTGCTGATCATTTGCCTCAGCCTGACCGGATTCCCTAAAACTAAAGGCATGCCATCTGGGAAGCTTATGGTGAGGGTCTGGTTTTTTTCTACCGCTCGGCTCACCAGGCTGTCTACCGCGTATTGGATAATCGCTGAGAATGAGATAATTTCTTTGCGAGAATCAAAACCAGCTTCGATACGGCCTAACTCTAACAAGTCATTGATCAGCGAAGTGATATTGTGGACGCTGATCTGCACCCGGTCGATAAACTCTTTTTGCTGCTCGGTGACCGGACCTGCCCGGTCGATCAATTCAACATAACCCAGGATGGCAGTGAGAGGCGAGCGTAAATCGTGCGAAACAGTGTTCACGAAGTCCGTCTTGATGCGGTCTAATTCTTTGAGATGGGTGATATCTTGCATGGTCACGACTAGGCCCACTTCAGGAATTGAAGTGAGCTGGGCGTTGAAAATACGCCCATCCTCCAGGCTGATCTCAGCGTGAGAAGAGGCCGCGTGGTTGTTCTCGCGAAAGATCTCCAGCAATTCCTGGTGATCAATCACATCACGGATTCGCTTGCCAACCAAATTTCTGCCATCCACGCCGAAAGCTTCGCTAGCTTTACGGTTGATTAATACCAGTCGCCTATCATGATCGACAACGATCACCCCTTCTTCGATATCCTTCAATATCGTTTCGAGCTGGTTCCTCTCAAACTCAGATCGGGTATACAATCGCGCGTTTTCGATTGCGATGGCAGCATAGTCAGCCAGAGCAGAGACCTGGGCAATTTGACTTTCTGAAAAGTGCTGTGACTTATTCCGGTTATCTACACCTAAAACGCCAATTACCCGGTTCTGAACGATTAGAGGAACATAGATGAGGGCATGGACCAGGTAGG
>Ga0209048_10005168_pt1 | contig 12349 bp, 11 predicted proteins | sample FrelakmetCRP12CR_FD_187146 | JGI IMG/M metagenome (GOLD analysis project Ga0209048, IMG submission 187146) | Freshwater lake sediment microbial communities from the University of Notre Dame, USA, for methane emissions studies - CRP12 CR (SPAdes)... | ecosystem: Environmental > Aquatic >... | reverse complement strand
TGACCTGCTCCAGGCGCTCCCCGATCCGCTGGATTTCCGCGAGGTCGCTTCCGTACACCTTGATGCCGACCGGCGTGCGGACGCCGGTCGTCAGCATGTCGATGCGCGCCTTGATCGGCATCGTCCACGCGTTGGTGACGCCGGGGAAGCGGACGACGTTGTCCATCTTCGCCACGAGCTCGTCCCACGAGATGCGGTCGGGCCAGATCGGGCGGAACACGGGTTTCAGGAAATCCGGCGCCCAGGAAGAGTACCAGCGCTCCTTCGCGCTCCACTTCGACGGGTCTTTCAGCACCACCGTGGTCTCCATCAGCGAGAACGGCGCCGGGTCGGTGGACGTGTCGGCGCGCCCCGCCTTGCCGAAGACGCGCTCGACTTCGGGGAAACGTTTCAGCAGCTTGTCCTGCCGGACCAGGAGGTCCTGCGCCTGCGCGACGGAAAGCCCCGGCAGCGTCGTCGGCATGTAGAGCATGGTGCCTTCGTTGAGCGGCGGCATGAACTCGCTGCCGAGCTTGAAGTAGGCGGGAACGCTCACCGCCACCATCCCCAGCGCGATCGCGATGACCGTTTTCGGGCGGCGCAGAACGAATCGGCACGCCGGCTCGTAGACGCGGAACAGCGCGCGGCTGATCGGGTGCTTCTCTTCGGAATGGTACTTCCCGACCAGCGCGTGCGTCGCGAACTTCGCGAGGAACTTCGGCTTGAAGGTATACGGGTCGATCCGGGCGAACATCATCCGCAGCGCCGGGTCGAGCGTGACCGCCAGGATCGCGGCCAGGGCCATCGCGAGGTTCTTCGAATACGCCAGCGGCTTGAACAGCCGTCCTTCCTGGTCCACCAGCACGAAGACGGGAAGGAACGCCACGGCGATGACGAGCAGCGAGAAGAAGACGGAGGGGCCGACCTCCTTCAGCGCCTCGAGACGCACCGCGTGGAAGTCGCCTTTCCTCCCGCCGGCGTCCCAGTGGTGGATCTTGTTGTAGGCGTTCTCGACCTCGACGATCGCACCGTCGACCAGCACCCCGATCGAGATCGCGATGCCGGCCAGGCTCATGATGTTGACCGTTACCCCCATGTAGTAGAGGGGGATGAACGACAGCAGCACCGAGACGGGGATCGTGACGATCGGCACCAGCGCCGAGGGGACGTGCCACAGGAAGAGAAGGATCACCAGCGAGACGATGATCATCTCGATCACGAGCTCGTGCTTGAGCGTACCGATCGCCCGGTGGATCAGGTCGGAGCGGTCGTACGTCGGGACGAACTCGACCCCCTTCGGCAGCGACGCCCCGAGTTCCTTCATCTTCGCCTTGACCCGGTCGATGACGTTGAGCGCGTTCTCTCCGTGGCGCATCACCACGATGCCGCCAACGTGGTCGCCCAGCCCGTCGAGGTCGGAGACCCCGCGCCGGATCTCGGGGCCGAACGCCACGTGTCCGACGTCTTTCAATAAGACGGGGACGCCGCGGGCGCCCGTCTTCACCACCACGTTTTCGAGATCGGACGGGTTCTTTATATACCCGCGTCCCCTCACCATGTATTCGGCGCCCGCGAACTCGATGAGACGTCCGCCGACCTCGTTGTTCGACTCCCGGATGGCTTCGACGACCATGGTGAGCGGAATGCCGTAGGATGCCAGCTTGTTCGGGTCGACCGTCACCTGGTACTGCTTCTGGAAGCCGCCGATCGACGCCACCTCGGCGACGCCGGGAACGGACTGGAGAGCATAGCGCAGCGTCCAGTCCTGGTACGAGCGGAGCTGGTCGAGCGACTGCGTGCCGGAGCGGTCGACCAGCGCGTACTGGTAGATCCAGCCCACCCCCGTGGCATCCGGCCCCAGTTCGGTCTGGACGCCCTTCGGCAACCGCGACTGGATCTTGGACAGATATTCCAGCACGCGGGAGCGGGCCCAGTAGATGTCCGTGCCGTCCTGGAAGATCACGTACACGTACGAGAAGCCGAAGTCGGAAAAACCGCGCACCGCCTTCACGTTCGGGGCGCCCAGCAGCGCCGTCACGATCGGGTACGTCACCTGGTCCTCGATGATGTCGGGGGACCGGTCCCATTTCGAGTAGACGATGACCTGCGTGTCGGACAGATCGGGCAGCGCGTCGAGACGGATCTCCTTGAGGGTGTAGACGGCGAACGCGCACAATGCCGTGACCGCGAGAAGCGTCAGGTACCGGTTGACCGCGCAGAATCCGATGACGCGCTGGATGAAGGTGTCTTTCATCTCTTGAGCGCCGCCCTAAGCTTCGACTCGGAGTCGAGCAGGAAGTTGGCGCCCACGGCGACGTTCTCCCCCGCCTTCACGCCGGAGAGAATCTGCGCCTTGCCGTCGCCCCGGACGCCCACCTTCACCTCGCGCGGTTCGAAGGAGCCGTCGCCCGCGTCCACGAATACGATCTGGCGGAGGCCGGTTTCGATCAGCGCCGAATCGGGGATGACCACGCCGGTCGCGCCATGCAGATCGAGCGAGACGTTGGCGTACATCTGCGGCTTCAGGCGAAGGCCTGGATTGGGGAACTCGAACCGCACCTTGAGCGTTCGGGTCTCGGGCGAGAACGTCGGGTAGATGAAGGAGACCCGCCCCTTGAGCTTTGCCCCGGGATCGGAGACCGTCTCGAGCGTGGCCGTTTGCCCGACGCGCACGGACTGCGCCTCGTATTCGTAGAGATCGGCCTCGATCCAGACGCGGGAGAGGTCGGTCACGGTGAGCAGGTCCATCCCCGGCGAGACGCGCGTCCCCTCGAAGACCTCCTTCCCCGACACGTAGCCCGACACCGGCGCGTTCAGCGTGACGGTGCGCTGCACTTTGCCCGTACGCTCCAGTTCCTCGATGAAGCTTTCCGGCACATCGAAAAGCTTCAGGCGCGTCCGGGCCGCCTGGGCGAGCCCGGAAGACATCTGCCGCGCGTCCTCGTACGGGCTCTCCTTCATCCGCTCCACACCCGCCCTGGCCAGCAGGTATTCCCGTTGCGTCGCCACGAGGTCCGGGGAGTAGATCTCCAGGAGCGGCTGGCCCTTCGTCACCAGCTGGCCGGTGAAGTTGGAGTGGAGTTTCTCGACCCAGCCGTCGATTTTCGCCTGTACGCGCCGGACGCGCGTCTCGTCGGGCACGACCACTCCCGCGGCGCGGACCGGACGGTTGATCGTCTCGCTCACCGCGGGCGCGCTCTGGATCCCGGCCAGCCGGATCCTCTCCGCACCCACCTGGACGGTGGCGTACCCCTCGGGCGAATTGGCGCCCCCGCCCCCCTTGGTCTCGTCCTCGTACACCGGAACGAAGTCCATCCCCATTTCATCCTTGGCGGGGCTCTGCGAAGTGATCTCGGGGTTCATCGGGTTCCGGTAAAAGAGGATCTTCCGCGCGCCTGTCGAAGGGCTCGCAGCGGGCGCCGGCGAGCCTTCGATCTTCGTCAACGTCATCCCGCAGATGGGGCAGTTGCCCGGCTTGTCGGTGATGATGAACGGGTGCATGCCGCAGGTGTACTGTTCGGCGGTTTTCGCCGCGTTGTCGCCCACCGGGTGCGGATGGAGCAGCGCGTGGAAGGCCGGGACCTTGTAGAAGGCGACGATCCCTCCGGCAAGGATCACCAGGACCGCGACCGCCACCGTTATGGCGCGTTTCCTTGTCGTTGCGTCTGCCGTCATTCGAGTTCCCTCCCCACCGCCGCCTCCAGCCGGGCCTTCGTCGTGTGCATCTCGCCGACCATCCCGAGGTACTCCTTCCGGAAATTGAGAACGGTCATCACGGAATCCATGAGCATGGGGAAGTCGATCTTCCCCACCCGGTACGCCTCGAGATTGGACTGTTCGGACTGCTCCGCCTGGGGGATCAGGGTGGTCCGGTACAGCGTCGCCACCGACCCGAAATTCCCGAGGGAAGACAACGCCGAACCGATCCCGTTGGCGGTTTCGTTATCCAAGGTTTCCTGCTCGCGGACCGCCATTTCCTTCTCCGCGGCCATCGCCCGGATTCCCGGGTCCACCTTCCCTTTTCTCCACACGGGAAGCGTCATTGACACCATTGCGGACACCATGTCCGATCGCTTCATCCCGTCGGGCGTGTTGTCCCGCTGCATATAGGAGGCCGAAACCTCGAAATCCGGCTTCCCCTCGTACTCCGCCTGCGCCACCAGGAGATCCCCTTTCCGGATTTTCGCCTGGATGGCCTTGCGCGCCGGACGGTCCTCGAGATAGATCTTCCGCAGTTCGTTCGCATTGTATTCCGGGCGAAACTCCGCGAGAGATTCGAGCGGGAGGACCGGCTCTTCCGGCGAAAGAGCAGCAAGGGTGTTCAGGCGGACGGAGAGGACTCGCTGCCGGTTTTCCAGCATCAGGAGCATCTCCCGCATCTTCTGGAACTCCACCTGCCCGCGCAGGACGTCGGCCTGCGACCCCTTTCCCACAGCGAACATCTCCCGGGAAACCTCCACGATCTGTTCGAGGACGGCCCGGACCTGGCGCACGACTTCTGCCTGAGCGCGCACGGTAGAGAGTTCCGCGTAGGCCATCTTCACGTCCGCGCGCAGCATGTTCCTCATCTCCGCCAGCTCGAATTCAGCCTGCTCCTTCTCCTTTACGATGATGCCGGAACTGTTCTCCCGCCTTCCGGGATACGGGAGCATCTGGGAGATGCCGATTTCCTTCCCCGTCATGTCCTCCTCTTTGAGCGACCATGTATTCGTCGGGACGTTGACCAGGCCGATCCATGCCTTGGGATCGGCCAGAGCCCCTGCACGTACGGCCTCGTTCTCCTTCCCCGCGATCCGCGCCTTCATCGAAGCCAGGGACGGGTTGTTCGTCAACGCCGCATCCACGTAATAATTCACCGGCCGAGGCGGCCCCTCCGCCCGGAGCGGGCTCGCCCACGACGACGCGATCGAGATCGCCAGGAGGAGGAAGAGAATTCTTCCCGGTGTGATGTTCCGTTTGCCGATCCGCATCGCTTGTCTCTCCATCCCGTGTCCATCCTTTCCACAATCCGCCCGGGGTTTTTCGCAACGCTCTTATTATCGGACTTCGGCGAATAATATCTCTATAAAATCAAGCGGTTGATAAGAATTCGCGCTAAACTCCCTGCCGTTCACTTTCCCGCATCGGCCGGTGGGCAGCATCTGCTTCCAGCTCCGGCCACTCCCGACGCGGCCGCGCGATCCGGCCGGAAAGATCCGGATCCCCCAAGAAGCAGCGTCGCCGTCACCGACAGGAGGATCGCCGCGAGAATGGATAGCGCCCATCTCCGCATGCCGCACAACCTCCGGAAAGAATCTGACAAGGATAGAGAGCACGATGCGTGCCGGGGAAACTTCAGAATAATAATTCTATATTATCAGACAGTTACAGGCGTATGATGCAAACGACGGGCAGGAGAACCGGGTTTACTGAAGGATATTCTTCATCCGGATGGAGAGTATTCTCATCCCCGGCACGGGGCCGCAAATCCCAAGGTTGCAACCCGGCGGCGATTCCGGTTGACAAAGAACCCCTGAATGGACCAGACTAAACTAAGTCCAAATTACGGCCGGAGGAGATATGGGCATCGTCAACACCCACGAGGCGAAAACGAATCTCTCGAGGCTGATCGACGAGGTGCGGCAGGGCGCCGAGATCGTGATCGCCAGGGCGAACCGGCCGGTGGCGCGGCTCGTCCCCTTCCGGGGGGAACCGCGGCCCCGTCGACCCGGATACCTGAAAGGCAAGGTTCGGATAGCCGCCGACTTCGACGCCCCGCTGCCGCCCGATGTCGTCCACGCATTCGAGGGGGAAGGGTGAAACTACTCCTCGACACCCACGTATACCTCTGGTGGGTCGCCGATTCCCGCTCCCTTTCCAAGGCCGCGCGGAAAAAGATCGCGGGAGCGGACGCCGTTTTCGTCAGCGCGGCGACCATTTGGGAGGCGATCATAAAGATCGGCATTGGCAAACTTGCGGCAGACCCCGCCGCCCTCGTCCGTGGAATCGCCGGGAGCGGATTCGAACCCCTGCCGGTCACCCCGGAACACGCCCTTGCCCTCACCCGCCTCCGCGATCACCACAAGGATCCATTTGATCGAATCCTTCTCGCGCAGGCGATCACCGAACCGCTCTATTTCCTGACGGCGGACCGCGCCTTGTCGGTATATTCGGACCTGGTGCTCACCGTCTGAACCGAATCCCGGAAACGGGGGGGACTGCAGGCCGACCTCTCCCGGGCCTTGCGAAAAGTCATCCCAAGCCGCTGAGGGATTTCCGGTGTGCGAAGGGGAAGATCAGACGGCCCGGAGCATCCGAAGGGCATCCTCCTCGAACGTCGGGTCCGCGAAGTCGAAGACCCCGGCGCCATCGAGGTCCCTGCGCGCGAACTCCTCCCGGTACGGAAGCGTGAGATCCAGGGGGACGCCGCTCTCGCGCATCCGGACCTGGAGGGATTGGAGGTTTTCCGGACGGACCTTGTTCGCGACGACCCGGATCGCGCGCACACCGAGGGAGGAGGCCATCGCGAGGATACGTCGGGCCGTGTCGAGCGAGCGCATCCCCGGCTCGACCACGATCAGGAGAAGGTCCAGCCCCTCGACGACCGAACGGCCGAACGGCTCGAGCCCAGCTTCCAGGTCGAGCAGGAGCGACTCATCCTCCTGGAGGATCAGCCGACGCAATAGCGCCTTGACGAACGCCGCCTGCGGACAGAAGCATCCTTCCCCGGCCATCTCGATGGTCCCGACGGGAAGGAGGAAGACGCGCTCCGTCCGCTTCAGGGCGAATTTCTCAGCGATGTCGGAGACCCGGGGGTTGAGGAGAAACATCCCCCCCGGCTCCCCCGTGGAGCCGGTCCGCTCCGCGATCAGTTCCTTCCGATGAACGAGCGGCAGGGCCGCGTCCGGGGGGAGCCCGAGGGCGGAAGAAAGGTTCGGGTCGGAGTCCAGATCCACCAGCAGGATCCGGCGCCCTTCACGGGAGAGGATTCCAGCCAGGAGCGCACAGACCGTCGTCTTTCCGGCCCCTCCCTTCCCCGCCACGGCGATCTTCAGACCCACGCGCCCGTCCCGGCGAGCACCTGCGGGGAGAATCCCGGGCCGTGGGAGGCGGTGAGGGCCTCCCGGACCCACGCCGCCTCGAACCGCTTCAGGACCCCGGGGACAAGGCCCCGAAGGTCCTCGGGGAGGCCGACGAACTGGAACCCCGTCATCCCGCCCCCTTCCAGCGTGACGCGGAGGAAGCTCTCCCCGACGCGGTAATCCTCGGCCCCCGTTCCGTCGACCTCGCCCGCTACGGCGCCGATCACCGGACCGATCTTCACGACGTTCCCCACGAACAGGGGCTGGCACGTCGCCCGCTCCCCCGCGATATTCCGGGCGGCCACTTCGGCCTGGAGGCGCGCGTTCAGGATCAGCTGGCCCGGCGCCGTTTTCCCCGTCACGGTCCGGAAGCGGATCACGTCCCCCGCCGCATAGATTCCGGGCGCCCCCGTCTCCATCCGGTCATCCACGGGGATCCCGTCGGCAAGGTCGCGACCCTCCCCGTCGAGGAACTCCGTGTTCGGGACGACGCCGGTCGCGAGAACCACGGCGTCGCACGCGAGGACCGTCCCGTCGGAAAGGCGCAGGGACCGTACCGTCTCCCCTTCGATCTCCGCCCCCGCGACCTCGCTTCCCGCGAGCACCGACAGGGATCCCCCGGCCTCCAGGTGCGGCCGCAGCCGCGCCGCCACGTCGCCGTGGAGCATCGTCCCGAGGATTTCGCCCGCGATGTCGACGAGGAAGATCCGGGCTCCCGTCCGCTTCAACGCCTCCGCCAGGAGAACGCCGATCCGCCCCGCCCCGATGATCGCGACCTGCCGCTTCCCCCCTTCGAGGATCCGGCGCAGCGACAACGCTTCCCTCATCTGCCGCATGGCGATCACGTTGCCGCATCTTCCGAAAATGTGCCGGAGATTTTCCGGTACGAAGACGCGGGCCCCGGTGGCGATCAAGGCCCGGTCGAAGGGGACCTCCTCCCCGTTCGAAAGGAGCGCCCTCTTCTCGTCCGGGAAGATACGGGAGACCGCGATTCCGGATCGGGCGCCGGCGCCTCTACCGTTTCCGTTTCCCGGGGGAAGAAGCATGTCCTCCGGGACCCGCTCCCCCGAAGCGAGTCCGGGCAGGAGGTGACGGCAGTAGGCCGGGTACTTTTCGTCGGAAACGTGGAGCACATCGAAGCCGCCGAGGGCGCCGAGAACCTCGGCCGCGCGCGCGCCGGCGTAGCCGTTCCCGACGATCAGGACCCGATCCATCCGGCCACCCCCCCCGCCGGTCAGGCCTGCGGCAGGCCCAGGGCCTGCCGCTTCTCCCGGATGTGGGCGAGGATTCCGGAAACCGCGGCGTCGGGCGTCGCGGCGACGAGCACCTTCCCCCCGTTTACCCCCGGGAGCTTCTCCGTTAGCAGCGAGACGGCGAAGGGGCTCCCGAAGACCCTCGGCGCGGGGGCCACGTGGACCAGGATCCCGGCCGCCAGGAAGAAGGTTCCGATGGAGATCGCCTTCTCGGTGATGAACTCCGGCGCGGAGCCGGCCACCGGGAGCTGGCTGATCTCGACGCCGAGTTTTCCGGCCAGCGCGGCCAGGAGGTCGTAGATCCGCGAGTTGTCGACGCACGACCCCATGTGGAGGACCGGCGGCAGAGGGCCACCCAGCCCCGCCGCGTGCCCGATCGCGGTGAGGACCTTCTTCAGCCGCGGCCCGGCGTACCTTTCGGTCGCGTCGCTCGTCAGGAACCCGCCCTGCGCGAGGATGTGGTTCACGCACCCCGTGGTCACGATCAGGACGTTGTTCCGGAGCAGCCCCTCGGCCATCTTTTCCGACATCGCGCCGTCCCGGAGCTTCGGGTTCGGACAACCGACCATCCCCACCGCCCCCAGGATTTCCCCGGCCGCGATCGCGTCGATGACCGGCTTCAGCGGGTCCTTGGCGTCGACGGCGGAGAGGACGGAAACGAGCGACTCGACGGAGATGCCGGTCATCAGTTTCGACGAGACGTCGGGGATCCGTGCCTGGATCCCGGCCGCTTTCCGCTCCCCGTAGGCCGCGATCGCGTGCCGGACGATCTCCTGCGCCCGCTCGTCGGCCTCCTCGGGGCGGAAGTCGACGTGGATCGCCTCCGGGTGCCGGACGAAGGGGACGGTCGTGATGAAGCGGGTCTTGTAGCACTTCGCGATCGCGGGCAGGGACGGCCAGATGCACTGGATGTCGACGACCATCGCGTCGATGGCGCCGGTGACGAGGAAGAGCTCCGTCTGCGCCTCGTGCCCCGCGTAGGGGATGCCGTACCGCATCGCCATCTCGTTCCCGGAGCAGCAGATCCCTACCACGTTCACCCGCCCGGCGCCGGCCGCCTTCGCCTCCCCCTCGAGCCGGTCGGCCCACTCCGCCACCTTCGAGGCGAGGATCGGGTTGTGCCCGTGGCAGGCGATGTTCACCTCCCCTTCCTTCAGGACCGAATAGTTCGCCGTGACCACCTTGGGCGAGGGGATCCCGAAGATGACGTCGGAGAGGTCGGTGGCCAGCATCAGCCCCCCGAAGTTGTCGACCATTCCCATACGGAGCGTGGCGATCCACAGGTTCATCGGGTCCGCGTCGTTTCCCATGGACGTACGGTGCATCGCCGTTTCGATCTCGTTGTGGGGGTTGGAGACCAGGAGCCCCAGCTTCTCCCACTTCTCGTACTCCTTCCGCGATGCCCGGGCGCGGATCCAGTTCATCGGCTCCCCGTCCTGTCGGCCGAAGTCCTCGAACGCCTTCCGGGCGACGTCTGCCGCCACCGCGTTGACCGGCCGGCCGTCGATGGGCACCCCGAGCTTTTCCGCGAGGGAGAGGAGCTTCCCTTCTTCCCGGATCTTGTACCCGGGCGCCCTCCCCTCGGCGATTTCAAGAAGCAGGATCGCCAGTTCCCGCGCGTGACCCGCGTGGGAAGAGGCCCCTCCCGTGGCCGACCGGAGGAAGTTCCGCGCCACGATGACGTCGGGGGTCGCCCCGCATACGCCCGTTCGGGTCCCCTGGCCGAACGGGTCGATCCGGCACGGCCCCATGTAGCACATGACGCAGCACGTCCCGAGCTCGCCGAACCCGCACTCGGGCATCATCTTCCGCAGGCGGTCCGTGACGAGTTCGACGTTGTCGCCCGCCGCCTTTCGGGTCAGTTCGATGTCGCCGGGGTTCGCGTACGCGGTCCGATCGATCGTCTTATCCACGGGCCATCTCCTCCCTCATCTTGAGGATCGCGCCGAGGGGGGAACCCTCCCCGGCCGCCAGTTCGCCGCCGCGCGCCAGGGCGGCGGCATCCCGCACCGCGGTCAGCGCGGTCTTCTCCCGCGCCACCTCCTCGACCTCCCGCCAGGCGAGGGCCCCGGTCGGACAGGAGGAGGCGCACGCCGGTTCCAGGCCTTCGGAGACCCGGTCCGCGCAGCCGTCGCACTTGTACGCGCGCTTCCGGTCGAACGAGAGGCGAACCGCCCCGTACGGGCAGAGGAGAACGCAGGAGAAGCACCCGATGCACCGCTCCTCGTCGATCAGGACGGCGTCGCACCCCCGGTCCCGGCGGATGGCGCCCACGGGACATCCGAGGAGGCACGGGGCCGTTTCGCAGTGCGCGCACTTCACCGGAACGTTCACGGCCGGGGTCCAAGCGACGGAGAGGCGGGGGAGCGGCGGCGGCGATTCGAAGATCGCGGAAAGCAGGTCTTTGGAGCGGGAGTGGGAGACGGAACACTGGAGTTCGCACGTCTTGCAGGCGGTGCACTTCAAGGGGTCATAGACGACTCTTCGCATGGGCACCCACCTCCTTCCGGTCGAAGTGGAAGCGGAGAAAGGGCGATGCGCGGCAGCCTCCGTGTACCGTGTACAGTCTTCTCCCGGAGCGCCGCCTTGTCAACGGGAATCCGGGAACCCCTCAGGAGCGCAGGTTGACGAACTGCATCTCCACGCCGAGGTCCTTCCCCTTCAGCAGCCGGATCACCTCCTGCAGGTCGTCGATGTTCTTCCCGGTCACCCGGACCTGCTCGTCCTGGATCTGGGACTGGACCTTCAGCTTCGTCTGCTTGACGAGGGCGACGATCTCCCTCCCCTTCTCCTTGGAGATCCCCTGCTGGATGGCGATCACCTGGCGGACGCGACCGCCGGAGGCGGGCTCCACCTTCCCGTACTGGAGGGCCTTGAGGGAGACCCCGCGCTTCACGAACTTCGACTGGAGGACGTCGACGACCGCCTTCAGCCGGAACTCGGTGTCGGTCAGCACCTTGATGCCGTCCTTGTCGTGCGTGACCTCGGTCTTCGACCCCTTGAAGTCGTACCGCTGGCCGATCTCCTTGACCGCCTGGTTGACCGCGTTGTCGACCTCCTGCATGTCCACGACCGATACGACGTCGAACGACGGCATCCTCTCCCCTCCGCTCTTTTCTCGATCCCCGTTTCCGGACGTTCCAATGGAAATGTGAAGAAGGTATCATCGTACCAGATGGGCCTAGTGCAGCGTCTACATTAAGAGGTGCGCGTGGAGATCGGCGAAATCAGGAAACGGATCGACCTGCTGGACGACGTTCTGCTTCGCATCTTCAACGAGCGGGCGCGGCTGGCCCTCGAGATCGGCCGATGGAAGAAGGACGAGGGGCTTCCGGTCTACGACCCGGCCCGGGAGAAGCGGATCTTCGCGCGGATGAAGGGGGAAAATCCCGGTCCGCTGGACGACGGCGCCATCGTCCGGCTGTTCGAGCGGGTCGTGGACGAGTCGCGGCGGCTGGAACGGATCAAGTCCCAGGGGGAAGGACCGTAGGCATGCTGATCATCACGAAGAAAAACGCGTCCGAGGAGGCGCTGGACGCCGTGAAGGAGTACCTGATCCTTCACGGGTTCGACATACACCAGTCCACCGGCGCCAACCGGACCATCCTCGGGGTCATCGGCGACACGGACGCGCTCGACGCCCGGGAGATCGAGGCGATGCCCGGCGTGAGCCAGGTGGTCCGCATCCGGAAGGACGACTGACCACCGGTCGACGTATCCACGATCCGGGCCGGCGTCCGATCCCTTCAGGATGCCGGTGATGTCCCGTCAGGCCTCTTCCCCGAGCTCCTCCGCATAAGCCATCTCCGCCTCCCTCAGCCGTTCGCCGAGGACGACCATCTCCCGGAAGAGTCCCTCGATCCGCGCGCGGGCCGCGGCGGTTTCGGACGAAAGGGTCCGGATCGCGGCGCCGTCGTTCCTCCGGGACGCCTCGATCAACGCCTCCTCGTCCACGGGAAGCCGGGACTCCAGCAGCACGATCTCCGCCTCGATCGCCTCGACGGCTTTGCGCAAGGAGCCGATCTCCTTCGACCGGCGGGCCACGATCTCCGCGCG
>Ga0209048_10005167_pt1 | contig 12350 bp, 12 predicted proteins | sample FrelakmetCRP12CR_FD_187146 | JGI IMG/M metagenome (GOLD analysis project Ga0209048, IMG submission 187146) | Freshwater lake sediment microbial communities from the University of Notre Dame, USA, for methane emissions studies - CRP12 CR (SPAdes)... | ecosystem: Environmental > Aquatic >... | reverse complement strand
CCATCGGGATCGTGTCCGCGATGGTCGCCACCGGCTGCCCACCGGAGGTGACCGGGGGCCCCTTCGGCACGGCCGTCAGCGGCATCGGCGGCCCCAGGCCCATCGCGCATGACAGCATGGCTGCGTTGACCACCAGCGGCGGCATCGTCTGGCTCTCCCCTGCTCCGGCGTCCGCGCGTACCGCGGGCCGGCCCGGATCTGACATCACCAGTCTCGCACGGCAATCCCTGCCCGATGAGGCCGGAGCAGTCGCCCGATCGGGCATGCCCGCCAGCGCGGGTCTTGGAGACCGACGCCTCGCCGGGTCGCAGCCGGGCGGTGGACGAGGCCAGCCTATGATTGGCCCTTGCCTCGTCGTCCTGGACTGTCGCGGAGGTGGGCGCATGCGTGAGCCGCTCGTGATCGCCGTTGCCCAGCCGCCGTGCGTCCCGCACGACGTCGCGGTGAACGCGGCGACACACGCGGCAACCGTGCGCGCGGCGGGCGCCCGGGTAGTGGCCTTTCCCGAGCTCTCCCTCACTGGCTATGAGCTGGATGCTCGGTCGGTCAGCGCCGAAGACCCGCGGCTGAGTCCCCTCATCGAGGCCTGCGGCGAGACGGGATCGCTGGCGTTGGTGGGTGCCCCGGTGCTGGGCGCGGAGGGAGGTTCCCACATCGCGATCCTGGCCGTCCAGGGCACCGGCGCCAGGGTGGCCTACCTCAAGATGTGGCTGGGCGGGAACGAGTCCGGGCGGTTCACCCCGGGCAGTGGACCGGCCGTGCTCCAGATCGACGGCTGGCGACTCGGTCTTGCCGTCTGCCGGGACACGGGCATCCCCCGGCACGCAGCCGACACCGCCGGACTGGGGATCGACGTCTACGTCGCCGGCATGCTCGAGCTCGCGGAGGATGCGGCGGTCCTCGATGAGCGCGCCGTGCGCATCGCGACCGACCACGGGGTCTGGGTCGCGCTGGCCAGCTTCGCCGGATCGACGGGCGGCGGCTACGCCCGGGCAGCGGGCGGCTCAGGCATCTGGGCGCCGGGCGGGGCGGTGGTCAGCCGGGTCGGGCCCGGAACCGGCGCCATTGCGCGCGCGACGCTATTCCGGGTCGGTGCGATCCAGCGTGGCGCGCACGAGGATGTCGAACATCCACTGGAGAGTGTCGTAGCGCAACCGCAACCGCTGCCCCGCCCGGAAGGCTTGTGAGCTCACGTTGGGCGGCCTGACGACGTTCGTGTAGGCATGTGCCGCCTCGTGGAGCATCGCTGCAAGTGCTGCTCCGTCACGGGCGGAGAACGCCAGCAGGAGGGCCTCCCGGGCCGCTCCGGTTTCGGCGAGCGCTCGCTCGACGTGCTCGCGCTCCTCTGCGGTCGGGGGTTCGTCGGTCATCGGAAGACGATAGCAGCAGACGCGCGCGGCGATGGGCGGGCAGTGGTCGCCGGATGAGCGCCAAGAACTGTGCCGAGGGGGAGATTTGAACTCCCACGGGCTCTCGCCCGGCCGATTTTAAGTCGGCCGCGTCTGCCGGTTCCGCCACCTCGGCGCGGCACCCCTGGATCGTAGCGCTCGCACGGCCGGCGGGCGTCGCCTGCCGGCAGCGCCCGGAGACGCCGGGCTTCGGGCGTCCGAGCTCCCGGACCCCCGCGCGGGGCTCCTCGTGTCACCTCGCCCGACGTGCGATGGACCGACGGGAGGGGTCATCAGGCTGGACCGCGGCGCCCGTCGAACGCGGCGCCCAGCCCGCGCTCTCGATGTGCGGCGGCCGTCCGATACCCCGTCCGTCCACGGGGCGCACCGAACGCCGGCAGCGAGGATCTCCGCCAACCAGCCCCATCGATTGGACAAGGATGCAAGGAGATGACGCTCATCGTCGCAGCCTTCGCGGCGCTCACGGTGTTCTGCGGCAGCCTCCACATGGAGTGGGCCGACCACTGACAGTGGCCGACATCTGGCGCTCGTCCCGCCCGGGCCAACCTGAACGGTGACGCCCGCGGCGCGGCCGTGGCCGACGCGATAGGCACCCTTCAGGCGGACGACCCTGACCACGGACCGCCAGGCGCCCCCGATGACGTTCCAGCCGCGTGTGAATGTGGAGGCGACGGTGGGATTCGGACCCACGCATAGAGGTTTTGCAGACCTCCCCCTTAACCACTTGGGTACGTCGCCCCTGGAGCGCCGGCGGGGGCACCGGCGATGCTGGCTGGCCCTCGAGGATTCGAACCTCGGTTCACGGATCCAAAGTCCGCTGTCCTACCGCTAGACGAAGGGCCAGCGGGACCGGGGCCGCCTACGCGCCTGAAATAGTGGAGCGGAAGACGGGACTCGAACCCGCGACCCTCACCTTGGCAAGGTGATGCTCTACCAACTGAGCCACTTCCGCTCGATGACCGCGTCCGGGGTGGTGGTGCCGAGAGGCAGACTTGAACTGCCGACACCGCGATTTTCAGTCGCGTGCTCTACCAGCTGAGCTATCTCGGCCCGCAGGCCCCGCCGGACGTCCCCGCCCGTCGGCGTCCGAGAAGGTACCACGGGTGGCCCCTCATCGGCAAGGACGCAGCCGGTCGCGCCGGGCCCCGGGGCCCGCTCAGTCGAGCCCGGCAAGCTCCCCCGCGTCCGTAGACCCGAGGGGCGCGTCCCCGCTCAGAGCCCGGAGCCGGTTGATGCGGTCGACGATGTGCGGATGAGTCGAGAAGAGCCCCTTCGAGCGCGCCTCGAACTTCTTGATCGGGTTCGTGAAGTAGAGGTGCTGGGTCGCTCGATTGGCGACCTCCAGCACCTCTTTGTCCTCCGCAATCGTCGCCAGGGCACGCTCCAGGCCGTGGGGGTTCCGGGTGAGCTCGACGGATGACGCGTCGGCGAGATACTCGCGCTGTCGGCTCACCGCCATCTGGACCAGCCGCGCGAAGAAGGGTGCGAGGATCGCAAGCACGATCGCAAGCGCGAAGACGATCACCTGGAGGCCCCCGCCGCCGTCTCGGTCACTCGAGGAGCGCCGGCTCCCGCCGAAACCGCCCCAGAACGTGAAGCGCAGGAAGAAGTCGGCCATGAGCGCGACGGTCCCGACGAGGACGCCAACGAGGAGGGAATACCGGATGTCGTAGTTGCGCACGTGCGACAGCTCGTGGCCGATCACGCCCTGGAGCTCCTCGCGGTCGAGCTTCTCCAGGAGCCCCGTCGTGATCGCGATCGAGGCATGCTTCGGATCGCGGCCCGTGGCGAAGGCATTCGGCGCGGTGTCGTCGATCAGGTAGACGGCCGGCATCGGGATCGCGGCCGCCAGGGCAAGCTCCGTGACGACGTTGATCAGCTGGGGTTGCTCTGCCGCCGTCACCGGGCGGGCCTTCGACACGCCGAGGACTACCTTGTCGCCGGCGTAGTAGCTCGCCAGGGAGGACACGATCGCGATGACCCCAAAGATGCCCAGCCAGCCGAGGCCCCCGGCCGCCTGGCCGGTCGTGCCGTAGCCGATGGCAAAACCCAGGAGTGCGAGGAGCAGCGTGACGACGAGCACCAGGAAGAACGAGTTGCGCCGGTTCGCAGCGATCTGGCTGTAGAACGTGCCGGCCATCGGAGGCCCCAGCTACCTGCCCATCAGCGAAGGCTGACCACGGGCACGGCCTGGGCCTCCGGCTCCGCCGCGAAGAATTCGCGCTTCGCGAAGCCCAGCGGGCCGGCCACCAGCACGGAGGGGAACGTCTGGATCGTGGTGTTGTACTCGTTGACGGTCGCGTTGTAGTGCTGGCGGGAGAAGCTGATCTGGTTCTCCGTCGTGGTCAGCTGCTCCTGCAGGCTCAGGACGTTCTCGTTGGCCTTGAGCGTGGGGTAGTTCTCCACGACCGCAAACAGGGAGCGCAGGGCGCCGGTGAGCGTGTTCTCGGCCTGGGCCTGCTGCGCCGTGATCTGCCCGCTCGCGCCGGCTGCGACGGCATTCGCGCGGGCCTCGGTGACCTTCGTCAGGACGTCCTGCTCGAAGTCCATGTAGCCCTTGACCGCGGCCACGAGGTTCGGCACCAGGTCGTGGCGCCGCTTGAGCTGGACCTCGATCTGTCCCACCGCCTCGTCGACCCGGTTCCGCCGCGCGACGAGCCCGTTGTAGACCAGGACCCCCACAACGGCGAGGACGACGATGATGACCAGCAGGATGATGACGGCTTCCATCAGGCCCTCCGCGTTCGGTCGGCGCCATTCGGCGGCCGCTGCGACCAGTGTACGGGAGGGACGCGCCTTCCTCGTACCGGCCGAACGCTTGGTGGGCGGTGAGGGGCTCGAACCCCCGACTTCCTCGGTGTAAGCGAGGCGCTCTGACCAACTGAGCTAACCGCCCGGGGGACCCGCAGGCTGCCCGAGATATGCGAGAGGCGGCTCCGGACGGAGCCGCCTCGGTCAGGTGCGAGATCGTGGTGCCCAGGCCGGGACTTGAACCCGGATGAGTTGCCTCATACGCCCCTCAAACGTACGCGTATACCAATTCCGCCACCTGGGCCTCGAGTGTGGCGCACCGTTCGCTTCCCGATCGAGTGGTACCGAGGAAGGGATTTGAACCCATACGCCCTTGCGGACACTAGCTCCTGAAGCTAGCGCGTCTACCGATTCCGCCACCTCGGCACGCTGCCGATCAGACGGCGAGGGTCACCGCCCGAAGGACGACCATGCTACCACGTCCCAGAACCGGCCACTGGGATCGGCGACGGGGACGGCGCGCGGCCCGACCAGCCGGTCCGAGACGACGAAGACGCTGTCGCGGAAGAAGAGGGGCAAGATTGGCACGAGCCGGCCGAGAAGCGCCTGCAGGCGAGTGTATGCGGCAGCACGCGCCGCGTCCGTCCCGGGCGCCCGGGCGGCGGCGAGGGCCGCGTCGAGGGCCGGGTCCTGGAAACCCGAGACGTTCGAGCCACCGGCCTGGACCTGGGCGCTGGCGAGGAGCGGGTAGGGGTCCGGATCCAGACCCACGTTGACGTCGGCGACGGCCGCCACGAACTCGGCGCCGCGCAGGCGCTCGACAAGGTCGCCCGCCGCCAGCGGGGTGACCGTGGTCGGGATCCCGAGCGACGTCCAGGCCGCGGCGACACGTGCGGCGGCACCCGCCGCGACCGGGTTGACGCTGGCGTCAGCCGCCAGCAGCTCGATGGTCACCGGCTTCTTCGCGCGTGGCGGAAGCCATCCGGCCCCGGTCTTCGTCCAGCCGGCAGCGCGCAGCCCGGCAGCCGCCGCCTTCCGGTCGTAGGCCACGGCCGGCGCAGCCTTCGGGTCGAACGCCCACGACGAAGGTGGAATCGGCGTGTCTGCGCGCTGCCCGGACCCGGCCAGGAGGTCCGTGACCAGGCGGCCCCGGTCGACGGCCGCGAGGAGCGCAGTCCGAACCCGCGCGTCGCTGAACGGTCCCGCTCCCGGCCGCAGGTTGAGGTAGACGCCCGTGAGGGTGGTACCCGGGTAGGCGATCCTGCGGGTCGCAGGTGCCGTCGCCAGGGCTGCTGCCGCGGCCGGCGGGAGACCGGACACCGCGTCAACCTCGCCCGCCCTGTATGCCGCCATGGCTTCGTCGGGACCCGCGTAGAAGCGCAGCTCCAGGCCAACCAACCGGGGAGAGCCCGGCCGGACGGCGCCGGGACCGAACGTCGCGAGAGGTCCGGACCCCGGGTCGAGCGGTGCGAGGACCGGTTCGAGGACCGCGGCATCGCTGGTCAGGTCCGTCAGCGCGAACGGCCCGTTGCCCACCGGACGCGCCGAGAAGGGCGCATCGGCGAGATCACCCACGGGTACGCTCGCGAGCAGATGGGCCGGCAGGAGCGGCTGCGCTGCGGCCTGGAGGAAGCCGCCGAGTGGAACTGCCAGGTCGAACCGAACGGTGGCAGCGTCGATCGCGGTCGCGGTGACACCCTGCCAACCTGCGGCGAGCGGACCCGTGTAGGCCGGATCCTGGAGCACGCGCACGGTGTACACCACGTCGTCACTCGTCACGGGAACGCCGTCCTGCCACCGGGCGTCGGCGCGGAGCCGGAACGTCCAGCGGGCCCCCTTGGCCTCCACGGTCCAGCCCGCGGCAAGATCCGCTGCGGGTCGACCATCCGCGCCGGAGCGGACCAACCCGCGAAAGAGGAGCGCCACGAGGTCACGATCCGCCTGGGTCCGCGCGGTCACCGGGTTGACCGAGCTGGGCCTGCCCACCACCGCTTCCCGGTGGATCACGAGCGGCGCGGCCGTCGGCGTTGGCTGCGGGACGGAGACCGGCGCGAACGCGGGCGCGGTGATGGCCGCGCCGAGCACGCCGAGGACGAGGACGAGGACGAGAACGAACGCGCCGTCGCGACGGCTCACCGCGAGACCGCTGAGGCGCCGACCCTAGACCGCCTTGGACGGGCCGAAGACGTAGCTCGCCAGTGAGAAGACGGCGAACAGGATGCCGAGCAGGATCGTGAACTGCCACAACCGTCGCTCAACGCCGCGCCGGCTCCGGTAGACCGCCGAGTCACCGCCGAAGGCTCCGGACAGCCCGGTCCCGCGCGCCTGGAGCAGGATGGAGGCGATCAGGCCGATGCTGACGATGATCTGGCCGACGGCCAGGAACGTGTTCACTCTGGATAGATCCTCCAACGGACGGGCCGCCGGCGATGGTAGCACACGGACCGCTTTCGCCCCCCTCGTCGCTGCGCGTCGAGTGCCCTGGGCGTCAGCCCGTCGGCTTGGCGGCTCCCTGGGCCGCCACCGCGGCCATCGCGGCGGCCACCCGCGAGGCATCACCGAGGTACCGCGAGGCCAGCGGGCGGAGCGCGTCGTCGAGATCGTAGACGAGCGGCACGCCGGTCGGGATGTTGAGCCCCACGATCTCCTCATCGGAGATCCCGTCGAGGTACTTCACGAGCGCCCGGAGGCTGTTGCCGTGGGCCGCCACGAGGACTCGCTTTCCCGCCCGCAGGTCCGGTGCGATCGCCGACTCCCAGTACGGCAGGAACCGGGCGACGGTGTCCTTGAGCGACTCGGCCCGGGGCACGTCGGCGTCGGCGAGATCCGCGTAGCGCGGGTCACGGCCGGGGAAACGCTCGTCGTCCTCGGCCAACGCCGGGGGTGGCACGTCGTAGCTGCGGCGCCACAGCTTCACCTGCGCCTCGCCGAACTGGACGGCCATCTCCGCCTTGTTGAGGCCCTGGAGAGCTCCGTAATGCCGCTCGTTGAGACGCCAGCTGTTGCGGACCGGGCACCACATCTGGTCAAGCTCGTCGAGCGCGATCCAGAGCGTGCGGATCGCCCGCTTCAGCACGGAGGTGTGGGCGACGTCAAAGAGGAACGATTCCTCGCGGAGGAGCCGTCCGGCTTCGTGCGCCTCGTCGAGACCCGTCGCCGACAGGTCCACGTCGGTCCACCCGGTGAACCGGTTCTCCTTGTTCCAGGTGCTCTCGCCATGGCGCAGCAACACGAGCGTGGGCATCGGACGGCACTCCTTCGCGGAGGTCAGGAGGCGGCGCGGCGCGCCGCGGCCGTGAGCGCGGCGCGAGCGACCATGCCGGCCATCTCATCGGGCTTGAGCGACGCGCCACCGACCAGGGCGCCGTCGATCCCGGGCTCGGCCAGGAACTCACCGATGCTCGCGCTGGTGCAGGACCCGCCGTACAGGATCGGGACGGCGTCCGCGCCCGGGCCCCAGCCGCTGGAGCGAAGCGTGGCCCGGATCGCGTCTGCCATCGCGGCGGCATCCGAGCCGGAGGCGGTGCGGCCGGTGCCGATTGCCCAAACGGGCTCGTAGGCGATGACGATTCCCGCGGCGAGAAGCGTCTCAGCGTCGTGACCGGCGAGGGCGCCGGCCAGCTGGCCCGCGACGACGTCCTGGGCGTGGCCGGCCTCGCGCTCGGCTAGCTGCTCACCCACGCACAGGATCGGCCGCAGCCCGGCCTCAACCGCCCGTCCAAGCTTGCGCCCGATCAGGGCGTCGGACTCACCGGCATCGCGGCGTCGCTCGGAGTGGCCGAGAATCACCCAGGTGGCGAGGCCGGCAAGCATCGGCGCGCTCACCTCGCCCGTATAGGCCCCGGCGAGCTCCTGGTGGACGTTCTGGGCGCCGACCTCGATCCCCTCCCCGGCGACTGCGTCGCGGACGGCGGCAAGGCTGAGATACGGCGGACAGATGACCCGGACGACGTCCGGCTCCGCGATCCGTGACGCGATGCTGCGGGCCAGCTCGCCGGCGTCCGCGGGGGTGGTGTTCATCTTCCAGTTGGCAGCTACGATGATGTCTCGCATGACGCCATCATGCCACCGGCCGACCCGCCTGCGGCGGGGCCGGGCGTCGCGCGACGGCATGCCATTTGGCCCTGCCCGCGGGATCCTGCGGCACATCTGCGGCGTGGAGCGCCAGCGCCTCCACCCTGTCCAGCGCGCGCTGGACGCGGCCGCGCGGCATCCCCAGCTCGGTGGCGAGCTCGCCAAGCGACGCTTCCGGGATGGCGCGGCGGGCCGCGGCCACTGCCCGGACGGCATCTGGCTGGTCCACGAGCCGGCCGTCGGCGTCGAGTACGGCGATCGCCGCGAGCTGTCGGGCGGCGGCAGCCGCGATGCGGTCCAGGTTGGCCGATTCGGCATTCAATAGCCGGTTCAGGTCGCCCCGCACGGCTCGCGAGACCTGGCGGGACTCGAGCTCGAGGAGCGTGGGCCCCGCCCCGATCCACCGCAGGAATGTCACGATCGCCTCGCCGCCCTTCCACGTGACGACGCCGCGGCCTCGCCGCACCCGGACTCCCGCCGGGAGACCCAGGGCGCTGAGGCGCCGCGCGAAGAGTGGCGCCTCAGCGGTCGGGACCACGAACTCCAGGTGATAGCGGCCCGCGGTGACGGAGAGCGAGCCGCGGACGAGGAAGCGGCCACGCAGGTACGCCGCCCGGCAGTGGTCGGCCGCGTGATCCCAGTCGAACGCGCGTGCCGTCGCCCGGCGGGTGCCCTGCGCGTCGTCCTCGCGCAGCAGCCGGACCACCAGCCGGGCGAGGGCCGGCCGGTCGCCCCGCACCACTGCGGTGCCGAGCCCGGCGGTCTCCGCGGCGCGATCGCAGGGGCGCGTGGGCTCGACGGATGCCAGCTCCGCTCGCAGGGCGGCCACGAGGTCTCGGTCGGCACCGGACACGACAGGTCAGGCGGAACGAGCAACCCCGAGGCGCCGTCCTGGCACGCCCTCGCGGTGGAGAATCCGGAGCAGGGATGCGGCGAGCAGCTCGGGGTCGTGGTGGTGGGGGTTCGCCGGATCAACCAGGTCGTCGAGCGCCAGCCGGGGCCGCCGCGCTGCACCGACGGGCGGCCAGCGAAGCTTCACGGGCACGCCGAGCTCCAGGTCGGGCGCGCTGCCGGTGGCGTGATTGTTGGCGAGCACGACGTCCACGGCGACCGGCCCGAGGTGCGCGACGAGCGCCTCCACGTGGTCGGCCAGGTCGTACCCCTCCGTCTCACCGGCCTGCGTCGCGACGTTGCAGGCGAAGACGCGGAGGGCGGAAGTGGTCGCGAGCGCTGCCCGGATCTCCGGGACGAGGAGCGGCGGGAGGACCGACGTGTACAGGCTTCCCGGGCCCACGACCACGAGGTCCGCCTCGGCGATGGCGGTGAGCGCATCGCGGGAGGCGCGGACGTCGGCCGGCTCCAGCCAGACGGACTCGATCGCGCGCATCCGCGCGATCCGCGACTGGCCCACGACGAGCCCGCCGTCGCGGAGGCGTGCGTGCAGGGTCAACGGCGTCCCGGACGCGGGCACCACGCGACCGCGAACCGCCAGGACCCGGTTCATGTGCCGGATGGCTTCCTCAAAGTCGCCATCATCGATCGCGTTCATGGCGGCGATCAGGAGGTTGCCAACGGCATGGCCAGCGAGATTGCCCTCGTCCTCCGTGAAGCGGTACTGGAGCAGCCTCGCCATGGCCGGCTCCGTCTCCGCGAGCGCCGCGAGGCAGTTGCGGATGTCCCCGACTGCGGCGATCCCCAGCTGCTCGCGAAGGCGCCCGCTGGACCCTCCGTCATCGGCGACCGAGACGATGGCGGTGATGTTCGCGGAGCGCTCCTTGAGGCCGCGCAGGAGCGTGGAGAGGCCGGTCCCGCCCCCGATCGCCACGACCCGCGGCCCCCGGGCCAGCAGGCGGCGGCGATACACGAGATCGACGAGCGGCTCCTCGGCGCTCTCGGTGAAGGGGCCCAGCAGCGCGCGCACTACCCGATACGACCCAAAGGCAAACAGGAAGACGCCCAGGCCGAGGAGCACCGCCGCCCGGACCCCGTACGGGAGGAACTGGAGGGTGACCAGTGAGATGACCGCCTGCACCGGGCCGTCCACCTCGACGTCGCGGTAGAGCTGGCGTACCGCCAGCGCGCCAGCGAGCGCGAGCGCGGTCAGGCCCACGAACGCGACGCCCAACCAGCGCTTGACTCCGATCCCCGGCCGGAGCCAGCGGCCAAGGTTCATGTGCGCCTCATCCTCGTTCGAGCTCGCGATGGAAGATGCTGATTGAACCGTGCCCCCGCGTCTCCAGCCAGGCGCCGATCTCCTCGGCCAGCGCGATCGAGCGGTGGAATCCACCCGTGCATCCGATCCCGATCGTGAGCCGCGTCTTGCCCTCGGCGAGGAACGCAGGCAGGGTCAGGTCAAGGAGACCCTCCACAGCGGCGAGATACCGGCGCGCGAGCGGCTGGTCGAGCACGTAGGCGCGAACGCTGTCCGTCAGGCCGGAGAGAAGTCGCAGCTCGGGGACGTAGTACGGGTTCTGGAGGAAGCGCACGTCGAAGAGCAGGTCACACTCGAGCGGCACGCCGAACTTGTAGCCGAAGCTGATCAGCTGGATCGCGAGCTCGTCGGGGTCCGCGACCTGCCAGAGCTGGCTGAAGATCCGCTCCTTCAGCTCGCGCAGCGAGAGATCGGACGTGTCGAGGACGACGTCCGCTTCAGCCCGAACGGGCGCCAGCAGGCGGCGCTCCTGCGCGATCGAGGTGGCGATGCCCCCGGGACCCGCCAACGGGTGCCGGTGGCGGGACTCGGAGTAGCGGCGGATCAGGGCCTCGTCGCTCGCCTCTAGGAAGAAGACCTGCGGCCGGATGCCGCGGCCCTCGAGGGCCCCGCGCATGGCGGCGAACGCCACGGCCGCATCGCCGGCACGCACGTCGAGGACGATCGCCACCCGGTCGAAACGGGTGGGCTCACCGGCGATGAGGTCCGCCAGGTCCCGCAGCAGCTCCCCCGGCAGGTTGTCGACACAGGCGTAGCCGAGGTCCTCGAACAGCTTCGTGGCCGCGGTCTTGCCGGCGCCGGAGAGCCCCGACAGCACCACCACGTGCTGACCGGGTTCGCGGCCTGCGCCCGGCTCTCTGGTGTGGCGCGGCCGGAACGGCAGCACCGGCGGGATCTCACCCATGCCGCGGAGTCTACCCCGCCCTCAACGACCGCCGACGCGGATCAGGACGATCGAGAGCTCGTACAGCGCGTACATCGTCACGCCCAGCACGGTCGGGCTGATCGGATCGCCGCCGGGCGTCACCACGGCGGCGATGATCGCGATCGCGAGGATCACGATCCGGCGCGAGCTGCGCAGGCGGGCGCTCGTGATGATCCCGACCCTGGCGAGGAGTACCAGCACGATCGGGTACTCCATCACCAGGCCGAACACGAGGAAGAGCGTGGTCACGAAGCCGAAGTACTCGCTCGCGGTGATCAGGGGCTGGAGGTCGGCCGACGAGAAGCTCAGCAGGAACGTGGACGCGAACGGCAGGATCACGTACGCCACGACGACGCCGATCACGAAGAAGGCCAGCGCGAGCGGTACCCATGGGCGCGCCAGCCGACGTTCCTCGCGGGTCAGGCCCGGCGAGATGAACGCCCAGAGCTGCCACAGCAGGACGGGCATCGCGAGCACGATCCCGACCACGATGGCGAGCTTGAGGTTGATGAAGAAGGCGTCGCCCAGGCCCGTGTAGACGAGCGGCTTTCCCAGGTTGAGGGGCGCCTTGAGAAACGTGATGAGCTGCGCCGCGAAGAAGAAGCCGACGATGGTCCCGAGCGCGACCGCCGCAAGCGAGATCCCGATGCGGCGGCGGAGCTCCGAGAGGTGATCGACCAGGGACATCACGGTCTCGCCCTCGGCGGCGGCCGCGGCGGCGGGTGGCGGCGGCGACGCGGGTGGGACGAGGCTGCCGACGCCGTCGCGAACCAGGTCGGCGTCGGCCATGCGGATTGCGCTCGAAGGTCGCTAGACCTTCGCCTCGGTCGCCGCCTCGGCGGCCGTCGCGATGGGGTCGGGCGCGACCGGCGCGCTCAGCTCGTTCGGGGTTGCGGCAGCCGCGAGGGTGTTCGGGACGGGCGCGGCCGGAGTCGCGACGGGCGCGATCGGGGCGTCGACAACCGGGGCGGCCGGGGTC